>ERZ773100.20-NODE-20-length-118817-cov-7.258214_pt1 | contig 118817 bp, 113 predicted proteins | sample MGYA00511119_ERZ773100 | MGnify/ENA primary metagenome ERZ773100 (study PRJEB29015, sample SAMEA2738000) | human oral metagenome | biome: human oral; feature: human-associated habitat; material: dental | place: China | collected 2111 ...
CGCCCGCTTCTTTCTTGGATACCAAAGTTAGCTATAAAAGAAATGATTGAAATAGTTAATTGATAAAATATTCGCGTTTAGGAATAGCAAGATTACAATCTATTCGGCACTCGGTAAGAGTATGCGGATAAAATTTCTTCTCGCAGTTTATACAGGCGAAAACGATTTCGTCCGTCGCTTCATTCAACATAACTCTATAATCGCTAGGCGACCATTGCGGGCATTCGCACGCCAAGTCCAAATCCACGCTAACTACCAAGCTGTCAAATACAATCGAGTTTAATTCCTCGTAGACTAGTCTTAAGCTCTTTTGATCTTTCAATGCTCTAATTTTATTTATCAAGCGGTATTTGTCCGATTTGATGATCTTTACGCCAAAGAGATCCTTCGCTTTTCCGTCGCCGTAAATCGATAGCTCGGTAGGATAATCTTTAAAATTTAACTTTAAAAGTTCGTCCAAGCCGCAACCGTCGTATTCTTTCATAAGAAACAAAATTTTATTTTCCATAAACCATGCCGCCATGCAATAACATACTTGCTCGGGATCAAAAGAGCGTAAATTTAAAATTTTATTTTCCAGCGATACGCATAAATTTCTAATTTTGGGCTGCATTATTTCATCCTTTATTTATTCCTAAATATCAAATAGGCTAAATTTTTGCTCAAATTCCCATACGCAACCACCCAGTATTCCTTTATGATATTTTTAATTTGCAAGTTATCGTTCAGAAAGTCGGCAAATATTTTAATCCTATCCTTATCTACCGCGCCTAGCTCTTCATCCTCTTTCTCAAACGAAGCGACAATTAAATGCGACAGAGCAATCTTATCGTAGAAATTTAATGTCTTGTTTTCTAGTAGATTTAGCATAGACGTAATTTTGCCAATGTCTGCTAATTCTAGCTCCCAATCTTGCTCATCTCCCGCCGAATCTAACCCCAAAAGCTTATTTAATTTTATTGCGCTTTCTTTTCTTACGAAATAATCGGTCATTTTATTATCCTTTATAGATGTTTTTGCCGCGATACTTAGACGACCGCGCCATCTAGCAGTTTTCTAGAATTTTGCAAAGCCCATACGAAATTTTCGAGCTCTACGCAGTCTTTTAATACAAATCCAAAATTTAACAGACCTACCGATAGGGCGTCGCCATATTTTATGACATGCGCTATTAGATTGCCTTTATGTTCTATACTCACTTTATTTTCATATCTTGTAAATTTAAAGATATTTTTCGAGCATCTTCCGTTTCTTTTTGAAAATTTCTCAAATTGCTCCGTAAAATTCGGTCTTTGATTCCCATCTTTTAGCCATAATCCCCCGGCATATAGCGCCCATATAAGCTCGTAAAAATTGATATTATGCCGAGTCTCGGTAGCAGCGACTAAAAGCTTATTCGTTTCATGGTTGATCTCTATTAAAGCCTCTCTGCCCATATGCCAGATCTCGGCTACTACTTTTTCTCTATCCGGCACGGAGGCAATTAAAAATTCAAATTCATTTTCTATCATATTAAAATCCTATTTTTTGTTTTTGCTACCTAATTTAATTTGAATGCTCCATCGTTCGAGCCTAAATTATATTTATCCCATTCTTTTATGACTTCTCGAATCATGCTCTCTATGCGGAATTCCTGCCCTACTAAAATAAGCATCTATTTTCTCCATAATTCTATTAAATCATTATATCTAAATCAAATTTCTATCCATATCAAATATTTTAGGATAGTTTTTATGGTTTATTTCGATATAATCGCCCTTTTTAAATTTTACAGCTCGCGTCGATAAAACCTCTAAAACTACAAATTCAAATCCAAAAAATAGCTCATCCCATCCCTCTTCTCCTTCTTCGAGACCCGGATCGCAGCATCCTTCAAAATCATCATAAAATCTGACTTTATATATATTATTTTCATCAAACTCAATGATAAACTCTCTTTTGTTTAGTTCATATATATTTCTCGCCAAATTTTTCATAATATCGCGTTCGTTGTCCGAAAATCTTAACAAAAAATTCTCGTAAATTTCCTTTCCGCTTAGCATCGCACTCCTTTTTGCAATTTAGCAAAGATTTGTCCGCTTGAGCCTTTTAATCGGCTTCTTGGCTATTGTATTTCGCACTCTCGATCTTTGCAAGCGTTAATTTCGCTAAAGGATTGATAAGCTTAGCGATACAATATTTATTATCGCATGTAATCACGCTTTGGCGCTCATCTACTTTCATTGCGTTGGAGCAATTCGGGCACATTACATAGCCTTCGCCCAAATCAACGCCAATCGGAAAATTTAACCCTCTCTGTTCTTTCAAAAATCTAAAAAATTCCTCTTTTGAAATTTTGATATTAGAAAATAATCGAAAAATTTCTTCTGCCTTTTGCCTTATCTCGCCTTCTTTAAAAAATACGTTAGGAGCCTTTTTAAAATCTTCATCAAACTCAGAAAATCTACCCGTCATCATATCCAATTCTTTTAATGCCTGCTCTTCCGCTTTATTGGTTACGCAATATTGCGATTCCAAATCATACATCTTATAAAATTCATCGCAAAACAGCTCTATATCGCACCAATCGGATAGAAATCCAGCTACTAAATAATACAACCCTTCATTTTGCTGCATATTTCACCTCATTTTAAATTTTATCGCCATTTTTATTATTTACGCCTTTTAGAATTTCATGCAATAGCTCGTTTTCGGTTGCATTTTTCTCATCCAATATTGATACGCCCATAGTTGTTGGAGTAATCTTAAATAAAAATAGATTTACAAGCTCTGTTTTTTCATCGATTCCGTATGACAATGTAACGATATCCAATAAATCGTGCCGCTCTATAAAACCATCAAAGATATCTTCTAATCGCGACGCTTTCTCTGCGTAGAAGAATATCCACTTGACGCCTATAAGAAAATCCGTTGTGATATTACTAAAGATATCTATCTTATCCATAAAGTGCGATCCGATAAGCAAATATATATCCGAGCCGTTTTTGGACAAAGAGCCAAGCTCGTAAATAGAACCGATATTTTTATAATTTAGCATTTTATTCCTTGTCGCGCCGATTTTGCACCCTCTTTAGCCACTCTTTTTCAAATTTATAATATTTCTCAAGCTTTTTATTCTTTTCTATTTGATTCCGCTTTTCTATCTCGGCATAATCTTGCAGCTCGCCTCCGCACTTATGGCAAACACTCCTATCTTTAACGTCCGAGAAATTATAAAATTTACTTCTCATATTTTTAAAATTTTACCGTAATTTTCCTACAAAATTTTACTTAAATTTGGCTTCAGTCGTTTAAAATTTTATCTCTTTGAAATTTAAATTTCAACCATTGTCCGGCGTTTTAAATTTCTCTATTTTTAAAATGCACGCTGCAAACGCCGTTTTAAAATTTATGCAGATGCAAGCAGCGAGGAGTCGCTGCGATAAATTTAAAGTCAAATTTTATTTCTAGCCATCTTTTAATTCGTTTCTTATCTTTGGTGTATTAAATCCCGCTTCGTTTCATTCGTAAATTTGAAACGTATCTTAAAAGCAAGGAGAGCCGATGAGCGAAAGAAATTTACAAATTTTAGGTTGGGCGGGCACATGCCTGTCGGTCATCATGTACGTATCCTATGTGCCGAACATAATGGCAAATTTAGACGGCAACAAAGTCCCGTTTCTCCAGCCGCTCGCCACAGCAAATTTCCCGGGGATCATCTTTGAGCTACTAACCGCAATAACGGCGCTTTAAACCGCGCTTTTAGCGGCTTGATAAATTTTAAAACCGCCCGCGCCGCACCTTGTCTGCCGCGTCCGCAACGCTTTTTAGTCGCCTACTACGCTAACTACTCGATCGCTGTCAGCTGAGCCTGAGCTAGCTTACCACAAGCGCGCCCGCACCTCACAAATCCATTACGACGCGGCTTTAAATTTCACAAAACCGTCCGCGCCGCATTCAAATCTACGGAATTTAAATAACTTTTATACAAAATTTGATAAGCTTATTTCGGTTAAAATTTTATCTTTAAAAGGACGAAAAATGAAAAAGGTCATCACTTGCGTCGATCAAAATGCGCTTGCCCCGGCGGTTAGAGATTACGGAATTTACGTCGCTAAAACCTTGGGTGCCGAGCTCGTGTTTATTCACGTGGTTGAAATCCCGGAGCTTGGCGAGAATTTTTATGGGCTAGCCGCAGGCGGGATCGTCCTAGGAGAGAATGATATTCTTGCAAATAGCTACGGAAGTCCCACATTAGGCGGCGTGGATGCGGAGAAAGACCACGAAGAAGCCGAAGCGATGCTGGATGAATATATCTGCGCTGCGACTACTGCGGGCGTAAAGGCGAGTAAGATCATTAAAGATGGCGATTTTATCGACGTTATCGCCGAGTACAAGGACGAAGCTGAAATTTTTGTACTCGGTATCAAGGGCTCAAATAACGAGGACGTAGGCTTTAACGCAAGCGTGCTAATAAAGGAGCTTCACGTGCCGTCGCTGCTCGTGAATAAGGAATTTTCACCTATTAACTCCGTGCTCATTGCGTTTGACGGCACTGACGCGGCGAAACGCACGCTTGAGTTTATAAAGAGCTCAAAGCTTCTTGCGAGCGTACATAAGCATGTCTTGCACATCAATCTCGATGCCACAGAGGGCGAGCGGATGCTAAATCTGGCGCGCGAAATTTTAGGCACTCAAAACGCCACTTTCAAATGCATCCAAGCGGAAGTGCCCGCCGATGAGATCATCAAATATCGCCGCGCCAATAACCTCGATCTGATCGCTACCGGTGCCTTTACGAAGGGCTTTTTCAAAAAGCTCTTTTTAGGCAGCGTTTCCGAGGATATATTACACAATGCGCTTGTACCGGTGCTAGTGCTATCGTAATCGCAAGACCAAACACCGATAAACGCTAAATTCCGTCGCTTACGTTATTTTAAAGCGGCGGAATTTTAGAATTTTAAATTTTTCAATCCTTCGTTTTTCAAATTCATATACTTTTTATAAAATTTATATAAATTTTGCTTAATAATTCGTCAATAAATCTTATCAAATTCCGTTAAATTAGTAATTGCATATAAAATTTTATGATTTAGTTTATTAAAAATTTTATTATTATTTAAGAGGAATTGTAAGATAATCCCGCCAGTAAATTGATATAGATTATAAAATCTAAAAAGGATTTTTATGAAAAAGGGTAAAATTTTACTTTCTTTTGCGCTACTTTGCTCACCGTTTTGGCTTACTGCGGCGCAAAATAGCGGCACTTCTCAAAACTCGTCCGCCGCAAGCTCTACCTCTAAAATTTCGTCATCGCAAAGCTCGCGCGCAAGCGCTGTATCGCAGAGCTCTGCGCCGCCCGTTTCAAATTTAGCCCCTAATAATGCGGCGCCGAAAAACTCTGCGCAAAAGCCTGGAAGCCCTACTGCTGTAAATTCCGCGCCGCAGGGTAACGCCGTCGTAAGCCTCGCTACTAAAGGCGTTGCACAAAATTCCATGCCGCAAAGCGGTAGCGCAGAAAATTCTACGCCGCAGGGTTTGGACGACGATAATCTCGGTACCATAAACGTCACGGGCAAGGCCGATCTGTCCACTACCGAGGGCACGGGCTCTTATACGACGGGCAATATGAGCACCGCGACGGGGCTAAATTTAAGCATAAGAGAAACGCCGCAGTCTATAAGCGTCATCTCCAATCAGCTTTTAAAAGATCTGAGCCTGCACAACGCCGAAGAGGCTCTTTAAAAATACGCCACCGGCATTTCGCTAAATAACGACGCGGGCGGCAATCGCATCGTCTCGCGCGGCTTTTATGTCGATAATATCCAAGAAGACGGCATCGCAAGCTCGGTTTCCAGCTCCGTGTTCGGGCCGCTGGGCTCATCGAAGGAATTTACCGATTTGGAATTCTACGATCGCGTTGAGGTTCTGCGCGGCGTAGCGGGCCTTACGCAAAGCAACGGCGAACCTGGCGGCACGATAAATTTAATCCGAAAGCGCCCGAGCGATCAGTTCGGCTTTAACGCAAGTCTAAGCGGCGGTAGCTGGGATAATTATAGCGGTATGATCGACGTAACGGACGCGGTAAATCAAAGCGGCACGGCACGCGCGCGGTTGATCGGAATTTTAAGTAAAACGGGCTCGTTTAAGGACTATCCGCGCAACGGCTATCGCGAAGGCGTTGGCGTTTCGACGGAATTTGACGTGGCCGATAAGACGCTTCTTAGCGCAGGATTTTTGTGGCAAAAAACCGTCGGCGTCTATGATATTTACGGCGTACCCGTCTTGGATAATCATGGAAATTTACTAAATTTACCGCGCAGAAGCTACTTCGGCTCGGACTGGGATAAGAGCGAATATAAAAAATTTAACGTCTACAGCGAACTTTCGCACGAATTTAGCGATGATCTAAAAGCCTATGCGAGGCTTAATTATACCGATAGCGACAGCATGTTAAAATTCGGAGCGCTCGGCGGGGCAAATCCCTACAACGGCAGCTCGTCGCATACGGTGCGATATAGGATTTACGATAACGACTCCAAAGAGATTGGGTTTCAAACTGGACTAGACGGCAAATTCGAAGCATTTGGGCAGAAGCACGACTTTTTCTTAAACGGCTCGCTTAGCAACGAAAAGCTTAATTGGCGCGAGACTAGAACGAGAGATTCGTCTATGGCGTCACTGGGGATGAATATTTATAACTGGGACTGCTCAAGGATCGCTCAGCCCGATTGGAGTAGCGCCGCTACGTTTAAAGACAGAAGCTCCACTACCATAAAGCAGCGCGCGATCTCGCTCGGGACTAGATTAAATTTAACCGACGATTTTCACTTTTTGCTCGGCGGACGCTTTTCGAAGGTAACTTACAGCAGGTATTATTATAATATTTTGCGCGGTACGGCTTCGCATCAGACAAGCCCGAGCAAATCGGATTTCACGCCGTATGCGGGAGTGGTCTGGGATTTTGCGGATAATTTTTCGTGGTACGCAAGCTATGCCGAAATTTTTAAGCCGCAAGCCGCGCGCGATAAAGACGGTAAAATTTTAGATCCCGTCGTCGGCTATAATTTAGAAACCGGTGTGAAGGGAGAATTTTTTGACGGCGCGCTTAATACGAATGTCGCGCTATTTCAGATCATTCAGAAAAATAGGGCGATGAGCGATCCTCTTAATACGAACTACTCCATCGCCGAGGGCAAGGTGCGAAGCCGCGGCGTGGATGCCGAGGTGCAAGGCTCGCTTACTGAGAATTGGAAATTATTCGCAGGATATACTTTCAACCGCAGCGTCTATTTAAAGACGGAAAGAACCTCCGCAGCGGTCGATTATAGCAAGGGCGCAAACGCCAAACGCTACATTCCGAAGCATCTGTTTAAGCTCTATACGAACTATGAAATTCCGCTCGGCGAAAATCGTAAGATTACCCTGGGTGCGGGCGTGCGCTATCAGAGCAAAACCGCTTCGATATATCGCGAAAACGTTGCGTACTACGCCGCGCCGCAGAAAGCTTACACGCTGTGGGACGCAAATGTCGGCTATCATTTTGACAAGCACTTTAGCGTAAATTTTGCGGTCAAAAACATCACGGATAAGAAGTATTTTCAAAATACGCAAAATCGCGTCGCGGGGATGAATAATTACTACGGCGAGCCGCGGAATTTTATGTTGACGCTAAATTATACGTATTAGGTGCGGATGGAATTTTGCGCTTATGCGAACTCGGACTGACCGAACTCGCACGCGGCCTTGGATAAATTCCGCGCTTTATAAGAGCGCGGATAAAGCGAGCGTAGAGGCGCGAGGCCAAGCTTTGTCGCAAGTAGCACGTAGCGAGGCGGGTAAATTTAAACGAAGCCGCGGGATCAAAATTTAACTTGCGATTTGGTTGATTAGCGATTGATTAGCGCGGACGATCCGGGCGATCGCGGGCAGGGGCGATAAATTTAATTTCGCGAAATTCCAAGCGAATTAAACGCGCAGACTTGCGAGCATAAAATCCGCTCGCGAGGCTGCAGGATCAAATTTAATCCCGCGATCTCGCCGCAACTAGCGCTAAATTTTAAAATTTAAAGAGAAAATTTGAAAACGCTAAAGCAATTTTTTGAAATTCTACGTCCGCACTGGTTCGGCAAGGGCGCGGCGAAGCTGTGGGCGCTGCTGCTGCTCGCGCTTGGTTTTAGTCTCGCTATCATCAAAATCAGCGTACTGATGAACGCGTGGGATAAGCGCTTTTACGACGCGCTAAGCGAGCTTAAGGGCGAGCTGATCCCTGCGCTCGTGGGCGAGTTTTTGCTCTACACGGCGCTCATCGTGCTTTTCATCGTCTGTGGCAGCTGGCTTCGCAAACTGCTTGTAATCGTCTGGCGCGAGCGGCTAAGCGCGATGATGGAGCGCAAATGGCTACATAACGCCAACTTCTACCGCACGAGCCTTGGGAGGAATTTTAGCGCCAGGGGCGGATCAAATTTAGAAAAACCTGGCGACGTAAATTTAGATGAAAATTTAAACGAGCGCGCAGAGTGTTCCGCAGCCGAAGCGGACAGCGCGGCTTTATATAGAGACGTGAGCGGGCTTGAAATTTTACCGAGCACGGCGGAGCAAAATGCAGTAGGGCAAAGCGGCGCAAGCGAGAATGAAAATTTAAACGATCGTAGCGACGAGAATTTTAAAAATTCAAAAAACGCCGAGAATACTAAAGCATATTTGGAGCAGGATACGGATGGCTTAAACGAATACGTGGGCTCTGCGAGCGATCGCGCAGAGTATCTTGCAAGCGAGGCGAGCGGCACCGGTGTGAACGAAAATTTAAACCAGCAGCGTGAGGAAGATTTTAAAGAATATTGGGGACGAGATACGGGTAATTTAAACGAACGTGCGGCGTCCGTGAGGGCGCGGGCTGGGTGCCCCGCAACCGAAGCGGATGCCAAAGGTTCGCTTAAAGCTTCCGAAGACCGGGGAATTGCAAAGCTAGACAACCCCGATCAGCGTATCGCGGAGGACAGCTTGCTGCTCGTGCAAAAAAGCGTCGATCTCGTAAAATCGCTCGTCTATAATCTTGCCAAGCTCATCGCCTTCGTCGCAATCTTGTGGCAGGTCTCGAAGGTGCTGAAATTTGAAATTTTCGGCATGCGCTTTGAGATCGAAGGTTTTTTGCTCTACGTCGCGCTTATTTATACTCTCCTTTGCTCGCTGATTACGCATCTCATCGGGCGCAGGCTTAGGGGGCTAAATTTTGCTAAACAGCGCGCCGAAGCCGACTACCGCTCGGATCTGCTGCTAGTGCGCGAAAATGCAGAAGCCGTAGCGTTTATGCGCGGAGAGGATGCCGAGCGCGGCCGCTTTCGCGCGAGCTTCGGCGAGATCATGAGAAACTGGCGCAGCATCATGAATACGGAATTTCGCCTCGAGTGCTTTTCGGCAAGCTACCTAAAAATCACCAATTTGATCCCGATCTTTGACTGCTTGCCGCTGTATTTGTCGCGGGCGATGAGCTTTGGCGACATGATGCAGGCGCGCTCGGCGTTTTACAGCGTGCAGGACGGATTTGCGTGGTTTATGGACTATTATAAGCAGATCATGGAGTGGGCGGCGAGCGTGCAGAGGATCTATGAGTTCATCTCGCGCATGGACGGCGAGAGCGCAAATCTGCGTACTTGCGTTAAACAAAGCGACGAAAATTCCGCTTGCTGCGAGGGCTTGTCGGTCTTCACGCCTGCGGGCGAGCCGCTGATCGAGGATCTATGCTTCGAGCTTGCGCCTGTGCAGTTTATAATGCTACGAGGCAAGAGCGGTGCAGGCAAAAGTACGGCTCTGCGCTACGTCGCGGGTCTTTGGAGATACGGCCGCGGCGAGATCAGCCTGCCGCGCACATGGGTAATGTTTATCCCGCAAAAGCCCTATATAGCGCCGCTTAGCCTAAAAGAGCTCATTTCCTATCCGCAGTCGCCGCGCGCAGACGACGCGGAATTTTTAGAAATTTTACGCCGCGTAGGGCTTTAGAAATTTGCCCGCATGCTAAACTCGCGCGCCGATTACGTTAAAATTTTAAGCGGCGGGGAGGCGCAGCGGCTTAGTTTCGCACGTATTCATTACCACAAGCCGAGCTTCGTTTTTGCTGACGAGATCACGTCCGCGCTCGATCCCACTTCGGCGCGCGAGCTGCTACTTGGTCTGCGTGCGGATCTACCGAGCCTCGGCATGCTAGCGATCGTGCATCAAACGGGGCTTGAGGACATATTTGAGCGGACGATAGAGCTTTAAATTCGGCCCTTTAAATTTCACGCCGCAGGGATTTTGCCTTTAAATTCATATCTTTTTAAATCCAGATTTATTAAAATTACTCGTTTATATTAAACGGCGATAAAATTTAGCCGAGGCGCTCGGTGCCTATGCGCATGAGTAATTAGCGCTCGCTACATAGGCGCAGAGGCTCGCATCCGTGTATGCTCGGACCCATACACGCAGTCGGCAGCGGCAGGCACTACGGCGCGGCGAGCGGCTTGGAGGTCGGTAGACGGCGCGCGATCGCGGTTCTGCACGGAAATTTAAGCTGATAAAATTTAAACGCAAGATAGTCTGCTCAATGCGGGGCGTCTCGATAAAATTTTAAGCTACGCGGCGAGCGGTTTGGAAGTCGGTAGACAGCGCGCCAAATGAGAAGGCTGCGGCAGCGGCGCGATGCGCGGGCGTAGCGATAAATCGGTAGCGCGTCGGATGGCGCGTGACACATCGGCGGCGCAGACGGCACGCCGTAGTTGAGAAGCGTAGCGGCGATACGTACCTACTCGGCGCCGTATGACATGACCTTCGCTCGTGCAAATCATCATCGTAACGGCGCTACGATCGAAGCGAACAATGCTACCGCGGCGGCGGATCGACAGCACAAAGCGGCGCGGCGTGATTACGGCGACGACAGCATAAAATGCCGCAATATGGCAACCGCGATCGACGGGATGCGTATGTAGGTAAAGCGCAGTGCAAGTAGCGCAAACGCCGCGATACGATGATGGCGATCCGCGGAGCGTATAAGTGAAGTAGCGATGCGGGCGGCGCAACAACGCCACGGAGATACGATAGCGGCGATCAGCGAGGCGTACCGGTGCAGCAGCATAGCACTTGCAGGCGCTATGCCTGAGCCGCTAAATTTTAAAACTAAGCAAGGAGATTTTATGCTTAAAGCGGGGATTGTTTATAAATTTGCGCTCATCGTGCTGCTAGCTTGCGCGCTTTGCATTTTGGGCTTTTCGGGCGTTAATTTTGCGCGCGGCGAATATGACGAGGCCTGGATGAGCCTACATAAAATCGCAGGATTGGGCCTGCTTTGCGTCGCGATCTTGCATATAATCACGAGGCGAAAGAAGCTCGTAAAGCTCTGGGGCGAGTTTTTGGACGTGGTTTTGAGCCGCAAAAATCCCGGCTTTTGCAATATGGACCGCATCATAGGCGCGATCGAGTCCTACAATATCAGAGAGATCGCTGGTAAAATGGGCTTTGAGCCGGACGAGCTCGCTGCGATTTTGAAATCAAACGGCATCAAGCTTATAAGCGCAGATCAAGGCCTGCGCGAGCTTGCGAAGTTTAACGACGAAAAAATTTTCTTCATCTTGGTGCTTTTGATCGAGGCAAAATTCGGCAAAGCGGGTGGATGTAAGGTCTAAATTTTAAAAGGCTTAATAGCTGGCGTCTGCGATCGCTTCGGCTTGAGAGTGCGCGATGAGCGGATCGATGATCTCGTCGAACAAGCCTCCCGCCATGATCGCGTCGAGGCGGTAGAGAGTTAAATTTATGCGGTGGTCGCTGATGCGGTTTTGCGGATAGTTGTAGGTACGAATTCGCCCCGAGCGGTCGCCTGTGCCTACCTGATCCTTGCGATCTTTGCGCTCTTTTTCTAAGCGCTCCTGCTCTTGCATATCGTAAAGGCGCGCCTTCAGCACCTTCATCGCCGCCTCTTTGTTTTTGTGCTGGTCCTTGCCGTCTTGGTTGGTAACGACTAAACCGGTCGGGATGTGAGTGATGCGAACGGCGCTGTCGGTGGTATTTACGGACTGCCCGCCGTGGCCGGAGCTGCGCATAACGTCGATGCGAAGGTCGTTTGGGTTGATCTGTATCTCGCTATCCTCGATCTCGGGCATGACGGCGACTGTGATCGCGGAGGTATGCACCCTGCCCTGGCTCTCCGTTTCGGGGACGCGCTGCACGCGGTGAGTGCCGCCTTCAAATTTTAGTCGCGAATACGCTCCCGCGCCCTTTACGAGCAAGATAGCTTCTTTATAACCGCCGACACTACCTTCGCTGGTGCTTACGATCTCGCATTTATATCCGCGAAGATCGGCGTAGCGCAGATACGCGCCGAGCAGGTCGCCCGCAAACAGCGCCGCTTCATCGCCGCCTGTACCGGCGCGGATCTCTAAAAAGATATTTTTATCGTCGTTTGGGTCTTTTGGAAGCAGTAAAATTTTGATTTTTTCTTCGAGCTGCGGCTTTTGCGCCTCTAGGCTTTTAAGCTCCTCTTTGGCTAGCTCGCCGAGATCGGCATCGCTTAGCAGGGCTTTGTTTTCTTCGATCTGATTTAAAATTTTAAGATACTCGCTAGCCGCCTCTTTGATCGGCTCAATATTGCGCTGCTCCTTAGATAGCGCCGTCATATTAGCGATATCTGCAGTAACAGCGGGATCGCTAAGCATGCGAGAAAGCTCGTCGTAGCGATCCAAAAAAGGCTTTAGTTTATCGGCTAGCATTTAAATTTTATGCGTAAGTAGCGCTTACGCGGCAGTTTTTAAAGAATTTACGAGTTTGGCTAGGCGGCTTACTTTTCTGCTCGCGGTCTGTTTTTTCAAAAAGCCCCTGCTTACGAAGCTGTGAAAGCTTTCATTAGCCGTTTTTAGAGCCTGAGTCGCTGCGTCTAGATCCTTGCTCTCGACCGCCTCTCTTACGGCTTTTGTGATATTTTTTACTCTGGTGCGATAAAATCTATTTCGCTCCGTTCTTTTTATGGTTTGTCTCGCGCGTTTTTCGGCGGATTTGTGATTTGCCATAACGTTCCTTTTCGGTTAAATTTGAACCTGCGATTATACGTAAAAAATATTTAATCGACGCTTAATTTAAGTAAAATTTAAATATAGTTTAAATTTATATAGATTAAACTTTTTTTGGTAGAATTTCACGATTTTTATATAAGGATTTGATAATGAAACTTTTCGGAACGGACGGCATACGAGGCAAAGCGGGAGAATTTCTAACCGCCGAGCTTGCAATGCGCGTAGCGATGGCAGCGGGGATTTATTTTAGGAAAAATTACGTTACGAATATGATTTTAGTCGGCAAAGATACCCGCAGAAGCGGCTATATGATAGAAACAGCAATCGTAGCAGGCCTTACCTCGGTGGGCTACAACGTCCGCCAGATCGGACCGATGCCTACTCCTGCGATTGCCTTTCTTACGGAGGATATGCGCTGCGACGCGGGCATCATGATAAGCGCAAGCCACAATCCATACTACGACAACGGCATTAAATTTTTTAACAGCGAAGGCTTTAAACTCGACGAAAAAGAGGAAGCGCAGATCGAAAAAATTTATTTTAACGACGAGCTCATCGCCGAAGCGCGCACCAAAATGATGCAGATAGGCGCCGCAAAGCGCGTAGACGATGTCATCGGCAGATACATCGTGCATATTAAAAATTCCTTCCCGAAGCAAAAGACGCTGCACGGGCTTCGCGTCGTGCTTGATTGCGCAAACGGAGCAAGCTACAGGGTCGCACCTACGGTATTTAACGAGCTGGGAGCCGAAACAATCGTCATCGGCGACGAGCCTAACGGAAAAAATATTAACGACGCCTGCGGTGCGCTAAGCCCACAAGGTCTGGCCGGGGAGGTAAGGCGCCTACGCGCCGACGTGGGCTTTGCCTTTGACGGGGATGCCGACAGACTCGTAGTCGTGGATGAAAACGGCGAGATCATCCACGGCGACGCGCTGCTTGGAATTTTAGCGGTCTATTTGAAAGAAAAAAAGCGTCTCGCGGGCGATCAGATGATCGCGACGGTGATGAGCAACTCCGCGCTGGAGGATTTTTTAGCCAAACACGGCATTGCGCTTCATCGCTGCAATGTCGGCGATAAATTCGTACTTGAGATGATGCGCGAGCTGGGCGCAAATTTCGGCGGCGAGCAGAGCGGACACGTGATCTTCGGCGATTACGCCAAAACGGGCGACGGCATCGCAAGCGCGCTGCAATTCGCCGCTTGCATGCTGGATACGCACAAAAGAGCTAGCGAACTCTCATCAATGCTCAAGCCGTATCCTCAAATTTTAAGAAATTTAAAGATCGCGGATAAAAAGCCGCTTGAAAAATTAAAAGGGCTAAAGGAGCTTGAAACAAGCCTCAAAGCGGACAAGATCCGCTCGCTCTTTCGCTACTCCGGCACCGAAAACGTTATCCGCCTCTTGCTCGAGGGCAAAAACGAAAAACTGCTGCAAAAGCGAATGGATGAGGTCGAGAAATTTTTTACCAAAGCCCTAAATGAATAGCGATTTGATAAAATTTTACGGCGCGACAAGCTATCGGCTGTACACGAAAAGCGCGGACAAAAAATGCAGGCTTTACATATTTAAATTTAGGCTGTGAGATGGCTAAGACCTGTATTAAATTTATCCTGCTTTTTGCAGTGATCTTTGCGATCGATCAAGCGATAAAACTTCTGTTTTTAAACGGCTTTTCATGGCAGGGAGAGTTTTTTTCACTAGAGCTTACGCTTAATCGCGGCGTTGCGTTTTCGATGTTTGCCTTTTTGGGCGAAAATTTAAAATTTATCCAGATCGCGCTGATCTCGGCGCTTGCGGCGTATGTATTTTGTCATAAAAAGCTTTTTTGCGAGCACTGGGCGCCGTTTGCGCTGATGCTCGCGGGAGGCTGCTCAAATTTACTCGATCGCTTCATTCGCGGCGGCGTGGTCGATTACGTCGCATGGCATAAGTGGTTTGAGTTCGCGGTGTTTAATTTCGCCGACGTGATGATAGATCTGGCCGTCGTGATTTTTATCTTCCAAAGCTACAAGATCGCGAAAAAGGAGAAAAATGAAGAGAAATAATTATATCGCTTACGCGCTTTGGTTTTTAGGTGCGTTTTCATGGATCGCAGCTATGCCGATCGGCGGCGGACTGCATAGAATTTATTGCGGCAAATTTATCAGCGGATTTGCTCAAATCGCGCTATTTTGGCTGGGAAGTTTTACGCTATGGTTTTTAGTGGGCTTTTTGTTTTGGGCGATTTGGGGAATTTGGATTTTGCTAGACATATTTTTCGTAGGAATTTGGGTTGAAGATTTAAATGCTTTTGCAAGCAAGACGGAGGAAGACGACTACGAGGGGCGTCTAAAAAAAGTCGATGCGCTCTTTGAGCTGTATCAAAAAGGCGCGATTTCCAAAGAGGAATTCGAAGCACGAAAAGAAATTTTAATGAGAGATTAAGGAGAAAAAATGAGTTACTATTGGTTTAAATTTGTCCATTTTGCGGGTTTTATTTCATGGATGGCGATGCTGTTTTATATGCCGCGCCTGTATGTTTATCACGCTGAAAATTTAGACAAGCCGGATTTCGTAAAGGTCGTTAAAAAGATGGAGCGAATGCTGTATCATGCGATCGGCTGGATAGCGATGGCAGTGACGGTTTTTAGCGGGGTAATGCTGATCGTTTTAAATCCCGGGCTTATGAAAATGGGGTATTTTCATCTAAAGTTGTTAGCCGGGGTTTTGCTAATCTGTTATCATTTGTGGCTGTATTATTATATGTATAAATTTGAAAAAAACGAGTGTCACAGGAGCGGAAAATACTTCCGTGCGATCAACGAAGGCCCTACGATCATAATGTTTATAATACTTTATGCAATGCTAATAATGCCGAATTTACCGAGCAACTAGCCCGTTTTGATAAAAATTTAATTAAAATTTGCATAAAATTAGAGCAAAATTTTAAAGGAAGCATGTGCAACATATCATTAAGAAAATTTTATCAAGCGAAAGTAGCGCGGGAATTATACTGCTTTTATCCGCAGTTCTTGCGATCATCGCTCAAAACGTAAGCTTTTTATCAAAATACTATGAGGCGTTTTTACATCTAAGTTTTACCATAGGCGTCGGCCCCGCAAAGCTCGATGAATCGATGCATTTTTTAGTAAATGACGTGCTCATGGCGATATTTTTCTTTGCCATCGGACTTGAGCTCAAGCGCGAAAAGATCGAAGGGCAGCTGCGCCATTTTTCTCAAATTTTACTTCCTAGCTTCGCGGCTTTGGGCGGAGTAATGATGCCCGCGATTATATTTTCGATCATCAACTGGGGCGATGCCGTCGCGATGAAGGGCTGGGCGATCCCAACGGCGACAGATATAGCCTTTGCTGTAGGCGTTATGGCACTTTTGGGCAAAAAAATTCCTGCTAGCCTTAAAATTTTTGTCCTAACGCTTGCGATAATGGACGATCTGTGTGCAATTTTAATCATCGCTTTGTTTTATTCCTCTACCATAAACGCAATCTATCTAGGCGGCGCAGCTGCCTGTGTCGCAATAATGTTAGCGATGAGCAGACTTGGCGTTGATAAAAAGCTTCCGTTTATCATCGTGGCCGTGGTGCTGTGGGTGATGGTACTAAACTCCGGTATCCACGCGACTATCGCGGGAGTGCTTGCGGGTTTTTGTATCCCGCTTAAGACCCGCTCGGGTTCTATGCTAAAGGATATGGAGCACGGACTAGCCTACCCCGTAAATTTCTTCATCTTGCCGATCTTTGCCTTTACAAACGCAGGCGTTTCGCTAGCAGGCATCAGTCCTAGCTTCCTTTTCGGTCCGGTGCCGATGGGTATCATGCTAGGGCTATTTTTCGGTAAACAGATCGGAATTTTTGCCTTTAGCTGGATTTTAATCAAAGCCAAAATCGCCTACATGCCGGAAAATGCAGGCTGGCCGCAGCTTTACGCAGTAGCAATTATCTGTGGTATCGGCTTTACGATGGCGCTTTTCGTCGATGGCCTCGCATACGGCGGCAGCGATATGTATCATTACACAGACAAGCTCGCGGTATTTTTAGGCTCGATAATTTCCGGAGTAGTGGGATTTTTCGTCGCAAAAGCAGTCTCAGTAAAACAAAGCTAAATTCCATAAAAAGATTAAAATTTTAAAATTTTACGAGCAACACAAAATTCCAAAATTTTAAGAGCAGCTCTAAAATTTTGGAATTTATACGCTACAAAATTTAGCTTAAAATTCTGTCTGATCCAAGCGCAGCTTAAATCACCAAAATCCCCGCATTCTGCATTAAGCTTAGCGCGCATTCGTCGTAGTAGCCGCGCTCATGGTTCGGCGCATCGTAGGTAGCTACTGCACCTCGCGGAACGATGACGTCCTTATCGGCGCCAGTTTCGTTGAGATAGGTGCGCAGGCTAAGCGCAAACTGCATCACGCAGATGTCGGTGCAACAGCCCGTAATCACAAAGCGATCGAAGCCGTCCAGAATTTTCTTATCCAAATTATGAAAGCCGTTCGTGCTGCGCTTGAAAGTGACGTTTTGCTCGCTTACGTAAGGCGTGAGCTCCTCGATCACCTCCGCTTCGGGCGAGCCAACTAGGCAGTGAACCGGATAGCGCTTCATCTCCAAATCCCGCTCGGCGTGAGCGTCGCAAATAAAATGCACATTTTTCGCCGCCTCAATCTGCCTAATCACCGCAGGAGCGATCTTCGCTATGCTAGGATCGGCCATCGCGCCGAATTTTACGAAGCCATTTAGCATATCGATCACAAATACCAAAGTTTTCATCAAAACTCCTTATAAATTTCAGGTTTCATATCTTTTAAAAGATCCATTTTAGCGCGAAATTTTAAAATTTCATCTAAATCCGCCCGAGCAATCTTCACGGCTTCTTTTTTGCCTAGGCGCGCGACGATCTCGCCGTAGGGATTTATCAGCATGGAATTTCCGCCGAAACTCTCGCCCTGCCCCGTATCGCCGCAGCCGTTTACCGCGCAGATAAAAATTTGATTTTCGATCGCGCGGGCCTTAGCGAGCGTGATAAAATGCTCTATACGGCTCTGTGCAAACTGCGCGATCACAAAAACCACCTGCGCGCCGCGAAGCGCCAAGGCGCGAAAAATTTCACAAAAGCGCAGATCGTAGCAGATCGCGACGCCGATTTTGACCGCGCGATTTTGAAATTTTATCTCGCAAATTCCTAACCTATCGCCGCCACTTACGATCTCATTTTCGCGAGCGAGCGAGAAGGCGTGGATCTTGTCGTAGCGTAAAATTTCGGCTCCGTTTTGATAAACGAAAGCGGAATTATAAATTTTATCTCGCTCGGAGCTTATCGATCCGCCTATTAAAATAGCGCAGCTTTTTCGCGAAATTTCGTTTAAAAATTTTTTTGTATGAGTAGCGTTCGTATCAGCTAGCTCTTTAAATTTAGCCGTATTGAAGCCCGTATTAAAGGCTTCCGGCAGCACCGCTACGTCCGCGCCGCGTTTTAACGCGCGATCGATCAGCCCGCGCGCGCGAATAAAATTTTGCTCACAATCTGCAAAATTTTGAGCCATTTTCACGTCCATTTGCAAAATAGCGATTTTCATATAAACCCTCCTATTTAGGCGCTAAGCGCATAACATTTGCATGCGTAAGCGCGATAGCTATAGCATCCGTAATATCAAGCGGCTTAATCTCCTTATTAATCCCCAAGATCCGCTTCACCATGAAAGCAACTTGCTCTTTCGCAGCCTTTGCCTTTCCTGTGACAGATTTTTTTACCTGAAGCGGCGTATATTCGGCAAAATTTCCAAAAATTTGTAAAATTTTAAGAGCCAGTGCGCCGCGAAATTGAGCGAGCTTTAAAACAGACTGCGGATTATAGGCATAAAACATCGATTCTATCGCGACCTCATCGATCTTATGAGTGCTAAAAATTTGATCGATCGCCTCGCTCATCTGCGTCATTTGAAATTGCACGTTTTCGGCCTTCATTTTCACAAGTCCCGCCTCAATAAGAGCGATTTTATTCACATCTTTTTCCAAAATCGCATAGCCTAAATTTCTAGTTCCCGGATCGATTCCTAAAATTTTCATATCCACCTTTCACACTTATTCACAGTTTAATCACCGGTGAATAAACTTAAATTTACCACAAATTTAGCGAAATTTAGCTAAAATCTTAATCTAACTTGTAAGGGAATTTTATGGCGAAGTCGCAAGCACAAGAAATTTTATCGAATTTAGAGAAGGAAATTTTACCTACCGAATACTCTAGATATATTAAAAATTTGAAATTTAACGATAAAAACTCGACACCAGGGTTTTTCATCTACAACGCAACTAACGAATTTATAGCCAAATATGCCCAGACAAAATACGGCACTAAAATAAAAGAGCTTATCAAAAAACAGTTTGGGCTCAACGACGTGATCGTCAAAATCACCTCAAAGGCTAAAATTTCGCCGAAAGAAAAGGTAAAAATCATCTCGGAAAAGCCAAAGAGCACGATTCTAAGCGAAAATTATAATTTTGAAAATTTTATCATCGGCGATTCAAATAAATTTGCTTTTGAGTGCTCGATTACAGTCGCAAAAGAACCCGGAATTCGCTTTAATCCACTCTTTATCTACGGGCCTAGCGGGCTTGGAAAAACTCACCTGCTTCAATCGATCGGAAATTACTGCATCAAAAAGGGGAAGACCGTCATTTGCGTCACCAGCGAGCAGTTTGCTAATGATTTTGTTTTTAATCTCAAAAACAACTCAATCGATAAATTTAAACAAAAATACCGCAATTGTGACGTTTTGCTCATCGACGATATTCAGTTTTTAATAGGACGCGACAAAGCTCAAGAGGAGCTTTTTTATACATTCAACGAGCTAAAAGACAAAAACTGCCAAATCGTGCTAACCAACGACCTGCCGCCAAAATTTCTAAAAGGCTTTGAAAGTCGTCTTACAACACGATTTGAAAGCGGCATAATAGCAAACATTACCCCGCCGGATCTCGAAACTAAAATCGCCATTATCAATAAAAAGAGCGAGGAAAATCGCGTTAGAATTCCACACGATGTCGTAGAATATATCGCTACAAATATGGGTGACAATATCCGCGAAATCGAAGGCGCAATAAATAAACTAAATGCATATTCCTCGATACTTCGCACAAAGATCACGCTGGAATTTACCAAAAGTACACTGCAAGATCAAATTCACCAAAAATATTCAAGCGTGAGCCTTGAACACGTCATAGAGGTGATTTCAAAAGAACTGAACGTAAAACCTAGCGAGCTAAAGAGCAAAACGCGAGCTAAAAACGTCGTCGAAGCGCGCCAAATTTGCATATATCTAACAAAACAGTTAACTCAAAACTCAATGCCTAAAATCGCCGCATTTTTTAATCTAAAAGATCACAGCGCCATCAGCAAAAATATCAAAAAAATCAACGAACTCATTCAAACCGACGAGATGTTAAAAATAAAGATCGAAGAACTAAAAAACAAAATAACCAAAAAGGATAAGAATGAAATTTAAACTTTATGAAAATAAAGCAAAAAAGGTGAATGAAAGTGAATAAAACAAAGCTACTTACTCACTGGATAAACTACCTAAAGACAAGCTTTAGGATAAGTTTTTCACAAAAACCACTTGCCAACTACTACAACGATAAAAATTTAAAAGGATAAAAATATGAAAGTGTTAATCACTAAAAAACTTCTAGAAGAGATAGTTTCAAATACTAGCTCCTATCTTGATAAAAAAGATCTAAGTTCGATAACTTCGCATCTTTTAATGAGTGCAAAAGATGGAATTTTTAGTATAAAAGCTACCGATCATGAAATTGGCCTAAGCTATAATATACAAAATATCTCAATAGAAACAGATGGAGAAGCTACAGCAAATGGAGGTAAGCTCCTTAGCGTCATTAAAGGCCTAAGCGACGATAGCGTTACTTTAGAAACCGTTAACGGAGCACTATTTGTAAAGCAAAAAAAATCCAAGTACAAGCTTCCGATGTTTGAAACGAGGGATTTTCCGAGCTTTCCTACAATAGATGGTAAAAACAGCTTTGACGTAAATGCTGGAATTTTAGGCAGAAGCCTTAAAAAGATCTATCCGTCGATCGATACGAACAATCCAAAATATGAGCTAAACGGAGCCTTAATCGACGTAAAAGAGGGCTTTTTAAATTTAGTCGGAACCGATACGAAGCGACTTAGCGTTTATAAGCTGATCACTCAATCAAAAGCGGGCGAGCTAGATACTAAAATTTTGATTCCTAAAAAGGCGATAGGCGAAATTCAAAAGTTATTTTCGGATAAAATTAAAATTTACTACGACGAAAACGTGCTACTAGCAGTGAGCGAGAATTTTGAGTTTTTTACAAAGCTTATTAACGGCAAATTTCCAAACTACGAGCGCGTTATTACAAGCGATACGGCGTATAAAATTTTAATTCCGCGCGATAAGATGGTAAGTGGAGTGCGAGCGATAAACGCAATGTGTGAGGAGATGAAGGTTACCATTAAAAAGGACGGAATGATTTTTGAGAGCATCAACGAGGATAATTCCGAAGCAAAGACCGAAATTGAAGCGGTGATCGAGATAAACGGCGAGATAGTTTTTGGCGTGAAAAACCGCTTTCTGCTTGATTTTTTAAGTAATATTGAGAGTGAAATTTTTGAGCTTGATTTTAACAGCTCCGATACGGCGTTCGTACTTAGCGCGGACAGCCTAAAAACGGTTGTCATGCCGATAAATAATATTTAAAGGAAAATTATGAAGCAAAATTACGGCGCTAGTAATATTAAAGTTTTAAAAGGTCTTGAGGCTGTTAGAAAGCGCCCTGGAATGTATATCGGAGACACCAATATCGGCGGACTTCATCATATGATTTATGAGGTTGTAGATAATTCGATCGATGAGGCGATGGCAGGGTACTGTGACACGATCGATGTCGAGATCACTAGCGAAGGAAGCTGTATCGTTAGCGATAACGGTCGTGGAATCCCCGTCGATATACACCCGACTGAAAAAATTCCTGCTGCGACGGTGGTTCTGACCGTGCTTCACGCAGGTGGTAAATTTGACAAAGACACTTATAAGGTCTCCGGCGGTTTGCACGGCGTGGGCGTTAGCGTTGTAAATGCGCTCTCAAAAAAGCTCGTTGCTACGATCAAACGTGACGGAAATATTTATAGACAAGAATTTGCCAAAGGAATTCCTGCTACCGAGCTTGAAAAGATAAAAACTACTAATCGCACGGGCACTACGATCGAGTTTTGGCCCGACGGCGAAATTTTTGAAATTTTAGAATTTGATGATGAAATTTTATCAAAAAGATTTCGCGAGCTAGCGTATCTAAATCCAAAAATTACGATAAATTTTAAAGATAATCGCACGGGCAGGGACGAGCACTTTCACTTCGAAGGCGGCTTAGAGAGCTTCGTAAATGATATGAATAAAGCGCCTGCCATATCTAAAGCCGTGTCGTTTAGCGATAGCGCGGATGATGTTATGGTGGATTTTGCGCTGATGTATAACGAAACATATAGCGAAAATTTACTGAGCTTCGTAAATAATATTAAAACTCCGGACGGTGGTACTCACGAGGCGGGCTTTAGAGCGGGTCTTACGCGCGCGATAACAAATTATGTCGCGGCAAATGCGGCTGCGCGTGAAAAGGACACGAAGATCACCGGCGACGACGTTCGCGAGGGGCTCATCGCGGTAATTAGCGTAAAGGTTCCCGAGCCGCAGTTTGAAGGGCAGACTAAAGGCAAGCTGGGCTCCAGCTATGTTAAGCCGATCGTACAAAAGATGGCGTTTGAGGTGCTTAGCAAATATTTTGAAGAAAATCCGATCGAAGCGCGCGCCATTATGAATAAGGCTCTTTTAGCTGCGCGCGGTCGCGAAGCGGCAAAAAAAGCGCGCGATCTAACGCGCAAAAAAGACAATATAAATTCCGTCGGTACCCTTCCCGGAAAGCTAGCCGATTGTCAGAGTAAGGATGCAAGCATCAGCGAAATTTATCTGGTTGAGGGCGATAGTGCGGGCGGCTCGGCGAAGCAGGGAAGAGACCGCGTGTTTCAAGCGATCCTGCCGCTTAGAGGTAAAATTTTAAACGTAGAAAAGGCGCGCCTGGATAGAATTTTACAATCCGAAGAGATTAAAAATATGATCACGGCCTTTGGTTGCGGTATCGGCGAGGAATTTAACGAAGAGAAGCTTCGCTATCACAAAATCATCATTATGACCGATGCGGACGTTGACGGTAGCCACATCCAGACGCTGCTTCTAACATTTTTCTTTAGGTTTTTGCGACCTATCGTGGAAAACGGCTATGTTTATCTAGCGCAGCCGCCGCTTTTTAGATATAAAAAGGGCAAAAAAGAAATTTATCTAAAAGACGAAAAGGCGCTGAGTGAGTTTTTGATCGAAACCGGCATTGATATGGGCGAGTTTGAAGGAATCGGCAACGAGGATCTGATCGATTATCTAAAAATCGTCTCAAACTACCGCTCGCTTCTTAATGAGCTTAAAAAGCGCTTTAGCGTGCTTAGCGCGATCAGATTTTTGATAGAAAACGACGAAGCGCGAAGCCTTGGTTATGAGGAACTATTTAAAATTTTAAAACCGCGTCTGGAGAGTGAAGGATTTAATATTTTGAATTCCTACGTAAATGATGAAGGGATTAGAATTTATGTTCAGACGCCGAGCGGCTTAGAACAGCTTGTGATAGATGAAAATTTATTCGGCAATTATATCTTTGAAGAGGCAATCAGAGTTTATTCAAAGATCAAAGAGCGAGATGTAAGCTTTGGCAAGGATTTTATTGAAATTTTAGATGAAATCGAAAAAAGCTCGAAAAAAGGCGCTTATATTCAGCGCTATAAAGGTCTTGGAGAGATGAATCCGGAGCAGCTTTGGGAAACCACTATGAGCCCTGAAAATAGAAGGCTTTTAAAAATTAGCATTGCAGACGCGCAAAGTGCTAGCGATACCTTTAATCTTTTTATGGGAGATGAGGTTGAACCGCGTAGGAACTACATCCAAGATCATGCCAAAGATGTTAAACACTTGGATATATAATGTCTGTTTTATTTAGTGAGACCAAAGAGCGCGAAAACCGTTTCATAACGGCACTTAAAATTTCGGTGCCGTTTACCTGCGTTTTGATTGTTTTTGGAATTATTTTGTTTCGAAACGGCGAGTTTAAATTTGATGACGTAATTTTGTTTTTGATACTTTTAATCTGCTATGTTTATTATGTCATCTATCAAATTTACTTTGGCTTTCAAAAGACGCTGATAGATCCCGTTACTCACGTATTCGTGCGCGAGGAGATAGAGAAAATTTTAAGTAATGATCTAGCTAAAAATCGTCAAATAAATATCGTTCTTTTGCGAATTAAAAATATCATCGACATAAACGATCGATACGGCTACAAAAACGGCGATGAAATTTTATACGAGTATTGTAAGGAACTTTCAAATTTTATGGCGGAGCAGGGTTTTAAAGACCTTCCGATCGGTCGCTTTATAAACGGCTACTTCGTATTTGGAGTGGAATCAAAAGCTACAAATTTAAGCCATATTTTGCGGATGTTTGAGCATAAAATTTCAAGTCAAACGATCAAAAATGTAGAGATAAAAAGCGAATTTACGATGCTTCCAAGCTCTTATGATCGCAATCTGCATAATATCGTAAATGCGCTATTTTATAAGATAAATCACCTGGACGACGAAGAACACGGCGAGAAGGCTATTGACGTAGAGAAAGTATTAATTGACGTATTTTCCGCCGACGTAATGGAAGCGATCGATAGCGAAAATTTTAGCTTTAAATATCAGCGCGTTGCAGATAAAAACGGCGTAAAATCACATATAAATTTAATTCCAAAGCTTGATCTAAGAAGTGGCGAAAAGATCACAAAAAGTAGAATTTTGGATATTTTGCTTCTAAATCATTATGACATCAAATACGATATTTCGATGATGAGGCAGATTTCTAGGATCATCTATTTTAAAGATATTGACGCTAAAATTTTTATCGAGGTCATGCCTCAGACCCTGCGAAATAACGAGTTTCGCAATGAAATTTTAAAGCTCATCGATAATAATCTGATCGATCCGAAAAAGATCGTGTTTGAGTTTAACGAAAAGCTTATCTATTCTGAGATTAAGCGCTTTGACGAAATTTTGATTAAATTCCGCGAACTTGGATTTAACTTCGCGCTGTCGCAGTTCGGCGGTTCAAACGCGAGCTTTGAGTATTTAAAATTTCTAAACGTCGATTTTATCGTTTATGACATAGAATTTAATAAAAATTTAGACGATGAAAAGATTAAAAATATATTTATTGGCATCAACGAAGCCTGCGCAAAATCGGGCGTCAAAACCATAATGCGCTTTGTAGATAAGCAGGAATTTCAAATGCAACTTTATAAAATGGGTATCGATTATATTCAGGGATTTTGCGTCGAAAAACCAAATGATATATCGAATTTAAGGAGAGTGCAGTGAGATACGGCGAAGAGGAAATTGAAAAATTTGACATCGAGAATTTAGAAGTTTGGCCCAATAAACAAAAGCACGACTATCTAATAAAAATAACCTTACCTGAGTTTTGCTGCCGCTGCCCACGCTCTGGCTATCCGGACTTTGCGACGATCTATTTGGAATATATCCCCGATAAACTCGTAGTAGAGCTAAAAGCGATCAAACTTTACATAAATTCCTTTATGAACCGCTACATCAGCCACGAAGATAGCATAAATGAAATTTACGGCGCGCTGCAAAGCAAGCTAAAGCCTAAATTTATGAAAATCAGGGGCGATTTTAATCCTCGCGGCAACGTCCACACGGTAATCGAAATAAACTCGGATCAAATTTACCGATGATAAGCTCAAATTTAGTCGAACAAATTTTTAAATCCGCAAGCATTAGTCGCTGGAACGATTACCCAAAGATGGTAAGTCTAGTAGAGCTCGACAAACAGGCGCATAAATTTATCATCGCTTATTTCATCGCTAACTTTGAGCGCGATGTGGATATCAACTATGTGATAGAAGCGGGGATTTTCGAGTTTTTAGCGCGCATCGTCGTAACCGACATCCGCCCGGACGTCTTTCATCAGATACAAAAAACCAAGAAAAAAAAGATCAACGAATGGGTTTTAAGCGTCCTAGAAAGCGATCTTTTGCCTATTCAAAACGGCGAGTTTTTCGAGCGATTTAAAAAATATCTAAATTCCAAGGATCATAAGAAAGAGGCCGTAATTTTAAAGGCGGCGAGCTACCTCTCTACGCGATGGGAATTTAACATCGTCTATCAAACGAGCCAGTTTCTAAACGACATCGAGGAGTTAAAAGCCAAGGTCGAGGAGGAGCTCGAGGATTATTATGAGCTCATCGGCGTGCGAAAGATCGTGATGAATAAAAAACTTGCCCGCATAGTCGATCTTAGCGGCAGACTTCGTTTTCAAAAACGCTGGGCTCAGACGCCGCGCATTCCTGAGACATCGGTGCTGGGACATATGCTGGTAGTCGCGATTTTAAGCTACTTTTTCTCGCTTGAAGTTGGTGCGTGCCACTCGCGCACGGCGTATAATTTTTTCTGCGCGCTATTTCACGATCTACCAGAAAGCCTCACTCGCGACATCATTAGCCCCGTAAAATACGGCGTCAAGGGCCTTAGCGACATCATCAGCGAATATGAGATGCGGCTAATAGACGATAAAATTTTACCCTTTGTGCCGGAACATATGCGAGATGATTTTAGTTATATTTTGGGTATCCGTAAAGAGGGCAGTAAATTTATAAAAGACGAGTTTGAAAACCGCACCTTCGAGCTAGGCAAGGAGCCTAAATTTGCAGAGGGCAGCCTAAAGATGTTTAACGAAGATAAATTTCGCGCAATCGACGGCAAGGCGCTTAAGTATTGCGATAAACTAGCGGCGTTTTTCGAGGCTGGAATTTCGATCAGTTACGGCGTGAAAAGCAAGGAGTTGCTTAGCGGGTATAATTCGATGTTAGAGTTTTTCAAAGCTAAGCCGAAAATTGAAGGCGTCGATTTTCAGAGTGTTTGCGAGGATTTCAAAGAGCATTTCGGGCTTAATAGGATCGATTTATAAAACCCCTTCCCAGATGGCTGCGGCACATGCGAGATCTAAGTGCTCTGCTGTATTCCTACCCTGAAGCGGTGCCTAAAAAAAGCATTGCACAGGTCTAAGAAAGGGCAAACGGGATTATATGGAAATGTTTCTTAAAGTAAGGTTATAAATGAATTTCAAAAATCATCTTCTATCCGTATTTCGCGAGGTTTTTATCCCTCATCATCGCTCTATCGAGTTTAGAGCCAAAATTTTTGCCGCAATGCTGCTTGCCAAAAAGAAGCAGACCGACGAGGATTACGACGTGATCAAAGATATAGCGGGCGAAATTTATCCGGGCGACGAGCAGCGCATCGGCGTGCTAGTTTCTATCGTAAAAGAGTATATCTTAAAGGCGAAAACTTATAAAAGCTTAAATTTAGACTCGCTTCTAAAAGAGATCGACAGAGATATCAAAAACAACAAAAAATATATCAAAAAGATCGATTTTTCGCATCTGCGCCGTCTGATCGGAGATGATGACGAGGATGCGCTGATCCAACAGCGCGTTTATGAGTTTTTTGTCTGCGAAGTCAAAGAGTACTCGTAAATTTTTATCTTAAGAATTTTTTTAGTATAATCATCAGTTTTTGAAATTATAAACGGAGAAAAATTTGGAAAATATCAGAAATATTGCGGTTATCGCGCACGTCGATCACGGCAAGACCACTATCGTAGATGAGCTTTTAAAACAGTCCGGCACATTTGGTAATCACCAAGAAGTCGGCGAGCGTGTGATGGATAGCAACGACATCGAGCGCGAGCGCGGCATTACGATCCTATCCAAAAACACTGCCATCCACTACGGCGGCGTTAAAATCAATATCATCGACACCCCAGGTCACGCCGATTTCGGCGGCGAGGTCGAGCGCGTGTTAAAAATGGTAGACGGCGTACTTTTGCTCGTCGACGCGCAAGAAGGCGTCATGCCGCAGACAAAATTTGTCGTAAAAAAGGCACTATCTTTAGGGCTCAGACCTATCGTAGTCGTAAATAAAATCGACAAGCCCGCAGCCGATCCGGACCGCGTGGTAAATGAAATTTTCGATCTTTTCGTAGCGCTTGATGCAAACGACGAGCAGCTTGAGTTCCCCGTCATCTACGCCGCTGCTAAAAACGGCTACGCAAAATACGATCTAAGCGACGAAAGCGCCGATATGAAGCCGCTTTTTGAGACGATCATCTCTCACGTCCCTACTCCGAGCGGTAGCGACGACAATCCGCTGCAGCTGCAGGTTTTCACGCTCGATTACGACAACTACGTAGGCAAAATCGGTATCGCTAGAATTTTTAACGGTACGATAAACAAAAACCAAAGCGTTATGCTAGCTAAAGCCGACGGCACGCACATCAACGGTAGAATTTCAAAACTCATCGGCTTTAGCGGGCTTGAGCGTGCTGACATTGATGCGGCGGGCACGGGCGACATCGTGGCGATTGCGGGCTTTGACGCACTTGACGTAGGCGACAGCATCGTCGATCCCAATAATCCGATTCCGCTTGATGCGCTACATATCGAAGAGCCCACCCTTAGCGTAATTTTCAGCGTAAATGACGGACCGCTAGCTGGCACAGAGGGTAAATTTGTAACCTCAAACAAGATCGACGAGCGCTTGGAAGCGGAGATGAAAACTAACATCGCGATGCGCTATGAAAACGCGGGCGAGGGTAAATTTAAAGTAAGCGGCCGCGGCGAGCTGCAGATCACTATTTTGGCCGAAAATATGCGCCGCGAGGGCTTTGAGTTCTGCCTCGGGCGCCCGGAAGTTATCATCAAAGAGATCGACGGCATCAAATGCGAGCCTTTCGAGCACCTAGTTATCGACGCGCCCGATGATTGCACCGGCACCGTCATCGAAAAACTAGGCCGCAAAAAGGCCGAGATGAAGGTGATGAACCCTACCGGCGACGGGCAGACGCGTATGGAGTTTGAGATCCCGGCGCGCGGTCTTATCGGCTTTCGCTCGCAGTTTTTGACCGATACTCGAGGCGAAGGGGTGATGAACCATAGCTTTTTGGAATTCCGCCCTTTCATCGGCGCGGTCGAGAAGCGACAAAACGGCGCGCTCGTGAGTATGGAAAACGGAGTGGCGCTAGGATACAGCCTGTGGAACCTGCAAGATCGCGGCGTGCTTTTTATCGCTCCGCAGGCGAAGGTCTATCTCGGTATGATCATCGGCGAGCACAGCCGTCCGAACGATTTGGACGTAAATCCGATCAAGGGTAAAAATTTAACCAACGTCCGCGCCAGCGGTAGCGACGATGCGATCAAGCTCGTGCCGCCGCGTGCGCTAAATTTAGAGCGCGCGCTGGAGTGGATCGAAGAGGACGAGCTTGTGGAGGTTACGCCCGTAAATATCCGCGTGCGTAAGCGATACTTAGACCCTACGACGCGCAGACGAATGGCGAAAAAATAGAATTTCAAAATGAAATTTTAAAATTTGGCGTGAAATTTAGCTTTAAATTTCACGCCTTTTTTATAGGCAAATTTTAAAATTTACGCTTCTGAAATTTTGCTAGGAGAGGCAATGAATCTTGTTTTATTCGACTTTGACGGCACGATCACGCGCGATGATTCGCTACTTGAGTTCGTCGCCTACGTAGTCGGATTTAAGAAATTTTTTCGCGGGATTTTGGTGCTATCGCCTATTTTAGCGGCGTATAAGCTAGGTCTTGCGAGCAATAATTTTACGCGCAGAAAGCTCTTGGGCTACTTTTTTGCGGGTATGAGTGCCGATAAATTCGATAAAATTTGCAAAAAATACTCCACCACCCACATCGAAGATATCCTAAAACAAAGCGCGATGGACAAGATCGCAAGCTATAAAGCCGCGGGCGATAAGATCGTCATCGTCACCGCCTCGCTCGAAGATTGGCTACGTCCGTGGTGCGACGCGCAGGGCTTGGAACTTTTAGGCACTAAAATACGGCGCAAAGGCGGCATCATCACGGGCGAGATCGAGGGGCAGAACTGCTACGGCGCGCAAAAGGTCGCTCGCGTGCGCGCGGCATACGACGTGCAGGCTTTCGATCGCGTTATCGCTTACGGCGACAGCAGGGGCGATCGCGAGATGCTTGAGTTCGCCGATGAGGCGCACTACAAGGCGTTTGAGTAAAATTTAACGGCTGAAAGTTTAAAATAGCATCTGCGGCGACTGCGCTTTTGCCGTGAGTCAGAATTTAGCTCACGCAGAATTTTATCCTTTTAAATTTATCGCGCTTATCTGTGGAATTCTACACCGCACGATAAATTTATATTTTATCGCAGCGCAAAAGCCCTCAACTACGAAATTATGTTGCAGAATGGGATTTTAAAATTCTCGGTGCGGGTAAAATTCTAAAATTTCGTCATGCATAAAATTTTAAAATTCTATCATAGCGTGAAATTTTGCTCCGAATGGAATAGATGTTTTTAAACCGAGCGTGAGATAAAATTTGAAATTTTAGAATTTTATGGAATTTTTTGGTTACTAAAATTTAAAAATTTGCAGATTTTAGAATCCCGCTCGCCGCGTGCGAAGCGGAATTTCAAAATTTCAAAATTCCGCGCCTTAGAATTCTAAGATCTAAAGCATATTATAAATTCCGTCTAGCAGGAAGTATTTTTTATCTGCAGTGCCGCGGTAAAATGGCTCGAAAGTGTCCTCATAAGCCTTTTTGAAAAAGCCTTCTTTGCTTAGCTTAATTAGATCGGCATTGATGAAATCAAGCAGGCTTTGATTGCCTTTTTGCACGCCGACGCCTAAGAATTCCGCCGCGCCTAGGTTTTTAAACGGCACTTCAAGCGTATCGTCCACGACGGCGTAGGCTAGGACGATGATGTTGTCATTGGCATAACCGTCGGCTCTGCCGTCCTTCATCATCGCATAGCACTCGGAGGTATTTTTGCAGTAAACTAAATTGCTAAATTTCTCTTTGCGTAGATAGCGCTCGGTCATTGAGCCGTTGGGATTTTTTTCGATTGAAATTCTCATATCACGAACCTGTGCGAAGTCCTTCACTTGATCCTCTTTACGCGTTACGATGCCAAAATTTACCGATAGATACGGAAGCGAGAAATCCACCTGCTTCTTACGCTCTTGCGTAATCATAAAGGTGCCGATAACCATATCGACCTTATTATTTTTCAAAAACGGGATTCTCTCGCCTGCGGTTACGGCTACGAACTGCACTTCGCCTTTTTTATCGCCGAAAATGTCTTTGGCGATTGAGCTAGCAAGCTCGATTTCAAAGCCCTCAAACTTGCCGTTATTAGACTCGCTTAGCGGCGGACGACCTTCGCGCACGCCTACTCTGATAACCCCTGCCTGCCTGATTTCATCTAGTGTATTTGCAAAAATGCTAGCGTAAAATAAGGCTAAAATAAAAAGTAATCTCATAAAAAGCCCCCTACTTTTTAGTTTTCGGAATAATTATAGCACTATATATTTTAGAGAAAATAAATGCAAGCGGTTTAAAATTCAATCACTGCGCGTATGCAAGTTTGAAATTTGGGGGCAAAGCGGGGATTTAAAATTTCGCAAATTCTAAATTTTAAATCCCAAGATTTATTCGTTATGCAAACTGCCTTCGATAAATTTTATATTTTGATTCCTAGCTCGCTTTTATAGCAAGTCATAAATTCCATCTAAAAGGAAGTATTTTTTATCCGCTGTGCCGCGGTAAAAAGGCTCGAAAGTGTCCTGATAAGCCTTTTTGAAAAAGCCCTCTTTGCTTAGCTTGACAAGCTCTGCGTTGATAAAATCAAGTAGCTCCTTATTTCCTTTTTGCACGCCAATACCGATGAAATCGGGCTTGCCGAAGTTTTGAAACGGCACTTCGAGCGTATCGTCCACGACGGCGTAGGCTAGCACCGTGATATTTAGATTGACGTATCCGTCGGCTTTGCCGTCACGGATCATCGCGTAGCATTCGCTTGTGTTTTTGCAGTAGCTTACGTTGCTAAATTTCTCTTTTTTGAGGTAATTATCTACGGTCGTGCCCTCTTCGGTTATGAGCCTCATATCGCGCAAACGCGATATATCTTTGATGGCGTCCGCTTTGCGAGTTAGTACGCCGAGATTGGTCGAAAAATACGGCATCGAGAAGTCTACATGATTTTTGCGCGCCGAATCGATGACGAAGGTAGCTGCGACCATATCAACTTTATTATTGACTAGATACGAGACGCGATCGGCGGCGCTTAGAGAGACAAACTGCACTTCACCTTGTTTGGCACCGAAAATCGCCTTTGCGATCGCATTGGCAAGCTCGATCTCAAAGCCTTCAAATTTACTGCCGCTAATCTCGCTAAAAGGCGGTCTGCCATCTCTGACGCCTACTCTAATGACGCCGCTATTTCTGATCTCTTGCAGCGTGTTTGCAAAAAGCCCTGCACAAAGCAAGATCAAAGTAAAAAGTAGTTTCATTTGCCGCTCCTTTGTTTAGGTTATTTATGGCTAATTCTAGCGAAATTAAAATCAAAAGGCGCTTTTTTGGGCTAAATTTATTTGCCGTTTGCTTTTTATGAAATTTCAAGACGCCGTTAAATTTAGCCTTAGATTTGATATAATCGTGCAAAATTTAAGCGAGGGCAATATGAAAAATTTTATCTTTTTGTGGCTTTTACTTGTGGGCTACGCTTTTAGCGCTGCTAAGGATGACGCGAGAGTTTCTGCTTCACAGCAAGCAGAGTCAAATTTATCGCAGCCAAATTTTGAAATTTTTTACGATGAAAATGCTAGCGATGCGCAGATAGATGCGGGCTTGGACGCACTTTTAGCCTTCGCGGCGCAAAACAGGGGCAGGATCGACGATGATTTCGGGGAGTTTAAAGATAGAATTTTCACTGCTTTCATTTTTAATCCGAAGGTGCTGCGAAATTCAAAATTTGACTTCGAGCGGATAGAAAAAATCCTTAAATTTAAACCAAATCTCAATTACGGCGGAGACGGCGGTTATTTCTCGCCGCTAAAGCTCGCGATCTTTTTCGGCTCGAAATTTAGCGGCGAGATGGCGAAGCTTTATCGCTTTGATAGCGCTGATGCGATGCGGCTTTTAGAGCTTTTGGTACAAAACGGCGCGAACGCCAAGACTAGCGGGCTGCTACGAGATGCCGTGGCAAACGATAATTTCGAGGCATTCAAGTTTTTGATTGCAAACGGCGCGCGAGATACGAAAGACGTGGTCGGCTCGGTTGCGGGCAGCGAATTAATATTTTTAAGTGACAACAACGTTTCTATTCTCGGATATAAAGAGGCGCTGCCGCTTGCTGCGAGGGAGTTTGCTGCGGGAGCCAAATTTAAAGAATTCCGCGACGAGAGATTACGCTATTTGGACGAAATTTTAAAATTCCAAAGCTTTGCGAGCATTGATAAAAAGGAGATCGAAACGCTTATCAAAGTAGCTGTGGTGCTGGATGACGAGATGACGGCGAAATTTCTGCTCTCGCGAGGTCTGTGCGAGCAGAAGGAGCTTTGCGAGTTTCTAAAAGCGCAGGCGAAAACTTACGGCTCCGCAAAAATTTCTAAAATTTTAAGCCGTCAAAAGGGCTAAATTTTAAAATTTATACGGCTATGGCATGGCAAAGCAGATAAAATCACTATTATAATTGTGCTAGTCGCAGCCGCCCTACTTTGTTATTTAGTGCGAGCGAAAAAGCAAGATTTGTTCCGCCTAACCTACCCTCCTCCGCTTATCAAACAGCTCGCTATTAAGTTCATTCGAGATAAATTTTAATGTATTTGCCAGACAGCGCGGCGGCGAAGGTAAATTTTAAAATTTAATCAATATAAAGGACAAATTTAAGTGCCATTGTTATATAATTTATCTTATTTTTTAAAAAGGAGTTTGAGATGACTTTTATAGAGTCTGTTCGCACTTGTCTCAAAGAGAATTATTGCAACTTTGAGGGGCGTGCACCACGTTCAGAGTACTGGTGGTTTGCATTATTTGCGGCACTTTTAGGAATTGTAACGTTAGTATTGGATGGCTTTTTAGGCACCTATGCCGTTACGAGTTCCGGTAGAATGATCGGTTTCATTAACTCAATCTTTTTATTGGCAATACTTTTACCTTCTATCGCCGTGGCGGTAAGGCGTCTGCACGATACCGATAGAAGCGGCTGGTTTTATCTGTTAATTTTTGTCCCGATAATAGGCCCGGTAGTATTGATCGTATTTTTTATCCAGCAAGGCACTAACGGAGGCAACCGCTTTGGAGACGATCCGTTGCGACCCGCAAGCAGAGGCTCGATTTTTTAAAGCGCACACACAGTCTTTGCAAATAAGCTAAATTTAGGGCTAATTCCATTTTGGTTTTTAGCCCTTTTTAATAGGCGGTTTTGCTCAAAATAGCCTTTTGTGTTTAAATTTAGATCCACTGCGCAGATTCAAACTACAAAATTTTAATCCTATTGCCCTTTAATTTCACGATCTTTTTGTCATTTACGAGCTTCGTAATCGCCTGAGAGACGTTTTGGCGAGGCGCGCCGAGCAGGCTTGCCAGCGTCATTATATTAAAGGGAAGCTCCACGATCTTATCTGCGTTTGCGATGCGATTTAGAAAATTTAAAATTCGCGTCTGGATTTTCGCAAAGACGATCTCTTTAATTAAAATTCGCTGCGAGTAGATATTTTTGATAAGCGCGTTTATGATCGAGCTTGCGAACTCGTCTCCAAGCAGCTCAAAAAGCTCCGAGATGTTGATCTGTAGCGTCTCGCAGTCGCTTAAAATTTCAAGGCTAGTATTTTTATCCAAGCAGATGTAGGCGCCGCTTTTTACGAAGCTAAAGATAAATTCCTTGCCGTTTTCGTAGCAGTTTAGCTTCGCCCTGCCACGCAGCAGAATGATAAATTTAAACTTCTGCGCGTAGATCACGTCGCCGCGAGCGTAGCTTTCGCGCCTAAATTTAGCAATCCGCTCCCTACTTAAAAAGTCGAATTTCTCGCTGTAATCGTTATTTAGTCTATCTATCATAGCAGCTCTTTGCATAAAATTTCACGTAAATTTTACATAAAAAGGATAAATTCGTCGCAATCGCGACAAATTTAAATTTATCTTTGATTTATAATTCGCGTTAAAGACAATCTAGAAAGGATACTTTATGAGGAAAATTTTTATCTCATTTATCTGTGCGTGTTCGCTTTTTGGCGGTGAGGTGATCTCCAAAACCACGGCGATCTCGCAGGACGGCAAAGCAATCGGCGAGGCTGAAATTTTAACGCCGATCGAGGTGATATCCAGCGAGGGTAATGTTACCAAGATTAAAATTAAAGGCGTCGTGAGCGAAAACTATCAGCTTCAGATCCAAAAAAATATGAAGGAGGCTGAAATTTACGCGATTTTTACGAACGAAGCCGAAACAAATTTTAAAAAGGGCAAAAAGCTCGAGGACGATTACGGCGAGATCTGGTACGAGGTCGAGGGAATTTACGAGGTTGGCTCGGATGCCGTAGCTAAGGACGCTAAGGCGCTTTATGCGGAGGCAAAGACGAACTATGAGCAGATCTGCTCGGCATGTCACCGCTTGCATGAGCCAAAGAGCTTCACGGCAAATCAGTGGCCTGCAAATTTACAAGAGATGATCAATGCAAACTACGTAGCGCTCGAGGGCGACGAGCTAAATTTGATCATAAAATATCTACAACACAACGCAAAAAAACCTGAATGATAAAGGAGATCAGATGAAAAGGCGAGACTTTTTAAAGGCAGGGATTTTAGGCGCAAGCGCAGCAAGTGCTAGCAGGATCGAGGGGGTTACGCAGACGATTTTCGATAACAAAAAGGTATTCGGCGCGAATAGATTCGGTACTTTTTGGCTAAATTTAAACTCATCGCAGATCGTTTCGGTAAGCGAATTCGAGGGCGATAAATTTCCAAACACTATGAATTACAGCTTGCCCGATTCCGTGCAGAACGAAAACCGCGTGCTCTATCCGATGGTGCGCAAAAGCTATCTAAAGGCTAAAGGCGCGGCGAAGAGCGAACTGCGCGGCAAAGAGGAGTTCGTGCGGGTTAGCTGGGACGTAGCGCTTGATCTAGCGGCGAAGGCTTTGAAAGAAAATTTCGACAAATACGGCGCCGAGGCGATCTACGGCGAGTGCTACTGGTGGGGCGGCAGCGGTAAGATCGGCTGGGGACGCACCGTAGCGCACCGAATGCTTAAAATTTTAGGCGGCTACGTAGAGGAAAGCGGCGATTATTCGACCGGCGCGGGGCTCGTTATCATGCCTCACGTGCTGGGCAGTAGCGCCGTTTACGACGCGCCTACTACGTGGAAAGCGATCATCAAAAACGCCAAAAACGTCGTATTTTGGGCGACCGATCCTGTAGTAACCAATCAAATTTCATCCATTCCGCCTACGCACGACGGCTACATCGGCATGCAAGAGCTTAAGAAATCGGGCATCAAAACCTACAGCGTAAACGTGATGAGAAACGACACCGCGCGCTACTTTGACAGCGAAGATATCATCGTGCGCCCAAATACCGACACCGCGCTCATCATCGGCATGTGCCACCATCTCTTTACGAGCGGGCTTTATGATGCGGAATTTATCAAAAAATACACCGTCGGATTTAATAAATTTAAAGACTACTTTCTAGGTACCGAGGACAAGGTCGTAAAAGACGCCTCGTGGGCGAGCAAAATTTGCGGCGTGAGCGAGGAGACGATAAAAAGCTTCGCCGAAGCGCTAGCTAAGGAGCCTACGACCGTGCTGATCGGTCGCGGTTTGCAGCGCGCAGATCACGGCGAGCAGCCTTTCTGGGCGCTAGTGGCGCTTAATGCGATGCTGGGATATATCGGCAAGGAGGGTCTTGGCTTTGAATTTAGTCTAGGATACGGCTCTGCGGGCGCTACGAATAAAGTGGCTCCGATTTTAAAGGGGCTTAGCACTCGTATAGATGAAAAATACGAAAACACGGGCTCTGCGCCTTGGAAAAGTGCGAAAAACATTACTATCCCGTCCTCTCGCAGCATCGAGGCGCTGGAGCACCCAGGCAAGCAGATCGATTACGACGGCACTAAAATCAAGCTGCCGCATATGAGGGTTGCTTATATGGCGTGCGGGTCGATGTTTACGCGTCACCAAGACGTGAATAATATTGTGAGGCAGTGGCGTAAATTTGATACCGTTATCACCGCCGAGCCTTACTGGACGAGCACGGCGAAGCTTAGCGACATCGTGCTTCCCGTCGCGATCGAGGTCGAACGCAACGACATCAACCAAACGGGCGCTACGGGCGAATATATAGTTGCTTACAGACCTGCAATCGAGCCGATGGGCGAGAGTAAGAGCGACTTTTGGATCTGCGAGCAGATCTGCAAGCGCTGGGGATACGGCGAGGTCTTTAGCGAGGGCAAGGACGAGTTAGGCTGGATGAAAGAATTCTACGCCGATGCCGTAGAGCAAGCCAAAGGTCTAAATATAACGATGCCTAGCTTCGAGGAATTTTACGATAAAGGCTTCGTGCGCTTTGAAAAGGACGACGAGAGTAGCGCGCTATATACGCGCCTTGCGGCATTTCGCGAAAATCCCGCCAAAAACCGCCTCGGCACGCCGTCTGGCAAGATCGAGCTTTACTCGCCGACCATTGCTAAGATGGGCTATGCCGACTGCCCGCCGATGCCTACTTGGATCGAGCCAAAAGAGTGGCTGGGGGACGCGAAAAAGACGGCGAAGTATCCGATTCACGTCGTAAGCCCGCACTCTCGCTACCGCCTGCACAGCCAGCTAAACAACTCGATCATCAGGAATTTTGCCGAAGTTAGCGGCAGAGAGCCGGTGCTGATAAATCCAAAAGACGCCGAAGCGCGCGGGCTTGCGAACGGCGACATCGTGCGCGTTTTCAATGACCGCGGCGAAATTTTGGCAGGCGTACTCGTTACCGATATCGTGCCCGAGCGCGTCGCAGCGATCTGCGAGGGCGCTTGGTACGATCCCGAGGTTTGGGGCGAGAAGAGCCTCTGCCAGCACGGCTGCGTAAACGTGCTCACGTTTGATAAAGGCACGTCAAGTCTTGCGCAAAGTAACTCGGCTCACACCGTGCTAGCGCAGATTGAGAAATTTAAGGGAGAGATTAAGCCGATACAGGCGTTTAGTAAACCTAAAATTTTGCAGTCGCTATAAAATTTAGCGCGTCGTCTTTTAAGCGTCTTTGAATGGGCTAGAAAATTTCGCCCTGCGACAGGTTAATTTTTGTAGAATTTAACGCGTCGTCTCGCGAGTGCTTTTGAGAGAGATTTGAAATTTTAAGTCTGCGGCAGACTACTTTATCTAGCCTTGACTTAAAATTTCTGCACAACTCTCAAAATCATCTCGCGATACTTCCGCTTGTCTTTTTACGCTCAAATTTGCAGTTTGTTGAATTTGAGCGCAAATTTACTTCTTTCGTATCCGTCAAATTTGAATATAAATTTTTACGCGGATTAAAAACTCTGCTAAAATTCGCTCAAATTTAACCCAAAGGCCGCGCCGTGCAAATCCCAAGTTTGATCCGAAATTTTATCCGCAAGCGTATCGTTTCAGAGTACATTTTGCTGCCGTTTTTCTACCCCGACGAAGGCGAGTTTGAGAGTTTTCAGGAGGGATATAGGCTCGCTAGCCGCAAAACGGGCGAGGAGCTAGCAGACGATATGCCCGGACAGTGGCGCAAGAGCTGGCGGGTCATCGCACGTAACGGCATGGACGATCCGTTTTTCGTAGATTTTGCTCTTGGGGACGCCTCGCCGGTGTATTTTGCCTATCACGGCGCCGGCTCTTGGGAGCCGATCAAGGTTGCGGACGACATCATTAAATTTGAAGAAATTTTAACCGCTCTTGCCGCGCTTAAAAAGCCCTGCTCGCTTGAAGCGATCGCGCCGCTTGCTGATTTAAACAACGAATTTTACCGTGAGCTGGCGGACGATTATGCGCAGCAAGATGAAGCGCGCGAGGAGCCGGGATATAAATATTTCAGCGTTTTCATCGAGGACTTGGGCGCGGACAAGGTAAAAACGCTCGTGTTTTTAAAGAAATTTTTTGACGACGAGAGCTTTGCGGATACGAAAGATAGGACGCAAAATTTGCCGCTTTGCGTATTTAGCGGTATAGAGGAGCTGGCGCTGCCGCTGCAAGACAAACTCGCCTCGCTCGGAGTTAAATTTTACGCCCGCGAGATAACTTTTAGCGAGTTTATCGCGCGGAGTGGCTAAGCAGGTAAATTTAAAATTTTAACTCTCGCTGTGGCTAAATTTAAAATTTAGCAGCAGGCGATTCTATAAATTTCGTGCTCGTTCGCTTGCTATCGCAGTGCGTTAATAGCTTTGCGTACGCTGGAGCGCAAATTAAAGCATAAAATCAAAATGTAAAATTGAAGTAGAATTTTAAGCGCCCTACTTCGTTTTTTACTTGCAGTAGGGCGAATTTGCTTAAAGTAGTGAACTAAAGCGAGGCGAAAATTATCCAAACCTTGGATCTATTATCTTGCTCAGTTAGAGCAGCTGTTGCGAGCGACGAGCTCTGCAAAATCTAGCGCTGCGTCGTAGTCGGGCTCAGAGGCTATGTCGCTTACGAGCTCTTTATAAACCACGACGCCTGCGGTATCTATGACGAAGATCGCTCTGGCGCTGAGACCTGCTAATGCGCCGCTGGCGATGAGAGTGCCGTAGCGGCGGCAAAATTCCTTATCGCGGAAATCGCTTGCAATGCGTAGATTTTTGATCCCCTCAGTCGTACAAAACCTCTCCATCGCAAACGGCAAATCCATCGAAACGACGATTACTTCGGTGTTAGGAAGCGATGCGGCGCGCTCGTTGAACTTGCGTGCCTCCGTCGCGCAGACGGGCGTATCTAGCGACGGCACGGCGACGATGATTTGCACGTGCTTGCCGCTAGCGATCTCGATTTCGCTTAGATCTTGAGCTACTAAGCGCACTTGCGGCGCGCGATCGCCTAGATTTATCTCTTGCCCGCTTAGCTCTACAGGCTTTCCTTGAAATGTTACTTTTGACATTTTTGTCCTTTGTTTTGAATTTGTAGCGGCGAATATACAAAAATTCCTTAAATTTCAGGTAAAATTGCTTTAAAAATCAAGGAGAGCAGATGGGCGAAGATATTTGGGGCGGCAGTAGCAATCCTGCATCGCTAGCTAGCATAAGACGTAAAAGAGGCGAAGAAAAAAAGCCTCTGGACGAGAAGCCACAGGAGCAATCTGAGAATTTGGATTTAACGCAAGAAGCTCTTGCGGCGGATGATACTAGCGAGCAAAATTCTGCGGCTCAGAATTCTATAGAGCAAAATTCCACTTTTACAAAACAGAATTTCACACCACAAAATTCTGCGGAGCAAAATTTAGCTTTTGCAGCTCAAGGCCTAGATGAAGAAAATTCTATTTTGCGAGATTCTGCCACGACAGGTTCTAGCGAGCAAGATTCTAACGCCAAAGGCTTGAATTTTACCGAAAATGCTGCGAGCTCGCAGAATTTTGTAGAGCAGAATTCCACTTGGCAAAATTTAGCTTCCTTAAATTCCGATAGAATTAACTCTACGCAAAGCTCAGCTAAGGCTTACGATCTAAATAAGGCCTACGCGTTTTATATGTTCCTCGGGCCTTTCGGCGCGCATAGATTTTATCTTGGGCGTATAATCTCCGCGATTTTTCAGCTTTTAGGCGGGCTGCCATTTCTCATCTGGCTTTTTTTAGTAGTGGTTGCTGTCATGTGGACGAGTATAGAAGGTAACGAGCTGTTGGCGCTTGTAAACTCATCTCGTCCGGATTTGGGCGTGCAAGCATCAGACCTAAAAGATATAGAACAGGGCTTTTTTCATTTTATGGTTATTTTCTCGGTGCCTAATGTTTTATTTTTAATCTGGCTTATTAGCGACTTTTTTAGGTTGCCTGATATGGTGCGAAAGCTAAATGTATCCGTAGGCGCGGGAGCAATCCTGTATGTTTATACGGATGACGCTAAAGAGCAGAGCGAGAATCTATCTACTGCCAAAACTACCCTTTACATAGCATTTGGGCTTGAGGCGTTAAATGCGGTAGGCAGATATATCAAGAATGTAGATAAAGTGGGCGCGTTGGAGGGTGTCGGACTTATATCTATGATATGCCTAGCTGTGGGGCTATATTTTTTAGCGCGCGCTATACGCAGCACGGATCTGCTATCAAACGCCGTGCTAGTCGGGGTTTCCTCGGCTATAAGCGCAGTAAGCACTATATTTGTAGGATTTGAATTGTTTAAACCATCAGTTTTTATGATAAGCATTTATTGTGTATGCACAGCGGTATATCTGATCTATCAGCTGCTAGTTAGTAAAGAGCTTTACGATTGCAGCGGAGAGAAAAACTATCTAAGAGCGTTTTATGTTATTGCAGCTACGGAGATAGTAACTCTAGTCTTGATAGCGCTTGACTCACAGCTTTTCGCCTTAGTATTTGCCATAGGGTGGTTAGCTTCGGTAATTCTAAATGTTTCGGCGGTTTATGGTACTAGGGAGGTTACCGCTTCAAAAGGTGGCTACGGCCTAGCGCATCTGGCGTATCACGTAAGGCAGATGAATAGGCGGGAGTTTTAGGTATTTAAATTTAAGGGGCGATTAGTATAATCTTACATTATTTTAAAAAAGGAGTTTAAAATGACTTTTATGGAGTCTGTGCAAACTTGCGTCAAGCAAAAATACGCCGCATTTAGCGGGCGAGCATCGAGGTCGGAGTACTGGTGGTTTTTTCTATTTACTGTGCTTGGTGGGATTGTTTTGAGCTTGATAGATGGCGTTTTAGGCACTACGATAGGGTACAATCAAATAATAGCCGGCAAAATCGTCCATCAAGAAATCGGCATTATAGATGCGCTTTTCCAGCTAGCTATGCTCGTGCCAGCTATCGCCGTATCAGTTAGGCGACTACATGACACCGATAGAAGTGGCTGGTTTTTTCTGCTTATTTTAACGCCGATCGTGGGTGCTTTTTTCGGCGATATCGGACTTTTAGTATCATTTGTGGGCTGGATAGTGCTGCTTGTATTTTTCGTGCAGCGCGGCGATAGCGGGTCCAATCGCTTCGGATACGATCCGCTATGATAAAGCTCTAAAACTTTGCGGAATTTAGAATTCTAAAATTCCGTGCAGATAAAATTCTTTGTATTATCACTTAAAATTCTACGCATAAGCACTTTGCAGCGCTAAATTTTTCTTCAAATAAGCTGTGGAAATCCTCTTTAATTGATTGCCATTATCTGTAACTTAGAATTTTTATATTATAATGGCTCTTAAAATTTTATTTTAGAAAGGATGAAAATGAAAGAGAGAATCGAGGCGCTGTTCGCGCAAAACCCTAAAATTTCGATCGCGCAGATCTGCAAGGAGCTCGGCGCCAAGGAGATCGACGTGCTGCTAAACCTGCCCGAGCGCTTCGGAAAAAGCGCCGGCGGCGATAAATTCTGCGAGGTCATTAGGGAGCTCGAGAGTTGGGGCGAGGTGCTTTTCGTAAAAAATACGCCGAGCTTCATCATCGAGTTTAAAACCAAGATCCCAAGCGGCAAGAGCGCGCGCGGATATTATAATTTCGGCATGGGTGCAAACGGCGATGAGGCGCATGGGCTGGGTATTTTGGGGGGTCATCTAAAGACGGATGAGATCGATAAGATTATCCTCGTGACGCAGACTTTCATGGGGATGCTCTCGAAATTCGTGGGCTTTTATGACAAGGCGGGCGAGAATATCTTTAAAATTTACGTCTCGCGCGATGAGAAAGGACAGCTTCTAGCCAAGCAAGACGCGAAATTTGAGGCATTAAAAGCCGCGATTTAGCGCTCGCGCAAGACCCGCCTTGCGCGGCTTGCGTAAAATTTGCTCTTGTCGGGCATTTAGGTTTGATCTCGCCTTTGTGCGCGAGATCAAATCCGTAAAATTCTACTGCGAAATAACACTGCACGCACTCCTGCGCGTTTGCGCACAAAGTTTATCCGCGCCGCCGCCCTCTTTATCTCCCGCCTATGCGTATTTATAGTTTTGATCTGCGGCGCAGAATCGCCTCCTTTTCTCGCCGCCTTCATTTAAAATCGATCTTGTCGGTTTAATTTACCAAGCCGACTTTTGCGCGCGGGAATAGTTTTTCGAATTTGACGCAAGATCGTCCTCTTTTTTCATTTTAGCCTAAAGCGCGCGCAGTATCTCGGGCGCAGAGAGTTTGAATTTAAACAGGCTCGCAGCGAGGCAATTAAACGGATAAAATTTAGTCGGAGGATTTATGCAGCGGCGTTTTTAGCGGCCTTAAATTTTAAATTTTAGATTTGCTGTGCTGCGCCACCGTAAGGCGTAAATTTCGAGTACGGGCTGTTTTGATCGAGCGCAACTTCGGGCGATCACGATTTTAAGCGCGCATTGTTTTAAAATTTGCGCCGCGCCGCTAGCTTTATTCTATCTTATCACGCCGCGCTCCGTTCTACCGCGCCTATCTTCTGCCGCATCTCGTCTTGTCCCGCTCTCCTTTCTGCCCCGCGCCCACTCTTTTTTAAAGAAAGGCGTGCGACCGAGAAAAACCGCCCTACTTCGGATCAAAATTTTATTTTTCCTCAAAATGAACCCGGATAAAGATAAAATTTTATAAAATCTATCATTTTAATTTCATATCTCAAAAACGTTTTCCCGCCGCGCAAGGAGCGACAAATTTTAAAATTGAAATTTTATACGTTAAGCTTAAAGCTTATTAAACTCCGATATTTAGGGCAATGTAGACATGAATTTTTATCTTTTATTGCTATAATTCTCTCATAAATTTAAATCTTAAGATTAAAAAGTATTCTTAAGAATTTTATAAGACGGAGGCGATCTTGAATAGATTGATTTTAAAGATTTACGCGTGGCAAAATACCGCTACGCCGTGGTTTTGGCTCTTTGTGATAAGCGCGGGATATCTTGCGGTATCGTATTTTTTCTTTCAGCGCTACCTTTTTATGTCGCTTACGCAGACGAGCGCCCTCGTGCGTCTGGGCTTTGCCGTAGCGGGCGTGGGCGCGCTTATAGGCTTGCTGCTGCCGTTTGGCTTCATAACAAGGCTCGTTGCTTACGCGCTCGGATTTACGGGCGCGATATACGGCTATTTACAAAGCTCCGTGCCGCACCCCGCCGTAGATACGGCAAATTGCCTCACCGCGCCCGCCTTTCCTTTTGCGGCGCCGCTTGATAGCCTGCTGCCGGAGCTATTTCGCCCCGCAAGCTGCACGGGCACTCCGTCCTTTCCCGCAGGCACCGCGCTTAGCGATGTGCAGAGCTTTTTTGGCGGATTTTACGGCGAGGGGTTCTATCTGGTGCCGAGCATTAAATTTGCAGACGCGGCGCAGTGCGCGCAGGTAGCGTTTGCGGCATTCGCGGCTGTTTTGGCCGTGATGTTTGCGAGCTTTTTATACGGCAGATTTACGAGAAGTTTTTAAAATTTTAAGAAAGGATAAGCATGAAGTTTTTAAATTCTATTGCGGCTGCGGCGGCTCTTGCGGCTGTGATCGCAAGCTGTGCAAACGCCGAGGTCAAGGCGGGCGAGACGCTTTACGGCACGGTGCTAAAGCAGGTAAGCGTAAGCGGCGATTTGTCGCACAAGGACGGCAGGCTGCTGCCTACGAATGCCATAGAGGTTTTGGAGGTCAAGGACGGAGTGGTGAAATTTTCGATCACCGGCTATCAAAATCCAAAGGCGCCCAACGTTATTTATTTCACGCCTAAAGCGCGCATAATCGCGGTGGCGTTTTCGAAGCAGGCTAAATTTCAAAGCGAGAGCTTGGGCGAAGAGGACGGCTTTAATAAGGTTAAAATAACCGCCTACACCGACGAGGGCGCGCTAAGCGGCGACGTGGATAAAATTTTCGCGGGCGCTAAGGAGAAATTCGAAACCTCGTGTAGCGTCTGCCATGCCTTGCATCAGCCCGCAAGCTACGAGGCAAACAAATGGCCCGGTTACATCAAATCGATGCTTTCGCGTACGCCTATTAGCGAGGACGAGAGCTGGGCGGTGGTGCAATATTTACAAAAGCACTCTAAAGATGTCAATTTAAAGGAGACGAAATGAAAAGACGAAATTTTTTAAAGCTCGGCGCGGCGGTCTCGGCGCTTCCGCTCATTCCAAGCTCGATGCTTGCGGCGGATAAACTTACGGCGCTTAAGAAAAACGGCGAAATTTTAACCGCGGCACGGTGGGGAATTTTAAAAGCGAGCGTCAAAAACGGCAAGATCGTAAAATCCGCGCCGTGGAAGATCACCTCTAAAATTCCCAATACTCTTCAAAATACGATGGCGGATCTCGTTTATAACACGCGCATCAAAGCGCCGATGGTGCGAAAATCCTATCTCGCCGATCCTGATAATCCTAAGCCGGAGCTTCGAGGGCTTGACGAATGGGTCGAGGTAAAATATGAAGACGCGATCAAACTCGTCGCGCGCGAGCTTAAAAAGACGCGCAAGCAAAAGGGTGCAGACTCAGTATTTGCGGGCAGCTACGGCTGGCAGAGTACGGGCAACGTGCATGTCTCAAGGACGCTGCTTCATAGATTTATGAACTTAAGCGGCGACTTTACGGGCGTCACGGGCGATTACTCTACGGGCGCGGCACAGGTCATCATGCCGCACGTAACGGGCTCAAATCAGGTCTATGAGCAGCAAACCTCTTGGCCGGTGGTACTTGAAAATTCCAAAGTTGTAGTCTTTTGGGGATTAAATCCGATCTCTACGCTTCGCGTGGCGTGGACGAGCTCGGACGAGCAGGGATTTAAGTATTTCGAACAGCTAAAAAACAGCGACAAAGAGATCATCATCATCGATCCGATCAAAACCGTAAGCGGCAAGTATTTCGAGGGTAAAGCGCGATGGATCGCCCCTCGCCCGAACACCGACGTAGCGATGATGCTGGGCATGGCGCAGCATCTCTACTCACAGGGCAAGTACGATAAGGAATTTTTACAAAACTACACCGTGGGCTTTGAAAAATTCGTACCGTACCTCACGGGGCAGAGCGACGGCGTGGCTAAGACGCCGGAGTGGGCTAGTGAAATTTGCGGCATTAGCGCGGACGTGATCAAAGAGCTTGCGATAAAATTTTACGAAAATCGCACGATGATAATGGCGGGTTGGGGTATCCAGCGCGCTCATCACGGCGAGCAGGCGCACTGGATGATCGTGACTTTGTGCGCGATGCTAGGACAGATCGGACTTGCCGGAGGCGGCTTCGGCTTTAGCTACCACTACGCTAACGGCGGCGCGCCTACCTGCGCGGGCGGCGTGATCGGCGGAATGAACGCGGCAAGCGTTGGCATCGTTAAGGACGGCAAATTTTTAGGGCTTGCGCAGGATCAGAAGCAAGGCGGCGAAGCTACTCAGGCGTGGCTAGTAAATACGGCGAAGGTTGCCTTTCCTTTAGCTCGTATCGCGGACGCGCTACTAAATCCTGGCAAGACGATCGACGCGAATGGCGCAAAGATCACCTATCCGAAGATTGACTTCATCTACTGGGTCGGCGGAAATCCTATCGTGCACCATCAAGACACCAACACCAATATCAAGGCTTGGCGCAAACCGCGCACCATTGTAGTGAATGAAATTTACTGGACGCCGACTGCTAAGATGGCGGATATAGTGTTCCCGACCACGACGGAGTATGAGCGCAACGACATCACGATGAGCGGAGACTACTCCAATATGCATATAATCCCGATGAAGCAGGTCGTCGCCAAGCAGCACGGCGCGAAGGACGATTATCAAATTTTTACCGACCTTTGCAAGGCTTATGCAGACGGACTTGCCGAGGTTTATACGGACGGCGGCAAAACGGAGATGGATTGGATCAAAGAATTTTACGAAGGGGCAGCTAGCGCCGTGAACGCAAACACCGCTTTGGGAATACAGATGCCGAGCTTTGAGCAGTGGTGGGAGAAAAACGAGCCGACGGAATTTTACGAAACGCCGGAGAGCGCTGCGTACGTGAGCTTTGAGGATTTTAGAAACGATCCCGTTTTGGAGGCTTTGGGAACGCCTAGCGGGCTGATTGAAATTTACTCCGATACGATCGCCGCTATGAACTACAAAGACTGCGGCGCGCATCCGATGTGGTTCGAGCCCGTCGAGTGGCTCGGGATGAAGGATAAGCCTGCAAAATTTCACCTGCTTAGCCTGCATCCGCTTGATCGCTTGCATTCGCAGCAGAGCAACACCTCAAATCGCAAGAGATACGCCGTCGCGGATCGCGAACCGGTACTGATCAATACCGAGGACGCTAAGGAGCTCGGTATCAAGCAGGGCGATCTGGTGCGCGTTTATAATGCTCGCGGCGAAATTTTGGCGGGAGCCAACGTAAGCGACGACATAATGCGCGGCGTGGTGCAGATCTTTGAAGGCGCGTGGTACGATCCTAACGCCGAGGGGCTTTGCAAAAATGGAAATCCGAACGTACTTACGATCGATCTTCCTACGAGCGAGCTTGCCAACGGCAACATCGCGCACACGGCGTTAGTAAATATCGAGCTTTATAAACACAAGGCGGGCGAAGATATCAAACTAACCGCGTTTATGCCGCCTAAAGGGGCGAAGTAAGGATTGTGGGCGGTTTGGGGTTTAAGACTGGCTCATTGCTGGCTTGGACTAGATACGCCGATCCTCTACAGGCTTTAGCCAAACTCGCCGTGGTTTTGCTACGGCGAGGTATATCGATTTCGACTTGCCGCGGCTTTATATAGTCGCGGCTGTGTACCGAGACCAATTTAGCTTGCCGTAGCTTCGCGACTTCAACGATAGGTCGCAGAGCTGATTTAAATTTTATAGCCTTGCGCTTGCAGTGATGACTGAGTTATCGTAACTTTGAGCTGTGGCAGGCTGGAGATAACAGCAAGTAATATTTGCCTCGCCGTCCTACCCTCTATTCGCTCGTGAAATTCTCGCTAAATTTAAGAACTTACCGTTTGGACTAAAATTTCAATCCAAACTAAAAAACCGCCTAAGCTTCCATTTAAAATTTTTCTTCGGAATTTGTGTATCACTAAAATCGTCGCTGTAAATTTCGTTTTTATCGGTGAAATAGCCGCTATTTTGAGCCTGCGGTATAAAGTCGGTCCGATCTTCTATTTTTACGTTTAGCGCCTTGAAATATTGCAGCAGCTCATGATACTCTTTTGTAGATACGGCATTTATTAAAAAGTAATTTCTGTTGTTAAATTTAACGACAAAATTTCTTTTTAACAGCCAAAGGGGCTCCGAGCTCTTTTTGAGCTTGTAAATTTTATACGGCAGAGCAAATATTAAATATAGCATTAGATGCTTTATATAAAGAGCAAGTTTGCCTATATGAACGCCTATGCTTGAATATCTATATAACTCATACGAGCTTAAATAATGGAACCTGCCGTAAGAGTTTTCTAGTTCGCATACTACGCAGAAATGAACGCTAGATATATTTGCGGACGGATCGGGGGCTATTTTGGTTTCGGAAATTATGCTATCTTTCATATCTATATTTTCGACGTAGCGGATAAGGCTGTTTGAAAAATAAAAATAGCTCGGATTTTTAGAAAAATTTTGCTCCGCCGAAATTCTTAGCCGTATGAAAGAATATGTCACAAAAATTAAAGAAACGATACCGAAAGCGCTAAATTTTCCCGTAGTGCCAGTCGTAATCAGATCATAACCCAAAAGCGAAAAACCCAATATGCAAGTAAATATGCTCCAGGAAAATACATGATAGACGGTGTAATCGTTTATGATCAATGGCTCTTTATCGTAGTCTCTCATAAAATCCCCTATTTTGTAAAATTTTTGGCACATTATAACGCTTTATTCTCATAACGTATTAAAATTTAAAGTCGTTTTGACCATTTAAATTTTTAAGTTCGTTATTAGGTAGAATTTTAAAATTCTACCCTATTTCGCCTTCTTTGCCGTATCTTGCCAGTCGTTGCATTTATGCCAATGTGGCGATGAGTTAAAACGAAATATGCATACTAAGCGCGATTATGCATAAAAGTAGCGCCAGCGGGACATAGACAAAGCGCCCGATATCATACCAGAGCTTGCCGCGAGCCCTATCTGCGCCTAGATTGATCTCATCTAAAATTTCATTCCGCTTAATCACCCAAAACCACGATATTGCGCCGATTACCGCTCCGATCGGAATGATATAAATCGATACAAAGTCCATCCACGGACCCCATGAGCTTATCGCTTCCATACCAAGGCCCGCACCAAGGCAGATCGCGCACAATAGCGCAAGCGTGAATGCACGGCTTAGCCTTGGAAACTTATGCATTAGCGATTCAGCGACTACTTCGAACATATTTTGAAGCGATGAAATTCCACCAAAAATCACGGCGGTAAATAAAATCACTGCAAAAATTCTACCACCTGCCATATCTTGCAAAATTTTAGGCAGAGTTACGAAAAGTAGCTTAGGCCCCGCCGCAGGATCCATTCCGTAAGCAAATACTGCAGGGATCATCACTAGCGCAGCTACCATCGCGGCTAGCGTGTCAAATAACGCGGTATTTTTCGCCGCAGATACGATGTCTTCGTCCTTGGATAGATACGCGCCATAGACGATCATCCCTGAGCCCGTAATCGATAGCGAGAAAAATGCCTGTCCCATCGCAGAAATCCAAACCATCGGATCTGCTAGCTTAGTAAAATCGGCGCCGAAAAGAAAGGCATATCCGCCTGTAGCGCCTTGCAGCGTCGCGACCCTAACCGCCAAAATCGCAAATAGCACGAAAAATAGCGGCATCATAATTTTATTCGTTTTTTCGATGCTTTTGGCGCCGAAAAATAGCGTCAGCAACGTACCTGCGACGATTATGCAGTGATAAGGCACCACGGAGTAGGGCGTCAGGGCAAAAGAGTTGAACCACGTATCGGTATTTTCGCTCATTAGCGAGCCGTCTATGGCTTGGACTAGTGCTTTTAGAACGTAGGCGATGATGACGGCATAGCCCACTGCGATACACATCGAACCGGCAAGCGGTAGCCAGCCGATAACCTTACCGATAGCGCCCAGTCCGCGGCTTTTCCACGCGTATTCGTATGAGCCCAGCGTGCCTGTTTTGGCACGGCGACCGATCGCGTATTCGGCGCTTAGGCCTACGTATGAAAACAGCGCTACGAAAAAAACGTAAATTAGCAAAAATGCGCCGCCGCCGTTCGTGCCGAGTTTGTAAGGGAAGCCCCAGACATTTGCCATACCTACGGCGGAGCCCACGCAGGCGATGATAAAAGCCCAGCGCGATGAGAATTTGTGTTTTGTCATAAAGCCATCCGTGCGAAAAATTTTCGTTATGGTAGCAAAAAGGAATTTAAGATTTATTTATGCGGAATTTTAAGGCGTGCCGATTTGATTACTTAGGAATTTTTAGAATTTAAAATCGCGAAGTTTTAAAGCAAGATTGGCGGAATTTTACGATTAAAATCGATAGAGTTAATTCTGCGATACTGCGCGGCAAAATTTTATCTTTAATAATTTTAGAATTTTACGCTTAGGCTTTGGATTTAGAATTCGCTTGACCTGGGCTTGTAGCAGGGCTTGATATTTAAGTTAGGCGAGAAATTTAGATCAATTGAAATTTTAAAATTCCGCGAAATTTTGAAATTTTTAAAATCTACGATCTCGCAAAATTTAAAAATAGGCTCATCAAGAAATTCTATTTAGCGTCGCTCTGGCAGAATTTTTGCGGTAGAATCTCGCCTTTCGTTTGTAATATGAAGAGGACTTATAAATAGCACTTTATGGCGCTCTGAAGGGCGGCGGGCATTCCTGTTCGCTATTAGGGCATCTATGTGGTAGCAGCAAAAAATTTTTGCCCGAAATGAGAATTAGCGGCGTCGCAAGTGGCAGCGCGCTTAAAATTTACGGCGCGCAGCATTGCAAAGTGGAATTTTATTAACCCGCACTTTGGCTTAGTTATTTTTCTCAGCCTCTTCGTTTTCTTGCGGCTGCGCGACTACTTTTTTGATCGCTTTTACGAGCGAGACCCTCGTGCCATCCATTCGCAGTACTTCGTAATCGCAGTTTTCATCGCTTATTTTATCGCCGATTTCAGGTAGGCTGCCGAAGAGATTAAAGACGTAGCCGCCGATCGTTAGCTGCTCGGTCTCCTCGTCGAAGTCGATGCCCATCACCTCCTCGACGCCTTCGATCTCGAAACGCCCTCTAAACTCAAAGGTGTTCTCGTCGATACGTTTGAAATTTTGCGCATTCGCGTCGTGCTCGTCGTTGATATCGCCAAAAATTTCTTCTATTATATCTTCCATCGTCAAAAATCCCGCCGTGCCGCCGTATTCGTCGATGACGAGCGCGGCAAAAATGCGCTGCTTATTCATCATAGGTAAAATTTTAGAGATCGGGCTGTTTTCAGGCACGATGATGAGCTTGCGCACGATCTTATCGAAGCTTTTATCTCCCTTTTGTTGGATGATGTCGCGGATGTGGATGAGGCCTAGGACGTTATCCTTGCTGCCGTCGATATATGGAAAGCGCGTAAATTTCGACTGCAATACGGTTGCATAGTTTTCGTCGTAGCTTTTTTGCTTATTTAGGCATATGAGATCGCGCCTCGGCGTCATTATCTCTTTAGCGACCGTGTCGCTGAAATCGACGGCGTTTTTGATGATCTCGGTCTCTAGGCTATCGAGCACGCCGCCTTTTAGGCTCTCGCTTGCGATGATTTTGATCTCCTCGTCAGAAAGCGCGAGCTCGCTCTCTTTGGCGGGCTTTACGCCGATGATTTTAAGTGAGACGGCAGCGATGAAGTCAAATGCCTTGATGATCGGAAAAAACATAATCCAAAAAATATGAAGCGGTCTAGAGATAAAAAGCACGATCTTCTCGGTTTTAGCAATAGCGATGGATTTTGGCACCAGCTCGCCGAGTACGACATGAAATAACGTAACGAGCGTAAAAGATATGACGAAGGCGATCGTATGCGCCGCCGCTCCGCCGCCTATGCCGATGGATCTTAGTGGCAGCTCGATCAGTCTTGATACCGCGGGCTCGCCGATCCAGCCGAGGGCGAGCGAACTTATCGTGATGCCTAGCTGTGTGGCGCTGAGGTAGGTGTCTAGGGAGTTTGAAATTTTAAAAGCGAGCTTTGCGTTTGGAATTTTATCCTTGATAAGCTCTTCGAGGCGAGACTTTCTTACTTTGACGATTGAGAATTCCGAAAGAACAAAAAAAGCATTCATAAAGATGAATACAAAAGCTAAAACTAACATTAAAACCGAACTGTCCGTGTCCAAATTTCTTATCCTTTGAAATTTAAAAATAAATATTTATGATTATATCTAAAAACGCTTTAAAATCCAAAAGGCGCGGAAAATACCTCGCGCCCGCTCGTAGAATTCTGCGGTAATTTAAAATTTCGCGCTGCGGCAGACCTTTGTTGCGGCGAGATTTTATCGCAATAGAGCTTATGCGCTGCGGCGGATAATCCTAGCGCCACGCGTAAGCCCATTAAGAAATTTAAATGCGACGATAAAACCTGCTACTTAAAAAACCTTAGCGCGCAAGCTCTTGCGAAATTTTAAATCGCAAGACTATCTATTTCTTGTGGCAGCCTCGTAAAGCGGCAAGACTTTCGGCATCACCTCTTTTAGATCGGCGATGCGATCGTCGTTTGAAGGGTGCGTGGACATAAATTTAAGCGGATGGCTCTCATTTAGCTTATTCATCTTCTCCCAGACGTTTATCGCCGCCCTTGGATCGTATCCCGCGCGCGCCATCAGCTCGACGCCCATCAGATCGGCCTCGGTCTCATGCGTGCGCGAAAACGGCAGCGTGAAGGTGTATTGCGCCGCCATGTTCAAAGCCGCTGAGCCTAGATCTCCAAGCCCTGCTGCGGAGCTTGCTACAGCGATACCGACATCTTTCATCTGCTCAGTCGAGGCTCGCTCGCGACTGTGTTCGCGCAGTGCGTGCGACATCTCGTGCCCCAAAATAGCAGCCAGCTCGGCATCGGTAAGCTTAAGCTTTTCGATGATGCCAGTATATACGACGATGCGACCGCCAGGCATACACCAAGCATTGATCGTAGGGTCGTTGATGACGTTTACCTGCCAGTTCCATTTCAGTGCGTCTTTGCGAAATGCGCCAACTTGAGCGATTAGGCGCTTCGAGATGCCTCTAACGCGATCAGTTAGCTTTTTATCGGTATTTAGGACGTGCTTGGCGTTTGCTTGGGCGGTAATTTGCTTGTAGGCAAGCGCGGCACTTTGATCCATTTCAGCTTCGCTTACGGTGATGAATTGCGAGCGGTCGATGCCTACGGCGCCGCCTTGCGTGGTACTCGCGCAGCCGGTAAAAATCATCATCGCAGCAAAGGATATTAAAAGAGCTATTTTTTTCATCTTTTCTCCTTGGAATTTTGCGGCGATTTTAGCGAAATTTGATTAAATTTTTAGAATTTTATTTTGGATTGCCGGATTTTGCAGGCGCGATCTATTTGGAATTTGCCGTAAAATTTAAGGACGCTCGTCGCCTTTAAAATAGAATTAGGCTTTGTAATTTAGCGATAAAATTTAGCGGAGATTTCGCAGAATTTTATCGTGGCGTAAACGAGGCATTGCTGTGTGAAAGTAGTGGATTTATCCAAATCCAAGTGCGACGTTGTATAAATAAGGCGCCTCTGCGCCCAAATAGAGCGGGGGTGCGGTTTTAAATTTACGCAACGATAAATCCGGTAGAATTTTATTTACACAAGGCGCTCGGTTCGGGCGGATAAGAGCAATTTGAAATTTGCACAATCAAATCGCGCGATAAGATGGGCTCGGATGTTGCTATGATTTGAGATGAGCCGCGCTAATCTTTGCAACGTAAAATTCTAATTGTTAGCTTAGCGGTATCCTTTCACATTGCATCTTGCGCTACAATAAAATTTCGTTGTGGGAATTGAAATGATCGCAGAAATGCCAAACGTCAAGACGCCTTTTCGTAGAATTTTATCTCGCGGAATTTCATTTGCGCGCAGCGGGATAAAATTTCAAACTGCAAGCCGCACTGTATCATTTTGGATGGAATTTTAAAATTTTACGCGTTTAGAATTTTAAAATTCTGCTACGCAAATCTACGCGATGAAATTTCAAGCTTAAAATTCCGCGCCGGCTTTGGAATTTTATATGCGTCACGTCAGCTATAAAATCTTGCACTTAGAATTTTATCACTGCGGCAAGATTTGGTTGGACCGGGGTCTCACATCGCCGTAGGATTTTTGGCGGCACGGAATTTTGCAGCGCACATCTAAATTTAGTTATGCAAAATTCGTAAAATTCTTTATCGGCATGGAATTTTACAGCGCCGTTAAAGCGCATAAAGAATTCTGCGCAGGCCTCGCAAACTCTAACGAAAGCTCCTTTCTTTTAGGGCACGCGAGCTTTAAGGCATGCTAGTAAATTTTGCAGCGCAAAGCAGTGAGCGCTGAGTGTTTACCGCTAGGGATTTTGCGCCTGCGGCACCCATTTAGTCCTTTTTGGACTTTAGCTTGGCGATCGTTTCTTTTGCGGCCTCGTAAGCCTTAGCGCTCATCTCGCGCGCCCTTTCGCTTACGTTTTTGGCGACGTCGGAGCTTTTTAGCTCGGCAAATTTTTGGCTCATCTTCTTTTCAAATTCGCTAAGCTCTTTTTTGATTGCGTCGAGCTTCTCGTCCAGATCGAGGTTTTCGATGATTTTGGCGCTTTTTTGGCTCAGCTCTTGAGTGATTTCGCGCGCTTTGGCGCTCGCCTTTTTCGCGCGCTCGCCAAGCTCGATCTCACCGATTTTGGCGCTTAGTTGCTCGGCAAGATCGCTTGAAATTTTTCTAAATTTAGCCAGGTAGCCTCCGAATTCTTCATCGGCGATCTTGGCGATCTCGCTTTTAGCGGGCTCCTCCGAGCTTGCGATCGCGTCGCTTAAAACCGCGCTAAATAGCTCGCTCATCTGCGAAATTTGAAGCCTTTCGTTCTCTAGGCTCTGTGCGTCGCTTGCTGGCGAGAAACTTAGCTCGTCGCGATATCTCTCGGCGGCTTTGTTTATGCCGTCGTAGCAGCCTAAAATCGCGCCTCTAATCAGCGCAGAGGCTGTATTTTTGCTCTCGTTTGCGACGAAAATCGCGCGATTTATGATGATTTTTGAAATTTCTTTTGTGCGGAATTTCGTAAATTCCCCGTCGCCTATAGCCGAAAATGCGATGTTTTTCGCCGTCTCGTGCGCGGTATCCTCGATGTCGGTTCCGCTTTCGAGTACGCTTATGAAGGCTAGCTCGCTTGCTTCTTTCAGCACATCCGCAAGCGGCAGTTTGCTCGCAATCGCGCGCTGTAGCGCCGAGCCTATGCGCTCTTTTAGCTCTGTTTCGCTTGCGTTTTGCAGCGCGGTATCCAGATCATCGTAGCTGCGCAAAACAAGGGTTTTAATCGCCTTTTGTTTGCAAGCGATCTTTTTGCGCAGATCGTCGTAGTCGTAGATGAGCTTGTAAAGCCCCTGCTCGTCCTCGTCGCACAGCGCCTTTTTTACCCCCTCGATTAGCGCTTCGGAGGAGGCGTCCTTTAGCGCTCCTATTTCGTCAAGCTCGGCGGCAAAGCTTAAAATTAGCTCGGCGCTTTTAGCGCTTTTTTCATCTTCGCTTAGCCCGCACAGAGACTTCAGGCTCTGTTCAAAGGCTAAATTTTGCACGCAGGCTGCCAGCTCGGCTTGTGAAATTTGCGCGAGATCGGCGCCGAATTTTTCTATCAGTTTTTCCTTCATATCCTCTCCTACAGTATGTATTTAAAATGAGCCTTTAAGCGCTCGAAAATTTCGTTTCGATGCAAGTCGTCTTTAACGAAAACGCTTACGTTGAAGCTCATATATTTGCCGCCGTTTGAAAAGCGCGAAAAGTCTATTTTGTAATTTTCGCCCTTTAAAATTTCATCGATCTGCTCGCGCTTTTGGGTGCTTGCGTCCAGGATGATTTTGTATTCCCAAAAGAGCGGATAGTCGATTTTGGGCTTTTCAGCTCCTAGTATACACGCCACTCTTGCCCCCCTCTTTGCGTTGCAGCACGACGTCGGTGATCTGCATCGATTTATCTATCGCTTTTAGCATATCGTAAATCGTCAGTAGCCCCACGCTCACGCCCGTTAGCGCCTCCATCTCGACGCCCGTTTTGCCCGTGATTTTTACAGTTACGAAAAGTTTAAACGCGCATTCGCTCGCAAGCTCCTCAATATCGGTTTTAATCGAAGTAATCGTAAGCGGATGAGTCATTGGTATTAGCTCGCTCGTCTTTTTAGCGCCCATTATCGCGGCAACGACGGCGGTTTGAAGCACGGGGCCTTTTTTGGCCGTGTTTTGCTTGACGGCGGCAAACGCCTCCGCGCTCATGCGGATGATACCGCTAGCGGTGGCTACGCGCTCGCTATCATCCTTAGCGCCGACATCCACCATGCGCGGCATATTGTTTTCGTCGATATGTGAAAGCATAAAATTTCCTTGCAGTTTTTGGCGGGATTATAGCAGAATTTCGGGCATAAAAAAAGCCCGAGCTTTTAAACTCGGGCTTCATACAAAAAGGAGGTTTTATCTTGTCGGACGAGAACGATTATACTACCTAAACAGTAAATAGAAATAAAATATATCCTTTTTAGGCGAACTCTTTCGCGCTTAATTTATAGCCGTTTTTAAAATTTTGATAAAATTTGACTATATGCTTTGGCGCGCTGTGCGGGCATTTGAATGGGTAGCGAAATGAAACCGAGCCAAAGAGCGATTAAATTTGAAGCGGACGTTAAAGAGCAAAGATAAAATTTAAAGCAGAGTTCGTGGTTATTTTGGCTCAATATGGACGATCAAAAGAACGGAGCAGAGCGCTCTACCGAGGCAGCATAAATAAAATGCTACAAAGAAGCGGCTTAAATTCAATGTCTTTTTTGCTTTAAATTTAAGTCCGCCTTAATTAAGCGCGAGGTTTTTGCGCGCAATACAGCATAAATTTAAACCCTTCACGCGAGCGTTAAACGACGCAGGCGCGGATTAAAATAGCGTGCGCAAATTTAAATATCGTCGCGCAAAATCCGGCCTGCGTTTTAAATTTAGCCTCGTTTAAATTTTAAACGTTTTTAGCAGGCTGTCTAAATTTAACCCCTTATCTTCGCCGTTTGCGCCTCCTCCTAAAAGATCGCCCAAAAAGCTACTTGCGTCGTTGATATCGATTTTGCCGTCGCCGTTGAGGTCGAGCTTGGCGCTTGCGATTTTGCCGATCAGCGCACTAAAATCCACACCTTTGCTATCGACGGCGTTTGCTTGCACGTCCTCGCCGCCGCCCAAAAGTCCACCCAGCATCGAGCCTAGCGAGCTAGATCCGCCGCTTTCGTTTTTGCTTAAAAAATTTGAGCTGATGCCCGCAATTATCGCATTTATCTGATCGTCCGGCAGGTCCACGCCTAGAAATTTTTCGATAAAAGCGACAGGGCCGCTTTGAAATTCTCTTAAATTTTTATCGTCGTTTTTGAGTGCAGAGACCATATTTACAAGTCCGTTTATGTCCATTTACGCCTCCTTGATCTTGGCTTTCGGAGCCTGTTTGACGATAAGCTCTATTACTTTTAGAGCGTCCGCTTTGGCCTCAAAATCTTTACTAACGGCGATGATCTGTCCGTTGCTGGCCGTTAGGCGGAAGCGAACCTTGTCTGCTTTATCGGTGTAAAGCTCAAATTTCGGATTGTTTAGCTTCTCGCCGCCTGAGATTTGATCCTCGATCTTATTTAGCGCGGCGTTTTTTGCGACGCTTTCGATGCCGTTTTTGCAAGCGGCCTTGCTCGTGTAAACCTCGGAGGTGCACAGTACGTGCCCGTCATAAAGTAGATCGAATTTGCAGCCGTCCTTGGCGTCTTTGATTAAAAACTCAGCCATTTTTCATCCTTTCGTAAAAGATATCGTTATTTTAGCTAAAATTTTAATAAATATTTTTAATAGGCGCGGAATTTTCTGCTAAAATTGCGTACAAATTTCATTTACAAAGGATCATAATGATAAAGGCTCTACGTTTTAGCTTGATTTTCGCCGCTACTTTAGGATTTGGCGCGGATGAGAGCGATGCATTATTTAAGGACATAAGGACGCGTCTGGGTTGCAATCTAGCCGCACAGGACTGCGAGACTAACGCGGGCGGGCAGAAGGCGCTCTTTAGCGTGGCGCGCCATCCGATCGAAGCGGGAGCAAACGAGCTAAAAATAAGCGGAATTTCGCGTGAGCTGAAAAATCCGAGCGTTAAAATTTCGGGCGTGAGTATGAATATGGGCAATGCAGAATTCCCGCTAAAGCGCAGCGCAGACGGCTATGAAGCGACGCTTGATGTTGCAGTGTGCACGCACGCCGTAATGCGCTACAAACTTGAAATTTACGAGGATGGCGAGCCTAGTGGGCTTTTTGTGTATTTTGATCTGCGAAAGCGCGCTACAGATCGAGACCGCGGCGAAGATATCCACTTGCATCACCACGAGCATTAGACGCGCCCCGTCGCAATATGGTATAAAATTTTACGCTTCTTTGCGACGTCTGCTAAAATTTACACGTTGCTCGGAGAAAATTTTATAAATTTTAAAGCGACGCTTGCGAGAAATTTTATGTATCTTTCGAGCGACGCCCGTCGCGGGCAGACACGGATGCCTGCACAAATACGCGAATAGCCGTAGTGATCTAGGCGCGCTTATGGGCATTTTGCAAGCGCACCATTGACTTCTTATAAGCGCGCGGCTATTTGCCGCGCATTCGCCGCATATGTTTCGTAACCGCTACCGAGGCGCGTCAAATTTAGCCCCTCGTCGCCTTTAAATTTTAAAATTTTTAAAATTCGCTTGCGTTTCATACGCCTAAGCTACGCGGAATTTTGAAATTCCTTGTATAATCTGAAGCAAATTTTAAATCTAAGGAAAGCCATGCAAATATTAAGACAAAAGCACTTTAGCGGCGAGCGCGCGCTGTTCGGCGCAAAGGATCTGCGGATCGAAAATTCCGTCTTCGGCGAGGGCGAGTCGCCTCTAAAACACAGCGCAAATATCGTCGCGCAAAACTGTAAATTTGAGTGGAAATATCCGTTTTGGTATGCCGAAAATATCCGCGCGCAGGACTGCTTCTTTGACGAGATCGCGCGCGCAGGGATCTGGTATAGCCGCGGTGTGGTGCTAAAAGACTGCCTCTACGGCGCGCCCAAGGGGCTTCGCCGCGTAAAAGACGCCGCGTTGCAAAATGTGGAATTCCACGATGCGCAGGAGACCTTGTGGCACTGCAGCGACGTCACGCTAAAAAACGTCACCGCAAGGGGCGCGTATTTCGGCCTTGATTGCGAAAGCTTAAGCATCGAAAATCTATCGCTCTTCGGGGATTACTGCTTCGACGGCTGCAGAAACGTAACGATCAAAAACTCCAAACTCCTATCCAAGGACGCGTTTTGGAACTGCGAAAATATCCTCATCGAGGACTGCTTCATCGCGGGCGAGTACTTCGGGTGGAATTCCAAAAACGTAACGCTGCGAAACTGCAAGATCGAGAGCCTGCAAGGCTTTTGCTATATGCAAAATTTGCGCTTGCAAGACTGCGAGCTCATAAATACGACGCTAGCGTTTGAATACAGCGACGTGCATGCCGAAGTAAAAGGCGCGATCGATAGCGTCAAAAATCCGAGCAGCGGGCTAATCCGCGCAGAAAGCATCGGCGAGCTGATCCTAGACGGCGCAACGGACGCGTCTAAAACTGAAATTATTACTGAATTAAGGGCGTAAGATGGGGCTTTTTGATTTTATAAGTGGCAAGGAGAAATACGACTTCGACACGTTGCCGAACCGCCGCGGCACGAAGTCGCTTAAATGGGACGTAGGCGAGAATGAGCTTCCGATGTGGGTCGCGGATATGGACTTTGCCGTCGCGCCCGAGATCATCGAGGCTCTGCAAAAGCGGCTGAACGAGCGGGTTTTGGGCTATTCGATTATCGATGATGAGTGGCGCAGCGCGTATCAAGGCTGGTGGCTCGCGCGCCACGATTATGAAATCCAAAAGGAGTGGCTGATCTATGCTGGCGGCACGCTGCCTGCGATCGATTCGATCATCCGCAAGCTCACCTCGCCCGCCGAAAACGTGCTGCTGATGAGCCCGGTTTATAACTGCTTTTATTACTGCATCAAAAACGCCGCCCGCGTGCCGTTGCAAAACGAACTTGCCTACGCTAGCGGCGATTATAGCATCGATTGGGATGATCTACAGGCTAAGCTCGCCGATCCGCAGACGACGCTTTTTATCCTTTGCAATCCGCACAATCCGGTCGGCCGCACCTTTAGCAGAGACGATCTTGCTCGTATCGGCGAGCTGTGCGAAAAGCACGGCGCGACGGTACTTAGCGATGAGGTGCATTGCGATCTGACTGAGCCCGGCGTGCGTTACACGCCATTTGCTGCCGCGAGCGAGACGTGCGAGAAAATTTCAGCTTCCATAATCGCTCCTACGAAGGCGTTTAATATCGCGGGGCTGCAAAGTGCGGCGGTCTTTGCCGCAGATAAGCGCTTGCGTCATAAAATTTCAAAGGCGCTAAATTCCGACGACATCGCCGAGCCGAATTTTTTCGGCGTCCAAGGAGCGATCGCTGCATTTACGAAGGGTGCCGCGTGGCTGGATGCTCTGCGCGAATACCTCAGCGAAAATCGTAAATTCGCGACGGAATTTATCGCGCGTGAGCTTCCGCAGGTGCATGTCGTGCCGCAAGACGCGACTTATCTGATGTGGCTTGACGCGGGCGCTTACACGCAGGATAGCGCGGAGCTTGCGCGCTTCATCCGCGAAAAAACGGGGCTGTATCTCTCCTGCGGTGCGCAATACGGCAAGGGCGGCGAGAAATTTTTGCGCCTAAATATCGCGACTTCTAGGGCGCTGCTAAAAGACGGGCTAGGGCGGCTGAAAGAGGCGCTAAAGATTTGCCCGCATTAAGCAAGCTGCGGCGCGGCAAGGACGAAATTTAAAATTTTACAGCGGCTAAATTTAAAGTGGCGGAGCAAATTTTAAAATTTTGCAGTAGGGCGCGGCTTTGCGCTAAATTTAGCGGCGATCAGGCGGCGGCGCGCGAACGTTTAAATTTACGCGCGACAAATGAACCGGCGCTTAAATGCACTACAAAAGGCGGATTATGGATAGAAACGGCGATTTAGAGGAGCTTTACCTACTTGAAAAACGGCGCGAAAAGCTCGCGCGCATTAGCAAGCTCGTCTCATTTTTGACAACCCTGCTGCTGCTCGGACTTTACGTGTTTTTGAATACCAGGGCGGAACCCGTCTCATTTGATACGAATTGGCTTATAGTCGTGCTTTTCATCATCTTTCCAGTTTTAAACGGACTGCTCTACCGCTTATTTTACAGCTTAAGCTTTGGCAAAAATGAGGGCGCGCAGCGCGCAAATTTTGATAAATTTAGCGGCTTTGATACGGCGCAAGACAGGGGCGCGCTAGGGCAGGGTGCGGCACAAAATGGGCAAATTTTAGGCGCCGATGCGAAAGAGGGGCGGGTATTAAAAGCCGAAGCGGGCGAGGGTAGCGGCTCCAAAGACAGCGATAGCCGCACATCCTCTACCTACGGAAGGTTTGAGCCTAAAGCCGCCGAAGGCGAGGGCGGGAGCGAGAAAGACGGCGCAACTCAGTCAAAATTTAACTTCTTCACCGATCTGCAGAGCCTGGAGGATGAGCGCGCGGCGCTGCAAAAAGCGGTGAAAAAGGCTGGTCTAATCGCCGCTGTCGTAGGGACCGGCGTGGGCGCACTGGTGGCGCGCTTTTGGGACGAAGTGGCGGCCGGCGTATTTTTCGGCATCTCCGTTTACGGCGTCGTGAGCGCTCTTTTAACGGCGAGTAAAAGACGAAATTTCAGATCAAATTTTAAAAGCAGGGTCGTCGCGAGTATCGCAAAAAGCTTCGGGCTTAGCTACGATGAAAGCGGCGGATTGGGGACGGATGAGTTTTTTGAAATTTACGACTGCTACATAAACGAGCAATCGAGCGAGGATATGATGAGCGGGGAGGTGCAGGGCGTGCGCGTTAGATTTAGCGACTTTTATGCCGCTGAAAAGGTGCGCACCAAAAACGGTACTCGCACCGACGTAAAATTTCACGGAGTGCTTTTCGTCGCGGACTTTCACAAAAGGCTTAGCTGCGAGGTGCGGGTGTGTCACAAAAACTCGCGAAATCTGCGCAAATACGGGCAGAGAGCGAATATGGACGACGTGAAATTTGAGGAGTTTTTCGACGTCTATACGACCGATCAGGTAGGCGCGAGATACGCTCTGACGCCGCTTTTGATGCAGCGACTGACGGAGGTTTATCTAAGGCTGGGCTCGCAGATAAACGCGGTGCTAAGGGAGGATAAAATTTACGTGGCGATCGAGACCTGGCGCGATAATTTCGAGCCTAGAATCGACTGCTCGCTAAAGCAGGACGCTACGATAGCGCTTTATGTAGATGAGATCGGCGCGCTTGTGGGTATCGTGAGCGAGCTAAATTTGAACCGTAAAATTTGGAGCGAATGAAGCGGGCGGCGGCGCTGTGGAGTATGGCGGAGGCGGCGGGCTGCATACGGCTCTGGCGACACACAGATATGCAGACAAAACGCACGCGATCGTAGGCTTAGCGACAGCGGCACGGATGCGTTGTACAGCCGGGTGTGGAAACGGATGCGCTGCGCGGATCGTGCGTTTGGGCGGATGTACGATCGCTTCTTCACGCGAGCCAACTGAAAGATGGAACGCACGCGGAAGGCGTTGGTATAAGATTTTGCAGGCTGCATGAGCCGATAAAATTTTATAAATTCCCGATCCGTTTAATGAGCGAGTGCTCGCGATTTATCATTGCTCGCACGGCAAAATTTTTACCGCACGAGCAGTTTGCATTAGAATTCTACTATCGCTTGAAATTTTATGTCGCCGCGCGCGACTTAAATTTTGCCGCAACAACCCGCGCTAGGCTGTATTCCATCTCGGCTAAAATTTACTCCGCGGCAAATTCGCCGCGTGGAAGCAAAACTCTGCCGCAAGATCGATAAATTTAGTTATCTTATAAAAGCGCTCGCCGCCACTTTGGCGTTTGCAGCCGCCGTTTCCGGTAAAGTTACGGCGGCTCGTTCCTGCGAGGTGCAGGGCTTAATAAGATTGCCCCGCTAAACTAGACGGCGAATCTAAATTTATAGCTTCCCGCCCTCAATTACGACGTCGTCAGCCTTGATATCGTCGCCATATACCGGCGCTAGCGTCGCGTCGTAGTCAGCGTGAAAAAATTTCTCGCCCGCGAGCTTTACGATTAGATCGTCAAGCCATTTGCGAAGCTCGTCGTTGCCCTTTTTGACCGCAGGCGCGATGACGTCCTGATCGCCCAGCGAGCGGATACCTACCTTAAAGCCAGGATTTGACTTCGTCCACGCAAACAAAAGCGTATTATCATGCGCGATCGCATCGCCCCTGCCGTCCAGCATCGCACCGAAAGTCTCGGTATTTTGGTCAAATTTTAAAAGCTTGATCTCGGGATGGTTTTTCGTAAAATACAGATCTGCGGTCGTGCCTTTGTTGATTAAAAGCGTTTTGTCTTTAAGCTGCGAAACGTCGGTGATATCGCCGCCCTTGCTTGCGACGCCTAGGGCTACCTTCATATACGGCAGCGCGAAATCCACGACCTCTTTGCGCTCAGGCGTGACGGTGAAATTTGCAAGCGTGATATCGACCTTATCCGACGCCAAAAATTCCGCGCGATTGGCGGCCTCTACGAGCACGAACTGCACCTTGCTCTCATCGCCTAAGAGCTCCTTTGCGATGCGTTTTGCAAAATACACGTCATATCCCGCGTTTTTACCCGTCTCGTCGATATAGCCAAACGGCGGCTTATCGCCGAAAACCGCGATCTTTACTACGCCGCGCTTTTTAATCCCGTCGATATAACTTTGCGGCGCGGCGGAACCTTGCGCGGAATTTGAGGAGCCTTTGCCCTCGTCGTTGCAACCTGCGAAAAATAACGCACCTAAGATAAAAAGCGTGCTTAGCGTTTTTTTCATCTTTTCTCCTTTATTAAAATTTATTTTTTAAATTCGAACATATTTAAAAATTTCTTCGCGCGCGCTCTCTTCGGCGTGGTAAAGAACGCCTCCGGCTCATTAATCTCCACGATGCTTCCCTCATCCATAAAAACTATACGATCGGCTACGGCGCGCGCAAAGCCCATCTCGTGCGTTACGATTAGCATCGTCTGTCCCTCTTTGGCGAGATTTAGCATTACGTCGAGCACCTCGCGCACGATCTCGGGATCAAGTGCCGCGGTAACCTCGTCAAAAAGCATGATCTTGGGCTTCATCACAAGGCTTCGCACGATTGCGATGCGCTGCTTCTGCCCGCCGCTAAGTTCTTTGGGATAGGCTCGCTCTTTATTTTCTAGTCCTACGATTTTGAGCCAATGCCTGGCTAGCTCTACAGCTTGCTCGCGCGGTACGCCTTGGACTTTCACGGGACCTAGGATTATATTATGCAGCACGTTTAAGTGGTCGAAAAGCTCGTAGCTTTGAAAGACCATGCCGATCTTTTGCCTGATCCTACGCCACTCTTTGAAATTTTGATCGATCCGCTCGCCCTCGATTATAAAATTTCCGCTTTGTACCGGCTCTAAGCCGTTGATCGTGCGAAGTAGGGTGCTTTTGCCGCAGCCGCTAGGACCTAGGATCACAACGACTTCGCCCTGCGCGACGCTAAGGCTGACGTCCTTTAGCGCGTGCAGTTCGCCGTAGAATTTATTAACTTTATCGATTTTTAAAATTTCCATCAGCTCCACCTGTTTTCTAGTTTTTTCGAAAGCGCCGAGATCGGATAGCAGATCAAAAAATATACGAAAAATATCGCTCCATAGATGATTAGCGGCGCGTAATTGTCGCGGAAGACATTTACTTCGATGATCTGCTGTCCGACCTTGACGAGCTCGATAACGCCGATAAGCACGGCGATCGAGGTTGTTTTTATCATCCTGCTGAATAAATTTATCGTTGCGGGCACTAGCCGCCTCATCGCAAGCGGCAGGATCACGTAGAGATAAATTTGAGATCTGCTAAATGCGAGCGCTTCGGCGCTTTCGAACTGATGCTTAGGGATGCTAAGCACGGCGCCGCGCACCAGATCCATCATCTCAAAAACACCCCAGATGCTAAAGACGATGATCGAAGCCGCGATATTTGAGATGTGGATGCCAAATGCCTTGCTCGCGCCGAAATATACGATAAATAGCCAAACGATGGGCGGCATGATGCGCACGATCTCTAGGCAAATTTTAAGCGGGATGTATAGGGCTCTGCGCCCCGAGGCCATTAAAATTCCAAGTACCAAGCCTAGAGCGAGCGAAACTGCGATAGAGATTAGCGCGATTTGCAGCGTGACCCCGAGTCCGCCCAGAAGCCTGATTAAATTTTCGCCGCCGAATAGTTCCATCGCTAGCCCCTCATATACGCAAGGCGCTTTTCAAGCAGCGTAAGCGCGAGCGAAAGCGGCAGGATTATGATCAGATACGAAACGCTTAGCATAAACAGCGCCTCATTCGTCTTGTAATACAGCCCGATAATGTCCTTTGCGGCATAAACGAGATCGGCGAGTGCGACGATGCTAACGATCGAGGTTTCTTTAAGCAGAAAGATTATATTTGCGCTGATGGAGGGTAGGGCGATCGCAAAAGCGCGCGGCAGCACGACGTAAAATACTATTTGCGCCTCGCTAAGGCCCAGGCTCATCGCGCTTTCGATCTGGGATTTTTTTATTGCCTCAAAACCGAGCCTAAAGCTCTCGCTCATATAGCTTCCGCCCAAAAACGCAAGACCTACAATCGCGCAGGTAAAGCCTGAAATTTGAATGCCTAGCTTCGGCAGGCCGTAGTATAGAAAAAATAGCTGAATTAAAAGCGGAGTGTTGCGAGATAGCTCGATATATGCGTTTACAAGCGGACTTAGCAGAGGTACCCTTTTATATTTTATTAGCGTGCAGATAAAGCCGATGATGATGGATAGTAGAATCCCGTAAAATGCGAGCTTCAGCGTTAAAATACCCGCCTTTACGAACATCGGGCTAAATTTGGCTATAAAATCAAAATCCATAAATTCTTCTTTCCGTAAGATATGCGTATTATACAGATAACTGATTAAAATAGTATTAAATTAGAATTTTTTTATAAAGATTCCGAAAATTTAGGAGTTTAAAAATATATCTCATAAATATATTTAGTCCGAGTAGATACCCGGACTATAGAATTTTGACGGAATTTTACGAGTAAAAAATATACGCGTAACCCGAAACTAAAATCGCAGAAACCACTGCTAAAATTCCGCCGCTTCGCACCATCTCTATCTGACGGATACGTCCCGTGCCGAAAACCAAAGCATTCGGCGGCGTCGCTACCGGCATTACGAAAGCGCAGCTCGCGCCTACGCCGATGATAATCGTAAGAGTTTCTTTCGGTAGCCCCATCTGAGCCGCTACTCCCGCAAACACAGGCACTAAAAGCGCAGCAGAGGCGGTATTGCTGGTAAATTCCGTTAGGCAGATGATAAAGATCGCTGTTACAAGCAGTATTACGTAGGTAGGTGCTCCGCCGAAAGTGTGCGCGACTAGATCGCCCAGTACCTTAGAGGCTCCCGAATCGCCCAAAACAGCACTTAGAGTAAGTCCGCCGCCGAAAAGTAGCAATACGCCCCACTCGGTATTTTCGGCGATGTCGTGCCACTTGGCAAGTCCTAGTATGACGATTACGACTGCCGAGCAGATAGCGACGTAAGCATCGTCCACTTTAAAGCCCACAAGGGCTGAAATTTGCTTTGAAAATATCCAGCCAAGCGCTGTTAGAGCAAATACGACGATAGTAATAATGCGCTCGCGCGTCCAAGGGATATGCTCCAGATCCATCTCTATTTTATGGCTTAAATTCGGCTTGAAAATTATATAAAGCACCACAAGCATTATCGGTAGCATCACGCACATTAGCGGCAAACCTACCTTCATCCAGTCCGCGAAGCTGTAGTGCAAGGCTTGAGCCACGATTAAATTTGGCGGAGATCCCACGAGCGTGCCCAGACCTCCGATGCTTGCAGAATACGCGATGCCTAAAAGCAAAAACACAAGCGTGCCGCGATCTTTGCTCTCGTCCATGTTGGCGCAAATTCCAAGCGCGATCGGAAGCATCATAGCAGCAGTTGCGGTATTTGAAACCCACATCGAAAGGATCGCCGTAGCAAGGCAGATTAAAATCGCAGCTACACCCAAGCGACCGCCTGCGCGGGCGATTAGCCACATCGCGATCTTTTTATCGAGCTTTTGCATATGCAGAGCCGTTGCCAGAGCAAAACCGCCGAAAAAGGTAAAGATCGTAGGGTTTGCAAAATTTGCAAGTGTGCTTTTGATGGTGGCAGCCGTGAAAGTGCCATCTTTAGCGAATTTGCCAAGTCCGATAGCTACCGCAAGCACCGGCACCATAAGTGCGGTTACCGTGATATGCACGGCCTCTGTAAGCCACATAATCGCGATAAAAGCAAGTAACGCAAGGCCTTTTTTGACATTGGGCTCAAATGGTAGCGCGGCATATAGCGCAAAGCCCACAGCAGCGGCAATCGCTATAATGATGACACCACGCTTAGGAAACGGCACGGTGTCGGTGAGCCTGTCTAAACCCAGCTCGTCTACGTCTGAGTCCAGTGGTCCTTGTAAGCGGGAGTTGCGTAACTCCACTTTGTGTTCTTCCATAGATACTCCTTTTTTGGATTTGGCTTATGATACAAAAATGAGGCGGGAATTTTATAAATTCCAAATCAAATCGTATTAAATTTTTAAAAGTGCAGTTACTATCGGTAACACGGCACTTATCTCGTGTGTAAATTTTAAATTATACATAAAAACGAACAACTAAGTAAGCGCTTTAAATTTCATCACAGATTATTTTTTAATGACACCCGACATTAAATTTGCTAACTGCCCAAGGGAGGCGGTGTAGAATTTCGTCGAATTCCGTGCTGGCAATCGAGATAAAATTTTATCCAAGGCGAGTGAGATAAAATTCTGCGTCTTACCTTAAAAATTTATCGAAATTTAAGTGGGAGAGGGGGCTATTATAATCAACAAATTTTAAACGGATTTGTAAGCGGATCCGGTGGAGGAGGCTCAAAGATCGTAAGTTATAAAACGGTAAGAGCGGCGGCGGTGGAAAGCCCGAAATTATAAATTGTAAGGAGAAAATGTGAAAAACAAAATTTTAATCGCGGCGTTTACCGCTGCGGCTTGCGTTAGCGTAGGCTCTAGCGAGGGTTTACTTTTAGGCATCGAGGGAGATTATTCTTTTAAATCCAGCATCACTACTAAATGGTCTGACGAGGAAGATTCTGGCACGAATAAAGATAATAAGGGGCAGGCTGCGCTCGGCTTTAAAGGCGGCTATGATTTTGGTATAGCTAGAGCATATGGCGAGTATATGTATGACTTTAAGGTTACAAAAAATGGTAGTGATGAGGATGGAGATTTTAAACACTCTTGGAATAAGCATAGCTTGCTAGTAGGCGGAGATTTTACGCCTGAGATTACGAATAGCTTTAGGCTAGTAGCAGGCGCATATACGGGGGTTTCGTTTTTGAAATACAAAGATTCGTATAATGACTTCAGCGGCGATAGTGACTCTATATCAAAGACAGTACCAGGCTGGGTCATCGGTGCAAGACTAGGCGGGCTATATAGCTTTGATGAGCATAACGAGATCGAGTTTGGCTACAAGGCGGACTACACGAGGTACAAGGCCAGTAAGCTCGGAGAGGATGTAGACAAGGTATATGAGACTAACCATGGAATTTATCTGGGGTATAACTTTAAATTTTAAAAATTCTAACGTGCTAGCGCAGGATGGGGCGAACGAACTCCCGCTCCATCCGCTTTTAAATTACAAATAATTCTTAGTTAGATTGAGTCACAAAGCTAACTTAGATCCAAATCTGCGCTAATTTTACAAGCAGCTATAATGGTACTGCCCGCAGCGTTTTTATGCCTGTAGATGCCAATCTTTTTGAGGGCCGTTTTGATGAGGGTTTGTTGGATCTCTTCCGCGCCGATCATATCGCAAAATTAAATTTTTGCATCCACCTCAAGCTCGCTTAGGCTTACGTTTGCTAGCTCTGCGACCGCCTCGCTCGTGTATTTTTTTGATCTTGCTTACGTCAAGCTCTTCCGTGCGTCCGTTTCGTTTTTTTACTTTCATTTTCCTCTCTTTTAAAATTTTTTAAGATTGGTTTTAAACTACTTAGAATATTTTCGTACCAAATTTATGTAAAATATATAGTTTTAGCCATCAATATCAAAAACGCAACTCTTGTTCTTATGATATAATCGAGTTTTTGCGCGCTGTTTTAGTTAGAGAATATAAACATAAAATCATAATAATAACGTATAAAATATATATCGATTTATATGTTTGTGAGTTGATTTCATCTAGTCTTATAGCTTTATAAATATCAAGATAAATTTTTTGCTTTTCTACGATAGGGGCTAGTTTTTGTAATGCGCCTTTAATCTTTGTAAGAGCATCAATTACCAAATCTATCTCTTTTTGGATCTCTTTTTCATCAGCAAAACCAAATTTTAGCCTAAATTTATCACTTATTTCCATATCATAGAGGTCGCGCTTATATACTTTATTTGCTACAAATATCAAATCTAGCGCAATGCCTCTATTTTTAGGTTCTTTGAGTGTTGTATTTAAATCGTCTTTGTTAGAAAGATTTTTTAGAATTTTATTCAATTCCTCTTTTTCATCCTTTCGAAATAAAAGGCCCAAAACATTCTCTAACGTTGCTTTGTTGGCTATAATAAGCTCTTTTTGATTTACTATATTACTTTCTAAAAATGTTACGTTTTCGTCAATATTATAATCTCCAAACGATAGTCTTGTTAAATTTGCTAAATCTTTATAATCTATTTTAGCAAGCTCTTCTGACAAAATTTTATTTTCTATATTCTCTCTATTAAATATGCTTAATGTTGGATTTATAAGCTCTGGACTATTTAATAATACTATAATAAATCCGGCATACGCAATAATTTTCATTAGGATAACTGCTAAGTTGCTACTTCTAGTAAAAATAAAATATGTAAAAGATAAAATAAGTATATATAGCAAAACACTAAAAGTTATGTATGATATATTTTGTAAGATAAAAATAGTTAATATAAAAATAGCAAATAAAAATGTAATTGCTAAAGTGCTTGCGTCGCTTATCTTTTTACTATTAAGTATTGGTATAAATATAAGTAAGGCAAGCATTATTAAATTCAAATAAAAATACATTATTTCGTTTAAACTATTCCTATATATAATTTTACTAGTTGTATTAATACACAATAAACAGAACCCATAGCTTACAATCATTAGCAAAGTAAAGTGAAAAATTTTATTTAAATTTGTATGATGATCACTAGTTTCTCGGTATAGATACAATTGCAACACTTCAATCCATTTGGTTATATCCGGTAATTTCATTTTAAATAATGTGATCTTTATAAGATTAATAAAGTATTTTATATTAAATATACTATATATAAGTCCTGCGATTACTATATATATTCCATATAATACAATGCTACCGACTAATGAATACACAAAACTTTCTAAAAATTCGAATTTTTTACATAATTTTAAAAATAATAAAGAGGTGGTTATAATAATTACAAACACGATTAAAAGTACTTTAGAATATAAATAATTTATATTTCTTTTTTCAAATAAGCTTATACTTTTGTTAAAATTTACTCTTGTTTTTTCATCGTTTTTAATTTCATAATCAAGCCCCATTTCTTTACAATAAAGCTCTGCTTTGTGATGGTTGCTCGCATCTATTAAATTCCCATTTTCATTTAATGTATGTTTCAGTATAGAAAACGAGTTTCTAAAGTCAGAATAGACTTTTTGATAAATTTCTGTTTCGGTGGCTTCTTTATTGTTTTCAAGTCTTCTTTTTATCTCATCATCACAATCTCGTTTTATACTACTAAAACTATGCGAATCAAATTTCATATTAATTAAAATTGGTCTTTTCATGAAAGATACACTGCTAAAATTTGGCGTTTTATAAAATCTTATCCCATAAAAGGAAGCTAATTTTTTAAATTCACATTCATGAAAATCTGCAAATTTCTTAAACTCGGAATTATTAAAGTAGGCATTATCTTCAAAAATAGTGTTTTTAAAATTAGCAAAGCCGTAAAATTTGTTATTTTTAAAATTTACATTTTCAAAAATGCAATCGTTAGCTATAAAATCACCATAAATAGTACAATCGTTAAAAGTTATATTTTGAAATTTAACACTTCTTATATTTATATTAGACTTAAAAATACAGTCTTGAAAAACAATATTTTTAAAATTTGTTGGAGCAAAATCTATATTATATGATTTTGAATAGAATTCGCACTTTGTAAAAACTAATTTTTCTTTTATATTTGTATCAGATATATTAGAGTTAAACATTTCAATTTTACAATTATGAAATTCTATATTTTTAAAATCATTTATATTTAAAAATCCAAATTCACAATTTTGAAATTTTATATTATGTTTTTCTAAAATATCTCGTAAATTTTTATTGTTTATAGTATCTATTTGACATATTTCTTTTACAATATGAGTTTGCTCAGCGCCATTAACTCCAATTAAGGCATACTTGCTAACTTTATCGTCGCCAAAAAATTCTTTTAGTTTTTCATTGGCTAATTTAAATGTATCTGATGCTTCCGATGATGATGTCAAGCAAGCTCGCTTAAAACTATATTTGTTTAATAAATTTAAAAATTTGTAATATCTGGACTTAATCATTACCCAAAAACTCTCTTGAAAATTCCATCTACGTTTTTGGTGTAATATCCGTAGTCAAAGCACTCTTTGATTTCGCTTTCGCTTAGCTTTTCTCGTAGCTTTGTATCTGCTAGCAGATTTTGCAAAAACAGGCTATGCCCTTGCTCATCTATAGCTTTTTTGCCCTCTTGCAGATCCGCCCAGACCTTCATCGCATTACGCTGTACGATCTTATAAGCATCCTCTCTGCTAACTCCTCGTTTAGGCAGCTCTAGCAGCACGCGCTGCGAAAACACGAGCCCACCGGTTAAATTTAGATTTCTCATCATATTTTCAGGATATACGAGCAGTTTTTCGATCAAGCTTGTCAAGCGATTTAGCATAAAATCGGCGGTTATAAAGCCGTCGGGGAGGATAAATCGCTCGACTGAGCTATGGCTGATGTCGCGTTCGTGCCATAGCGCTACGTCCTCCATCGCGGGTATTGCGAAGCTACGGATCATACGGCATAGCCCCGTTACGTTTTCGCTAAGCACAGGATTTCGTTTGTGCGGCATCGCAGAGCTGCCCTTTTGACCTGGGCTAAAAAATTCCTCTGCCTCATAAACCTCGGTGCGTTGATAGTGGCGGATTGCGATAGCGATCTTTTCGCAGCTGGAAGCCAGGATCGCAAGTGCGCTCATTACCTGCGCGTAGCGATCGCGCTGGATGACTTGATTGGACGCGGGGGCGGGCTTTAACCCCAAATATTCACACACTAGCTCTTCCAGCTCTAGTGGAGCGTGGGCGAAATTCCCCATCGCACCGCTTATTTTGCCGTAGCTGATAACGCTTTTTGCGTGTTGCAAAAGCTCTAGCGCGCGATTTATCTCATCATACCAGACCGCAAGCACGAGTCCGAAAGTGATCGGCTCGCCGTGGATACCGTGGCTGCGCCCGACCATCAGTGTCATTTTATGCTTCATGGCTTGAGATTTTATCGCGGCTTTTAAATTTTGCACATCCTCAATGATAAGCTCCATGCTTTCTTTGATTTGTAGCGCGACGGCGGTATCGATGCAATCGCTGCTAGTCATGCCGTAATGCACGAAGCGGCTCTCCTGCCCAAGGCTCTCACTCACGCTCGTTAGAAATGCAATCACGTCGTGCTTGGTGGTCTTTTCGATCTCATCTATCCGCTCGATCCTAAAGCTTGCGTTTTGTAGAATTTTATCTTTATCGCAGTCACTTATTAGACCTAGCTTATTCCACGCCTTAACCGCCGCGAGCTCGACTTTTAGCCACGCGTCGTATTTGGCTTGCAAGCTCCATTTTTCAGACATCTCTTTTCTCGCGTATCTTTCGACCATTTTAGTAGCCTTTCGGTTAGAATTTCTTGTATAATGATGGCAAAAATTATATAAAAATGGGGCTGAAAGTTTAATATGGGTTATGAGAAAAGAAGCTTGGGAAGCTTTGAGGGGCGCAAAATTTACGAAATTCTGCTTAGCCTCGGATACGATATGAAATCCGCGCAGCGCATCTGTGACAAGCACCGCGTAACCGATGCAGAGGATCGAAATTTACATAAAAGCTCCGTCGCGCACGGAGAAATTTTTTTGATCGATTACAAATGCGAGCCGCGCGGACTGAAGCCGATCTTTGAGTGCGATGCGTTTGCGGCATTTGACAAGCCGAGTGGAATTTTAAGCCATCCGAGCGGGCGTAACTCGCCTTATAATATGTATGACGAGATCTGGTCGCTATACGGGCAGGATGCATGCGTGGCGCACAGGCTTGATTTAGAAACCAGCGGAATTCTTATCGTCGCTAAGGATAAAGACGCGGCGCGCGAGCTTAAAGAGTGTTTCGAACAGCGTAGGGTGATGAAAAGCTATCTAGCGCTCGTGCAAGGGGATTTGAGAGAGGGCTTGCGAGGGGATTTGCAAAGTGCTGCTTGCAATGGCGAGATAGAGAATTGCTATGCGCTAGGTTCCTATGAAATTTGCGGATCAAAATTTGCGGACGATGCTGTGAGTTTACCAGATAACGTGTCGGATCTGCGCGATACACTAGCTCTAAAAGGAGTAGGCAATAAATTTGGATTTAATATCTTGTCTAATAGTGCGAGTAGGGGATTATGGCGCAGCACTCTATCTGGCGGCGCGCAGGCTAAATTTGAATCTGGCACTCCTACTGGCGATGTTGGCAGCGGATCTGAATTTGATGCTTTATCCTACGACGTGAGCGATAAGCTTAAACCCGCTATCGCGATGAGTAGCGCGGATAACGGACATAAACCTTGCGCCTTATCTGTGGCTAAATCTTTGCCAGCTACTTCTAAGGGCTGTGTAAATTTGAAAAAATTTGAGCCTGCAAAATACGCAAAATTTAGCGAGAAACTGAAATTTTTAAAGGATTTTGAGGGGTTTGTGATTGATGCTCCGATCGCTCCTAGCGACGAGTTTGCCGATCTTAAAATTCGTATGAAAATATCGCGCGACGGTAAGGAGGCGATCACGCTGATACGCCCGCTGCGATATTTCTCGGACATGGACGCTAGCCTGATCGAGTGCTATCCGCTGACGGGTAGGCAGCATCAGATCAGGCTGCATCTATTTGCCGCGGGCATGCCGATACTGGGAGAGCCGCTGTACGGGCTTTCGCGCGAGCAAGCGGAGCGGATATTGGATAAAAAGATGGATGAGATAGAGCGGATCAGAACGACGGGAGCGCCGAGATTGTTGCTGCACGCGGATGCAATTTGCTTTGAACTAGGCGGCGAACGATACGAGATAAAAAGCAAATTCGATGCCGCAAGAGAGTTTTATAATCTCGCGAAAATCGATAAAATTTAGACAACTCAATAAAATCTGGGTGCTTTGGCGGATCAGATAAATTTTTAAGATAAGAATTTATTTTGTGTGCGTATTTAGAAGTTTGGCGTATATAAAATTTCTTGGAATTTTCGCGTAGCTTTTAATGAGATTTACTAAAAGGTTGAATATAGCTGCGTCATAAATCAAATAAGTCAAATCTAATTATATTCGCTAAAGCGCAAGGTGGGATGATAAATTCTACTACGATGATAAGGCGCGCCTAGACGTACATTTATTGTAAGCACGTTTTGTTTTTAAATTTTATTAGTTTTTTACGCCTTACGATATACCATAAAATTTTAAAATTTCAGCAATTACTTGCTTTGCCGTAATCTATAGCGCTAGGACAAATTTCTTTCATGCAGCGCGTTAACCTATCATTCTGATAAGTCTTTTATTTTGGTTTAAATTCTTGATTTTATTGAGTGGCCTTTTAGAACTTTGAAAAATTCTGCTTTAAAATCTCTTCTAATAAAATTAGAATTTAGGAAAATAATTTTTGGCTGCTATCGCACGCGGCTAAATTTATATAAACGCGGATCCGATTGCCATAAAGCATGTAGCTAAATGCATATTTATGCTCTATAATCGTCATAATTTCGCAACTTACGCGAAGTTTCAAATAAACAATTTTAAACTAAATTCAAATAGCCATAAACGCTACTTCCGCTTCGCCGATATTTATGACCTTGCCTTTGCGCGTCATAATGTCCAAATCGTGCTCCATATTCCACGAGTAGCTAAACTGAAAGCCGATTTTGCGTCGTCTAGGATATAGATATTTTACAGCTCCAATAGTTCGCTAAGTTCCTGTGTGGCGTGCTGATGCCTGGCATGAAATCGCTTTTCGTCTCACTCGGATAGTCGTAGATCTCCTGCCATTTTGGGTAGTTTTTTAAAATTTCAGCTAAGATGTCTGTTAAAAATTCTTCCTGATTTTGCTTTAGAAATTCTACGCGTCCGATTGTGCCTGGCTAGGCTCATCCGTCTTCTCGCCGTTTTCATCTAAAAACGCGCAGCGAAACTCGCCCTCTTGCTCTAAAGTTTTGCCGAAATACTCCAGTCGCAGCGGGAAACTAAAGTCCTCGTATTCCTCATCTTCAAATTTAGGAAAAATTTTAGGCTCCGCAAGACGTGCATTAAAAAACTCCGCGACCTTTGGGCTGCGGATGAAAAGATACTCCTCATTCGCTTCGTAACTTTTGCACAAAAATTTAAGCGCCTCCTGCTCCACGCCGCACTCCAAGCAGCATTCGCCCTTGTAATAATCGCTCACGTAGGGCGGATTTTCATTGCTTCTGGCGTGCTTATCCATCTCGCCTAGCCAGCGCAGCATATTTTGGGTGTCGCCCGCCCATTTGTTCTCATTCACCATGCGCGCCGCGTAGATGTATGAGTCGTAGACGCGGTATTTCTCATCGTCCGCCTCCGCCCATTTTGCCTCGATAAAGCGGATAATTTCCGCCTTTGTAATCTTTGATTTTTTAAGCAGCGATCTGTCTAAGAAGATGCCGATCTCATCCATTATTTTTTGCGCGTCCATTGCTACTCCTTTATAAATTTTTTGCCGATCTGCCTTATGATCTGAAAATAATCGCCGAATTTTTCCTCTACTTGTTCGAAATTTTATCGGCACTGATACTACTTTGAGCCGGAATTTTATTTTTCTCATTTCTTTGTTTGAGCTGTCCGCACGCCGCACTGATATCTAGCCCCTTGCTCTGGCGGATCGTGCAAGTAATGCCGTGCGCGCATAGATAGTCTTGAAATTTCACCATATTTTCGGGGCTTGGTCTGCCAAAGCTCGAGCCTTCGTGCGGATTAAAATAGATCAGATTTACTTTTGCACGGATGCCGTGCAGAAGCTTCACTAGCGTTTTGGCATCGCTTGAGCGGTCATTTACCCCATCGATCATTAGGTATTCAAACATCACGCGCTTTCGCAGATCGATTGGGAACTCGCGCACCGCCTGCATGATCGATGCAATATTGTAGGCACGATTTATCGGCATTAGTTTTTCACGCAGTTCGTCATCCACTGCATGCAGTGAGATCGCGAGTAGCACGCCAAGATCCATTTCGCCAAGCTTTTTTATCTGCGTAGAAAGTCCGCTTGTACTTATCGTTTGGCGACGCGGCGCTATTGCGAGTCCGTCGTTTTCTTTTAAAATTTGCACGGCTTTGGCAACGTTGTCTAGGTTATTAAGCGGTTCGCCCATCCCCATATATACGACATTGACGCGGCGCTCGTACGGGATCGCGTTCATTTTTTTGATGAGCCAAATTTGAGCCACGATTTCGCCTGGAGTTAAATTCCGTACGAAACCACTTTTTGCTGTCAAGCAGAAGCTACAGCCGATTTTGCAACCCACTTGCGAACTTACGCAGATTGAGTAGCGCGCATGTCTTATAATTTTTTCGTTTTTATCTCGCAGCTCATCCTTCATCGGTAGCAGGACACTTTCTATCGTCTTGCCGTCTTTGAGAGCGAAAAGGTATTTGATACTGCCATCGCTACTTGTTTCGGATCTGATGCATTTAAGCGGGTCTAAATAAAAATTTTGAGCTAAACTTTGACGGATCTCTTTTGGTAGATTTAGCATTTGTGCGAAGTCGTCCACATTCTTTTTGTAAATCCATTCGTAAATTTGCTTGGCTCTAAATTTTGGTTCGACGAAATTTTCAAGCTCTTTCATTGTAAAATCAAAGATATTTTTCAAATTAATGCCTTAGTTTTTAGATATTTAGTTAAATTTTCTTTTGCAGCGGCGTGATTTTTTAAAAAATCTGCGTGAGCGTTTGAATCGCAAAAATTCGTTGCACAAAAAATTCCGTAAGCAGGGATTTGAAATTTTTGAGCTACCTTAAGAACCGCAAAAAATTCCATATTTTCTAAAAAATAACCTCGCTCAAAGAATTTTAGCGCGGATTCTTTATCGGTCGTGATAAAATTTGAGCTATTAGTTATTGTTTCATATGAAACATCGGCAGAATCCCTAGCTAGAATTTTATAGTTAATTGGAGAGTATGAAAGTTCATAAAGCACCGATATCTCACAGTTTGCAGCCGATCTGCTTTCATAAATTTTTAGAATTTTACCTTCTTTATATAGCCCTGCAGAACCCACGAAAATGATTTCACTCGGCAAGCTTTGCCTATTTTCGCATAAAAATTTAGTCAAATTTATACTCATATCCACTAGCCCTACACCCATAGGCAGGGCAAAATCAAAAATTTCATTTCGTCCGGCAGAGATTATCATTTACGCATTCACGCTTTCATTATTTTTCACTAATCATAGCAAAATGACGATAAATTTAAAGCTAAATTTTGAAATTTTATCGTGGTAAATTATCTGATAAAATTAAAATCAATTTAAGCAAATATCTATGAGAACTGTACTCTTACCTTCCGTAATCGTAGTAGCGCAGGTGGCGGGTAGAAGATGGAAAAGTATTTAAAAAAGCTTATGATTTAGCTAAAACGAATAAATTTTATCTAAGCAAAATAATACTTGTCAAAAAACTTGCAAGATAACGAAGGGCTGAAATAAAATTAATTGTTTAGTCGCTTTGGCGGCTAAGTTTCAACCCCACGGTATAAACCTGACTAAATTTACAGTCTCACTTCAATGTTTTGTTCTCGCAAATACGCTTTTAGTGCCTTGATTTCGATTTCTCTGAAGTGAAAAATCGATGCCGCCAGGCATGCGTCCGCACCCGCCAAAAACGCGTCTTTAAAGTGCTCCATCTTGCCTGCTCCGCCGCTTGCGATGACGGGGATGTCAAGCGCGCTGAAAATCCGCGTCAAATTTAGCTCAAAGCCGTTTTTGACGCCGTCACAGTCCATCGACGTGAGTAAAATTTCTCCCGCACCGCGCTCCTGTGCCTCTTTCGCCCAAGCAAGCGCATCCCTGCCGGTATCCAGCCTACCGCCGTTTATAAAAACGCTGTAGCCGCAAAGCTCGCCGTTCCCAGTCAAAATTTCATCCTGCGAATCGCTTGAAATTCTGCTCAAATTCTGCGTTGCGTCGCGTAAATCGCCGCGCGAAATTTCACTAGAATTTCGTTTCGCGTCGATCGCGACCACGACGCACTGCGAGCCGAATTTATTCGCCGCTTCATCTATCAAATTCGGATTTTTTATCGCGGCGGAGTTGAGGCTTATTTTGTCGCAGCCGACGTTTAGCAGGCGCGAGATATCATCGATCGTGCGTATGCCGCCGCCCACGGTCAGCGGGATAAAAAGCTCGCGCGCGACCCGTTCCACGACGTCCACGATCGTATCGCGCCCCAGATGCGACGCCGTGATGTCGAGGAAGCACAGCTCGTCCGCGCCCTCCTCGTTGTAGCGTTTGGCGACTTGCACCGGATCGCCCGCATCCACGAGACCTACGAAATTTACGCCCTTTACGACGCGTCCGTCTTTGACGTCGAGGCACGGGATGATCCGCTTTGCAAACTTGTTCACGGCGACCTTTCTTTGGGTTAAATTTTATGATTTTAGCCAAATTTTACTTAATATAATGACTTTATAAGTAAAATTTGGCTAAACTCTCGCCATGATTAGGGCGAAAAAAGAGTTCGGACAAAATTTTTTGAAAGACGAAGCCGTTTTAAGCAAGATCATCCAAGCGATCCCCGAGAGTGTACAGAATGTCGTTGAGATCGGGGCTGGCTTAGGTGATTTAACTCGCAAGCTTTTGGAATTTTGCAGATTAAAAAGTTTCGAGATAGATGAAGATTTATATCAAATTTTAAGCGCTAAATTTGCGCAGCAGATCGCTAGCGGCGAGCTTGAGCTCGTTTTGGGCGATGCTTTGCGGATTTGGCAGCAGCAGGGTCTTGGCTGCGGCGAATATTTTTTGGTCGCAAATTTGCCCTACTACGTCGCTACGAAGATGATTTTGCAGGCGATCGACGATGAGCTATGCGGCGGATTTTTGGTGATGATCCAAAAGGAGGTCGCTTTAAAATTCTGCGCTAGAGCAGGACAGAGCGATTTTAGCGCTCTTTCGATCCTGGCCGATCTTGCGGGCGGCTGTGAACTTCTATTCGACGTTGAGCCCGACTGTTTCGAGCCTGCGCCGAAGGTGACCTCATCGGTGATCAGGCTCGTAAAAGGCAAAAATTTTAAGCCCGGCACCGAGATAAACGCAGACGGCCTCGGCGTAAAAAGTTGCGCCCGCTTCGAAAATCTCGATGAATACGAGAAATTTAAAAGCTTTTTGCGCGTATCTTTCAGCGCGCCGCGAAAGACGCTTATTAAAAATTTAAGCGCAAAATTTGATAGAGGCTTAGCCGAAGAGATCTTTTTAAATTTGAAAATTCCGCCCACGGCTCGGGCGCACGAGTTAAATTCCACCCTTTTTTTAGAAATTTTTAAAAATTTAAAGGTAAAAGATGGAAGAAAACAGAAATGAAAACGGCGTCGAACGACTCAAAAAAAGCAATCGCTATAAAAAACGCAAGGAAAATCTAAAAAAATCTATCGCAAGCGAAGGCTCTGCGGGCGATGTGGAATTCGGCGGCGAGCACGAAAACGGCTCTCGCAAAAATAAAGGCGCGAAAAACGGGCAAAATTTCGTTCGTTCAAAGGGTTCAAAAAACGGCTCTCATAAGGGATCAAATTCTGCGGGTGGTTCGTCAAACGGCAGTTCAAACGCCGTGCATTCAAACGGCGCGAATGGTGCGCATTTCGGCGGCGCATACCTAAAAAACAACGAAAACGGCGCGGGCGGTTCAAATTTAAACCGCGACGGTCGTGCAAAATCAAATAGCAGCAGCGCAAAAGGCGCAAATCCTAGCGCCACAGACGATGCAAGCTCCGCAGACGCTCAGAAAAAGAAAAAGCATAAAAAGCGCTCAAATATGCCAAAAAGTCTTACTGGCAACGAGCCGTGGCAAAAGGCGATGGACGATGCGATCGCGCAAAACAAGCTGATCCACGAGGAGCGCCTGCACCCGCTTAAAGACGCTAATCGCAGCGATGAGACGGTGCGTATCACGCCGCTTGGCGGACTGGGCGAGATCGGCGCGAATATGACCGTTTTTGAGACCAATACGAGTGCGATCATCGTCGATGTGGGCATGAGCTTTCCGGAGGAGAGTATGCTTGGCGTGGACATTTTAATCCCCGACTTCGATTATGTTCGCAAGATAAAAAACAAGATCAAAGGCATCATTATCACCCACGCGCATGAGGATCATATCGGCGCGATGCCATATTTTTTCAAAGAATTTCAATTTCCGATCTACGCTACACCGCTTCCTTTAGGGATGATAAGCAATAAATTTGAAGAGCATGGCCTAAAAGCCGAGCGTAGCTACTTCCGCCCCGTGCAGAAGCGCCAGCTTTATCAGATCGGTGATTTTGAGGTCGAGTTTATCCACATAACGCACTCGATTATCGATGCGAGCGCGCTTGCGATCACGACGAAGGCGGGCACGATCATCCACACGGGCGATTTTAAGATCGATCACACGCCGATCGATGGCTATCCGACCGATCTGAACCGCCTAGCGTATTACGGCGATCGCGGCGTTATGCTTTTGATGAGCGATAGCACAAACTCACACAAAGAGGGGATTACGAAGTCCGAAAGCTCGGTGGGCAGGACCTTTGATACAATATTTTCGAGCTGTAAGGGGCGCGTGATAATGAGCACCTTCAGCTCAAACATCCACCGCGTCTATCAGGCTATAGAGCGCGGCGTAAAATACGGCCGCAAGGTCTGCGTCATCGGACGAAGCATGGAGCGAAATTTATTTACCGCGATGGAGCTCGGCTATGTAAATTTAGACAAAAAAATCTTCGTCGATGCCGATCAGGTCTCAAAATACCCCGATAATGAGGTTTTGATCGTAACCACGGGCTCGCAGGGAGAGACGATGAGCGCGCTGTACCGCATGGCGACGGACGAGCACAAATACATTAAGATCAAATCCACCGATCAGGTAATCATCAGCGCCAAGGCGATCCCCGGCAACGAAAGCAGCGTCTCGACCGTGCTTAATTACCTGCTAAAAAGCGGCGCAAAGGTCGCGTATCAGGACTTTAGCGAGATACACGTAAGCGGGCACGCCTCTATCGAGGAGCAAAAGCTCATGCTGCGCCTGATAAAGCCAAAATTTTTCCTACCGGTGCACGGTGAGTACAACCATATCGTAAAGCACAAAGAGACTGCGATGGAGTGCGGCATCGAGGAGAAAAATATCTATCTGATGAACGACGGCGATCAGATGGAGGTTTGCGAAAAATACCTAAAGCGCGTCAAGACCGTCAAGACGGGCAAGGTCTTCATCGACAACCAGATCAACAAGCAGATCTCCGACGAGATCGTCAAACACCGCCAAAATTTAGCCGATTCGGGCGTCGCGGTCATCATCGCGCAGATCGACAAAAACGAAAAGAGGCTCATCCAGACGCGCGTCATCACCTACGGGCTCGTCGCCGAGAACCAAACGGCGCACTTTACCAAAGAGATGCAGGGCATCATCGAGCAGTTTTTGGCAAATTTAAAAGATGAGTTTTTGCTCGATCACTGGGCACTGGAGGGCAAGATCCGCCAGGCCGTGCGCAAGCATATCTTTAGAAAGATCAAAAAATATCCGACCATCGTGCCGGTGATCTATTTGATGTAAGCGCGGCTAAATTTAGCGAGCGAGGCGGCTTTGATTTGCGGCGGATGAATGAAATTTTATGGCGCCTGCGAGCTTTCGGGCGTGAAATTTTGCGATGTGAGTGGGTTTTGCAGCGTTGGAATTTCAAGGCGGCATTAGCAGGTCTTGCAGCGCGAAATTTTAAAGCAGCGAGTAAAATTTCAAGCGCAAAATTTCGGCGTAAAGCAAAATTTAAAGAGCATCTAGCAAGCCCGCGGCGAGCGGGCAGGACGGCGCGCTATTTTGTAGATTAGAATTTTATGACGCAAATTTCAAAGGTGCGAAATTTCGGCTAGCGCAAATTTAGGCGCGGCGCAAAGAGGCGTAAAATGAAAGTAAATTTTAAAAAGAAGGTTTGATGAGTGAAATTCTAGATACGGCACGAGAGGTGCTAAGGCTCGAAGGAGCGGAGCTTTTGCGGCATGCGGATCTTATCGGCGGCGAAATTGAGCGAGCCGTAAACTTGATCCTAGCTTGCAAAGGCAAGGTAATCGTCACCGGCGTGGGTAAGAGCGGCCACATAGGCGTTAAGATCGCTGCGACGCTTGCCAGCACCGGCACGCCGTCGTTTTTCGTCCACCCTACCGAGGCGCTGCACGGCGATCTGGGCATGATCGGTAAGGACGACATGGTGCTTGCGATCAGCTTTAGCGGCGAGAGTGAGGAACTGGTTAGAATTCTACCTCATCTCAAACGCTTCGGCGTGAAGATCATCGCGATGGCGCGTGATAAAAACAGCTCGCTCGGCAAGGTTAGCGACGAGTTCATAAGCCTAAATATCGTCAAAGAGGCCTGCCCGCTAGGCGCCGCACCGACGGTTTCCACGACGCTAACACTTGCGTTAGGCGACGCGTTAGCGATCTGTTTGATGAGGCAGCGTAGATTCGGCAAAGAGGATTTTGCAAATTTTCACCCAGGCGGCAGCCTCGGTAAACGGCTTTTCGTCAAAGTAAAAGACGTGATGCAAAGCAAAAATTTACCGGTCGCAAGCCGTAACGCCAGCCTAAAACAAGCTATCGACGTTATGACTCACGGAAAGCTCGGCACCGTCTTGTTAGTGAACGAAAAGGGCGCGCTTGAGGCGATCTTAAGCGACGGCGATCTGCGCCGCGCACTGATGCGAGAGGATTTTGACATCAATGACGGCGCGCTAAAATATGCCACCAGAAATCCTAAAATGCTGGACGATAAAAATATGTTAGCCATAGACGCGCTAAATTTGATCGAGCAATTTAAAATTCAAGTCCTGCCCGTGGTCGAAAACGGCGTGCCCGCGGGGATCTTGCACATTCACGATCTAACGAGTCTGGGGCTAAAATAATGCAAAAGATGCGTCTGAATAAATTTATCTCTCATAACACCGGCTACTCGCGTCGCGAGGCGGACGAGCTGATCAAGCAAGGCAAGGTTAGCATTAATGGCCGCGTCGTTAGCGATTTCATCGAAGTTAGCGGCGAGGAGAAGATCCGCATCGGCTCGCGCCTCATCAAGCCTAAGACGGAATTTACGATGATCGTTTATAACAAACGCAAAGGCGAGTTAGTTACTAAAAAAGACGATCGCGGCAGGCGGACGATTTATGATAGCTTGCCGGAGGGATTTAGCAGATTTGTTAGCGTGGGGCGTTTGGATTTTGCAAGCGAAGGGCTTTTACTGCTGACCGATGCGCCCGCAATCGCTACGGCGCTGATGAACAGCGACATCGAGCGAGAGTACTATCTAAAGGTAAAAGGCGAGGTGGGGGATGAGGTGGTAACGGCGATCCGCGAGGGCTTTTTCGCCGCAGATGCGAGCAAAGGCGCGCACGCTAAAAGCAAGATCAAATCGATGGAATTTAAGCCCTTTTTGGGCTACCGCATAATGCCTAGCAGCGGCGGCTATACGAAGATCAAGGCGATTATCAACGAAGGTCAAAATCGCGAACTGCGTAGATTTTTCGGCTACTTCGATCTAGACGTCGTGGAGCTTAAGCGCACGGCATTCGGCAGAATGACGCTTGGGACGCTAAAGCCCGGCAAATGGCGTTATTTCGATCAGAGCGAATACGAAGATCTGCGCGATTTTCTAAAAGAGAACAAAATCCGCTATTAAATTTAAGAAAAGAGGCGAAAATGAGCTCAAAGACGAACGCCGCGCGTGTACTGGACGGTCTGAAAATCCCTTACGAGATCAAAGAATATGCGGTAGACCCTTTAAATTTAGACGCGGTGCATGTAGCAAACAGCGTGAGTGAGCCGATCGAGCGGGTCTATAAAACGATAGTTTGCACGGCGGATCACGAATACGTCGTAGCCTGCCTGCAAGGCGATCTAAATCTAGATCTCAAGGCGCTCGCGCACATCTGCGGCGCGAAACGTTGCGAGCTGATGGATTTGAAGGATTTGCAAAAGGTAACGGGCTATGTCAGGGGCGGCTGCTCGCCGCTTGGGATGAAAAAACACTTCCGCACCTTCATCGACGAGCGAGCGCTAACGCAGGAGAAAATTTACGTTAGTGCAGGCGTGTGGGGAAAACAGATTGCTCTCGCGCCAAAGGACCTCGCAACCGCAACCGAAGCGCAAATTTGCAAAATAACGCATGACTAACGTGGCGTTACTTTTGCCGCCGTTTGCGTAAGTAACGCCGGTAGCGAGCTAGCTAAAATTTACACTGTGAGATTTAGACTTTTAAAATTTGGCGTTGCACCGTTTGTTAAAACGAGCTCCTGCGCAGCAAGAAAATACAAATCAAATTAATTTCGTAAAATTTTATTGTTAAAATTCTCAGTACCGCATGCCGCAAGATATCTCAAACAAGATGACGAGTACGCAGGGTATGGCAAGTCTCTTTTAAGAACGCGCTCTTTGCGCGTGATCCGTTTTATTCACTATAAATTTAGACTCACGGCATTTGGAGCCATTTGCGATGAAATTTTAAAATTTCATCGCAAATTTTCTACGTCTCGCGCCTATTTTTTGAAAAGCCCAGAGACGTTCGGGGCTTGCTTTTCTTGCTCGCTAGCGGCGAAAAATTCCGCTTTAGCGAAGTTGAAAACGCTGGCGATGATGTTAGTAGGAAACATCTCGCAGGCGTTATTATAAACTGTAACGGCGCCGTTATAAGCGCGGCGTGCAGCACTGATCTGCTCCTCGCACTCGCCTAACGCGTTTTGTAGCTTGGCAAACGATTCGTTAGCCTTGAGGTTCGGATATGCCTCTACCGCAATGCGGATCTGCCCCAAAAGAGCCGAGATTTCGCTATTTAGCTTAAATTTATCCGCGTTAGAAGCCGCGTTGATCGCTTGCGAGCGAAGTTCGCTAACGCGCGTTAGTACGGCGTTTTCGTGGCTCATATATTCGCGCGTGGCGCTAACTAAATTTGGGATGAGGTCGTAGCGCTTTTTAAGCTGCGTATCGACGGTGGAAGCGATATTTCGCACCTGGTTGCGCTTAGCGATGAATGAGTTATAAACTCCCACTAACGCCAAAACTAACAAAACTATGACGACTAATAAAATCAAAGCCGCATTCATTTTCGCTCCTTTTAAAGTGTTTCAATTAAAAATAAGAATATTTAGCTATACTTGCCATTTCTTTTTACATGTCAAGGTAGCTCAGCTGGTTAGAGCGCTGGTCTCATAAGCCGGAGGTCGAGAGTTCAAGTCTCTCTCTTGACACCAAAACATTATTTCGCGCCCAAGCGTCTTTTACGATACCGAAAAGCGCGCCGCCTTTCGAATATATTTATTAGTTTACAAAAAAATTCCTATAGTTTGGCTTTGTATTTGTTTAGATTCGAAAATAAATATTTATAAATTCTTAAAAGCAAATGGTAAAATTACGCACTCGATACTTTTGGCTAAAATTTTACAGGAGGGATCATGAAATTTAAAGATTTTAAAGCTGTAAACTGTTCTAACTACGACTTTTTCAGCGCCGAGGAGCTAAGCCATAAAGAATTTATCAGGCTTAGTTTTGACGAGTTTGCCCGCAAAAATCCAAACTCGAGCTGGGCGCTTAGCATCGACGATAGGAGCTTTGATTCGTTTCCAAATTTTACTCAAAAGCATCCAATTTGCTTGTCTGATTTAAATTTTAAAGATAGCATCTTTCAGTTTAGGATCTGCTCCGAAAACAGCGTCCAAAGCCTAGGACACCGTATTTTCACCTGCCTAGACGGCATCCACAAAGACTTCGTCGCAAGCGAGATCAAGCAAACCGACGAAGTGATGATGAAGCTAAAGACGGGCGTTTTGAAGGACTTTACCTGCGTCTCGAAGTGCGGCTGGTGGATAACCGATATCTGGCGCGATATGTATCCGGTGACGGATGAGAGCGAGAGCGAAAATTTCGTCGCGGATATGCTTGGTAGCGAGTTTTCGGCGCAAATGCGGCTCATAAACGAGCGGCTTTTGAGCGCGCAAAATAGCGGAGAGCTTGACGGGCTCATCGCCGAGCTAAGGACGCAGGAGTAAATTTTTAAAATTTTGCCCGCGCATTATTCTTGATGCGGTGAGCGAGCTCGTACGTCTTTGCGGAGAAATTTTAAAATTTGCCGCCTTAAATTTACCCCAGCTTGCCGTTTGTCGCACAGCTATTTACGGGATACGGCGTGAGCCCATAGTCTGCAGCTTCGACATTCCAAAAGTCCAAATTCGCGCTGCGCGAGACGATATACTCAAAGCCCTTTTGATTTAGCTCGATCAAAATTTCAAATTCATTGCCGTTTTTGCAGACGATACTTTCGAAAAAGTGCGAAAAGCAGGCGATCTTCGCGTTTTCTTTCTGCATCGATTGATTTAGCATGAGCTCCATATTGCTTAAAATTTTAAACACCGTCTGGCTCGTCTCAAACCTGCCGAAGCGCGCGTAATACTTCGCTAAATTTTGCTCATTTAGCGTAACGGATTTGGTGCAGTTTTGCGTTATCTGCTCGTATATCGCGCCGAAAAGCTCAATCGACGCGTTTTGATTATCTATCACCTTGTTTTCGTGGTTTTCGATGACGACGAAGCCGTCTTTTATGCAAAATTTCTCGTTTTTATAGTAAAAGCTCACTCTCGCGATCTCTTGTTCGAAGTGCTTTTTATAAGTGAAGGGTAGATAGGTCGTAAGGCCCATTTTATCGATGATCGCAGAGCTTTTTACGCCGCCGTCCAGCTCGTGCTGCATAAAGTAGCGGATGAAGCTGCCCTGCTCGATATCGAAGCTATTTAAATACTCGATCTTATCCAGATACGCGCAGCGGTAGAGCCGCACAAACTCGGAATTTAGCGAGATATTGATCTCGTCGGGGATGTCTCCGTATTTTTCGCTCTGCGGCGCGTCGATGCGTTCTATGATATTCATCTGTTTTTCGACTTTGTCTTTTACAAAAATAGTGATTTTGACCTGCTGCATCTCATAGAAGCGCTTTATCGTCTCGGTAGCGCTTTTTGTGATATCGGTCTTAAATTTTTTCGCCAGCTCCGATTTTTTGAGTGTCAGCGAAAAATCGCCGTTTTTTAGCTTGTTCTGCGAATACAGAAGATAAAGCAACTCCTCATAAATCATCAAATGCGAGTAGGTCAAAAAGGTATTATCCACGACTATGACATAATAACAGCGCGTTACGGAGTATCTTTTGTTGTCTCTTAGAAAGTCGTTGTAAATTTTTAGCTTGCTCGCATTTTTCGATACCTTAAATACGTCGTAAGATTCTAAAAATATATTTTCCATATTTCGCCTTAGGTTAAAATTCTGTTGAAATATTACACAATATTTGTTTAAGTTGTTTTAAATTTTATCTTAAGGATAAAAAATATTAGCGAGTAAAATAATTTATCAAATTTTAATTATATCTTTAATATTCACTTAAATATAATAAAATAATTTATAAAAATAGATTTTTTGTAGGAAAATTTTATACAAAAAATTTAATATGAACAAAGAAATCTATTTTTTAAACTAGAATTAATAAATAAAGTTATATTATTTCTTTAAGAATAAGCATGCTTAGGATTAAATTTTATTAGGAAAGGACGGTTTGAAATGGAATTTCTTATTTTGACGCTATTTTTGATCAGCGGGCTTATATTATATTTTAAGCCGCAGAGGAAAAATCTAGCTACGGGCTGTGCGGCGGCAGGCTGCGCGATATTGATCGCGCTCGAGTTTTACGTAAATTTATGGGTCGTCGTGCCGGTAGGCAACTTTTAGGAGGGCGATATGCAAAATTTAGAACAAAATCAAATTCCCGCCGCCGAGCGAGGATTTTTTAACCTAATGTCGCTAGCCATCATCGCCCTCGTGGCGCTCCCGGTCGGTATAGCCTGCTTGATACTGGGCTTTGGTATGGGGGATAGCCCGTGCGTGATGTGCTGGGCGGAGAGGATCACGATGATAGCCATCAGCCTTATCGCGCTTTTTATCCTTAGATACGGCTTAAGACCCGGCTACGTCGCGGCGCTTTTGCTAATGGCTTGCTGGGGGATATTCAACGGCTTTATCCACTACAGCCTTGATGGGACGTTCGGCGGCTACCTCGACATAAAACAGGGCTTCGGACTTGAAATTTTAGGCGCGCACACGCAACTTTGGGTCATCGTCGTAGATTTTTGCGCGATCGTGTTTTTGGCGGTCATATTTTTATGTAGCAAAAATTTGGGCGAGATAATGAAAAAGAGCACTAGTGGCGAATACGGCGAGTTTTTGCGCTACTTGCCTCTGGGTAAGATCGCAAATTTAATTTTCATCGTCATCATCGTCGCAAACTGCGCACAGGCTTTCATCGTCTCAGGCCCGCCGCCGTATCTGGGCTCTAGCACGCCGGCTAGATTAAGTCTTGATCCCGCCAAATGGTTTTGGGAAAAAGATCACTGGCAAAGTGCGCTTGATTTTAGATTTGATTGGAATCCGGAACTTCCGGATCTGCCAAACTAAGGAGCAAAAAGATGAAAAAGCTGATGATTTTTATGGCGCTAGCGGCTCTGGCGTTTGGGTTTGAGTTTAATCTCGATAGCAAAGCAGGTGCACTTGAAGGCGTGAAGGAGCTCGGTGCACCGAGTGCTGAAGTGAGTTTAAGCTTACAAAACGACGCGCCGATTACGGGAGCGGATTATGACGCAGATAAAAAGCAGTTCGCGCTGGTTTCTAAAAATAACGAATTTTACGTTGCGGACGAAAATTTAAAGCCGCTTAGATACGGTAAGCACGATCGCCACTTTATAATGGAGATGGAAGCGACCGTAGGTGCGACGTGGTATAAAAACGAGATTGGCATGATAAGCTTTAATAAAACTTTCGTATTTTATGAGCCTGCGGACGGGCTTAGTGCAGAGGAGCAAAACAGCCAGTGGAGGCACTTGACCGAGGGCTGGGATAAATGGAAGCTAAACGATCTTGGCAACAAAGGGCGCTTCTCCACGCTTCGAGCAAAGCAGCAGTATATCCTCGGCTGGGATTACGACGCGGCTGCGAATAAATTTATCGTTGCGTCCGTGCCTAACGACGTGAGGGATTATTGGAGCGTGGCGGTGTTTGACGGCGACGATAAGATGATTTTGGAGGAATTTATTCCGCAAATCGGCTCAAATTTAAAGCTAAAAGAGAGCAGGAGCCTAGGCGAATACTATGTCACGGGCATCGATGCTCAGCCTGACGCCGTTTATCTTTTGAGTAAAAATTTCTCGACCATTTTAAAGTTAAATTTACAAACTCATAAGATTGAGGATGCATATGGCTTTAGCGGAGCGGCAAACGCGAGGGCGCTTGCTGTGAAGGACGGCAAATTTTATGTTTTTTCGCGCGAAGGCAAAGAAAATGAAGTTTTCATATACGATATGAAATAAAGCCCACATTTAAGGAGAAGAGATGCAAAGACGTTCTTTCTTAAAAGGCGCGGGAGCGGCTCTAGCTACGGCGGGAGCCTCTCCAAGCCTATTTGGTATGGAGCAGTTTGAGGTGGATTTTAAACCGAAATCCTATAGAAACGAGCAGGGCGTAGAGTATCACTACCTCACCTGTCCTAGAAACTGCCGCGACGCCTGTTCGATGATTGCAGAGATCAAAGACGGCAAGATGGTTAGCATCAAGGGCGATCCGAAGCACCCTCTAACGCAAGGCACGGTCTGCGTCAAAGGTCATACCTACGCAATGCACCTATACAACGCCGATCGTATAATGTATCCGATGAAGCGCGTCGGTAAAAAGTGCGAGGGTAAATGGGAACGCATAAGCTGGGATCAAGCGCTAAAAGAGATAGCCGCGAAGCTTACTGAGATCAAAGCAAAATACGGCGGCGAGGCGCTGACGGAATTTGTCTATTCGGGCAACGAAGGGCATATCTCAAAGACTATCGCGCCTGGAAATTTCTTTGAAAAATATGGCGCTACGAGGCTTGTACGTAATCCATGCGACTGGCCGCGCTATGCGGGCACGCCGAGCGTTATCGGTACGGACTTTTCAAAAGACGCGCTGGAAGTCGATGATAGCGATATGTATATCAGCTGGGGCTCAAACGAAGCCTATACGGCGGTGCACTGGATCAGATTTGCCCACCGCGTCAAAAAGCGAGGCGGTAAGATCATCGTCATAAATACGATCAGAATTCCGCTCGCAAACCAAGCCGATATGTTTATCCAGCTAAAGCCTTCGAGCGATCCGGCATTTTGTCTAGCAGTGTGCAAATTTTTGATAGAAGAAGATCTATATGATCATGAATTCGTAGAAAAATATACAACCGGCTTTGAAGATCTAGTACATGAGTGCTCACTCTACACTTATGGCGAACTATCTGAAATGTGCGGAGCAAGCGTCGATCAGATCAAGGTTTTCGCGAGAGAATACGCCCACGCCAAAGCGCCTGCCATTATGCACGGCGACGGCGGACAAAGACACTTTAACGGCGCAAGGCTGGTGCGCGCGGTTACCTTCTTGCCGGTACTTACGGGTTGCCTTACAAAACTTGGCGGCGGATTATTTTGGGCTTACGTGCACGTAAAGGGCTGCTTTAACTTCGATAACTGCATGCCAGATCTTTCGCCGAAAGACGCGGAAGGCAAAAAGATAGAGCGCCAGCAAATAAGCTATATAGAATTTGGCAAAGGTATCCAAAAGGAAAATCCGACCTATCTAGGTAAGCCGATAAATACGGTAATTCGAGCCTGTATCAACTACAACTCGAATTTGATGGTAACGGCGCCCAATACGAATTTAATCAAAAAACGCGTGATGGACGACGATTTTTTCTTGGTAGTTATCGATCCTTACGATACCGACACCTGCGACTACGCGGACTACGTATTGCCAGGCGTTACCTTTATGGAGAGCGAGGATATTCAAAACGATCAAATTTCAGGCTACGTCTGCTACAACGCCCAAAGCATCAAGCCGTTGGGCGAAGCCAAGACGAATTTGGAATTTTTTAACGCTCTAGCCAAGGCGATGGGATATACCGAGGAGTGCTTCGACTGGGATAGCGAGACGGTTTGTAGAAGGTTTTTAGATACGGAATTTGCCAAAAAGCAAAATATCACCTACGAAAAGCTAAAGAGCGTAGGCTGGATTAAGCCGTTTAGAACGCCTGAGACGATGAAAGATCAGTTTCCTTACTACCCTTATGCGCCGAAAGATAAGCTGGTATTCGGTACTAAAAGCGGCAAGTGCGAGCTTTATTCCGAGACATTCAAAGAGGCAGGTTATCATCCAGTGATCGATCTTGACGACGATTGGGATTACTACAAAAGGCATAGAAATTTTGGCAAAGATTATTTGAAAAAATATCCGCTTTATTTTATGACGCCAGGCACGCAGCTTCAGGATAACTCAAACTGGGGCAATATGCCTTACATCCTAAAACGCGTCATTGTAAAGGGCAACGCCGAGCTATTTATGACGCGCGAGGATATGCTGGCGCGCGGTATCAAAGAGGGCGATACGGTCGAGGCCACGAATGAAAAGGGCACGGCGATATTTACGGCGGTCGAGACCAATCAGATGCAGCCTGGAATCGTTTATGCATGGAATAATATCTGGGTTAAAGTCACCAAATCTCGCACGGGAGCAAATATCCTTTGCTCGGACGGAGTGAGCGATTTGGGTAACGGATCGACCTATACCGCAAGCTTTTGTGAAGTAAAAAAAGCTGCAAAACAGGAGGCATAAAATGAAACGAAAACAAGGATTTTTATTTGATTACAACTTTTGCATAGGTTGTAAGGCGTGTGAAATTTCATGTCAGGTCTATCATAACCAAGACCCCGACATCAACTGGCGCCACGTCGATATGATGCTCATCCATGAAGACGAGATCGAAAAGGAAATTTTCATCTCGCATTCGTGCCACCATTGTGAAGAGCCTGCGTGTATGGATGTTTGTCCCGTGGGAGCTTATATTAAACTTGAAAACGGCATAGTTCAGCCGTTGCACGATAAATGTATCGGTTGCGGATATTGCTTAGTCGCCTGTCCTTACGGCTCGATAACCAAAGGCAAAGACGGCAAAGCGCAAAAGTGTAACCTCTGCGCCGAGAAGCTCGAGCGCGGCGAGGAGCCTGCGTGCGTAGCGGGCTGTCCTTGCGACGTGCTAAAGCTAGTTGATAGCGATGTGAGCGATAGTGCGGGAATGGAGAAAGAGATGCCGGGCTTTAAGCACTTTTTTACAAAGCCAAACATCCGCTTCTATCCTCGTATGAAGCGCAATGAGTTTATCCACTAAGGATAAAAAGATGCGTAATTTAAAGCAGAGTCTTTGCGTCGAGGACTTTTTGAGGCAGGTATTTTTGGTGCCTCTTACCGGTGAAAATTTGGACGAGCTTTTAAATTTGACACAGGATTTTGCGCCTAAGTTTAAAGAGCATAAATTTATCCCCGAATTCACTAAATGCAAAAACGAGTCAAATTTAATCGATGAAATTCGCTACGAATTCAATAGGCTCTTCGTAGGCCCTAAGCGCCCCAAAGCCGAGCCTTACGAGTCGGTGTATTTCGACTATCAAACGATGTTTGGAGCAAAGACGATGCAGGTGCGAAGCTTTTACGAGAGCTCGGGGCTAAAACTCGAGGATGCGCAGCTTGATAAATTTCCCGACGATTTCATCGGGTACGAGCTGCAATATCTTTATTTTCTAAGTTTTAGCGCGCTAAAGGCGGAGGATGAGGCTAAATTTAATGAAATTTTGCATAAAAAGGCGGAATTTATCGCCGCTCATCCGTCGCAGTGGTTTTGCAAATTTGCCGCTCGCTGCGACGAGCACGCAAATTTAGACCTTTGGAAGAGTTTCGGAAGCTTTTTAAATCTCTACCTAAATAGCGAGATGGATGCGCTGAAAAGTGCGCTAAAAGATCCTGAAATTTTTGAAAATTTAAAGGAATGACAATGGTACAGACGACTTGGGGATGGCTCATAGTCATCTATCTGTTTTTAGGCGGTCTAGGCGCCGGAGCATTTTTGTGCTCGGCTTTGGCTTACAAGGGCTTTTTGGGCTCATTAAACGAGAGGTTTTATAAATTTGGCTTTCTGCTCGCACCCGTTGCGGTGATAATAGGAACTGCGCTTTTGCTGTTTGACTTGGCGCCGAGCGCTGCGATAAATCCTCTTAAAATTTTACAGCTCTACACGCGCCCAGTTTCGATGATGAGCATAGGTACATATCTGCTTACGTTTTTTATCGTAATTAGCGTTTTGGTGCTTTTACAGATCAAAAAGAGCGGTAAAATTTGCGACATGATGCTCACGCTCGGAGCCATTCTGGCGCTTGGAGTGATGGGATATACGGGGCTACTGCTTTACGTCGTAAAGGCGATCCCGCTTTGGGCTAGCGTGTGGCTACCGATTTTATTTACGATCTCCGCAATCTCTACGGGGCTTAGTGCGAACGCCGCCGCTACGCTAAATGCAGGGCACGGGCTAAGCCACTGCGCGCATAAATTTCACGTCGTGTTAGTCGCGCTTGAGATTGTTGCGGTGCTAGCGCTATTTGCTAGCGTAAAAAGTGAGGCTGCGGGTATGGCGAGCGTAACCAAGATAATCAGCGGCTCGCTTGCGCCGATGTTTTGGATAGGCTTTGTCGTGTTTGGGCTTGCTTTGCCGCTGCTAGGCGGAAGTAAATTTATGCTTCGCAGCTGCAGCGTGAATGTAGACGGTAGCGTCTGTGCGCACGGCGGCGAGGAGGTAAAAAGCTGTGTTTATAACGAATACGGCGTGCTTATAGGCGGCTTTTGCCTAAGAGCGTTTATCGTGCTCGGCGCGGTCTATATATTTTAACCCCTCCTTTCTGATACCGGTCGGACGAAAGTCCGACCTTATTAAATTTTATCACTCTTTTGCTTTTGCAAGCAAATCGCCTACTTGATCGCTCACATCTGCTAACGGCGTAAATTCACACTATTTAGCTAAAATTTCGATATAATCTCCGCTTTAAAAATTAAAATTTAAAGGAAACACATGAAATTTATTTCTCACAAATTTTTAAAAAGCGCGGTTTTGCTGGCGGCATTAGGATCTTTTGCGACTTGCGGCGCAGAGACGCACCAGCCTAACGGCTACGCCATAAGCGGCGCGGCGCTATCGGCGATAGAGGAGGACAATAGGGCGAAAGAAAATTATCTAGTCATCGACGTCAGAAGCGCAGATGAGTACGCTGCAGGCCACATAAAACACGCGATCAACATCCCGCTTGAGCAGCTTGAAAGCAGGCTGGATGAGATAAACGCCTACAAGGATAAAAACGTCGTGCTTTATTGCAATACGGGCAATCGCAGCAGCAAGGCGCTTGATCTGCTTAAACAAAAGGGCTTCAATGTGCTTATGAACGCGCCCGGTGTGAAGCAGTACGACTACGAGCTGTATAAGGTCGGCAGCATAAACGCGGAGGGGTTTTTGAAAATAGCAAATGATCCAAACGTACTGGTCATCGACGCTAGGCAGAAGCAGGACTACGACGCGGGGCATATGAAAGGCGCGATAAATATCCCATACGGCGAGCCTTTAGAAAACTACAAAGACGTACTTGAGGCCAACAAAGACAAAAAGATAATCACGCACTGCTACAGCGGCAACCGTAGCGCCAAGCTAGCCAAAGCCCTAAACGAGCGAGGCTACAACGTCACAAATCTACTCGACGGCACGAAAGAGTATAATTACGAGTTGGTGAAATAAATCAAGATTGGCTCTTGGGGTAAAATTTTACGATTGCTTTTTGCATTTGCCAGGTCTTTGTAATATGCAGCTTCGCGGCGCCGATAAGACAGGCGCCGCTAAATTTGAAATTATTTGCTCCGCCTGCTCATTTAGCGCCTACTTTGCATAAAATTTGCCTTTGATGTAGGGCGTAAATTTTAAATTCTCCATACTGAGGCAATAATAGCGCTTGGGAGTTTAACTCCTTTTAGAGGAATTTTTAAAATTTAAATCATAAAGTTGTAGTGGAAAAGCAGGTATTTAGAGCTGAAAAAATAGAAATTTACAAGCTAGCGCGGGTTTTGTGGGATGTAAAATTGAAACGGACTCTATAAAAGTTGCGTGAATTTTAAATGCAACCTAATCGCTTAAAAATTTTACTTCCGAAAATGGAATTTCACGCTAGTGGTGCGCGCGTTTTAAATAGCCTCACCAATTTCGATAAAATTTGCGCTTTAGTAGAGGCAAGTAAAATCAAGACCGAATTCTAAAAGCAAATTAAGCCCGCAACGTATTCTCCCACTTAGTCATTACAATAAAACTAATTTCAAGCGGAAGTCAAGCGCACGAATTAAATTCTGTACGAAATTTTATTCAACCAAGAATTCCTTCTTATCGATCGTGCCATGATAAAAAATCCCGAGCGTATCATCAAAGGTCTTATCCAAAAATCCGTCTTTTTTTAGTCCTACTAAAGATGTATTGATTAGCTCTAGCAGCGCATTATTGCCCTTCTGCACGGCGATTGCGTTGTAAGTTTGCTTACCTAGACCATCTAAAGCAACTTGCGTTTTATTATCAATGATCGCGTATGCGTGCAGGATTAGATTATCATCGACATGCACGGCATTTTTCGTCCTTTTGAAAGCGCGGTAGCATTTAGCCGAGCTGGCGCAAAAGTTTAAATTCTTTCTAAAGCCTGCTTTTCGTAAGAAATTGTGAATAGGAGAGTGTTTGATGACGAAAATCCTCTTTTTGCGCAGCTGATCGAAACTCGTGATATTCTCGTCTTTTTTGGCTAGCACACCCACCTGCACCTTAAAATAAGGCTCTGAAAAATCCACCTTCTTAGCTCGCGCAGGCGTCGGAGTAAAGGTCGCAATCACTATATCTGCCTCATTGCGTTGCAAAGCGCTAATGCGCCTTGAAGCCGTGATCGGGATAAATTTTACCTTGCCGGGATTATCTCCGAAAATCTCCTTACCGAGCTTTTCGCCAAGAGCAATCTCAAATCCCCTATATTTGCCGTCTACGAGCGCACTAAACGGCGGCTGATCGTTATATACACCTATGCGAACGAGCCTATCTTTTTTGATCTGATCCAAAGAATTTGCAGATAGAAAACCAAGTAGCAGAGCCGCCAAAACAAATACTTTCATTTGCTCCCCTTTTAGTTGAAATAAGGCGCAATTATAATAAAAAGAAATTATAGCCAGCTAAAATTCTGCGATTTATGGCGCATTTTCATCTAAATTTATGAAAAGATGAAATTCGCGGAGAAATTCTATGTCCAATTTACAAACGAAATCTCATAAAAAACTTACACGAGCGAAAAAAGCTTTTAATTAAATTTTATAGACAAAATCTACGGATGAATTTCACGCTAGAAAACCTTAGCTAAATTTACGATATTCTTAAAAGCAAGCACCGAAATTCTACGCAGATTTAGCGTCTAATTGCGGATTTAGCTAAGGGACGAAATTTAGCTCCGCTGTTGCGCAGAAGCTCAAGCTCTTAAAATTTCGTCAAGACCAAGCCAAGATGAAACGTAGCGGCCGATAAGTTTAGATCGGCATTACGCGGATGTTTGGGCTAAGGTTTTCTTGCAAAACATTTTCGATCGCATACAGCGTGCCACTTGCGCCACTCGCGCAGCCGCTACAAGCGCCCAGATAGCGGATATAGATGTCCGTTTTGCCGTCGTCTGCAGGTCTGATGTCGATGACGTCGAGATTGCCGCCGTCCATCTGAAGCATCGGACGGATATCCTCGTCAAGCACCCCTTCGACCGCTTTAAATTTACCGATCAAATTTAGCTGCTCAAAGCTCATCTCCGCTCCCGCTTTCACGTTATTAGCGGCGCTCGCCTCGGCTTGAGCTTGAAGTCTCTCTCGCTCCATCTCCTCTCTGGTTTGCTTTAAAATATCGACCAGATAGTAATCCTTCTCCTCGTGTCCGCCCGGGCGCACGCAGGATTTACAAAACGCGCCCGCTTTTGTGTATTGCGTGATCTCTTCAACCGTGTGAAGGTCGTTTAGGCGGATAACTTCTTTGATCGTGCCGAGGCTCACGCGCGCGCAGTCGCACACGATGATCTCATCCTCGAAATGCGCAGGATCGACCCCCTTATAATTCGCCGCGGCCTGCTTGATGACGTCGTATGCCATTACCGAGCAGTGCATCTTTTGCGGCGGTACGGCAGGCTCATCTGGGGTATCGCGCATCGCGTGCTCTACGTCTAAATTTGTAATCTTTACCGCTTGATCGACGGTCTTGCCGATACAAAGCTCGGCCATCGTGTCCGAACTCGCAATCGCCGTGCCGCAGCCGAAGCTTTTAAATTTAGCGTCCAAAATTCTATCAGTCTTAGGATCGATCAACCAATACAGCCGCACCGCATCGCCGCAGCTCTCGGCGCCGAAGTCTGCGACCACTAGCTTACCGCCCCTAGCCTTCGCTTCCTCCTCGGTGATCTCGCCCATATAGCGAGGATTATTCATGCGGTCCTGTACTTTTTGCGAGTACTGCTCCCAGATAGAGCCGTTTATCAAACTATTTTTTGCCATTTTTTATCCTTTATTTTTCTCATAACCTTGCGGCGCGTAAGCAAACGTGCTTGAAATCCCGCGCAGACGGGCAATAGCTTTACCAATATGTTCGATCGCGTAATCGATCTCCGCTTCCGTAGTAAAGCGCGACAGTGAAAGCCTTAGCGCCGTATGCGCCAGCTCCTTATCCGCGCCGATCGCTTCCATTATCGGGTTATTCTCGAGCGCCTCGCTCGCGCACGCAGAGCCCGTAGAAGCGGCGATGCCGGCTTTATTTAGATCCCACAGCATCGCCTCTCCCTCGACGCCTTGGATTGAGGCAAGAATGGTGTTTGGCACACGGATGCTGCGATCGCCCACGACGCTGACGTTTGGAATTTGCAAAAGCGCATCCTCCAGCTTATCGCGCAGCCTGCTTACCTGAGTGCGCTCAAAATCCATAAATTTATTCGCTAGCTCCAAGGCTTTGCCGAGCCCCACGATGCCCGCGACATTTAGCGTGCCGCTGCGGCGTCCGCCCATCTGCTCGCCGCCGTGAAGCAGGCTCGTAAGCGGCTTGCTATCTTTGATGTAGAGCGCGCCGACGCCCTTTGGAGCGTGAAATTTATGCCCAGAAAGGCTTAAAAAATCCACGTCCGCATTGCACACGTTCACCTTTATCTTACCTATCGCTTGCACCGCGTCGGTATGATACAGCGCGCCGTGTTCGTGTGCGATTTGCGCGATTTTTTTTACGGGGAAGATCGTGCCGGTTTCGTTATTTGCCCACATCACGCTAACGAGCGCAGTTTTGTCGTCGATCTTTTCGCTAAGCTCGTCAAGATCGATCTGTCCGTCTTTATCGACGCCGAGGCGGGTGATCTTTACGCCGCAGGTTTTTTCTAAAAAAGCACAGGTCGCGCTGATTGCGGGGTGCTCGACGGAGCTTATGATGATATTATCCTTCTCGCCGGTTAGAATTTTATCGTAGTAAATTCCTTTTAAAACCCAGTTATTGCTCTCGGTCGCACAGCTTGTGATGACGATGTCGTCCGCATCTGCAGCGCCAAGCCCCGCATAGAGCCTATCCATCGCGGCTCTTAGCGCGGGGTGAGTCTCGCTGCCGAAGCTGTGAAGGGAGTTTGGATTGCCGTATTTATCGCAAAAAAACGGCTTCATCTCCTCAAAAACTTCGGGATCGACCATCGTAGTGGCGTTATTATCCAAATAAACGCGCTGCATAAAATTCCTTTCTAAAATTTGTCTAAAATTTAATCAGACAATTTCGCTCTTTTATCAATTTCGCACGATAATATAACATAATTGCTAAATTTTTCTTTAACGCTTACCGTTTTAAAAACCAAAAGTTTTCGGAGAATTTATTAGATCGAAAAATTCCTTACGCGTATCGTTTCGGCTGATAAAAAGCCCCCGCAGTGCCGACGTAGTCGTGGCCGAGTTGATCTTTTGCACGCCGCGCATCTCCATGCACATGTGCCGCGCCTGCAGCACCACGCCCACGCCGAGCGGATGGATCACCTCCTCTATAGCACCTGCGATCTGCTCGGTAAGCTGCTCTTGGATCTGCAGCCTGCGCGCGAAAATATTTACCATACGCGGAATTTTGCTAAGCCCCACGACCTTTTTATTCGGGATATACGCGACGTGCGCGCGCCCGATGATAGGCAGCAGATGGTGCTCGCAGAGGCTATAAAATTCTATATCTTTTATCAAAACCATCTCGTTGTTGCTGCTCTCAAACAGCGCGTCGTTTAAAATTTCTTTTGGATCCAGCTCGTAGCCGTTAGTTAGAAACTCATAGGCTTTAGCCACGCGCTCGGGCGTCTTTGCAAGCCCGTCACGCTTCGGATCCTCGCCTAAAATTTCAAGCATCTGCGACACGCAGCTTTCAAATTTCGCTCGGCTTTTTTCGTCCATTTTTAGCAATTCCTTAAAGATCGATGCGCGATATTACTCAAAAACGCCTTTTATAACGCTGATAAATTTTAAAATTCCACGCGAAATTTTATCAATCTCATTATGTTAATGATAATATATTTAAATTTAAGAAATTTTTGTTTAAAATCCGCCGTTTAGATAAGCTTTATCTATAAGGAGTTTGGCGATGAAATTTAAGATGAGTTTTGGCGCGGCTTTGGCGCTTTTTTCCTTTGCTTGCGCCGAACAAAACGCCGCGGCAAATCCAGCTTCGGGCGAAAACCTAGGCGATATCGAGGTCGTAGAATGGGCGAATAACGACGACGGTTACCGCGCCGTACGCAGCGAGATCGGCAAGACGACTAAGAGAATTTTAGAAATTCCGCAAACCGTAAATGTCGTAACGCAGCAGCATCTAAAGGACAAAAAGCCAGAAACCTTAGCGGAATCGCTGCAAAACGTAAGCGGCATAAGCTATGCAAATACGACGGGAAATATTTTCGATGCGATCATCAAGCGTGGCTTCGGCGAGGGTCGCGACGGCTCGATTATGCGCAACGGCGTGCCGGGCGCCGTGATGCACAACTACAATAAAACTATTCAATCCGTCGAGGTTCTAAAAGGGCCCGCGAGCATGCTCTACGGCGCGCAGCAACCGGGCGGCGTCATAAACATGGTAACCAAAAAGCCGCAGTATGAGTTTATAAATGAAATTTGGGGCGGGCTGGGCAATCGCAACTATTGGGACGCGGGATTTGATACTACAGGGCCGATCGCAGACAGCGGCTTTGCGTATAGATTTATATTCGATTACTACGCGAAGGATTATTGGCGAAATTTCGGCGGTATAAAAAACACGCTCTTTGCGCCGTCACTTGCGTATCAAGGAGATGATTATTCGATAAGCTTAGGCTACACCCATAGCCGCTCTACCGATCCGGTAGATCGCGGCGCGTTTTTGGTGCCGAGTACGGGTAAAATTTACGGCAGTGGCAAAGTCCGCTTCGACGAGCCGGTAAATAAACTACAAAGCAAGCTCGATACGGTTGATTTCGGCTTTGAGAAGGAATTTAACGAGGATTGGATATTAAAAGGCGCCTATGCTTTCTCGCGCAGCAAGCACGAATACGGCTACGTCCGTCCGAACAATCCATTCACGCCCCAAGGCCTTACCGGCACGACGCGATCGTATAACTACTACGATAATTTCATACACCGCACGCACGCAGCAAGCGTCACGCTAAACGGCAAATTTGAAACGGGCCCGCTTAAGCACGACGTCCTTTTCGGCACGGATTACAAAAACTACTACAGATACCGTCCGGGCGCGCTAAAAGGCACCGCAGGACGCATCAATATGCTTACCGGACAGACCGCTTCGGGCGCCGTCCTAACGAACGATAGAGAGCCAAAAATACAATATCAAAAGCTAAGAACGATCGGGCTTTACACCCAAGATAATATAAATTTAACCGACGAGTTGATACTTTCTTTGGGCGTGCGTAGGGAATTTTACGATCAAGTAGCCAAACAAAGCTGGCAAGGACCGAACAACACCGATCAGAAAAAGGCCACTACGACCTATCAGGGCGGGCTTTTGTACCTGTTAAGTCCGCAGTGGTCGGTATATACTAACTACGCGCAAAGCTTCACGCCGCAGATGTCAATAGGCGAGGCGATAGGCGGCGATCTAAAGCCGGAGGAAGGCAAATCCGTGGAGCTCGGCACTAAATTTCAAAACGATCGCGTCACTGCGGGTGCGGCGGTGTTTAATATCGATAAAAGAAACATCCTGCGGACGGTAAATAATATAAGTGAGACGATCGGCAAGGCTCGCTCGCGAGGATTTGAGCTCGATATAAACGGGCGTGTAACGCAGGGACTTAGCATGTCGGCAAGCTACGCATACACCAAAACGAGGGTGCGCGAGGACGACGGCGCTTTTGCGGTGCTAATCGGCAAACCGCTGGAAGCGACGCCGAAGCACCAAGCAAGCCTATTTGCCAACTACGATTTCGCGCATCTAGGCGCAAAGGGGCTTAGGCTCGGCGGCGGCGCGCGATACTTCGGCTCGTGGTACACCTACTATATGCGCACGAACCTACCGAACGTGCCCGCAGGAACAGCGTTTAAGCTGCCTCACGCCGTAGTTTATGACGCCTTTGTGAGCTACGATACTAAAATTTCGGGCTATGATACGAATTTTTCGTTTAACGTCAAAAATTTGACCGATAAAAAATACTACACCTCATCCTCGACCGGCACAACTACGAGCGTGATACCTATTCAAATGGGCTACGCGCGGCAGTTTATGTTTAACGTATCGGTAAAATTTTAGCCTCAGTCCCGCTTTAAATTTCAAGGCGGGCTCTTAAAATTTTAAAATTTAAAAGCCGCGAGCCGCTTAGGCTCGGCAAATTTTAGGAATTTATACTTTAAATAAGAAATTTTTTGATATATTACGAGCTATTTTTAAATTTTCTAAAGGAATTTTATGGAAGTAAAAGCAAAAATGAAAGACGCCGCAAATGCAGTAGCTGCGAGCAAGATCGAAGCAAAGCAGATCGCAGCCAAAGTAGAAGAGCTAGCCAAAAAGGCCTCCAAGCAGCTAAGAATCGACGGATTTAGACAGGGCAAAGTGCCTACCGCGGTGGTTTTGAAGCGATACGGCAAACAGCTTGAGGGCGATGCAAAGCAGGAACTTCTTAAAAACATGATCGACGAGTCTCTTAAAATTTTAAAGAAAAAACAGGAGGAAATTTTATCCGAGCCGGTCTTTTCTAAATTTGACGAAAACAAAGGCGACATCGACGTGGAGATCGAAATTTCTTTCAGGCCCGAGGTTAGCGTCGAGGGGTACGAAGAGCTGATCCCTAAATTTAGCAGCCCGCGCGTTACTCAAAAAGAGATCGACGAGAAAGTGACGGAATTCTTGCAGATGATCGCTCCGCTTTCTAAAACTAACAAAAAAATTCTAGCCAAAGACGATTTTGCAAAATTTGATTTCGAAGGCTTCGTGGACGGCAAGCCATTCGACGGCGGCAAGGCGCAGGACTACGTCCTTCAGATAGGCTCAAATCAATTCATCCCCGGCTTTGAGGACGGAATGATCGGGCTTAGAGTGGGTGAGGAGCGCGACGTAGCGGTTAAATTCCCCGAGAATTACGGCGCGAAAAGCTTAGCCGGCAAGGACGCGATCTTTAAAGTCAAGCTTCACGAAATTCAGGCTAAAAAACCCGCCAAAGAGCTCGGCGAGGAGGAGCTAAAGCAAGCGCTTCCGGGAGAAGCGGAGCCGAGCAAGGAGAAATTTGAAGCGCGCATCAAAGAGCGCATCAAAAACGATAAGCTTCAAAAGCTTATAAATGAGGATTTAAAGCCTAAATTTGCCGACGCGCTCGCCGAGAAATTTAACTTCGCGCTTCCAAAAGCGATCGTCGAGCAGGAGATTAATTTGCAGTTTAACAACGCCTGGAGCGGCTTTTCAAAAGAGCAGATCGAGGAATTTAAAAACAACAAAGACGCCCTGGATAAAAAGCGCGAAGAGTTTAGAAAGGCTGCCGAAAACAGCGTCAAACTTACCTTCTTAATCGACGAGCTGGCCAAAAAGCGCAAGATCGACGTGAGCGATCAGGAGCTCGTCCAAGCGGTCTATATGGAGGCCTATACCTACGGCGCAAACCCAAAAGAGCACCTAGATAGGTACCGCAACAACGGCATGCTGCCGGCCGTCAAAATGGCGCTGATCGAAGAGAAACTATTCAACGATATTTTCTCCAAGCAGGGCAAAAAAGAAGAGAAGGGCGAATAGATGGTGATTCCTTATGTTATCGAACAAACTAGTCGCGGAGAGCGCAGCTACGACATCTACTCGAGGCTGCTAAAAGACCGTATCGTAATGCTTAGCGGTGAGATCGACGACGCAGTGGCAAGCTCGATCGTCGCGCAGCTTCTGTTTTTGGAGGCGGAGGATCCCGATAAGGATATCTATCTATACATCAACTCCCCGGGCGGCGTGGTTACGAGCGGATTTAGCATTTATGACACGATGAATTACATCAAACCCGACGTAAGTACGATCTGTATCGGTCAAGCAGCGTCGATGGGAGCGTTTTTGCTAAGCTGCGGCGCCAAAGGCAAACGCTACGCACTTCCAAACTCGCGTATAATGATCCACCAGCCACTCGGCGGCGCGCAAGGCCAAGCTACCGACATCGAGATCCAAGCCAAAGAAATTTTACGAATGAAAGAAATTCTGAATGGCATCCTTTCGCAAAATTCCGGCAAAGATCTCGCGCAGGTCGAAAAGGACACCGATCGCGACTTTTTCATGAGCGCCGAGGATGCCGTGCAATACGGGCTGATCGATCAAGTACTTCAAAAGAGCTTTAAATAGATGATCCTGGACGTCCTTACCTATCCGAATAAAAATCTTTATCAAAGATCGACCGAGGTCGTGAAATTCGACGCGGCGCTAGGTAAGTTTTTGGACGATATGTATGAGACGATGATCGCAAAAAACGGCATAGGCCTTGCCGCCATCCAGGTAGGCAAGCCCGTGCGCGCTTTGATCATAAATTTAGCCAATGAGGAAAAAATCCAAGACAAAAAGGACCTCATCGAGATCATCAATCCGCAAATTTTAAAAAAGGAGGGCGAGGTCGTTTATCAGGAGGGCTGCCTCTCGGTGCCGGGCTTTTACGAGGACGTCATGCGCGCCGAGTTTATCACGGTGCAGTTTCAAGACCGTGCCGGAAATACCCAGCAAATGGACGCTAGCGAGCTGCTAGCCGTCTGTATCCAGCACGAGATGGATCACCTCGATGGACATCTTTTCATCGAGCGCATCGGATACAACAAACGCAAAAAATTTGATAAAGAATTCAAAAAAAGCCTAAAAGAAAAATCGAAATGAAATCCCTAAAATGCGCTGCCTTCACGGATGCTCTGATACCCGTAGAGGTTGAATCGACATTTGTGCGGGGGCTGCCGGGATTTAATATCGTTGGCCTTGCGGGAGCTACGATAAAAGAGAGCGAAAGCCGCGTAAAAGCCGCTCTTGTGAGCCTAAATTTTAAATTTCCCGCCTCCAAAATCATCATAAATCTCTCCCCCTCCGATACGCCCAAAAACGGCTCGCACTTCGATCTTGCGATCGCGCTTCTCATCGCGCTGCAAAAAGAGCGCATCGACGGCGATTTCTTCGTCTTCGGCGAGCTCGGTTTAGACGGCAGCCTAAAGAGCACGGCGAGCCTCTTTTCGATCCTGCTTTTTTTAAGCACGAAGGTGAAGCGCGCTAAAATTTTAGTGCCGCAAAGCATTGCGCTAAAGGCCTGCACGATCCCAAACTACGACGTTTATGCGGTGGATAGCCTAAGCGACGCGGTCAGATTTTTTTTAGACGAGGAGTTTGCCGCAAGCAGACTAATGCGAGAAACCCATCCGCTTTTTAAAAACGTCGTGGAGATTGACGGGCAAATTTACGTCCCCAACCGCGATTTTTCGCTTGATTTTAAAGACGTCAAAGGGCAAAAACGCGCCAAGCGCGCGAGCCTGATCGCTGCGTGCGGCATGCACAATATCCTATTTGAGGGCAGCCCCGGCTGCGGCAAAAGCATGTGCGCAAAGCGAATAGCCAGAATTCTGCCGCCGCAGAGCCTAGGCGAAGTGCTACTCTCGTGCGCCTACGAGTCGCTAAATAACAAAGACGTCGATTTTAGCGCGCTGCGCCCCTTCCGCTCGCCGCACCACACCAGCACGCGCAGTTCTATTTTCGGCGGCGGCAGTAGCGGCGCAAAGATCGGCGAGGTCGCGCTCGCAAACGGCGGCGAGCTGTTTTTCGACGAGCTGCCGCACTTCGGCAAGCAAATTTTAGAAAGCCTACGCGAGCCTCTGGAAGACAATAGAATTTTGATTTCGCGCGTAAATTCCAAGGTCGAATACCAAACGAAATTTATCTTCGTCGCGGCGCAAAACCCCTGCCCGTGCGGAAATCTATTCTCTAAAAACCTAACCTGCACCTGCTCGCTAAACGACATCAGGCGCTACAAAAACACGATCTCCGCGCCCTTGCTCGATCGCATCGACATATACGTCGCGATGGATGAGACCGGCGCAGACGATAAAAGCGACGTTTGCAGCGAGGAGATGGCAGATGCGGTGCTGCGGGCGTTTCGCGTGCAGAAGGCTCGCGGACAAAGCGAGCTAAACGCAAAGCTGCGCGACGAGGAGACCGAAAAATTTTGCGTCTGCGAAAGCACTGCGCGGGATGTTTTGCAAACCGCGATCACCCGCTACGATCTTTCGCAACGCGGCGTAAATAAAACGCTAAAGCTCGCGCGCACGATAGCCGATCTAGCAGGCGCAGAAATCATCGCTAAAGCGCATATTTTGGAGGCTCTTAGCTTTCGCATAAGGAGCGAAATTTGAAAAAAATTTTCTTTAGCACTGAGGAGCTCGACGCGCGAGCTAGTGCGAAATTTGGACTTGGAGAACAAATTTTAATGGAAAACGCCGCTTGCAGGATCGAACGCGAGGTCAGAAAGCGGCTCAAAAAGGGCTCGCGCATTTTGGCGCTTTGCGGCGGCGGAAATAACGGCGCGGACGCGATGGCGGCGCTACGAAAGCTAAGCGGCGATTTTAGCTGCACTGCGCTTTGCGTGCTAGAAAATAGAAGCGCGGCTGGCAAATTTCAAGCTGATGCGGCGCAGGCTGCGGGCGTTAAGTTTATTGGTATCGCGAGCGCAAAAGACGATTGTGGGCACGTAGAGGGCACGTCTAGCAAGGATATCTGCGCGCATGAAAGCGCGGACGGCTCCTCTTTAAAAGACACTGGTGCGAGCGAGCCGCAGAGCGAGCATGAAAACCTAAGCGGCGCTGACGCTTCGGACGATGGCGATAAATTACGTGCAAAATTTACAAGCGCTAAATTTGAGATCGCAGGGCACGACGGAGATTTCGGCAAACTAGGCAACGATTGCAGCGAACTGAGCGTTCTACGCGATGAGATTATAAACGCAGACTGTATAATCGACGGGATTTTCGGCAGCGGTTTAAACAAAGCCTTAAGCGCTGAAATTTGTGAAATTTTATCTCTCGCAAATAGCGCAAAATCGCTAAAAATCGCAGTCGATATTCCAAGCGGTATCGATAAGAGCGGGCGCATTTTAGGCGGTGCATTTTGCGCGGATCTGACGATCACGATGGGCGCGTTAAAGCTCGCGCTGTTTTCGGACGGCGCGAAGGATTATGTAGGGCGTATCAAGGTCGCAAATCTTGGAATTTCGCGCCAAAATTTTGAGGAGCGGAGCGAATATTTTCTACTTCAAAAAAGCGATCTGAAGCTGCCGCTGCGCAGGAAGCAAAACACCAACAAGGGCGACTTCGGGCACACCTACGTAGTAAGCGGACAGATGAGCGGAGCGGCGCAGATGGCGGCTCTGGCGGCTCACGCCATCGGCAGCGGGCTTGTTAGCGTCGTTAGCGATGAGCCGTTAAACTTAAGCCCGATTTTGATGCAAAAAAGCTCATTTGGTGCCGCGCGGGTCGTAGTCTGCGGCTGCGGCCTCGGAGAGCAAAAGATCGATCTTGCCGCGCTGCGGGACAAAAGCTGCGTCATCGACGCCGATCTGTGCTACGAGAGCGAAATTTTAAGCCTGCTAAACGCCAATTCAAATTTAATCATAACGCCCCATCCGAAGGAGTTTTGCTCGCTTTTAAAGATCGCTGGCATCGCAGATCTTAGCGTGAGCGAGCTGCAAGAGCGGCGCTTCGAGCTTGCACGGGCGTGGAGCGAAAAATTTAGCGGCGTGCTCGTGCTAAAGGGCGCAAACACGCTAATCGCCCAAGCTGGCGTCATCTACGTCTGCGACAAAGGTAGCGCCGCGCTCGCAAAGGGCGGCAGTGGCGACGTGCTCGCAGGGCTCATCGGCGGGCTGCTCGCGCAAGGCTACTCGCCTCTGCAAGCCTCAATCTGCGGCGTCCTAGCACACGCACTCGCCGCGCGAGCCTTCGCCAAAAACTCCTACGCTCTAAGTCCGCTCGATCTCATCGAGGAGGTAAAATGGTTGTGAAAAAGCTCGCCGTGCTTTTTAGCGGCAGCGGCTCAAATTTAGAGGCGATCTTGCAGAAGCTGCACGGCAAGGTTTTTGGCGAAACCAAGATCAAGGTCGTGCTAACGCTAAGCAACAAAGCGGACGCGGGAGGCATAGCAAAGGCCGCAAAATTCGGTCTAAAAAGCGTGATCCTAAATCACAAAGACTTCGCTAGCCGCGAGGAATTCGACGCCGCGCTCGTACGCGAGATCGAAAAAAGCGGCGCGGAGCTTACGGTGCTCGCGGGCTTTATGAGGATTCTCACGCCCGTTTTTACGAGCAGGGTTCGCGCGATAAACCTGCACCCGTCGCTGCTGCCGCTTTTTAAGGGCGCGCATGCGATAGAGCAGAGCTTCGAGAGCGATATGAAAGTGGGCGGCGTGAGCGTGCACTGGGTCAGCGAGGAGCTTGACGGCGGCGCGATCATCGCTCAGCGCGCGTTTGAAAAGAGCGCGGAAATGAGCTTTGAAGCTTACGAAGCCAAAATCCACGAAATCGAACATGAACTATTGCCGCAGGTGGTCGTAGAAATTTTGTGCCAAAGCTAAATTTAGCACAGAAATTCGCGCTAAATTTAAAGAGCGAAATTCCGCAGAATTTTATAAATTTAAAGCTTAGTTCTTTAAATTTAGGGGCGGTTCGAAGCTAAGCTTTAAAAATTTACTGGCTAAATTTAGAAAGAGAAAGATGACCGCAAACGAACTGGAAAAACTAAGGCTCGGCATCCTGGATGAGGCGGAGCAGCGCAAAGGCGCGGCGTTTTCGATAATAGTACTAGCGGTGCTGGCCTCGGCGCTATGGCTATTTTTCAATTTTAGAGATCAAGAAGCAGCAGTAGGCCTCTGCTGGATCATAGTGGTATTTAGCTGCGGCAGCATCTCTTTTAGAGTAGTGAATAAAGATGCAAATATAGTGCACGTATTTATCTTTTGCATCTTGCTGTGTATACTTGCCAAAGGCGTAGAAATATGCGAGAATGATACCTTGCGCTTCGTCATCGCACTCGTAACCATCTGCCTTTCTTTGTTTAATATCGCGGGCGCCGCGCTGGAGCGGATCAAACACAACAGATCCAAAAAATTCGTCCGCGCCTTTAAACACCGATATATCGCGCCTTATATCGCAAGCCTAGGCTACCGCTATGAAATTTCAGGCTCGTTTAGGCCGGCGTATTTGCGCGCAAGCGGTCTATTTGTGGATGGCATAAGCTATTTTGATTGCGAAGATAAAATTTCCGGCGTTTATGACGGAGTATTTTTTAGCTTTGCCGATGTCTGCGTGACCCACACCGACGAACGATATAATAGCAGGGGGATCTTTTTCTACGCGGAATTTAAAAAGCGCGTAAACTCGGTGGCGGTGATCCTGCCTTCGCTCAGCGCGAGGCCAACACTCGGCGGACTTAAGAAGATCGCGATGGACGATAGCGAGTTTAGCTCCGCGTTTAGCGTATATAGCGCCGATGCCGTGTCTGCAATGTATGCCCTCACACCCGCCTTTATGCGGCGCCTGCTTCGCTTTAGAAACGGTGCCGGCGGACCGATCAGTTTAAGCTTTTCCGGTAAAAACATCTATATTTTCATCCGCACGGGATATGATAGTTTCGAGCCTAGCGTAGATCGCAGCGTATTTGGCTTTGATCCCGCCGCGTCTATCAAGCACGAGCTTCTATTCTTTCTCTCCATCGTAAAAAGTCTGAAATTAAACGAAAATATCTGGCTAGATTAAATTTTAAATTTGACTTTAAATCCGCAAATACGGAGGTTTTGCACCGCCGCGAAATTTTAAAATTTAAAAGTATTCTTCCCGGCTCGGCGCCGCTATGATTTAGAATTTTCGCGACAAGGTCTGTTACATTTGCGGCGGAGAGCGAAGTTTGAAACCTATCGCGACGAAATCCCATGCGATTTATAAATTTTTGCGGTCCGCATAGAGGAATTGAGCAAAGATGGATACTGATATGGCGATGATTGCACCGTACGCTTTCCATAATGGAGATTACTACGCTGCCTATAATCGTGCCGTAAACGCTACTTTTACCGTCGCGAGCCCGCGTCAAAAAAATTGAGTACCCATCGTGGCAATGGTAGAAGAGATAATTTACTCATATTTCATCGTTCATTTCGCTATCCTAATGCTTTTAAAAATCGACGATTAAAAAGCTCACACAAAAGCCGACCGCACATTTAATCTGCCTCCAAGCATTTTTAAGCGACAATACGAAAATCAAATTTTCGGAGTCCTCATGACGATTTACGAGTTAAAGCCCAAATTTCAAAATTTACTTCGTCCGTTAGTAAGACGCCTTTACGGCGCGGGCGTCAGCGCAAATCAAGTCACGATCACAGCCTGCGTCATTTCCGTTCTGCTGGGCGGACTTCTGATAAAATTCGCCGAAGTTTCGACGCTATTTTTTCTGCTGCCCGCTTGGATGTTTTTGCGTATGGCGCTAAATGCCATCGACGGCATGCTGGCTCGCGAGTTTAATCAAAAAAGCCCGCTGGGCGGCTACCTAAACGAAGCTACGGACGTCATCTCGGACGCCGCGCTGTATCTGCCGTTTGCCTTCGTAGCGCCGTTTGACTGGGGCGTTATCACGCTCGTTATCTTTCTATCTTTTATGAGTGAGTTTTTAGGCGTTCTAGGGCAGGTGCACGGTTGTGGTAGGCGATATGACGGGCCTATGGGCAAGAGCGACCGCGCGTTTATATTTGGGCTTATCGGTACGGTATATGCGCTATCTGGGCGACTGCCAGAGTGGTTTAGCTGGGTACTTTACGCCGCGATATTTTTGCTTGCGCTTACTTGCGCAAACCGCGTGAGGATGGGACTAAAAAGCGGGGAATAAGGAGCCTCGGACGAGGATAAATTTAATAGCTATCTCCAAAATCTACGCAAGGTAAATTTGTCTAAATTTGATATAATTGCAAAAGTTTTAAGCTCGCCTCGGCGCGGGCACGTAATCGTTATAAATTTGGACTTGTTTAAATTTACGAGATTTTTTGAGACGAGGATAAAATATCGCGACGAATTTGTCCGCTTAATTTAGACGTTTTAAAAGACGCGGCCCGCAAAATGCGCTTAGTTAATTTCGAGCGTTTTATCAAAGTCGGCGAAATCAAAGGCAAGTAGCAAAAGCGGCAAATTGTAGGCATTACTTAAAACCGTATCAGCTTTAATCGCCTCAAATTTATGTCTAGCTCGTTTTCAGCGAGATGGGCAAGAAGCTCATTTGCCGCACGCAATCGTAAAATTGAGGGCGTCACAAAAAATGAATTTGAAAAACAAAAGAGTAAAAGGATACAAGATGAAAAATTTTTTAGCGGCCGCGCTTGATTTTATCCTTTGCCGTATTACTATATTTATCACGGGCGTACGGCCGCCGCAGGAGCTTTTAAACATCGGCGACGGTACTAAAATTTACTACGCAAACCACGCTAGCCACGGCGATTTTTTGCTGATTTTCGTCTCGCTGCCTTACCGCGTGAGAAAGCGCGTGCGCCCCGTCGCGGCGGCGGAGTACTGGGAGAGCGGGCCCGTGCGCAGATTTCTTGCTAAAAACGTATTTAATATGGTGCTAATCAGCCGTCATAAAGATCCGTTAGAGGCGCTAACGCAAATGAGCGAAGCGCTGCAGACACACTCTCTCATCATCTTTCCGGAAGGCACGCGCAATATGGACGACGATCTCGCGCTACAGCCGTTTAAAAGCGGGATATTTCGCCTGGCGCAGCAGTGTCCTGACGTCCCGCTCGTGCCCGTATGGATCAAAAACGCGAGAAACGTCCTACCTAAGGGCTTTTTCGTGCCTATTCCGCTGCTTTGCGAGCTGATAGTGGGCGAGGAGATAACCTACGGCGGCGAGGGCAAGGGCGAGTTTTTACAAAAGGCGCGGGACGCGCTGCTAGCGATGAGCGATACGCAAAATGATAGAACGAAAGCCTAGCACGGCGGCTTTGGCGAGAGCGGTAAATTTAAGCCCTGTAAATCCGCCACGTAAGACGGGAAAATTTGCGACCGATTTTTACGGCAAATTTGACGACGAACCTTCTAAAGCGGCGGCTAAAAGCGTCAAATTTAAAAACAAAGCCCAGGCTAAAACGCTCGCCTCGCCGCAAATCAAATTTGACCCAAGCGTGAGCCAAAAGCGCGAGCTTTTTTCGCTAACAAATTTAACCGCCCGCAGGGCAAACCAAACGCGCGTAAATTCAGCTCGCTCGGAGCGCTCTGAAACAGACGTCAAATTTAGCTTCAAATTTAACCAAAAGGCACTAAAATGAACCCGCAAAATCATATATTAAATCTATTTTTAGGACTCATCGCGGTGCTAGTCGTCTCTAGCGCCGTTGCCTTTATCCTAAAGGCAAAATTGGGCGCCCAGAACAAAACCATTGCAAATTTGACCTCGCGTATAAACGCCTGGTGGGCGATGATTTTGGTGATTTTTGCATTTACGTATATGGGCAAAAACGCCGTGATATTTTTGTTTTTGCTCGTGTCTTTTGCCGCATTGCGCGAGTTTTTGTCGCTCATCTACATCCGCAGGGGCGATCACATCGCGCTCGTGGCGTGTTTTTACGTGATTTTGCCCGTGCAGTATATATTTATATATGCTGATTGGTACGCGATGGCGATGATATTTATCCCGGTTTACGGATTTTTGTTTTTACCGATTTTGGCGGCTATTTGCGGCGATGCGGCATATTTTTTAGAGCGCTCGACGAAGATCCAGTGGGCGCTGATGATCTGCGTGTTTTGTATCTCGCACATCCCCGCGCTTCTTTTGCTGGATCTTAAACAGGGCAGCAGCATGGAGCTGATGCTGTTTTTGATCATAGTCGTGCAATCTAGCGACGTGCTGCAGTACGTCTGGGGCAAGCTTTTTGGCAAGCGCAAGATCGCGCCTAGCATCAGCCCGTCTAAGACCGTGGTCGGCTTTGCAGGAGGCGTTCTTAGCGCTAGCGCGCTGGCTACGTGCCTGCATCATCTCACGCCTTTTGGTGCGGTAGGGGCGTTTTTTATCGGGCTTGCCGTTTGTATGATGGGCTTTTTAGGAGGGCTTGTTATGTCTGCGATCAAGCGCGATCTGGGCGTCAAGGACTGGGGTTATATGATCAGCGGGCACGGCGGGATGTTTGACCGCATGGACTCGTTGTGCTTTGCGGCGCCGATATTTTTTCACATAGTTAGATATTTTTACGCGTGAGGTTTTGATGAAAATTTGGAGCAAAATTTTACTTTTAGTGCTCGCGGCAAATTTTGCCTTTGCGTTTTTGGCCGAAAAGCTCGTGCAAGACGCTAGAGCGCAGGTCGGGCAGACGCTATTTTACGACCCTTCGTACTCAAGGCTAGCCTATCCGATAGGCGACGTGGATATGATAAAGGGCGTTTGTACCGACGTCGTGGTTAGGGCGTTGCGCGGACAGGATATCGATCTGCAGCGGCTCATCCACGAGGATATGAGCGCGAATTTTAGCGTCTATCCAAAAAACTGGGGCGCGAAAAAGACCGACAAAAACATCGATCATCGCCGCGTATCAAACATCGCGACCTACCTAAAACGCAAGGGTTACGAGGCGAAAGGCGAGTTTAAGGCGGGCGATATCGTGACGTGGCGGCTGGATAACGGCAGGCCGCACATCGGTATAGTTTCGGATAAATTTGTAGGCGGCAAAACCCCGCTCGTGATCCATAACATCGGGCTTGGCGCGCAGGAGGAGGACGTGCTAAATGTTTACGAGATAACGGGGCATTTTAGGATAAAATAAGCGTAAAAATCGATAAATTTAAGCAAGAAAGGCAAAAAATGGAGTTTAAAGAGAGCTACTTTATAACGAGCGACGGGGCGAGGATATTTTACAGATACCGCCTGGCTGCGGACGTAGCGTGCGAAAACCAGAGCGCAGACGAAGTAAATTTAAGCAAAGATAGTAAATTTGACGGCTCAAATTTAAGCGCCGGGGCCGCAAACGAAACGTCAAATTTGACTATCGAGCAAGCAGGCGGCGCGGATGAAAATGCGGAGCCTGATTTTAGCGGCGAGGGTAAAATTGATGAGCAAAATTTACCAAACAATGGCGAAAACTCGGACTCAAATTTAAACGAAGCTAGCAAATGCGGCGCGTCAAATTTGAGCGAGAAAGAGCTAGCCAAAAACGCCGAACAAAATCTCAAATTTAAAGCCGCGCCGAATGCCAAAGCCGTAGCGATATTTCACCGCGGGCACGAGCACTCGGGCAGGACGACGCACGTGGCAGACGGGCTAGCGGACGAGAGTTTGAGCTATTTTGCCTGGGATCAGCGCGGACACGGCAGGAGCGACGGAGAGCGAGGCGACGCGCCGAGTATCGGTCGTCTCATCGCCGACGTGGACGAGTTTGTGGCGCATATCGAGCACAGATTCGGCTTTGATGCCCGAAATCTAGCCGTGATAGCCCAAAGCGTGGGCGCGGTGCTGGTCTCTGCGTGGCTGCACGACTACGCTCCGCGCGTTCGCTGTGCGGTGCTAGCTAGCCCCGCGTTTAGTGTGAAGCTTTACGTGCCGTTCGCTAGAGCGGGACTAAAGGCGATTTACTGCGCTCGCGGAAATTTTTTCGTAAACAGCTACGTCAAGGCCCACTATCTCACGCACGACAAACAGCGCCAGGCCAGCTACGACGCCGACTCGCTCATCACTCGCGCGATCTCGGTGCGCATACTACTGGGGCTTTACGAGGCGGCACGGCGCGTGGTTTCGGACGCGGCCGCGATCACGACGCCTACGTTACTGCTGATCTCAGGCGATGACTGGGTCGTGGAGCACGTCCCGCAGCACGAGTTTTACAACGCTCTTGGCGCGCGCGTAAAAAGGCGCGAGATTTTAGAGGGATTTTACCACGATACGCTGGGCGAGAGCGAGCGAGAGAGAGCGTTTGAGATCGTGCGCGAGTTCGTCGGCGAGAGGTTTAGAGCGCCTTTTAGCGAGGTGGACTGCACGCACGCGGACGAATACGGCTTTAGCCGCGAGGAGGCCGATAGGCTGGCTACGCCGCTGCCGAGATTTAGCCTGAAAAATTTGCGGTTTAAATTTCAGCGGATATTTATGCAAGCCGTTTCGCCGTGGGTCGGCGGGCTAAAGATCGGCGAAAATACCGGCTACGATAGCGGCAGTACGCTTGACTACGTCTACCGAAACGAGCCGCAAGGAGCGAATAAATTTTTCAAATTTATCGACAAATTTTACCTAAACGCCATCGGCTGGCGCGGTATCAGAGAGCGCAAGCGAAATATCAAGCTAGCTATCGACCAAGCCGTAGCAAAGCTACAGGAGCGAGGCGAGCCGCTACGACTGCTAGACATCGCCTCGGGACACGGCAGATATATACTAGATGCCGCGCAGGGGCATAAATTTGAGCGCATAACGCTGCGCGACTACAGCGACATAAACGTAAAAGCCGGTAGCGAAATGATAAAGGAGCGCGGGCTGGAGGATGTCGCGAGCTTTACGCAGGCAAATGCGTTCGAAGCCGCTAGCTACGAGGGTCTGCAAGGCGCATATACGCTTGGCGTCGTGTCGGGACTGTTTGAGCTTTTCCCCGATAACTCGGTCGTGCGCACCGCGCTACAAGGCTTTGCAAGCAGCGTAAAAAGCGGCGGTTACCTCATCTACACCAACCAGCCGTGGCATCCGCAGCTTGAGATGATCGCGCGCGCTCTATCTAGCCACAGGCAGGGCGCTGCGTGGATCATGCGCCGCCGCAGCCAAGCCGAGATGGATCAGCTTGTGGAAAATGCGGGGTTTAAAAAGGTGAAAGAGTGGATAGATGGGGATGGGATATTTAGCGTGAGTTTGGCTGTTAAAATTTAGCGGCTTGTCTTTTGAGTGCTTTTGCGGATTTCGTTAAAATTTGACTCGATAGGCTACATGCCTTATCTTCGTCAAATTTTAACTTCAAAACCCCAAAAATCATCTCAAAATACTTCGCCTTATCGCTTTACGCTCAAATTTGCAAATCTGAGCCACCGAGGCCTGTGCTCCAAAAATGCTAAACTAAAAAATGTGCGGCGCGACAGCGCGGGATAAAACTGCGCAAAGCGCAGCAACCTCTCACGTCGTAGGGAATAGGGGATCGTTAAGGGGGAAGGGAGCGACTTCGTAATTCAAGCCCCTTCCCCCTTAACAAAAAAGATTGACTTGCACAAAAAGTTTAATTCATAACGATAAATTTGACTAATTCAAATTTAGTACCTTAAAGATGCGGGTCTCGGTGAGTAAAATTTACAAATTTGCGTCAAGCAAACGATCTCGGACCGATAAATCCGTAAAAACGCAAATCCGATAAAATTTGATAGAATTAGCAAAAAAGGCAAAAATGAAAACAAAACCGTTTTTATCGCAGCTGGCCGCGCTAGTCGTCGTTGCGGCGATATTTTACGCTAGCTACGGCACCACGAACGCCCTCGCGAGCACTCGCGCAAACGTACCCGAGATCTATTTTGCATGGGAGCGCGCGCTGCCGTTTTGGGCGTGGAGCATCGTGTCGTACTGGTCGCTAAATTTACTCTACGCGCTTGGATTTTTCCTCTGCCGCGACAGCCGTGAGCTCGCGCGCTACGTCACGCAGCTACTAGTCGCTCAGATGATCGCGACGCTATTTTTTATCATTTTTCCTCTGCAAATGTCGTGGGAAAAGCCCGCAGTTTCGGGCTTTAGCGGCTTTTTGTTCTCGAGCCTGGCCGCCTTTGACCTCCCGTTTAATCAAGCCCCGTCGCTACACATAATACTTTGCGTCGTGGTGGGCGCATTTTACCTTCGCAAGGCGCGCTCGGTTTGGCTTAAGGCGGCGCTTGCCTTGTGGTTTGCGCTCATCGGCCTTAGCGTGCTGACCACGTATCAGCACCATTTTATCGACATTCCGACGGGTCTGGCCGCGGGCTGCTTGGTGCTACTGATTCGCCCGCTAGAGGGCGCGCCGCTTAGTTTCGCCATGGCTAGGGAGGCTGCTCGCTACAAATGGGCGGCGCTATATCTGGGGCTTGCGTTTTTGACGCTTTTTGCGGCGATTTTGGGAGCTAAAATTTGGGGCGCGTGGATGCTGTGGCTATCGTGGGCGAGCCTTAGTTTTGCGCTGGTTGCTTGCGGTTACGCCTTTTTGGGCGCGGGAGTTTTTGCTAAAAACGGGCAAGGCAAACACGCCGCCGCGGCTAAAGCCTTACTCTTTCCATATCTTTGCGTAGCGCGGTTAAATGCGATTTTTTGGTTGCGCGGACGACGGATTTCAGACGAGATTTTGCCGGGGCTCTATCTAGGCTCGGTTAAGCAGGCGGGCAAATTTGACGCGGTGCTAGATCTCGCGGCCGAGTTTGAGCGGCCTGGCGGCGCGCAAATTTATGCGAGCCTACCTATGCTAGATATGATAACGCCGAGCGCGGACGAGCTAAAACGAGGCGCAGAGGAGCTTGAGTGGATAGTAAAAACGACTCTTTGCGGCGGCGAAAATTTACCGCAAACAGCGGCGGAGCCGGGATCAAATTTTAACACCAAAGCGGGCTACGCGCACGGGCGAGATTTTAAATTTAACGAGCAAGCGGACTCGCGGACAAATCTGCAAACCCGCGGCACGGCAAACGAAAGCGAAATCGCCGAGTCGAGGCAAACTCTCGCAGACTCAAACGAGCGAGCCGCCGAGCAAAACGATAAAAAGGTGCTGGTGTGCTGCGCGCTTGGCTACGGCAGGAGCGCGTCGGTGCTGCTTGCTTGGCTGGTGATTTATGCGGGACTGGGCTTTGACGAGGCGCTAGATTTGCTAAAATCTCGCCGAGAAAAGATCGCAGTCGCTAGCTCGCTGCGTGAGCGTATAGAACAGATAGCCGTCCGCACCAGCTAAATTTGAAAGCGGAGTAAAGAAGCCGCAAATTTAAGCGCGAAATAGGCGCAGGCTAAATTTGATCAAGTCCGGTTTGAGGGATCAAATTTAAAAAATTTGCAGGCTGGAAACAAGCGGTATTGCAAAATTCTCGGCGAAAACGAACGGGAAATTTAACCAAAGGCGAACGCCCAAAATGAGGAGGGAAAATGACGAATGCGGAGCAAAACGAAAAAGCGGCGCAAGGCAGGGAGCAGGAATGCCGCCAAAGGACGGACGATAGAGCCTTGGCGCTGGTTGCAGCTAGATTTTTAGCGACGCATAGGCTGTTTTTCTTGTTAAATTTACTTCAGCTGGCCGTCTGCCTTCGCATTTTTGCAAATTTTGCCGTAATTGCGGGCTTTTTAGCGGCTTTTGCGGGGCTATTTTATCTGCACGTTAGGCTGCATTTTGATACATTGATTTTTAGAGATTTTGCGGAGGGGAGGCTTGATTGCGGCAAATTTGACGCGGCGCTTGCGGAGCTAAATTTATCTAGCAAGCCGCCCAAAATCCGCGATATGAAAAGTCGCTGCGCGGGAGCTTTGCGGCTATATAAATTAACGGCCGCGCTTA
>ERZ773100.22-NODE-22-length-111965-cov-6.094362_pt1 | contig 111965 bp, 100 predicted proteins | sample MGYA00511119_ERZ773100 | MGnify/ENA primary metagenome ERZ773100 (study PRJEB29015, sample SAMEA2738000) | human oral metagenome | biome: human oral; feature: human-associated habitat; material: dental | place: China | collected 2111 ...
CCGCTCTTTAAGCTAGCTAAGCTTGCAGCTCTGGTTTCTGCGAAGGATTTGGTATTAGAATTTACGCGCGCGCTAGGAGCCGAGGAAGCATCAAATCCTAAATTTAGATAATTGCCGCTTTGATAAATTTTAGGGTTATAGCTTAGACTTACCCCTACATTTAGCGTTGCATGCATATTGGCTGCGTTAGGAGCTATAAGGCTGCCGCTTCCTTGCTTATTGATTAGATGAATCTCGCTGCTTGGACTTAACGGGCCGCTTACTCCGCTGATATAAGCCGTGATATTGCTTACGTTGCTTAGATCTGTGTTAGCGGTAGGATCGCTTAGGGTAAGCACGCTATCGCCTGCTCTAATAGAGTTAGGAAGAAAGAAGTTTAGCCTGTCAAAACCGCTAATATTTTTAGCGCTTAAGGAATTTGCTGCCGCAGGAGAGCTATTGCTAGCTCCTATGTTAAGGGTGTTACCGCTACCGCTTGCGCTTATTACGCCTACATTATGACCGCTGATGAAATTTAGCGTATTATTTGCGCCTGCTGCGTGGATATTTCTAGCGTTAAAATTCTTATCCTCCCCCGCTTTGCCTATATCTATGTTGTTTCCGTTAAGACCGCCGGCACCAAGATACTTTTGCAGCTCATCCGCATCAAAGTCTCCATTTATACTCTCGTTAGTCTTAATAAGCTTTTGAATATAAAGCTCCCGCTCATCCTCGCTTATATGCATACCGCCTATGTTTCTGCTAAAGGTATTGGCATCTTTTATGACATAGTTTTTATTTAGTTGAGTTACGTAGCCTTTATCTTTAAAGCGCGGATCATATCCGGTAAATTTACCGCCTCCGCTTTTATAGGCAAGGGTATATTTCTTATTATCGTCACTCGGATAGCTTGCATTGTTTAAAGCGTTAAATTCGCTTGCTGAGTTTACGAATATATCGGTACCGCTTAGATCGGTATTGCCAGAACCTGTCAAGCTTAAAGCCCTTTTAGTACTTGATGAAGCATCATTTTCAATCTCGCTAAGGGAAGCTAAATTGAATTCCAATTTATTGAAATTTGCAAAATTCCCTGCATTTAGGCCATTGCCTGAGTTTGGAGATAGGATATTTAAGCTGTTGCCCGAATTGCTAGCGTTTGCGCTAGATACTCCGTATATCGTGCCTGCTACGCTGCCGCTTCTGAAATTTACTACGTTGTTGCTGCCGCTAGTAGCTTCCGCTGCGTAGACGTTGCCAGCAACTTGCGTGTTGCCGTTTAAATTTATAGTGTTGGAGGAGGCGATGCCGCTAGCCTTTCCGCCGTATACGCTTCCGCCTACGTTTACCGAGTTGAGAGTGATAGTGTTGGAAATCGCGCTGTTTCCCTTGCCGCCTACCGCCATTGCTCCTACGCTGCCGTTATTTATAGTTACGATATTGGATTTGGCTTCTCCGTTGCTAGTATTGCCGCCGTAAATGCTATTGTGGATTATCGTAGCATTCGTAGTTACGCTATTATCGTGGACGTTTCCGCCGCCGCTACTGCTATGAGTGATGCCCGCATTTACGTACCCCACGTCTATTCCGCTTGCTTCGAAAGTTACATGGTTATTATAAATTTCTTGCGGGGTAGCGGAATTTGAATATCCTCCATCGATCTCGCCTATATTGCTTCCGCCCTTGATCTTGGCATAGTTATCGTGGACGCTATTGCTTCCGTCGGTAGCGTCGTCTCTGCCCGAGCTTATGTTTTTGCCGCCTAGATTGCCTGCATTCTCCTTTACCATTACGGTGTTTCCTTTATTGCCGAATAGCTCAGTAGCGCCCGCAGCCTTGTTGGAATTTTGATTTTGCATTAGCTCGCTTTGATCGAAGTTGGGATCTATCCAAGAACGAGTTAATGTGCCTTTCTGCATGATTAAATTCTTACTGTTTTCGACCTCGATCGTGGTGCCGGTGATTTGATAGTGATCTTTGTCGGTAATCGTGTAAATTTGATTATCTTGCACGGTTTGTGCGGCTCTAGTAATCGTGCCGCCGCCTGAATTATGTATCAGATAGTACTTTCCTTCGCCAAGATCTGATTTTATACCCTCTATCTTTGTACCGTTTAAATTCGTATTGCCATTAGTGGTTAGAGTAAGCGGCGCATCGGCTTGGGTAGTGGAATATAGATCATGAAAATTTATAGAGCCGAAATTTTTAATGTCTTTAGCTTTTTTAATGCCGCCGCCGACCCAATTTTCTATATGTAAGGTATTAGTTTTATCCGTAGGCTTATTGCTGCCGTAGATTGTACCGCTTATAGTGCCGCCTCTAAAATTTACGTTGCTATTCTCGACGCTGCCGCTTGTAGCGTAGCCCGCAAAGACGTCTCCTGCTATCGTCGTTCTTTCTTTATTGATATAAACGACCGCATTTTTGACGCTTCCTACACGTGCGCCATAGACATTGCCTCCGATGTGTACGCCTTTGTTGGAGTCTGACGCTCCTAGAGTAACTCTATCGCCATCCGATTCGCCTGCAATGCCGCTTGCTGCCGCGACATCACCTTTTACGGTACCTTTGTAAAGATCAACTACGCTTCGCGAGCTCGAGGCGCCGCCCAAAGAGCCTGTGACGCTGCCTACGATTGCATCGTCGTTGTTGATTTCTACGCGATTTGCGCTCATTATGCTAGCGCTATTTGCTTGGCCGCCGATTACTTGGTAATTTTGCGCTTTTAGCTTTGCGCTTATGGATACGGAGTTTGCGCTAGAGCTTCCGCTTCCACCCGCTGCGCCCCAAATTCTACCACTACCGCTTAAAGTAATAGTGTTTGTGCTGACCGTTATATTGACGCTATTAGAGTTACTTTGCCCTGTGGAGGATTGCGCGCCGAATATATCGAAGCTCCCTCTAAATGTGCCACCTTTGATAGTTATTCTATTTGATACGGCATCGCCGCCGCCGCTTACTATACCGCCTACGATTACGTTTGTAACGGAGCCGTTGCCGATAGTGCCTCCGTCGATTGTTACGGCGTTAGAGGAAGCTTTTTTATCCGCTCCGCTTCTGCCGCCGATGATATTATAATGTCTATTTGAGCTACCGCCGAAGTTATTGGCATTTCCCGTAATTTCAGCGCCGTATTTTACAAAAACCTGATTTCGCGTTGCTTCACCTTCATTGCCTGTTTTAGATGCCGCTATACCTTGTCCGCCCACGACCAAATTTACCTTAGAGCCGTTTTCTAAGCTCACGTAATTATCTGATACCCCCTTGGCTTCGGCGCCTATTGCGATACCCACGTAGGCGTTTGTGCCTCTAATCGTAAGTCTATTGTTGGAAGCAGAATTCAACTCGGTAAAGCCAGCGATCCCGTCGCCGCTTCCTCCGCCGTAAATCACGCTACCAGAGTAATCCGTCCCGCCGCTTGTAACGCCCGTAATCGTCGTAATATTGCCGTTCGAGCTGGTACTTCCGCTGCCGCTAGTATTGCCGCTAAATCCAGCCGAATAGAGGTTATTATGGGTATGGATAAGCGGCGGATTAGAATCTGCATTGCAAAGCGCTTGTGCGGGCGCTAGTGCGAGCACCGCTGCGAGGCTAAGCATAGAGGAGCAGATGGATTTTTTCATATATTGATCCTTTGAAATTCGTAAAGTTTGCGATTATACATAAAAATAGATCAGTTTGCAATATGAAAATCACTGATCGGTTTTTGACAGAGGGGGGCTGCATTTGTAATTTTAAGTAGTAAAAATTTACTCTTTGCGCAGAATAAATTCTTGACTGCAAAATTTAACCTTTTTTAGGGGGGGGGGTATTTCGAGTGGATTGCAAGTGGTGAAAAAACCTAACAAAGAGATTCTGAGTAAAATTTGAAATAATAAAAATCTGAGCTAAATTAATTCTGGCAATTTCAAGCTGCCATGGAATTTATGCAGGGTAAATTTTTAAACGAGCGAAATTTTATATAAATGCCGTTTTACCCGCGAAAAAGCTTCTTTGAAAAATTTAAACGAGCAAGATTGCGCGATAAATTTTATGTGATCCCCGCTGCAAGAGCTAAAGCATAGCAAGCAGGAGATAAAATTTACGTGATAAATCTTGCGTGATAAATTTTAAAATGAGCCGCAAATCCTACAAGAAGCTGTAAATTCCATCTAGCAAGAAATATCTTTTATCCGCAGCGCCGTGATAAAATGGATTAAAAGTCCCTTCGTATGCCTTTTCAAAAAAGCCCTCTTTGCTTAGCTTTATAAGCTCTGCATTGACGAAGTCTAGTAGCTCTTTATTACCTTTCTGCACGCCAATACCCATGAAATCAGGCTTACCTAGCGTTTTAAGCGGCACTTCCACCTCGCTATCGACTACTGGATATGCCATTGCGATTAGATTATCGGTCGCATAGGCGTCCACGTCGCCGTCTTTTAGCATGCGGTAGCACTCTCTGGCGATCTTGCAAAATGTAAAATTTCCAAAGCCTTTTTGTTTAAAAAATGCCTCGCCTGTACCGCCGCTTTCAAGTAAAATTCTCTTCTCTCGCAGATCGGCTAAGGATTTTATTCTATCGGCCTTGCGGGTTAAAACTCCAAGATTTACCGAAAAATACGGTGTTGAAAAATCGATCTGCTGCGCGCGTTCAGGCGTAATGGTAATCGTAGCGATGACGATATCTACGCGGTTGTTTACTAGTGCTGGAATTCTATCCTCGACCTTCATCGGCACAAACTCGATTCTGCCGCCTTTTTCGCCGAAAAGATCATTTGCTATGGCCTGTGCCATCGTAACTTCAAAGCCCTCGAAAGTTCCATCGTTTAGCTCACTAAAAGGAGGCTGTCCGTCGTAAACGCCGATGCGAACGACGCCTTTTGATCTGATCTGTTCCAAACTATCGGCAAAAGCAACAATAAATGGTAGCAACATTGCAAGAAGCAATTTCATGGCAAATCCTTAAATTTAATCTCTTTTCCACTTTCAAATGAAGCAGGAAATTTTATTTACTAAAATTCTAAAAGCCGAACTTAAAATTTAAATAAGCTCTTAGAGCATATTATAAATCTTAGAGCATATTATAAATTCCATCTAACAGAAAATATTTCTTATCCGCCGTACCGCGATAGAATGGATCAAAGCTCTGCTCGTAGGCCTTTTTGAAAAAGCCCTCTTTGCTTAGCTTGATGAGCTCTGCATTGACGAAATCGAGTAGTTCCTTGTTGTCTTTCTGCACGCCGATACCGATGAAATCGCTAGGGCCTAGGTTTTTAAACGGCACTTCTAAAGTATCATCGATGACGGAATATGCAAGCACTATGAGATTGTCGTTTATATAGCCGTCCGCATCGCCATTTCGAATCATTTCGTAACATTCCTTAGCCGAAGCGCAATGGCCCAAATTTTTAAATCCTTTGTTTTTGAAAAATCTCTCCGCCACCGTCGCATCGCCTTCGAATACAATCTTTCTATCATGAAGCTGCGCGATATCGGTAAAAGCGTCGGCTTTGCGGGTTAATACGCCCAAATTTACGGAGAGGTAGGGGAGGGAGAAATCGATCTTTCTTTTTCGTTCGTTGGTAATACTAAATAGGCCGATCACCAAATCAAGCTTATTTGCCTCTAAAAATGGAATCCTATCATTTACGCTTAGTGGGATAAACTCGATTTTGCCCTCTTTTTTGCCGAAAATTTCTTTAGCAATAGCGTTTGCAAGATCGATTTCAAATCCTTCAAATTTGCCGCCATTAGACTCGCAAAGCGGTGGATGATCGTCGCGCACTCCGATGCGAATGACGCCGTTTTGTCTGATTTGATCTAGGCTATCTGCAAAAAGCGCCGCACAAAATAAAAATATAGCGATAAATGCCCTCATTCCCTATCCTTTATCGTTAAATCTCAATGTTATTCTAGCGAAAATAAGGCAAAAAGAACTAAAATTTTATGAAAAATTGAATTTATTTTTTGAAAACCGAGTAATTGAATGAGATTTTAAAAGATTTTTTTGAAATTTAGCGGGTTTCGTACTAAACCCGCTAAGTGTTTATAAAAGGCTGTAAATTCCATCTAGCAAGAAATATTTTTTATCCACCGCCTTTTTGTAAAACGGCTCGAAAGTTTCGTTGTATGCTCTTTCAAAAAAGCCCTCTTTGCTTAGCTTGATTAGCTCAGCATTCACCAGTTCTAACAGCTCTTTGTTGCCCTTCGAAACGCCCACGCCGATAAATTCTGTAGGTCCCAGCGTCTTAAAAGGCACGTCCATCGTCTTATCCATGATCTCGTAAGCAAGCACTATTATATTATCGTTTACGTAGGCGTCGGCTTGGCCGTTCTTTACCATCTCGTAGCACTCCTTTGTAGTAGCGCAGCGCATTAGATTGTCGAATTTTTCCTTTTTAAGATACAGCTCTGGGGCCGTTGCATTGCCCTCTACTAAAATTTTCATATCTCTAAGCTGCGAAATATCGCTGATCGTATCTGCTTTGCGGGTCAGCACGCCGAAATTTACGGAAAGATAAGGGATTGAGAAGTCGACATGCTTACTGCGCTCGGGCGTAATGATGAAAGTTCCGATGATCAGATCGACTTTGTTATTTGCCAAATAGGGTATGCGTTCACCCGCCGTAACTGGGATAAATTCTATCTTGCCGCGCCCTTCACCAAATACGCTTTTACTAAGCGCTCTTGCTAACGAAATTTCAAACCCCTCGAATTCGCCGTTCTTGGATTGGCTAAGCGGTGGGCGACCCTCTCTTACGCCGATTCTGATCGTGCCGCTTTGTTTAATGCCCTCAAGGCTATTTGCAAAAAGCCCCGCACAAAACAAAAATAATGCAAAAAACAACTTCATTTTTTGCTCCTTTTCTTTGAAATTTATATAATGATATCAAAATAAAACTGTTGTTTGTGCTAATAGTTTTCAAATAGTAATTGCTTAAATGCGTGTTTATGTGCATTCTCTCGCAGTAATTGGAATTTAGATAGTAAATTTATAGCTTTTCGCCAACCTCTACGATTTTGCTTAGCACGTATTGTTCTAGCTCGCGTCTAGGCACGTCATTCTTGAGCGCTTCGTTGTAGATATTTTCGACTATGCGGCTGTATTTTTCGTAAGGAAAGTAGAGGAAATGGTTCGCCCAAGCGCGTTTGATGAGCTCGTGGGTTAGCTTTTTTCTAGCCCACGCTTTAAAGCAATCAAAGCCGATAAAAACCGCCGACGTCGCTATGATCGTAAATAAAATGGAGAAGTGAAAGTCGATCTTTTCAAACATCGCGTGCGTCAGAGTTATCAAAAACATAACGCAGACAAATGCGAAGCAGGCGAAGATCACGTAGGATTTGCCGTAGTTAAATTTAAAATTTAGTTTCGAAGGATCGACGAGCATACCGTCGTTAAACTCGGCGTTGGCTTCGAGTAGATCGCGGAAGAGTACCGGCTTGTGCGACACATGAAACATAATTTCTAAAAGCCTATCTTTAAAATTTGATTTATCCATCGGAGTTCCTTCGATTTTTGCGGCATTATATCTTAAATTAAATTGTTATAAGATAAAATGATGCGAAATTTCAAGGAGAGATTATGTTTGAAATCAGCGGAATGAGCGGCGATGAGATAGTTTATATTAACGGTAAGCTCTGCAAGGCCAAAGAGGCCGCGATAAGCCCTTTTGATCGCGGTTTTGTGCTTGGAGACGGCATCTATGAAGTAGCGCCCGTGGTAAATTTTAAAATTTGTGACAGAGCGGATTTTTGGGAGCGCTTTGAGCGCAGCGCCGCGCAGATCGAGCTAAAAATTCCATATTCTCGCGAAAAATATGAGGAAATTTTATATGAGCTCATCGCGCAGGGTGGCGTGAGCGAGGGCGCTTTCTACACCCAGATCACAAGAGGGGCTGCGATGCGCGATTTTGATTACGTCCGCGACATCGAGCCTAGCGTCTTTGCTTTTGTCTATCATACGCAAATTTTTGATAATCCGCTCGCAAAAGAGGGGATCGAGATCGTAAGCCTGCCCGAGATCCGCTGGCATAGGCGCGATATAAAATCGATCTCGCTTTTAGCTCAGTGCATCTTAAAGCACGAGGCTCACAAGGCGGGCGCTTATGAGTGCTTTTTGATCGAGGACGGGCTCGTTACCGAGTGTTCGAGCTCCAGCGCGTTTATTATCAAAGATGACGTTCTGATCACGCGGCCGCTTTCAAACGACATACTGCCCGGTATCCGCCGCAAGGTGATCTTAGGCCTTGCTGAGCAGGCGGGGCTTAGCGTGCAGCAGCGAGCGTTTGGAATGAGCGAGGTTTATGAAGCCGATGAAGCCTTTATCAGCGCAGCGACGCTGATGGTGCTGCCGATCGTAAAGGCAGACGGCAGGCAGGTCGGCGGCGGCACAGTCGGCAAATACGTACCGCGCCTGCGCGAGATGTACGCCGCACGGCTAAAAGCCGAAGCGGGACTGTAATAGGGCGGTCAAATTTAGCCCGTTAAATTTAAACTATGCGGGCTGATTAAATTTTGCTTTCTAGCTCCCCGGTTATGTGACCCAACTCGCTTACTAATTCTAAAATTTCAGCCAGTTCGTATTGATGAGCATACGCTGTTCCGGTTGTCGGAGGTATGCTAAATAGCTCTGTTTCAAAGCGGTTCGGCGCGCCGTTTAGAAATAGGTAAAATTTATTATCCATAAACGCCGCGCTTATGCTAAATTTATGGTAGTATCGCTTTAGCTCGTTTAGTCGCTCCATCAGCGCAGGCGTTAATAGATATCGAGCTTCGACCTTGTCGTCGGCAAACACGCGAAATTCGCTATTAAAAATGACGTTGTCCATTAGCTCCTTCTCGCCTAAAATTTTTGTATTTAGCTCGCGGCTCGCCAAGATGGTTTTAGTGTAAAATCTCTTGCCGAATTCGCATATCAGCACGCTGCCGCTAAAATCCATATACGCATCATATAAGCTCATTGCAAGCGAAGCTAGCTTCACATAGGTATTGTCTATGCCCAGATCGTAGTTCTTTTTGATTCTAATCGCCTCGCTAAGGCCAAATTTTACCCCATCCCATTCGCCTTTTATCTCATCTTCGCTGATAAAATCGGAGTTTGCAAAGATTCCCACTCGCCTGAATTCCTTCGCGCTTATGCCGCGGCCTGGCGAATAAGTAAGCTGCGGATATGCCTGCGAGATCGCCGTGCGCACCAAAACTTTTTTGTAAAATAGTTTATATTCATAAGCGGCGTCTGCAATGCCGTCGTAAATGCAAGCAACATAAATAATCAAAAGCACCGCGTAGATAAGATAGACTTCGATCATCTTGTAATCCGTATCACCGTCTGTTTTAAATACCGCATCGATCGCAAACATCACGATAAATGGGAACAGATACAAAAATGCTATCTTGGCATAGATCATCACTACCTTGCAAATACACTTTTTTTGTTTGGCTCTACTTAGCGCTATCGCCCTGTCTAGTTGCATACGTTTCCTTAAATTTTTTGATCCGAAATTTTATAAAATTCATTCTCTTGATAAAATTTCACCACAGCTTCGTCCGCGCTTGCGCTGCGCTGCAAATACCGTAGCAATGGCTCTGCGCGCGTATATATCACCCCGAGCCCCGCAAGGCTCGTCGCGCGCGAAAGCGCCACGTAGAGCTGCCCTTTGGCAAAGATCCTGTCGATGTCGCAGATGAGCCGCGGGATGCTCATACCTTGGGATTTGTGGATCGTGATGGCGTATGCGAGCTTGAGCGGGAACTGATAATACCGCGCCAGCACGATCTGCTCGGCATCCGCGCTGCTTGCGGCGATTTCGCTTAGTTCGTATGTTTGCAGCTGCACGCGGCTTAGTATGCCCGAGGGTTTTTTTACGACCACGCTTTCGATATCGCCGCCGGAACTTTTTTCGATCTTTTCGACGACGCCTTGCTCGCCGTTAAAAAACTCGCCGCTTTTGTTTGCGGTAAACAGCACCTTTGCGCCCTCTTTCAACGTCAGACTTTGCGGCGTATTTAGAGAGGCGATCCATTTTTGAATTTTTTGCTCGCTCACGCCACTTTGCAGCGCTTCATAAAAGCCCTCAAAGCTGCTTTGCGGCGCATTAAGCTTGGCTAGTCTGGCGCTATTTATTGCATCCACTTCGGCGTTTCTGCCCGAGATTATCGTGGCATCTGGTTCTGCTCGCGCGGCATCGATGAGCAAAGATCGCATCAGCTCCGCCGTCTGTTCGCTTGGGGTGCCGAGCCGCAGCTCGCAAAGCAGGCGGTATAGCGCCGCGTCTGCGGTGCGCTTGGAGCCTATCATCTCGACGTAAAAAAACTCGCACTGCCTCCACGCGTACGATCCGAAGGCGTAATCTGAGTCGCTAAATAGGCTCGCGCGCGGCGCACTCTCGCCCTCTTTGCGCACCGGCGGAAGCTGATAAAAATCGCCCGTAACGAGCAGCCGTCCATTAAATTTAGAATTTGAAATTCTAAGATAGATCATCTCGAAAAGCTCGGCGCCGATCATCGAAATTTCATCAATCACGATGAGATCCGCGAGGGCTAAAATTTTTCGCAGCTCGCTTAGCTTGCCACTTTGTTTGCGATCGAAGCTTTTTAACTCCTCGTGGTTTTTGCAGATGCCGAAGCGGAAGAAGCTATGCACGGTCACGCCGCCGATCTCTACGGCACTGATGCCGGTGCTGCCGAGTACGATGACGAGCTTGCCGCGAGCGCGGTAATCTTCGATGAGCTCTTTTATCACGTAGCTTTTGCCCACGCCTGCGCCGCCCGTGATGAAAATATTGCGATCTTTTAGCTTTTGGATTATGAAATTTATCAAGTTTTTTCCTATTTTTTGGCAAAATTATAGCCAAAATTTTTTAAAAGGCATTTTGTTTGAAACGATTAGTATCTCTCATCTTCGCGGCTTTAATCCTTGCAGGTTGCGGTAAAACCGTCCATAAATTTATCCCTGAAAATCCCGCTGTTTTGGATCTCGAATACGCTCAAAACAGCGAGCGGCTGCCCGCTCCTGCGTCGGTGCAAAACATAAGCGGAAAAGCGTTTAAGAGCCGCTATTTTAAAATTTGGTTTGACGATGCGCCGATTAAGGCGGGAATCGATACGTTTTGGGGGCTTAATTACGCCAAGGGGCGCCACTTTGACGCCGCAGGCAGGATATACGACGACGCGGTTTATCAAAGCATTCGTATAAACGCCAATGAAGAGGCGTTCGGGCTGATCTCCGCGCCTGCTATAACGGTAAAAAACGCACTGCTGCGAAATATCCCAAGCGACTTGCCGATTTTCGGCGATCCGAGCGAGCCGGGGGAGGGCGAGCCGTTTGATTACGCGGCAAATTCCGCCGTGAGCGTGGGCTATCCGCTGCTGCTATCGCATTACAGCAGAGACGGAGCGTGGGCGTTCGTGCGCAACGACGGCGTGTGGGGCTGGATCAGAAGCGACGCGATAAAGCGCATCAGTCCCCAGCAGGCGGATATCTACGCAAATTCTAAATTTATAACGATCCTGCGCGACGGCGCCGCCGTTTATGACGAAAACGGCGCGGAGCTTTTTAGGGCGCGCACCGGCACGATCCTGCCGTATGATTTTAGCGGTGAGCGCGATCTTGGCGGCACGCTCGGCGTACGGAGCGTATTCGGTGGCGAAATTTTAACCCAGTTTGGCGGCAAGAGATATTTTGTTAGCGCGGATGATGCGAGGCTTTGGCCTGCGGCGCTTGATGAGCAAAACTCAAAGATCGTAGCCGCTAGCCTGCTCGGGCAGAAATACGGCTGGGGCGGGTATAAATTTCTTCGCGATTGCTCGCTTATGACGAAAGATTTTTTGGCGAATTTCGGGCTGTGGCTGCCGCGAAATTCCAAGGCGCAATCGAGCCGCGGCGAGCGTTTTTCGCTGGCGGGGATGAGCGCGGATGAAAAGCTTAGCTTCATCGGAAAAAACGGCGTAGCGTATAGAACCCTGCTGTATATGCCTGGTCACGTGATGCTCTATGTGGGGCAGGTGGATGGCGAGCCGGCGGTGCTGCACGATATCTGGGGGCTTCGCACGATGGATGGCGGACGCGCGGTCATCGGACGTACGGCGATTACGTCGCTTACTATCGGTTCGGATCGCGCCGACATCGCCGAGGATCGACTGCTGATCTCGCGTATCAGCGCGATGAGCGTACTTTCGGGCGAGGATGACGCTATCTCGGACGATCGGTTCGCTCCTGAGGATCCGAGCGCCTTATCTGCGTATGCGAGCGGAAATTAGGCTGCTTGCGGGTATGGGCGTGAATTGGACTTCGCTTAGCAGCTGCCGTCATAGTTTGCTTTTGCCGTTGGTGGAGTCGCGCGCTTGACGATGCTGCGGTGCACGCAGGCGCAAATTTAAAATGGCGTTTTATGTGCTGCGCCATTTTAAATTTAGCCTAGGCGGCGAGCAAATTTGAAATTTCGGGCTTAAATTTAGTCTAAATTTAAGCCTATATCTCGCAAGTCCTTAAAATTTCGGGCGAAATTTTAAAATTAGCCCGCAAGTCTGGTTAAAATTTTAAAGCGCTATCCAAATTTACGCTCCTGTTTTAAAGCTCAATCGCGCGCCGCTCCCCTTAAAAGAACAAAAAATATCTCGGCGTCTTGCGCTTATACTTTAGATACTGCTGTCCGTAGGCTCGCTCGCAGTAGCGCTCCTCGCCCAGGACCACGAGATGGTTGTATATGGCAAAGGGCACTATCGCTATGAGTAGCCACAGCGACGCCGAGGCGACGCAAACGCCCGCCATGCCGAGAAAATAAAAGAAATACATCGGATTGCGCGATAGGCGGTAGATGCCGCCTTGTGCGGCTCTGTCCGCAGGGGCCGCCGCATAGTCGTAAAAAGCTTTGATGAAGCCCGCAAAAGCCGCTACGTAGATCACCGCTCCGATCCAAAACCACGCGCTACCCGTCTTAAGCGGCACGAACACCGATAAAATAAGCAGCGCTACTTGCAGTAGGGCGCTTATGATCGCATTTCGCCTATCTGCGGCGTCGTACCACGAGGTATCGGTGGCGCGCTTGCCGACCTCCTTGTAGATAAACATATACGCAAATTGTATCAGTACCATCGCAAATGAGGGTATCCAAGCGCCCGCTAGAGCAGGCTCAAGCATCGTAAAAAATGAAATTTCCATGACCGCCCCTTTGGCTTTAAATTTTATCTTGCAGTCTTGTTTTGCCCTTGTTTACTTACCGTTGCTTTGCCCTTTTCTACTCGCCGCGGATTTAAATTTTACTTCGCCTCGCACCGCCCGTTTGACATACCGCGGATATGTTTGCTTGGCACGCCGCGGGTTGGGGATGCTGCTTCGGTTGGGACCATGCGGCAGCGACGCCGTCATTTAGGTATCGACTCGCCAAGCACCGATTGGATCTGCATTTTATGCGGGCGACATCCGCACTTCAACGCACCAAAATGCGAGACAGCGGCGCTTGTTTCGACGATACGACGATGCCCGCTGGCCCGTATGACTAGACGATTTGTCTATCCGGTGCCGAGATAGGGCGGGCGGTTTGCTCGGCGCCGATGTACCGCTGCACGATGAAACATCCCGCGCCGATGTGTTGCCACCTACTACATGATGAGACATTCGGCACGGATGCTTCCTGCTAGGTGCAGCGCTGACGCCGTTGCTTCGGCGCCGCGCCTTATTTACCCTCCGGGTTAAGTCCTTTTAAAATATAGCCAAATTCCGTATCGCTTAGCTCGTAATTCATAAATTTTTTATAAAACGCCTTCGTTTCGGCCTTTACGTCGATGTCGGCAAAAAGCTCCGGCTGGATGGTTTTCGCCGCCCATAAAATTTGAAGTACCGCATCCGCGCCGTATCGATCCCAGTTGAAAACCCCGCGCGGATTGCCGTAAACGCGTCCGTTTTTGACCGCATCCGTGCCGCTGTAAACCGGGCTAGATTTGATTTTTTCTACCACATCTTCGTTGTGATCGCCGCCTACGATTATGATCTGCGGGTTGCTAGCGATGATCTCCTCGGCTGTGATAGTCTTCATCGGACCTTTGGTAGCGGTGATAGCATTCGTTCCGCCGGCTAGCTCTATCCACGAGTCGATCAGCGTGCCCTTACCGTCGATCTTTAAAAGATCGCTTCCGCCTACGATGTGAAGGACGCGCGGGCGCTTATCGGGGCTTAAATTTGCGGTGCGGCCGCTAACTAAAGCGATATTTTTATCGAGATTTGAGATCAGATCCTTCGCTCTTTGCGGCGCATCGCCGCCTAGCATATCGCCGCACATCCTGATGCTGCGCCTCATCTGCTCGTAATCGCTAAAGCTCGCCTTTAAAACGGTAAAGCCTTGCTTAGCTAAATTTTCGCCTGCCAATGCAGTTGAGACGATGACTACGTCGGGGTTTAGCTTCATCAGCTCCTCTAAATTTACGTCATTATTTTTTAGCAGCACGGGGATTTGCGCTAGGCGTGGATAAATTTTACGAAACCACGAGTTTTTGCTGATGTTATCGGTAGTAGCGACGATTTTATCCGCTCCGCCCAGAGCTAGTAAAATTTGATTGTTCGAGTGCCAGAGTGCCGCGATACGCTCAACTTTTGCGGGGATTTTGACCTCAGCTCCGTCCATACCCTTGATAGTTCTAAGCTCTGCCGTGCTCGCAAAAAGCGCACCCGCCAAAAGCAGTAGTAAAAATTTTTTCATTTTTTCTCCTAAACGGTATTGAAATATATGTCGCGATATTACAAAAAACCTCATTAAAATTGCGTAAATTTTAACCGCTGTCGCCGCGATTATTTATTATTTTTCAAAGTAAATTTTTATATAATCCATTTTAAATTTAGCATTTTTAAAGGAGAGAAAATGGATGAAATTTTATATTTAATAGGCGCCGCCGTCGGGGTTTTAATCGCGCTTTTTATCATCGTGCCGCTGTTTTTCAGGCGCATAGTGGAGACGAATGAAGTGCATATCGTCCAGAGTGCACGCAAGACGACGAGCTACGGCAAAGATACCGGTAACGGCAATAGCTACTATGAATTCCCGAGCTGGGTGCCGGTGCTGGGCGTTACGAAGATCGTTTTGCCGGTCTCTGTTTTTAGTATCAAGATCGAGGATTATGAGGCGTATGATTTAGGCAGACTTCCTTTCGTAGTCGATATAACGGCGTTTTTTAGGATTATGGATTCAAATTTAGCCGCGCAACGCGTCAATAATTTTGAGGATCTTAACAATCAGCTTAGAAATATCATTCAAGGCTCGATCCGCTCGATCCTTTCAAGCCGCGTGCTTGAGGACATCTTGCAGATCCGCTCCGAGCTCGGAGATGATTTTACCAAGGCGGTAAAGACGCAGCTGCAAAACTGGGGTATCGAGCCCGTCAAAAATATCGAGTTGATGGATATCCGAGATAGCAGCGGCAGCAAGGTTATCTTAAATATCATGGAGAAGAAAAAATCCCAGATCGAAAAGGAAAGCCGCGTAGAGGTCGCAAACAACACCAAGCTCGCCCAGATCGCGGAGATCGAAGCCGCGCAGGCGACCGAAGTACGCCAGCAGGAGGCCAATAAGATGGTAGGCCTTAAAACCGTCGAAAACGAGCGAGAGGTCGCGATCTCAAAGGAGCAGGCCGAGCAGCTCATCAAGGATCAGCAAAAGATCACGCAGGAAAAGGCGATGGAGGTCGTGCGGGTAAACGACGTCAAGCAGGCCGAGATCAAAAAGCAAGTAGAGATCGTAAAGGCCGAGCAGGAGCAGCGCAAGATCGAGATCGACGCCGAGGCGCGCAAAAACGCCAAGATCCGCGACGCCGAAGCGATTAAAGAAAATCAAATTTTAGTAGCGCAGGGCGATAAAGAGAAGCAGTTTCTCGCCGCCGCGGCGCTTTTGGAGATGAAGGACAAAGAAGCGCAGGGTACGCTAAAGATAGGCTCTGCCGAAGCCGAGGCGCTTAGGTTAAAAGAGCTCGCGCCGGTAAACGCACAGATCGAGCTCGCGCGCGAGATCGGCGAAAATCAGGGCTATCAGACCTATCTCATTTCGATCAAACAGATCGAAGCGAACCGCGACATCGGCCTAGAGCAGGCCAAGGCGCTAAGCGCGGCGGATCTTAAGATCATCGCAAACGAAGGCGGCGTGGGCGAGGGGATGAGTAAATTCGGCGAAATTTTAAGCGCCAAGGGCGGCACGCAGCTAGCCGCGATGCTTGAAGCGCTAAATCAAAGCGAGGTCGGCAAAAAGGTGCTGGATAAAATTTCAGGCGCCAAGGAGGGGGATAAATCCGAGTAATATTCGCAGTCTCGGGCGAGTAAAATCGCTAGCGGCACCGCGCGGGCGAACAAATTTGAGCGGTCCGCTCGTCTGTGCGGTTTGTCTGTCTGCATTGGATAAAATTTAAGGCGCTAGCGAAATTTAAAGGTTGCGAAATTTCAAATACTCGCGGAATTTCGGATTTTCGTGAAATTTTAAAATGTCGCGGAATTTTAAATATCGTAAAATTTCAGGCCCTTGTGCGCTAGCATTTAAAGGCGGCGCTGTATCGCAAGTATTCGCAGGGCGCCAAAACTGCGGGTAAATTTTAAAAAATTCGCAAAGCAAGATTTAAAATTTAGGCGCGGGTGCATAGCGTTCACGCGAATTGCACCTAGTAGTTGTAGGTTTGCCGCCAAATGTTTGAGCTTTGCCGTCTAGCGGTCAAATTTTGCCGCCATGCGAGGCTTAATTTATTCGGTTCGGATGAAATTTAAGAAGTGCGAGCCGTTGGCGGCAGCGTAAAATTTAACCGCCCGCATAAAATTTTAAGGAGCGCACGATGGCAAATGCCGTAAATTCCGCGCAGTACCAAGCGCGCATCAGGCAGGCGGAAACTCTTTTCGAGGGGCGAAATTTTACCCGGCGCCAAACGATAAATTTAAGCGGCGGATATGAGATCGTAAAGGACGCATATAGGCTCGGCGCGACAAGCTTTAGCAGCGGCGAATACGCGCTGTTTGATACTCACAAAACGCAGATAAAAAGCTGGCGCTGTATAGACGATCGGGCGGAATTTTTTAGCCTGATCCGCCACGCAGACGGCAAATTTTACCTCGTTTTTCGCCAGGATCTATACGGCTACAGCGTGCTTGATCTAGCCTCAGCGCAGATCATGCGCTTCGTGCCGGACGCCTGGCTAGACGGCAAGGAGAGCTTCATTTGGGACGGCGTGCACTATCTGCGGGGTTGGGACGCGCTGGCCGTAGACGGCTGCTACTGGGGTGCTCCAAACGACGTGCATTTGGTAAGCTTTGCCGAGCCGATGAGCGAAGAGCAGAGATATGTCGATGTTTTAGACTGCATGCAGGGCGGCTACGACATCTACGAGCAGGCTGATTTTGCGGGCTTTGAGGGTAATGAACTTAGCCTAAAATGCTTTCGCGCGGACGCCTTGCGATATGAAAAAGTAAAAATTTCGCGCGAGCAATACCGCGAATGGATGTGTGAAGCAAAACGGCTATAAGGCTTAAATTTGCTAAATTTCGCGCTCAAATTCAAGGCTTGCAAAACGGTAAAATTTAAAACAAGCCGCAAAAAGCGGAATTCAGAGAGATCAAAGGGGCTGAAATAAGGAATACGGATGTTTTTTGAATACATTTTAATCGGCGCCTGCGTAGGCTTTATCAGCGGATTTTTCGGCATCGGCGGCGGCACGGTCGTGGTGCCCGTGATGATGCTCTTCGGCTACGATGTCAAATACGCCATCGGCATTAGCATCATGCAGATGATCTTTAGCTCGATCTTCGGTTCGTTCGTAAATTTTAAAAGCAAAATGCTAGACGTCGCGCCCGCGCTGGTGCTGGGGCTCGGGGGCTTTTGCGGCGCGCTTAGCAGCGGCTTTATCGTAAGCTATTTTTCGTCAAAATTCCTTCTGGGCACGCTTATTTTGGTGCAGATCGTAAATTTAATCAAACTCTTTAAAACCCCGACCGAGCCCGCGAGTGAGGCCAACGAATCTAAAATTTTGCTCTTTATCGTGGGGCTGTTCGTCGGCGCCGTGGCGATCAGCGTGGGTATCGGCGGCGCGGTATTTGTGATGCCTATTTTGATCAGTTTTTTAAACTACGACATCAAAAAGGCCGTCAGCACGGGGCTGTTTTCGTGATATTTTCCTCAAGCGCGGGCTTTATTAGTCTTGCCGCACACGGGCTCGTGTACTACGAAATCGGCGCGTTACTCGGCGTCGGCTCGCTAGCGGGCGTTTATGCGGGCGTCAAAACCTCGCACAGGATCGGCAAAAAAGCTCAAAAGCGCTGGATGATCGCACTTATCGTCACGATACTTTGCGTGACGATCAAAAAATTTATCGCCCTAAACTAGGGATATTCGTTTTGCCTGCCACGCCTAAATTCGGCCTAAAGAGTGCTTTAAATTTTAAAATTTAAACTCCGTCCGTTTGCGCGAGCGATTTTTGAAATTCGTATTTGAAATAAAACGTCCACGCAAGCGGACAGAGGATTATTAAAATGACGGCTACGACTTCGGCGGCTTGTGCATGAAATATTACAAATAAGGCACCTATGTAGTTAAGAACATAGGCAAAACCCCAAAATACCGTGTTTGAGCGGTCGTTTGATATTCCGGTTGCGACCAAATAGATGCAAATGCAAATTAGCGAGGCAATCAAAAAGGCTTCAAGGACGCCTAGTTTTTGGTAGTTTACGTCCGAAGCAAAATAACCCAGCGCGCAAGACGCTAAGATTATCGCGAATAAAATTTTACGTAAAATTTTAAGCGATTTGACTTCGGGCGAAGCATAGATTATATGCGCGCAAAGAGCTATAAAATAGGCACCTGCGACAAAATCGAAAAATATGTAATAAGCGAATTCTCCAAATACCCCCAAATCATAGCCGCTTACTAAAATTTTTTCATCTATGACATATAGCGTGCCGAATTTCGCCGCTAAAAACGCAGCCGTAAGCAGGATCGGATGTAGTAGCGCTCTGCCTGCAAGCAGGTCCGTGCAAATGTGCCCGAGGAAATTTATCAATCTTTTCACGCTAGGCTCCTTTGAGATTTCGCCGCTTGCAGCGTCTCTCGTGAAATCTTCGCCGTTTGGTTTAAATTTGATCTCAAATCGAGATAAATTTTAGCTCGAGAGCTTTTAAAAATCGCTTAGAGACAAAAGCATAAATTCGCGCGCCCGGGAGCGGGTCGCGTATTTTAAAATCTGCGCCGTTCAAATCATTTTCCTATCGCAAGCTGTTTGCGAGCGAGCACATATTGCAAAAGGCGCGGATGAAATGGGAGCATCAACTAGCTCGTCCGTCCGCTCGTAGCATTTAAAATTTTATTCGATTTTTAGTTGCGCAGCTGGTTTATCCGCGGCGGCGGGTTTGCGCACAGCGAGGTTCGTGTGCGGTCGGCTTGCTTACGGTATGGATTTGCGCGTAGTGAGGTTTACGCAGCAGGCGGCGGGTGGATTAAAATTTTGATTTATCGTTAGCGAGGGTGCGCCCTTTTTTCGCAGCGGATGCGAGGCAGGGCGCAAATTTCGTAAATTTTATAAATTATTTCGGCAGATCGCCGAGCTCAAAGCGTAAAATTTTACGTACCTATAATCACAGCCGACAAAAGCCCCCACAAAATGGCCTCTATCGCTAGCACTGAATGAAGTACGGTCGTATTCATCGCTTCTCCTTTGTTTTTAACTTTATTTATTGCTCGGCTCGGGCTGCTAGGGGCGTGCCCGATCGATCTATGAGCGGGATTATATAAGATGATTGTGTTCTTAATGTGTCTTTTGAAATTTAGGACAAAATTTCTCCGTCCGTTGCAAAGCGCGAGCGAGCGACGGCATATTTCAGGCAAAATTCAGCTACCTACGTTAAGGCGCGGCAAATTTAAGCGAGCCTGCCGCCCGCCGTAATGCGCGGCAAAGTCGTAGCACGCGGTAAATTTAAAGCAGATTTCCGACCTCGTCGCGGCGCACGAGGCGTCCGCTGCAAATCGATATAAAATTTAAAGTAGAATTTTATGTGAATGCGGCGCGCGACACGCCCGCACTTTTTTACGTCGTCAAAGCTTGCATCATCAAAGATTGCATCGGCCAGGATTGTGCCGTCAGGGCCCGTATCGTCAAAGCTTGCATCGGCGTGGCTTGCGCCTGTGGGGCGAAATTTTACGGCGAGTTATGAATTGCAAGACGCAGATCATCCGCACCGTCTTGATCTGAAATTTAAAGCGGAATTTTAACGCGCGCCTCGGTTCCGACGCCGGGTTCGCTTTCGTATTCGATCTGGCCGCCTAAAAGATCAAGCGCCGTGCGTACGATGCTAAGTCCAAGCCCGCTGCCGAGCTCCTTATGCGATTCCTCGCACTGATAAAATCGGTCAAAAATTTTATCCAGCTTCTCGCGCGCGATACCGATGCCCTCGTCTTTGATGCTCACCTGCGCAAAGCCATCGCAAGCGCGGCAACGGATGAAAATTTTACCGCTCGGGCGCGAGTACTTAAGCGCGTTTTCGATTAAATTTCGCCAAATTTGATTTAGTAGCCCCGCGTTTGATCGCACGCTAAGCGGCGATAAATCTAGCTCAAACTCGTGTCCTTCGTAGCTTTGGCTCAGCGATATGATGCATTGCCGCAGCTGCTCGTCGATACGTACCGTCTCATCTAGGCGCACCGCCGCACCGCTATCAAGTCTCGTTAGCTTTAGCATATCGGTGCAGAGCTTGCTTAGGCGGTTTGCTTCTGCGCCGATGGAGGCTGCGTATCGCACCGCGCGCTCCTCGCTCACGCCGCCCTCTATCATCTCGCTTAACGCGGCGATTGAGGAGATCGGCGTTTTCATCTCGTGCGAGACGTTTGAGACGAACTCCTTTTGTAGCTGCTCGTGCTTTTGCAGCTTCTGCGCCATTTTATTGACGTTTACTACGAGCTCGTCCATATAGACGTAATCAGTGCGGTGTCCGTGCAGCTTGCGCTCGGCGCGCGCCTCAAAATCGCCGTTTGCGATCGCAGTGATCGCGCCTAGTAGCCGCTTGATCGGGCGGAACAAAATTTTAAGTCCGAAGTAAAGCAGGGTAAAATTTAGCGCCATCGTGATTAGGCAGATGATCGCGCACAGCGCCACTCCGTCCCAAAACCCGCCGATCTTGCCGCCGATGCCTATGTAAAAAAGCATGCAAACCGCAAAGCAGACGATGAAATTTATCACGCCGAATGCGAGCGAAGAGTAAAACGCGATGAAGCTTTTGAGGCTGATGAGGTATTTTTTCACGCTCGCTCCTTTTTTACGGCTTTGTAGCCGAGCCCGCGCACGGTGATTATCTCGAAATCCTTGGAGTTTTCAAATTTCGCCCGCAGCTTTTTGATGTGCGTATCGACGACGCGCTCGTCGCTGTCCGTTTCGTAACCCCAAATTTCGCTCATTATCTCAAACCTCGTAAAAATTCTGCCCGCGTAGCTTAGCAGTAGAAACAAAAGACGAAATTCCTTCGGCGCTAGGCTTATCCGCTCGCCCTCGGTGCGGACGCTGAGCGTATCGTAGTCAAGCTCGCTTTCGCCGATGAGTAGCCGCTTTTCGTTCGCGATCTTTGCGCGCCTTAGCAGCGCATGCACGCGCAGCACGAGCTCTTTTAAATTTATCGGCTTGCTCATATAATCGTCCGCGCCGCTTTTAAAGCCCGTCTGCATATCCTCGATCTCGCTTTTTGCCGTTATGATCAGTATCGGCTGGCTCTTGCCGTCGCGCCTAACGTATCTGCTAAGCTCAAAGCCGTCCATCTTAGGCATCATCACGTCCGAGATGATCAGATCGAAGTGCGCCTCGTCTAACGCCTCTGTCGCCTGCTTGCCGTCGAAGGCGCAGCCCACGCTAAAGCCCTCATCAAGCAGCTTTTCCCTTATCGCCGAGCTCAAAGCCTCGTCGTCTTCGACTAGTAAAATATTAAGCATCATCGCTCCCGGTTTGATAAATTTATACGCTTAAATTTATACATAAAATTTTAAGAAACAATGAGATATTATACGTAAATTTTTTCAAGGAGTAAAGAATGAATTTCAAAAAAACCATATCGGTTGCCGTTATTGCGGCTTCGGTGCTGGCGCTATTTAGCGGATGCGCGAAAGAAAGCTCTCGCGTAGTGCAAACCCCTACGGTAGCGAGTTTAAACACCAACTACTCGGGCGAGCGAATCGCCGTGTCGGTAGGACGCTTCAACAACCAGTCCTCTTATAACAACGGCGTGTTCTCCGACGGTGAGGACAGACTGGGCAACCAAGCGCAGACAATTTTGATCTCAAGCTTACAGCAAACAGGACGTTTCTCGGTGCTTGATCGCACGAATATGCGCGCCATCAAAGAGGAAAGCGCAATCTCTAAAAGCGCACAAAACTTAAAAGGCGCCAGATACGTTATCACCGGCGACGTGACTGAGTTTGGTCGCAAGACGACTGGAGATCATCAGCTGTTTGGAATTTTGGGTAAAGGAAAGACCCAAACCGCGTATTCTAAAGTAAATTTAAACATCGTTGACGTTAGAACGTCCGAGGTGGTCTTTTCGACTCAGGGCGCAGGCGAATACGAGCTATCAAACCGCGAAGTGCTAGGTTTCGGCGGCACTGCGGGCTATGATTCGACGCTAAACGGCAAGGTGCTAAGCCTAGCGATCATCGAAGCGGTCAATAATCTCGTAAACGGCCTTGAAAACGGCGCGTTTAAAGTGAGATAAGGATTAAATTTGAAAGTAGGTAGCGCTCTTGCGCTTGCCGCTGCTGCCGTGATCTTTTGCGGCTGCGGCGGCGGGACGCGGAATCAAATTTATTACTGGGACGGCAGCTACACGGACTCGACCTATCAGTATCTAAAGCAGGAAGGCGACGTAGGCGAACAGATCGAAGCGCTTGAAAAATCCATCCAAAAGGCATACGAAAAAGGACTCAAAGTCCCGCCGGGGCTTTATTCGCACCTGGGACTTTTGTATCTAAGCGCAGGCAACGGTGCGAGGGCGAGGGAGAACTTTGAAAAAGAAGCTCAGGCCTTCCCTGAATCAAAGCCGTTTTTGACCTTCGTTACAAACCCCGCCGCGCTTAAAAAAGCTGAGGCTGCGACCAAGCCGGGCGCTGATAAAGTCCAAGGATCAAGCGGGCGCGAAGCCGCTAAAGCAGCCTCTGCGAAGCAAGGCAAAGCTGCCGCGAAGCAGGGCGGCAAAACGAATAAAAAGGCTAAAAAATGAAAAACAAAGCTCAAATAGCGATTTTTAGCGTATTCGTGGCGCTGTTTTTTAATGCGTGCGCTCTAAGCGAGCCTGAAATTTACGACTACTCGGCACTTCAGCAGGCTAAGCCACGATCGATTTTGGTGTTGATGCCGAGCAACGAAACTACCGAAGTGGATGCAGGCGCTGCCGTGCTTGCCAACGCGATCTATCCGCTAAGCGAGGCGGGTTATTACGTATTTTCGCCCGCGCTCGTGCATGAGACCTTCAAAAATAATGGAATTTACGAAGCGAGCGAGATCCAAAACGTCTTCGCGCACAAGTTAAGGCAAATTTTCGGCGCAGACGCCGTGCTATACATAGATGTCGTCAAATACGGCACTTCGTACATGTTGCTAAATAGCGTAAGCGTAGTGGCGGTCAATGCCAAGCTCGTGGATCTGCGAAGCGGCGCGACGCTCTGGGAGGGCTCGGCGCAGGTAAGTGACGACTCAAGCAGAGGCAGTAGCGATCTTGTAGGCATGCTGATCTCCGCGGTCATCAAGCAGATCGGCGATACCGTCTCCGATGCGGGATACAAGCTCTCTGCGAGCGCAGATGCGATGCTGCTGGGCCAAAACTGCAACAACTGCTTGCTCTACGGCCCGTATTCACCGCACTACGGCCAGGATAGGCAGCTTGGCGGCGGCAAATAAATTTTAAAAAGGACTAAAATGAAACTAGCCGAGGCGCTGATACTGCGCGCCGACATACAAAAACGCATCGAGCAGCTAAAATCAAGGCTCGCGGACAACGCGAAGGTGCAAGAGGGTGAGAAGCCTAGCGAGGAACCAAAGGCGCTGCTAGCAGAGCTGGACGCGCTCACAAGCGAGCTTGAGCGGCTAATCGTTCGGATAAATTTAACCAACTGCACCGCAAAAGCGGACGGCAAGAGCCTAACCGAGCTAATCGCCAAGCGCGACGTACTCACGCTAAAAGCGGGCGCATTGCGGGCTTTCGCGCAAGTTGCCGCGCAAAAGATCGATGCATATTCGCGCAGCGAGATTAAAATTTTAAGCACAGTCGACGTCGCGGCGCTGCAAAAGCAGGTGGATGAGCTGGCTAAGCAGATCAGGCAGCTTGACACGACGCTGCAAGGCGCGAACTGGCAGACCGATCTAATCGACTAAAAAATCGTCAAATTTAGCGGCGAAATTCGAAAGGATTTCGCGAAAAATAAAATTTCGGGTAAGTATCGCAAGGGGCGAGTACGAAACTCACCTGTGAAACAGGTTTATGGCAGCGCTCGCGGAAACGGGCGCATCCCTTTTACGATTTATTTTCAGTAAATTTACAGGGGCAATGTAACTACGCAATGTAACTACCGCGTACTGATCTAGCGATACCGAGGGCGGGAACGGGGAAATTTAAAACGAAATTTTGATTTTGGCGGCGCGGCTTGCAGGCTCGCGGCAAAATTTTGCGGCGCTTTGAGCGGGCTTGACGCTCAAATTTTGCGTTAAATTAAGGCGCGCTTGCCATTTTGCATTTTAACTGCGAGCGTCAAATTTTACAAAAATCATAAAATTTAGCCAAATTTAAAGGATGAAATTTGAAATTTAAAACCCTTGCGCTAGCGGCCGCATTTTTCTTTGCGATTGGCATACACGTGGAGCTTGCGGCAGAAGCGAATTCCATAGATTTTAGAAAAACGAGCGGCGCGGAGCAAAATCTCGCGGACGCAAAAGACGCCAAATTTCAAAACGCGTATTTTAAAAATGCAGATACCGCGGAGCGCGGCACGAATCCAAACTTATCGCAAAAAGCAACCCTCATCGACGAAGCGAAAAATTTCTACCGCGTGGACGAGCTGCTGTTTCGCAGCGCTCAGCTTGATGGAAGCTACGCTGCAAAGCTGCACGAGCTTGGTATCAAAAAGCATCGTAAATCTGCGCCATTTTAGCAGAAGTGGCGACAGAAGGGCGTTTGGCGATCAATTTTGGCTCTCGAACAAGCCGCTTCAAAGCTGGGAGATAAAGCCCGCACAGATCGCGGACGTTTTGCGCACCATTCGCGAGCGCCAAAAGGAGGGCGCCGTGCTCGTGCACTGCTATCACGGAGCCGATCGCACGGGGCTTGTGGTGGCGATGTACCGCGTGATCTATCAGGGCTGGAGCCTGGACGCCGCACGCAGCGAGATGATAGACGGCGGATACGGCTTTCACTCCATGTGGCAGGATATCGCGGGCTTTTTGACGCCGCAAAACGAAGCGCTCGTAAGAGCCGAGCTTGGAATTTAGACGAAATTCGCCCGTCCGATCAGACGGCGGCAAAATTTGTAAATTTAATAATGACAAAATGCCGTTTATAACGAAATTTTAGAATATGGGCTATGTATATTTTCTGGGGCGAGGCTCGGGATACACCAAAATAGGGGCGAAAAACGAGCTGAAAAGGTGCGCGGAGTTTGAGCAAAAATTTGAGGCTTGCAAACAAAAGGCGCGAGAAATTTTAAATTTATAGGTATCGCTAAAATTTTACTCTTTGCGGCGAGCTAAATTTAAAACCGTAAATTTCTACAAAGAAGCAAAGAGACCTTAAAATAGTAAAATTTAAGTCGTAAAATTTTACGCATTTTTCTACTTAAAATTATCATACTCTTTTTTCAAATATGCGCTCACACCGACGCCGCGTGCGTATCGCAACGAAAATCGGTTAAATTTAAAGAGCCCGATTTGCGCTTGCGGCGACGGGGCGCGTAAAACGCCGCAGATATTAGAAAGATATCCGTAAATTTAGCCGAAACGCAGTAAAATTCGAGCGGCAAATTTAGCAAAAGGAGCGATCGTGGAAAATTTATTACTAGCGCAGCTGCGCGAAGCGCTACCGCAGGGCATGCGCGTGCCAAGCGAGACCCAGGCGCTTTATGCGTGGATCGAAGCAAACAGCTTTTATGACGACGTTGGCGGGCGCAGACGCGGCTATCTCTACCCGCAGGATCGGCTACGGCAGAGCTGGAGCGGCGATGAGCGCGAGGGCGGCACGGACATCGTATTTTTCACGGATGAGCCGAAAAATCGCGACGAGGAGCTAAGGTATTGGTTTTACGGCGAGGATCGCGAGCTTGCCGCGGAGATCAAGCAGCGGCTTTGCGTGTTCGCAGGCAGCGGCTCGGAGGGCTCGATGTGCGCGCTGTGGCTGGACGATGCGGGCGAGACGAAGATCGTGCACATGGGCTCCGGCTCGGGCTCGACGATGACCTGCATTTTGGCTCATAGCGGGCTTGATTTTTTGCGATTGCTCGCAATCGGTTATGATGAAATCTGCTGGGACGAGGATTTTAGTGCGCCGCCAAACAGCGAGGATGACGATTTTATCGTGCATCCAAACGTGAAATTTCAGCAGTGGGTAACACAGACGTTCAAAACGACGATCCCGCAAACAGCGCTTGAGCTCGTCACGCCCGCGCATATGGACGACGAGAACCCGAGCGACGAGTTTTTGATCTGGGTAAATCGCGTCGCGGGATAAAATTTAAAGCGGCTTTTGCGCTGCTTAATGAAGTATTGCGGGGTTTGCTTTCACAGGGAACCTTGTGAAATTTAAGCTTTTGCTGGCTAATTTAAAGAGCCTAAATTTAATGGATATCTTTTGATTAAAATTTTAATGGTAGCGGTATCTATTTGGAAAAGCATTAATCATCTATTATTGCTTTTGCTACTCTTAAAATTTTTAATAAATTTGCTCGATAGAATTTAACTCTTTGCAGTGTGGCGGTAGAATTTTTGCTGCTATCCGAAATAAGACGCGATAGAAAAGTTGCTGCGTCTTTAGGAATCCAAATAAAAATTTAGCTAAATTCCGCGTGGATGGATTATATCAAAGCATGGAAGTTCTGTCGGTTTAGCAAAGAACTGATTGAGACTAAATTCTAAAGCAGAAAAAACAAGGTTAAAAGCTTTTCGGTAGTTTTGGCGATAGGTTGTCTTTAAATGTCGTATCAGAAAAATTGTAACCGCAGCGACGCAGGCAGCGCGCGCAGAGCAAAAAATGGCGCGAGCATCTGTATCGGCGTAGCGCTTTTAGGCTTCGTACGAAAGATCGTATCCAAACGATCCTATTGCCAAATATCTGCATAAATTACGACGGATTTTTATCGAGGGTATGGGGGGCGAGCTACAAGGCGTATCCAGCGAATATGTCTTTGCAGCTAGCTGCGCGCAGGCATTTAAAAGACGGAAAGTAAAAGCGAACAGGTTGAAATCTGAAAGCATTAATAGGCGCGCAATAGGCAAATTGCGCTCAGTGGCGAAGTGAGTGCAAACTTTTGTGGTAGCTTTGAGCTGTTTGCACGCGCGCAGAGTAGCAAGCGCTACTTTACTTTAAATCTCTTTTTGGATCTTGGGTTTACACTCGCAGAGCAGCAAGCACTAGCAGCTCGGCGCGGAGGTATCGTATTTTGCACCGCTTTCGCAGTAACTTCTCCTTGATACCTACCAGCTGACGCACTTTCTAGCAAGATGAGTGATTGTTGTTTTGACATTGATGAGGATGAGCTTGGCGGGCTTATGACAGCATATACAGCTCAGTAGCCGTAAACGCGTAGTTCGCAGCGTTTTATGAATTTAGCGGAGGGTTTGAGCCGGGTGGGCATGCATAGTTTTTTAGCGCCTTGTGGAAATTTAAGACGAGTGTTATTGCGAGCGGGTGCAAATTTTTAGGTAAAATTTTATGCTCATTGATTTTTATATGGCTGCACTAAAGCATGCTCTATACGGAAAAATTTCGTATAAATTTTTAACGTAAGCTTTGCCCATTTAAGGGGATAGGAGAAGGGAATAAAATTTTACGATCAAAAGGACAGGGATTGTGCTCACGGGATCGCGTGTGTGACGCAAAAATAGCGATGTAGAAAACTCACCGAGCAGTGCGGATGAAACGAGACGATCTTCATCCGCCACTTTTTAAAATAAAATTTCGCGACTAAAAAAGCGATTTTGCCTTTGTAAATTTTAAAATTTTGCTAAAAATTCTTTGTATTTTTCTGCACTTTTTGCGATATATTCGCTATCTGGATGAAATGAAAATCCATAGCCGAAGTGGCACGGCAGCAGCTTGGCGCCTGTAAAATTCATCGCGCATTTAAAAGGCGTGATAACTTCTTCTATGCCAAATCCGATCGTGCCGTCTTTTTTATAGTTGTTTCGCTCGTCGCCGATAGTGATCGCTAGGGCGAATTCTTTACCTTTTAGCTTGTCGCCGGTGCTGCCGTAAGCCCAGCCGTAGGCAAATACATCGTCGAACCATCGCTTTAAAAGCGGCGGATAGCTGTACCAATAAAGTGGAAACTGAATGATAATTTTATCGTGGCTTAAAAGTAACTCCTGCTCGTGCGCAACATCGATTTTGCCGTTTGGATAAGCAGCGTAAATTTCGTGAATATCAAATTTATCCGCTTGCTTTTTGGCTACCTCGCGCCACGCCTTATTTGCGTGTGAGCTTGCCATATCGGGATGAGCGATGATGATTAGGTTTTTCATATTTTCTCCTTGTTTAAAATTTCTTACATTATATGTTTTTTGGCTGAAATTTAAATTTACTATTCAGATACTTATATTATAAAGGATTTAAAATTTATATACGAAATGCGATAAGCTTTGTAATCGTAAAATTTTATCAGAATTAAATTTTTTACATAAATTTTATTTGCGAGATTTCATTTAAATTTATAAGTAGATTTTGACCTTAGCCATATTGGAGTGACAAGAGGGATAAAATTTGGTCTATGCGAGACTTTACTTATCAACAAAATTTAAGTTTAAGTAGATACTCTGGATGGGATATTTGCGTCATTGCTTTTAGGTAAATTTCAATATTAGTGTTTAAGTCTTAAGCGAATTAATAAAGCCGAGAGCGAGTCTCGGCTAAATTCTACAATAAAATCGGTGCTATTAGAAAGCCGAGCGCTACTGAAAACGCTATAGCTAAAACACCTGGTAGGAAAAAGGAGTGGTTGAATATATATTTACCTATCCTAGTAGTTCCGGTATCATCCATCTGAACAGCTCCAAGTAAGGTCGGATACGTAGGAAGCACGAATAGTGCGGAAACTGCAGCGAACGATGCGACTAAGATATATGCGTCTCCGTTATTTGTAGCAGTTAGTCCAAGCGCAGCAATAACCGTAGGTATAAGCGCTTTTGCAGTAGCGGCTTGAGAGTAAAGAAGCATACTCGCAAAAAATAACGCTATAGCTAGCATAAATGGATAGTCTTTGACAAAATCACCAGCGAAATTTTTGATAGCATCGGTATGATTTACCACGAAAGTATCACCTAGCCACGCTACGCCGAGTACGCATACGCACGCCGTCATACCACTTTTAAATGTAGCGGTATTAAATAGCTTATCGACTTTGACGCCACAACTTACCGTTATTAGAGTAGCGATGACTAACATGAAACTCATAATGGCGTTATCTCTAGTTAGCACTAATACTTTAGTAGGTTTATCGGTATTTTCTACGTATTTTACATTGGTAGTTGAGTCGGTTTTGACTTTTATGTTTTTTGCGACTAGTTCGTTAAATTTATCAGGATCTTTGCTTTCATAGATTTTTTCGTAGCCTGTCACGTAACTTGGTTTTATCCAGCCTACATTTTTGCTAATAGCCGTAGCGTATAAAACGACGGCGATAACACCGATCAAAAATATCAATACCGATCTTTTGGCTCCTGCAGGAAGTTCTTTATTTTCTTCTGTTTTAACCTCTTTTATTAAGCCCTCTTTAAGCCTTCTTTGATATTCTGGATCGCTACTTAGATCGAGATTATAAAATAAATTTATAACAAGAGCCGTAAGCATACAACCGATAAAGGTCGTAGGTATCCAAATAGCAAGCAATAATGGATAGCTAATGCCTAATCCGCCTAAAGCATGCTCGCCTGCCATAAATACAACCGCCGCTGAAACGGGGCTAGCAGTAATGGCTATCTGGCTAGCGACGACGGCTATACTAAGAGGTGCACTAGGCTTAATATTTTGAGTCTTTGCTACCTCTGCAATGACAGGTATCATAGAAAACGCCGTATGTCCCGTCCCTGCAAATACCGTAAGCAAATATGTAACTATCGGAGCTAAGAAATTTATATATTTTGGGTGTTTTCTTAGTATTCCTTCGGCTATTTGTACCAAATAATCGAGTCCTCCTGCTACTTGCATAGCCGTAATAGCGGCGATAACAGACATAATGATTAAAATGACGTCCCATGGTATACTGCCCGCTTTTAGACCAAGCCCCAACGTAAGAATGACGACGCCAAGACCGCCTGCATAGCCTATAGCCATACCACCTAGTCTAACACCCAAAAATATCGCACCGAAGAGTACGATCAATTGCAATATCAATGAAATGTCCATTGCAAAACTCCTTATAAAGTAATTTTTTTAACGGCGCGCAGAATTCTAAAGATTTCAGCAGGTAAAATCCGAATTATCTTTATAATTCAGTGGTCGGAATTCTATGCGGAATTTTATCCTAAAATTTCGCAAGTGGAATTTTACTCCACGGAAGCTAAATCTAACTTGATGAAATTCTGCATCTACGGAATTCTGCACGATAAATTTTATCTATTTAGAATTCTACTTTGCGGAATTTCGCCTATTAAATTAACCGACGAAATTCCGCGCCGCACCTAGTTTGGAACTATTTTTTGCTCATATGTGGGTTGAGCATAGATTTAGGCTCTAGAATTTTATCTATCTCCTCTTTTTTCAAATATCCGCGCTCTAAGCAGATTTCGCCGACAGATTTTCCGGTCTGAAGTGCCTCTTTGGCGATACTTGCAGATTTTTCGTAACCGATGTAAGGATTGAATGCAGTAACGATACCGACAGAATTTAGCACCGATTTTAGGCAAGCTTCAGGGTTTGCTTTTAGATGTTTGATAGCTTTTTCAGCTAGTGTATTCATCGCATTTTCCAAAAGCACAATCGAGTTAAATAGCGCATATGCGATGCCAGGCTCAAACGCATTAAGCTCGAATTCTCCGCGCTCTGAGCAAAGCATAATCGTAACGTCGTTGCCGATAACCTCGTAGCAAGCCTCGCCTACGACCTCGGCGATGACCGGATTTACTTTGCCCGGCATGATGGAGCTGCCCGGTTGCATCTTAGGAAGCTCGATTTCGCCTAGACCGCATCTAGGACCGGAGTTCATAAGACGTAGGTCGTTTGCGATCTTGCTTAGGCGAACGGCAGCTGTTTTTAGCGCGCCACTAACGTGAACGAAGTCTGCGGTGTCTTGTGTAGCGGCGATGAAATCCTCTGCAGCTTTAAATTTAACGCCGGTGATTTCACCCAGTTTTTTCTCGACTACGTTTTTGTAATCAGGGTGGCAGTTGATACCTGTGCCGATCGCCGTAGCGCCCATATTTAGGTAAGTCATCGACTCTCTAGCAGCTTTGATAAGTGCGATATCGGTTTTGATGTAGGTAGCAAAAGCGTTGAAAGTGTTTCCAAGAGTAGTAGGGACGGCATCCTCAAGCTCCGTCCTTCCCATTTTGATGACATCTTTGTATTCTTTGGCTTTAACTTCAAGCTCTTTTTTCAAATTTTCCATAGCTTTTAGTAGATCGGTTAGCTTGGCGTAAGCAGCGACTTTGATCGAGCTAGGATAGGTATCGTTGGTGCTTTGACCCAAATTTGTGTGGTCGTTTGGATGGAGGTATTGGTATTCGCCCTTTTTGTGTCCCATGCTCTCCAAAGCTATGTTAGTAATGACCTCGTTGGTATTCATATTCGTCGAAGTTCCGGCGCCACCTTGGATCATATCGACTACGAATTGATCTCTGAACTCTCCTGCGATGAGCCTATCGCAAGCTTTTGCAATCGCATCGGCTTTTTGTGCGTCTAGGACTCCGACCTCTTTATTGGCTAGTGCAGCTGCTTTTTTGATTTGTGCAAATGCCTTGATAAAAAATGGATAGTCTTTGAGCGCTCGTCCGCTTAGATGGAAGTTCTCTAGTGCCCTAAATGTCTGCACACCGTAGTAAAAATCGTCGGAAATTTCTAATTCACCGATGAAATCGTGTTCTTTTCTGGTCTTTGCCATAATAAGTCCTTTCGTTGAAATTGTTAATGGAATTTTAAAGCTTTTAGTATTAAAAGCAGCTTAAAACGTAACGAAAAATTAAAATTTAGAAATTAGTATGATTGTTTAAGGCTTTAAATAGAATTTTACTTAAAAAATATTTTGGAATTCGCTACTAAGGCATAATTACACTTTAATAGAAATATCGTATCATAAGTAGATTATGAAAGTGAAATTATAAAAATTCTTGTTTAGCTTAAATTATAATTTGAAAAATTTGAAGTTAAAGGCGGTAAAGGCGGAATTTTTTATTGCATTTATATTTACTAGAGCGGAGCTATTTTTTGCGTTTTATAAAATAAATATATAGGAGCGAGATTATAATGACGACAGCGAACAGAGCGATCGTAATTAGATGCAGATCTTGCTTGATTAGCTCCTCGTTTTCGCCGATGAAATATCCCAAGCTCATAAGTATTAATGTCCAAATCGCAGCTCCAAGCCCAGTAAATAGCACGAAGCGCGCGACATTCATCTTTGCAAGGCCCGCAGGAAGGCTGATGTATTGACGAATGCCTGGGATTAGGCGGCAGTTAAACGTTGAAATTTCGCCATGGCGGTTAAAAAAAGCTTCGAATTTTGCAAATTTCTCCTCGGTGATGCCTGCGTATTTGCCGTATTTAGCGATAATCTTACGTCCAAAAAAATAGCATAGATAGTAATTAAACAGCGCGCCGGTGATGCTACCGCCAAGCCCACAAACAAATGCCGCAACAAAGCTCATCTGCGATTTTGAGGCCAGATAGCCCGCGGGGATCATCACGACTTCACTTGGGAAGGGAAAGAAGCTGCTTTCTAAAAACATCATCACAAAAATGCCAAGGTATCCCCAACCTGCGACAAATTCTACTATAAAATTTACGATATCAGAAAGCATTTGAATTCCTTGATTTAATGTAAAAAACCGGCTGCGCTTAAAATTCCGCAAAATTTAACATCGGCATAGCGAATAAGTTTAGAATTTAACAATCCGGCGATACAAGAGTGATCTTAAAATTTCACAAAATTTAGCGCATATAAAACAAAGGCGCGGGCTAAATTTTATCCTTACAAGTTGCCACCGTAGCGAACTTGCATTATAAATTTAATAGCCTCGCGCCTTAAAATTAAAACTATTTTGCGTATTCGATGTTTAGTTTGCCGAATAGCTCATTAGCCTTGTCATCGATTTTTTTATTTACTTTGCTTGGAAGTAATTGATTTTTGATGAGATCTTTTACCTTTTCAAACGGCATAGTCTCAGCCTTTTTGCTGCTTTCTTTGTAGATTATATGATATCCGAATTGCGTCTTTACCGGCGTTTTGCTCATCTCACCATCTTTTAGCGCAAACGCCGCTTTTTCAAACTCCGGCACCATCATGCCTTTGCCAAAAGAGCCCAAATCGCCACCGTTTTCTTTCGCACTTGGATCGATTGAAATTTCTTTAGCTAGCTTATTAAATTCCTCTTTTAAATTCTCTTTTTTGACTTTTGATAGCTTCGCAATCGCGTTTTTAGCAGCCTTTTCGTCTGCTACTAAGATATGGCTTGCAGTAACGGAATCTGGTTGCATGAAATTCTGTTTATTTTCATCATAAATTTTTTTAGCTTCCTCGTCGCTGATGCTTACGTCTTTAGCTTGTTCGCGTTGCCATAGATTAAATGCGATGCCATCTTTAGCAAGCTCTAGCTGATGCTTATATTCGTCGCTGTTTTCAATGCCTGATTTTTTCGCCTCTGCGATTAGAAGTTTGTATTTGATCAGATCATCGATTAGTTTTTTCTTCTCATCGGCGGTTGGTTCCTGTCCGCCGTGCTGCATACCTTGAGCCAAAAACGGTGCAACATCCTCATCCGTAATAGTGATATTTGCGTCTTTTGCAGTAGCCAAAACGCCTGCATTAAGCGAAGATATAGCCATAGCGGCAACAAAGCTGAAAGATAAAATTCTTTTCATTATTTTTCCTTTATTCGGTAAATTTCGCGCAATTATAAAAAAAGATAGTAAATAAAATAGCCAATGTCAGCAAATTCGGCGCGAATCCTGCGCCGAATTTTAAAAAGAGGGGAGTTAAAACGACGGGATGATTGCGCCTTTATATTGCGTCTCGATAAATTTTTTCACTTTCTCGCTTTGAATCGCTTTATCTAGCGCCTTGATTTTAGGGCTGTTTTCGTTGCCTTCTTTAACGCTAATGACATTTGTGTAAGGGTTGCCCTCAGCCTTTTCTAAAAATAACGAATCCTTGATCGGGTTTAAATTTGCATTAAAAGCAAAATTTGAGTTGATGACTGCAATATCGACATCACCCAGAGTGCGTGGAAGCGCGGCGCCTTCAAGCTCTAAAATTTCTAAATTTTTAGGGTTTTTCGTGACATCTAACGGCGTGCGTAGCTTGGCGTTTTGATCAACTTCGATGAGCCCTGCGGCTACGAGTAGATCCAGCGCGCGGCTTTCGTTAGTCGGGTCGTTCGGCACGGCAACTTTGGCACCGTTTTTAAGATCTTTTAAATTTTTAATCTTATGGCTGTAGATGCCCATCGGCTCTAAATGCACGCCTACGGTCGCTTTTAATTTCGTGCCCTTGTTGGCGTTAAATTCCACCATATACGGCACGTGCTGGAAAAATCCCGCATCCACGTCGCCGCTATCGGTAGCGAGGTTCGGGGTTACGTAGTCGTTGAAAACCTTGACCTCAAGATCGTAGCCTTGGGCTTTTAGATCGGGCTTGATCTGCTCCAAAATTTCGGCATGCGGTATCGGAGTAGCGGCGACTACGATTTTTTCGGCAAGAGCGAAACTGACGACGCTAGCGCTAAGAAGCGAAGCGAGAAGAAATTTCTTCATATTTAATCCTTTTGGTTAAAATTTTGCGGTATTATAGCAGGTAGAATTTTTAATGTCAAGTATTTTTATATGATTTTTTAAAATTTTATCTAAAATATTCTAAAATTCGATATTTCTATATATATTTAAATACTACATTTTATTGTATAATGCAGAATTGGCACGCTTTAATGAGCGCTTTACAAAAATTCCGCTAAAATCGCAAAATTTAAAATTTTAAAAAAGGGCTGAAAATGGCAGATTTTTACGACGCGAAAGCCGTAGAGGAGAGCTTTTATAAAATTTGGGAACAGCGCGGCTACTTCGAGATCGACGGCAATAAAGATATCCAACAAAAAGGCAAAAACTTTTGCATTATGATGCCCCCTCCAAACGTCACCGGAGTGCTTCATATCGGGCACTCGCTCACTTTTACCTTGCAAGATATCATGACGCGATACAAGCGAATGGATGGCTACCGTACGCTTTGGCAACCGGGGTTAGACCACGCAGGCATTGCGACGCAAAACGTCGTCGAGCGCGAGCTTTTGATGCAAGGGATTAAAAAAGAAGCGATCGGGCGCGAGGAGTTTTTAAAGCACGTTTGGCGCTGGAAGGAGCAAAGCGGCGGGCAGATCGTAAAGCAGATGAAGCGCCTGGGCGTCACGCCCGCGTGGAGCAGACAGCGCTTTACTATGGATGAGGGGCTTAAAAATGCCGTTCGCAAAGCCTTCGTAAATTTATACGACGCAGGGCTCATCGTGCGCGGAAACTACATGGTGAACTGGTGCACGCACGACGGCGCGCTAAGCGATGTGGAGGTTGAGCACAAGGAAAACAAGGGCAAGCTCTATCATTTGCGTTACTACTTTGCGGACGGACAAAATTTATCAAATTTAAATGGATGCCGAGCACCAAATTTAAATAAAAATTCTGTTTCAAATTTAACTCAAAATGACGAGGCAAAGTATCGCGATGAAGATTTGCAGGTTGTGCAGAATTTTGCGAGCGCAGATAGAACGGATGGTTCATCAAGCGAGCAAAATTCAAACTCTTGCAAAGATTCGAGCGAGATGAGCCGCAACTACATTGTTGTCGCAACTACGCGCCCCGAGACCTACTTCGGCGACACCGCCGTAATGGTAAATCCCGCGGACGAACGCTATAAAAATTTAATCGGCAAAAAAGTCGTGCTGCCGCTAATCGACCGCGAGATAGAGATCATCGCCGACGAATACGTCGATATGAGCTTCGGAACGGGTGCTGTGAAGGTCACGCCAGCGCACGACACCAACGACTACGAGGTCGGTAAGCGCCACGAGTTGGAGTTTATCACCGTTTTTGACGAAAAAGGAATTTTAAATGAGCAGTGCGGTAAATTTCAAGGCTTAGAGCGACTTGCCGCGCGCGATCAGATCGTAGCGGAGCTTGAGCGGCTGGGCTTTATAGAAAAAATCGAGGATTACGAAAATCAAGTCGGCTACTGCTACCGCTGCAAAAACGTCGTCGAGCCGTACATCTCTCAGCAGTGGTTCGTGCGCGCAGATATCGCAAAAGATGCAATTACCAAAGTAAATTCCGGTGAGGCGGAATTTTTCCCGAAGCACTGGATCAATAGCTTCAACGCCTGGATGCGCGAGCTGAAGGACTGGTGCATCAGCCGCCAGCTGTGGTGGGGACATAGAATTCCCGTATTTTACTGCGACTGCGGCCATCAGTGGGCAGATGAGCGTGAGAGCCCCGATGCCTGCCCGAAATGCGGCGGTAAAAATTTTACTCAAGATCCCGACGTACTCGATACGTGGTTTTCAAGCGGTCTTTGGCCGATCAGCACGCTTGGCTGGGGCAACGGCGAGGCGCTGAAAAACGAGAAGTGGTTTGAGGAGGATTTGAGCGAATTTTATCCGAATACTATGTTAATTACCGGCTTTGACATTTTGTTTTTCTGGGTCGCGCGCATGATGTTTCAGTGCCAAAACGCCATGGGCGAGCTGCCGTTTCGCGACATCTACCTGCACGCCTTAGTTAAGGACAAAGACGGCAAAAAGATGAGCAAATCGAGCAAAAACGTAGTCGATCCGCTGCTAAAAATCGATGAATTTAGCGCCGATATTTTGCGCTTTACGCTTACGATTTTGTGCGTGCAGGGGCGCGATTTGCGCCTTAGCGACGATAAGCTTTTGATATATCGAAATTTTACGAATAAGCTCTATAACGCGAGCAAATTTTTGCTTTTAAACGCTTCTAAATTTGACGATTTAGACGCGGCGCAGATCAAAACGAGCCTCGGCAAATATATGCTTTCGCGCTTTAACTGCTGCGTGGGCGCGGTGCGGGAAAATTTAGACGAATACCGCTTCAATGACGCTGCGACCGAGCTTTATAAGTTTTTTTGGGACGAGTTTTGCGACTGGGGCATTGAGCTTAGCAAGGCGGACAAGGCCGCGATCGGCGAGCTAGGGATGATTTTTAAAGAGGCGATGAAGCTGCTAAGCCCGTTTATGCCGTTTCTAAGCGAGTATCTGTATCAGGAGCTAAGCGGCACGAAGCTGCAGGACGCGCGCTCCATCATGGTGATGAGATACCCGCAGCGGGGCGAGCGCGACGAGCGGATCGAGGAGCTATTTTCGCTTCTCATCGAAGCGATCGTGAGCATTCGTCGCGCAAAGGCGACGATTGAGCTCGGCAATGCGCGCGTAGCCAAAGCCTACGTCAAATCCGCAGTCGATTTAAGCGCCGCCGCGGACTACATCAAAACGCTTGCCAAGGTAGATGAAGTGGAATTTACGCAGCAAAATATCGCAAATTCCGCCCGCGACGTAAGCGAGAGCTTAGAAACTTTCGTGCCGCTTGAGGGGGTCGATCTTAGCGGCGTGATTTCGCGTCTTAACGCGCAAAAAACGAAGCTGCAAAAAGAGATCGAAAAGCTCTCAGGCATGCTAAATAACGAAAAATTCGTAGCCTCCGCCCCGCAAGCCGTGGTTGAAGCCAACCGCGAAGGGCTGCAGAGCGCGCAGGAAAAATTCGCCAAAGTATGCGACGAGCTAAAGGCGTTTGGCGAGTAGCCCGTTAGTTTGAGCTTAAATTTTAAATTAAGGAGAAAAATATGTCAAAAGGTAGTATCGGTGGATTTACGTTAGGCACGGTCATAGCCGTCGCACTATCATGGGGAGTCAATAAAAGCATAATGTGGGCGATAATCCACGGATTTTTAAGTTGGTTATACGTGATTTATTATTTCTTACTGAGGTAAAATTTCATCGGCGGCGCGCCGTTTTACGCGCTAAATTTTAAAATTTATCAAGGATAAAAAATGAGCGAAAAAATAAAAATAGCGGTTTTAGGATATGGAAATTTAGGTCGCGGCGTGGAGCTTGCCGCGCGAAATAGCAAGGATTTGCAGCTTTCGGCGGTGTTTTCTCGCCGCGAGCCGCACAGCGTGCAAACATGCGGCGCGCCGGTATTTAGCGTGGATGAAATTTTAGCGCACAAGGGCAAATTTGACGTTTTGGTGCTTTGCGGCGGTAGCGCGACGGATCTACCGACGCAGACGCCCGAGTTTGCGCTAAATTTTAACGTCGTTGATAGCTTTGATACGCACGCAAAAATCCCGGAGCATTTCGCCGCGGTGGACGCCGCAGCCAAAAAAGGCGGAAACGTAGGCATCATCGCCGTGGGCTGGGATCCTGGGCTGTTTTCGCTAAATAGATTATTTGGCGAGAGTGTGCTGCAAAACGGCAGCAGTTATACGTTTTGGGGCAAAGGCGTGAGCCAAGGCCACTCAGACGCCATCCGCAGGATCGAGGGCGTCGTGGATGCGCGCCAATACACCGTACCGATAGATAGCGCCTTGGAGCGAGTTCGCGCGGGTGAAAACCCGAGTCTTAGCACGCGCGAAAAACACCTGCGCGAGTGCTACGTCGTGGCCGAGGACGGCGCCGATAAAGCGCGCATCGAGCGTGAGATAAAAACGATGCCCAATTACTTCTCCGATTACGATACGAGCGTGCATTTTATCGATATTGCGACGCTTAAAAAAGAGCACGGCGGCATCCCTCACGGAGGCTTCGTCTTGCGAAGCGGAGCGACGGGCGAGCGCGGCGAAAATAAACATTTGATCGAGTTTTCGCTAAAGCTTGATTCAAATCCCGAATTTACCGCAAGCGTGCTCGTAGCTTACGCCCGCGCAGCGTATCGTTTGGCACAAAGAGGTGAGCGCGGCGCGTTTAGCGTATTTGACATCGCTCCGGCGCTTCTTTCGCCAAAGAGCGCAGATGAGCTAAGGCGCGAAATTTTATAAATTTCTGGGGCGTTTCGGCGGAATTATGAACGAGGAAATCTGAGTGATAAAGATAGAAAATTTAAAGAAATTTTACGGAAAAACCTGCGTGATCGACGATGTGAGCCTGGAGGTGAAACAGGGCGAAATTTTTGCCATCGTCGGTCGCAGCGGCGCGGGTAAAAGCACTCTGCTGCGCTGCATAAACGGCCTTGAGGACTATCAAGAAGGAAGCCTTAAGGTAGAGGGCAGGGAGGTAAGAGAGCTAAGCGGCGCTCAGATCCGCGAGTTGCGCAAAAATATCGGTATGATTTTTCAGCACTTCGCGCTTATGAGCCGCCGCAGCGTCGCGCAAAACGTCGCCACGCCGTTAGCGTTTTGGGGATATTCGAAAGATCACACGAAGCGCCGCGTCGCCGAGCTTTTGGAGCTCGTGGGGCTTGCAGATAAAGCAAACGCCTATCCTAGCGAGCTTAGCGGCGGACAGAAGCAGCGCGTGGCGATCGCGCGCGCGCTTGCATTAAGCCCTAAAATTTTGCTTTCCGACGAGGCGACTTCGGCGCTTGATCCCAACACCACCGCGCAAATTTTATCGCTTCTGCGCCGCATCAATCGCGAGCTAGGCATTACGATCGTGCTCGTTACGCACGAGATGGAGGTCGTAAAGGGCATCGCGCAGCGAGCGATCCTGCTTAGGGGCGGGCGCGTGAGTAACTCGGGCGATATCGTCTCGCTGTTTTTGCACCCGGATGAGAATATGAAGGAGTTTTTGGGCGAGGAGGAGGTGCTACCCGCAAGCGGCGTGAATATCAGGCTCTTTTTCCCGCCCGCGGTTGCGTTTGACAGCGTGATCACGCATATGGCGCGCGCTTTGGAGATAAATTTTAACATCGTTTGGGGCAAGCTCGAGCGCCTCGATAAAAACGTCGTCGGAAGCCTCGTGATCAACGTAGAGCCCGCACACGTCGCGCGCGTGGAGGAATTTATTAAAAACGCGGGCGTGATCTACGAGATCGTAAGCGAGGATGAGATCAAAAGCTGTGCCGCGATCTAGGTGTGATTTCGCGCCCTGTGCGCTTGCGCCGCACTAAATTTAAGGGCTTACGCGGCATGGCGAATTCAAAAACTCGCGCGAGGTCGCGAACTCAAAGGCTGGCTCGGCGTTTTTGATTTGATGTGCGCGTCGTGGCATTAGTCGTGGCATTACAAATTTAATTAGTTTAGCCGGCGGTTTAAATTTCTATTTTGCCTCGATAAAATAAGCTCGGCAATGCGCTGTTGGCGTGCGCCCTCGCTAGCTTTGATTCGCGTTTAGAATTCGACTAGCCGTAGCGAGCGATTTAAATTTCAGAGATCGCGACCGACCGAGCGCATTTAAGCCGCTCCGCGTTTGAAATTACAGGCGTTTAAATTTAAATTTGAATTTTTTTCGGAATTTCACACATACTTCACTTTTACGGAAGTATAATTCCGCTAATTTCTTTTAAGGAGTACGTAATGAAAAAACTTACTTTGTTTGCGCTTAGTGCGCTATTTGCTGGCACTTTTGCCGTAGCTGCCGACATGGGCATGAAAGATGAGATGAAGGACGCCAATACATCAATGCATAATGGTGCGAAAGAGATGAAGGGCGACATGAAAGATATGCACAAGGATGCTATGAAAGAGGGTAAACATATGAAGGATGAGATGAAAGGCGAAATGAAAAAAGAGATGAAAAAAGAGATGTAGTGAGTAAAATTTTACTCGTAGAGGACGATGAGACGCTTTGCGATCTCATCGGCGAATATCTAAAAGACGCGGGCTTTGACGTATGCGTTTGCAGCGACGCTCAAAGCGCCGCGGATCTTGCTTATGAACAAAAATTTGATCTTTTTATCTTTGACGTAAAAATCCCCAAAGGCGACGGATTCTCACTTTTAAAAGAGCTACGCAAGAGCGGCGATCGCACCCCTGCGATATTCGCCACGTCGCTAAATACGCTTGATGATCTTGAGGTTGGTTTTAAAAGCGGCTGCGATGATTATCTCAAAAAACCATACGAGCTAAAAGAGCTGTTGCTGCGCGTTAATTCTCTCATAAAGCGAAACTTCAGCCACAATTTTGATGATTTTGTAACTATTGACGACGAGTTTAAATTTTACTTTGCAAGCAAAGAGCTACGCAGATCGGGCGTGCCCGTCGCGCTTTCAAACAAAGAGCGCGAGCTGCTGGCACTTTTTTTACAAAATAAAAACAGGCTTTTAAGCAAGGATGAAATTTTCTCCGCGATCTACGCTTTTGACGAAACTCCGAGCGAGGAAGCGCTGCGAACTTATATCAAAAATCTACGCCGCGTCCTAGGCGAAGAGCACATCATAAATCGCCGCAATGCAGGGTATCTGTATGTCTGAGAAGACCGCTTTAACGCTTAAAATTTTATCTTTGTATCTCATTTCAAGTGCGTTGTTTTTGGGATATTTTTTCAAGATAAATTACGGGATGAACGAAGCCGCGCTGCTTTCGCACAGGATAAAAGAGCTAAAAGAGATCAAGATGATGATCTATATGAAAGCAAGCATGGACGGGCTGGAATCGCTAGCGGACTTTGAGCGCGAAAAGGGCGTGAGTGCGTGTATATTTAAGCCAAACTCTGATGAAATTTACGGCTGTGACGGCGAGCTTGGCGCACTTGATAAAGCGAAGCTAAAGGCGGAATTTATAAGTGGCGGTAGGCTAGGAATTTATGAGAATCTGCAAAATATGGAGGAGCGAAACGCCTTTTCCAAGGCTAAAATCATTCTGCTTGGAAGTAGTGTGCAGGGCGAAATTTTAACGCTTCGTATCAAAACCGCAGCGATGATGATAGCGCTTTTGGGCGTGATATTAGCCGTGGCGTTTTATCTGGTGCGGCTAGGTACAAAGCCGCTTTACGATAAGATTGACACGCTAAATCGCTTCATCAAGGATAGTACTCACGAGATTAATACTCCGCTTAGTATTATCTCCATGAGCGTCGAGACGATGCGGCACGCAGAGCTTGGGGAATACAACGCCAAACGCGTCGCTAATATCGATCTTGCCGCCAAGACGCTTTCGCGCATCTACGAGGATCTCGTGTTTTTGACCTTCGGTATGAATAAGGATGGCGAGATTAGCTCGATCGATCTAAAAAGCCTCGTCGCTTCGCGCTGCGAATACTTCGCGCCGTTTATTCAAAAACGCAGACTAAGCCTTAAAACCGATCTTTTGGATGCGAGTATGAATGCAAACGTCTATGAAATTTCGCGCCTGATCGACAATTTGCTAAGCAACGCCGTAAAATACGCAAACGCAGGCGGCTACGTGGATGTGCGGCTAAGGCGCGGTGAGCTAGCGATCTCAAATAGCGGCGAGGGGATCGATAGTAAAAAGGGCGGCGAAATTTTCAGGCGCTTTGCACGCTTTAACTCAAGCGAGGGCGGCTTTGGAATCGGGCTTAGCATCGTAAGCGAGGTCTGCAAAAAATACTCCTTTTCTATCTCCTACGACAGCGTGCCGGGCGAGATAACGACCTTTCGCCTTACGTGGCGCGAATAAAATTTTAAAATTTAGCAAAATTTCAAAATTTAAAAGCGGTCGCTTGCGGTTTAAATTTAATCGTCGCTCGGTCGCTTAAATTCCGCGCAAAAAAGCTCTAATTGCTGGAGCGTTTAAATTTAATCGTCGCTTGTTTTTGTTCTAAAACGGAGCGCGGAATTTTATCAGTCGTTCGCTTTGCGCTCGTAAAATGACCCTGAAAGTTATGGGTGCAGAATTTTATTCGTCCGCGATTTTATAAAATTTAGCTTTTATTTCTCGATAGATATATCCAGTGGACTATATTACTGAATAAAATCGGAACAGACATACCAAAAAACATTGAGCCGCCTCCAAAAAACGATAGTCAACCAAACAAGCTTTCTCTGCTCGCAAAAGTAGGAAACGCCCGTTGCCTACTTTGTGTGGGATGCCGTTTATGGCAAAATCGGCGTAGAAATAATTATTTAGAAGCCAATAGATAAAAGGTATGCCGATAAGCATAATTAGCTGCGTCTTGACGGCGGGAAGCTCTTTTTTGTATAAGAATGTGGCGATCGGACAATACGCGCAGCTTAGCGCGAAAGCCGTTAAAGTAGGTACCCATAATGCCGCGACGTAAAATTCCGCAAGCTGCGTGTGCGGGCTTATTTTGCCGATCGCAGCGATGTTTGGAAAAAACTGCTTCATAAATTTAACGAAGTCTGCGCATGCCGCACTTACGTCTAAAATGTTTTCGGGTAGCTCGAATACGCTAAGTGCCGTGATCGCAAACAGCGCAAAAACCGCCGCGTAAAGTCGCCCGAAAAATTTGATAAATTTCGTATCGGGATATGGCGCCTCTTGCTCTTGCGCGCCTTGAGAATTCGGCAGATCGCTCATCGTTCGCTCCTTTAATAAAATTTGCGCGTCAAAACCCGGCTCGCGCTAAATTTTAAAATTTTATGCCTTATCGTTCGGTAAAATTTCACGACGAGAACTTGCTTTGGAATTTTGCGGTCAAATTTGAAATAAAATTTATTAAATTTAACCGAGCAATGCTTTTTTAAAAACAAAGTCTCGCCGCTTCTAACGCGCAGTGATCTAGGCGGGATTTGGGCGGCAGACCTGCTTACGGTTGCTAGCCGAAGCAAAGTAAAAGGGCGCTTCGCAAGTATAGCCCCTTCCGTTCCACTTCTTCCGAGGAAGAATTTAAGCCTTATCGGAAGCGACAAATAAAATTAAACCCGCGCGTAGCGTAGCAATTTCTCGTATCGTCGGAGCGAGAAAGCCCCTAAAATAAAGAAAGCCCTTTCATTTCACGCAAGCTCGCAGCCAAAGCCTAAAATTTAATTGCCTAACAAAAAGGCAAGTTGGTATCACTGCTCGCAAAATAACCGCGGAATCCCGCTAGATCAAATTTAAAATTCCGAGTATTTCTGATAGTCGATCTGCGCGGAGTTTTTGTTGATCGTATCGACCGTAGCTTCGGCGATCGCCAGCTCCTCGTTGGTAGGGATTACAAGCGTTTTGATTTTGCTATCCGCCGCACTTAAATTTCTAATCGAGCCGGTATTTTTTGCGTTTTTTGTCGCATCGATTTCGATGCCGATATGAGCGAGCTTCTCGCAGACATTTTGCCTAAAATGCGGTGCATTCTCGCCGATACCGCCGGTAAAGATCAAAGCGTCCACTCGCCCAAGCACGGCGTAATACGCTCCGATCATCTTAACGACGCTGTACACGAGCATCTCAAACGCAAGTTTCGCGCGCGGCTCGCCGCCTTCCATCTTTTCATATACCTTTCGCAGATCGCTTGCGCCGCAGATGCCCAAAAGCCCGCTTTTTTTGTTCATTATGACGTCCATATCCTGCGCGTTGTAGCCCGCGACGCGCTCGATGTATGGGATGATCGCAGGATCGATCGAGCCGCATCTGGTGCCCATGATGATGCCTTCAAGCGGCGTTAGCCCCATCGAGGTGTCGATGCACTTGCCGTTTTCTATGGCGCTCACGCTCGAGCCGTTGCCGAGATGTAGCGTAATGGCGTTGAAGTTTTCGTATTTTTTACGCAAAAATTTCGCCCCCATCGTCGAGACGAACCAATGCGACGTGCCGTGCGCGCCGTAGCGACGAACCTTATATTTTTCGTAGAATTCATACGGCAGCGCGTACATATACGCATAAGGCGGGATGCTTTGATGAAAGATCGTATCAAAAACCGCGACGTTTGGAATTTTCGGAGCTATTTTGAGGCAGGATTTGATGCCCGCTAAATTTGCGGGATTGTGTAGCGGCGCAAGCGGCGCAAGCTCGGCGATTTTAGCCATTACGTCATCATCTATGAGCGCGGGAGCGTCGAAATAATCCGCACCTTGGACTATTCTATGCCCGATGCCGCCTACTTGAGTTAGATCGTTGATTACTCCGCTTTGTTTTAAAAGATCAATCGCAATCGCAATCGCGGTTTCGTGATTTGGAATTTGCTCGTTTTCAACTTTTATGCTTCGTCCATTGGCGCAATTGATGCTTCCGCTTGCGTGCGTCGAGCCGATCTCCTCGATGAGCCCACTTGCGATGCAAGCGTGATTTAGCATATCGTGGAATTTAAATTTAACCGAGCTCGAGCCGGAATTTATGACTAGGATATCCATTAATTCTCTCCCGCTTGAATTGCGCTGATAAGTATCGTGTTTACGATATCGGCGACCTTGCAGCCGCGACTTAGATCGTTTACCGGCTTTTTTAAGCCCTGTAAAATCGGTCCGATCGCCACGGCGCCTGCGGTGCGCTGCACGGCCTTATAACAGATATTTCCGCAGTTAAGATCGGGGAAGATAAATACGTTCGCGCGCCCTGCGACCGCAGAGCCCGGCATCTTTTTCTTAGCGACCGCTGCATCGACTGCGGCATCGAATTGCAGCGGTCCGTCGATTAAAAGCTCCGGCGCCTTTTCGCGCGCTTTTTGCGTCGCAGTTTTTATGAATTCCACGCTATCGCCGCTGCCGCTATCGCCGCTGGAGTAGCTTAGCATCGCCACGCGCGGCTCAAGCCCGAACGCCTTTGCGGTCGCGGCGCTTGAGATCGCGATACCTGCCAGATACTCTGCGCTCGGGCTCGGCGCTACGGCGCAGTCGGCAAAAAGCAGAGCCTGCGTATCCAGGCACATTATAAACGCACCGCTAACGGTTGCGATGCCCGGCTTGGTCTTGATGATCTGAAGCGCGGGGCGGATCGTCTCCGCAGTAGTCGTGCCGGCACCGCTTACCATCGCATCAGCTAGCCCTTCATACACTAGCATCGTGCCGAAGTAGGTGCGATCGCGCACTAAATCGCGCGCCTGCGCCTCGCTCATACCCTTTGCCTTGCGAAGTTCATAAAGATCGCGCGCAAATTTTTCCAAGCTCGCATCCGTCTGCGGATCTAAAATTTTAACGCCGCTTAGATCGAGACCTAGCTTGCTTGCGCTTTTTTGCACTTCGTCTTGCCGCCCCAGAAGGATCAAATTTGCCGCGCCGCTTTGCTTTATAATCGCGGCCGCGCGTAGAATTCTCTCATCGTCGCTTTCGGGCAGTACGACGGTTTTAACGTTCGCGCGAGCCTTTGCGTAGAGCTTGCTTTCAAATTTCAACGGAGTTAGAATTTCACAGCGTGTGGAGTTTGCAGCGTCCGTGAAGTAGCTTTTGTCGGCAACGACTTTATCAAGCTCTATCGCGCCGCTTTCGCAAGCGAAATTTTCGTCGTGAAATTTTGCATCGCTTTCGCAGGCAGAATTTTTACCGCAAAGCTCCGATTTTTTAGAATTTGCACCCTCTTGTGCAGGTCTTAGCGCGGAAAATGAAATTTTATCCTCATATATGCTGGCAAAGCTTACCGCTTTTGCTGCGGTGATCAAGCGCGTGCCGATGCGCGCGGCAATTTCGTTAGGATAAAATCCGCAAACTGGGATATTTAGATCCTTTGCGATTTGTAAATTTAGCTCGCGCAGATCAGCTCCCGCTACGCCGCGAACCAGCACAAAATTACACTGCTTTAGGATCTGTGCAAAGCGTTCTATCGCCGCTTTTCGCACGCGCTCATCCTGCCCATCCGCGAGCGCTTTTTCAAGCTCGCTCCTGCTAAAAAGGGCATTGTCGCCAGCGATGCAAAGTTGCAAAACGTTGTGAAAGCTCATGGATAAAATTTTATCTAGTTTTTTTAGCTCGGATTGATAGGCGGCGGGTTCGTCGCATAGGAGCAAAATTCCGTTCATCGGTTGATCCTTTGAAATAAGATAGGCAATTGTAGCAAAATTTTGCTTGCGTGTTAATCAAAGATTTATCGTGAGGGTTTAGAATTTGGTAACTTTCAACAAAGGAGCGCACATGAAAAATTTAGTGATTTTGGCTCTTTTAGTGAGCCTCGCCGCGGCGAAAATCAACATAAACGAAGCTAGTCGCTACGAGCTGATGACGATCGGCGGACTTGATGCGGGTAGGGCGGATATGCTTATGCAATACCGCCAAAAGCGCGAAATTTCAAGTGCAGATGAGCTAAAGGGCATCAACGGCTTTGCAAGTTACGATACCGCTAAACTGCAGAAGAGCTTTGAAATATCGCCTAGAGCTAACGTGCAGCAGCCGGTGCAGCCTGAGCGCGATATAGTCGTGGTCGAAAAGACCCGCACCCGCACGGTTTACGGAGGCTCTACTTACAAACGCGTTGAAAATTACGGCAATGGCATCACGATCACAGAGACCGGCACTTTACCGCCACCTCCTCCGCGAGGATATGGTAGGCACGGCGACATGATGCCGCCTCCTCCTCCGCCTCCTGGCGGTATGCCACCACCTCCGCACGGAGGTATAAAACCGCCACCTCCACCGCCACCTCCGCGCGATGATTATTCTCGCAGGAGAAGTTCTAATAGTATGAGCGATAGCGAAATCGGCGGAAGCTCGCGCCGTAACATGCCGGTGCCTATGCATATGGGAACGATCCGCTCGAAAAGATCCAGTAGCGTCACAAGCTTCGGCGACTGCGATCCGCAAAGCGGTAACTGCGCTAGCGTGGGCGTAGGCGTGCAGGTAGATAGAGGGTTTTAAAATTTAATTTATGCGGGCGGAATTTTAGGATTTTAAATCGAGATTCCGCCCGCCCTAAATTTACGGCTAAATTTTAAAATTTCGTAACGTAGAATTTAAAATTTACACAGGAGTTGCTCTGCGCTACGATAAAATTTCAAAGAATTTTGTAAATTTAATCTAGCCTCGCGTGGTAAAATTTCAAGCCAAAATTTTACGTTAAAACCGATGCACCGCGTTTTGTCATGATAAAACCTCGCGCCTTAAAATTTTAAATATGAAAATCCAGCCGCATTATAAATTTTAAATTCGCCTTTTCTACTCTTGCTAAATTCCAAAATTTTGCCCCCGTCTTGCTACTATTAAATTTTAAATTCGACCCGATTTAGCGCCTAAAATTCGTGAAATTTAATTTACAAAATAATATAATCACAAAATTATTCCAACGAAACAGGATGGGCGTATGAAAGAAATTAGCGGATCGCAGATGATCGTGGAGGCGTTGCGGCAGGAGGGGGTCGAGGTGGTTTTCGGCTACCCGGGCGGCGCGGCGCTGAATATTTATGATGAAATTTACAAACAAAAATACTTCAGACACATTTTGGTGCGCCACGAGCAAGCCGCAGCGATGGCTGCGGACGGATATGCGCGCGCTAGCGGCAAGGTCGGCGTGGCAGTCGTTACAAGCGGACCGGGTTTTACTAACGCGCTTACGGGGCTTGCTACGGCGTATAGCGACAGCATCCCGATCGTGCTTATTAGTGGGCAGGTGGCGACCTCGCTTATTGGCACCGACGCCTTTCAGGAGATCGATGCGATCGGAATTTCACGCCCCTGCGTCAAGCACAACTATCTAGTTAAAACGATAGAAGAGCTGCCTAGAATTTTAAAAGAGGCTTTTTACATCGCTCGTAGCGGCAGACCTGGACCCGTGCACGTTGATATTCCCAAAGACGTAACGGCGAAGCTTGGCATTTTTGAATATCCTAGCGAAATCAAGATGCAAACTTACAAGCCGAATTATAAGGGCAATGGAGGGCAGATCAAAAAAACCGTCGAGTTAATCGCAAGCTGCAAAAAGCCTATCCTCTACATCGGCGGCGGCGTCATCAGTGCCGGCGCAAGCGAGCTGGTGCGCGAGCTTAGCGAGTTTGCGCAGATCCCGGTCGTTGAAACCCTTATGGCGCTGGGGGCTATGCGAAGCGATGATAAAAACCGCCTCGGTATGGTCGGTATGCATGGCAGCTACGCCGCAAATATGGCGCTTAGCGAGTCGGATCTGATAATCTGCTTGGGCGCGAGATTTGACGATCGCGTCACCGGAAAGCTAAGTGAATTCGGCAAAAACGCAAAGATCATCCACGTCGATATCGATCCTAGCTCGATCTCAAAGATTATAAATGCGGATTATCCGATCGTGGGCGACGTGAAATCGGTGCTAGAGGAGATGCTGCCTCGCATTAAAAACGAGGTCAACCCTCAAAATTTCGAGCAGTGGCGGGAGCTCATCCGCAAATACGATGAAATTCACCCGCTTAAATTTAACGACAGCGATGAAATTTTAAAGCCGCAGTGGGTTATACAAAGTACCGCAAAAATCGCGGGCGAGGACGCTATCATCGCTACGGACGTGGGGCAGCATCAGATGTGGGTCGCGCAGTTTTATCCGTTTTGCAAGCCGCGCACGCTGCTAAGTAGCGGCGGGCAGGGCACGATGGGATACGGCCTGCCCGCGGCATTGGGCGCGAAGGCCTATGCGGGAGATAGACCGGTTATAAATTTCAGCGGCGACGGCTCGATTTTGATGAATATCCAAGAGCTGATGACTGCGAGCGCGAGCGGTCTAAACGTCGTAAATATCGTATTAAACAACAATTTCTTAGGCATGGTGCGGCAGTGGCAGAGCCTGTTTTACGGGCAGCGTTTCTCATCGACCGATCTTAGCTCGCAGCCCGATTTTGTGAAAATTGCGGAGGGCTTCGGCGGCGTAGGCTTTAGCGTTAGCACTAAAGCGGAATTTGAAGACGCGCTGAAGCAGGCTCTTGCGAGCAAGAAAGTAAGCGTCATCGAGGCTAAGATCGATCGCTTCGAAAACGTCTGGCCGATGGTGCCCGCAGGCGGCGCGCTTTATAATATGATTTTTGAGCAGGAGTCGTAAGGATGAATAGCATAAGAAGAGTAATATCGGTCGTCGTTACCGATGAGCACGGCGTTTTGTCGCGAATCTCGGGGCTTTTTGCGGGGCGCGGCTATAATATCGACAGCCTTACCGTTGCACCGATCCCAAATACCGGCCTATCGCGCCTTAGCATCGTCACTTCGGGCGATGAGCGCGTCATAGAGCAGATCACTAAGCAGCTTCATAAGCTGATCCCCGTCTACAAGGTCATCGATGATGCAAAATTTGTCGAAAAGGAGATGGTTTTGGTAAAGATCGCGCTGGGCGAAAATTTAGCGGGGCTTGATGCCGTTTTAAAAGCCTACAACGGCAGCATCGCAAACAGCGACGACAGCAAGATCGTCATCATGGCGTGCGACGACGCAGACCGCATCGACGGATTTTTAAAGACGATAAAAAAATACAATCCGATCGACGTCGTCCGCGGCGGCAGCGTCGCGCTGGATATGTAAGCGGCGATAAAATTTAATCAAAGGAGCGCAAATGAAATTATCTAAAATTGCTGAAATTTTAAATATAGAGCTTAGCGGAGCGGACGCGGAGATTACCGCGATAAATTCGCTTCAAAACGCAAGGCAAAGCGAGCTGAGCTACTGCGATAGCGACAAAAACGAGAAATTTTTATCCGCCACCAAAGCAGCCGCCGTGCTGGTAAAGTGCGGCACTGCGGTTCCAAACGGCGTGCGAGCGTTGGAGTGCGAAAACCCGCATCTAGCCTTTGCGATCTTAAGCGCGCATTTTGCCAAGCCGCTCATTCGCAGCGGCACGCCCGCAAAGATCGCCGCTAGCGCGCAGATCGGGCAGAACGTGCATATCGGCGTAAATTCCACGATCGGCGAGGATTGCGTCATTTCAAGCGGCGCGTATATCGGCGATGACGTGCATATCGGAAGCGGCTGCGTGATCCACGCAAACGCCGTCATCTACAACGACGCGATCATCGGCGAGCGCTGCATAATCCACGCAAACGCCGTTATCGGAAGCGACGGCTTCGGCTACGCGCACACCAAAACGGGCGAGCACGTTAAAATTTATCACAATGGCAACGTCGTGCTGCAAGACGAGGTTGAGATCGGCGCGTGCACGACGATCGATCGCGCGGTATTCGGCTCGACGATCGTTAAACGCGGCAGCAAGATCGACAATCTCGTTCAGATTGGGCACAACTGCGAGCTCGGGCAAAACTGCCTCATCGTCTCTCAAGTTGGGCTTGCGGGCTCGACGACGCTCGGGCGCAACGTCGTGATGGGCGGACAGAGCGGCAGCGGCGGGCACGTAAGCGTAGGTGATTTCGCTCAGATCGCGGCGCGCGGTGGCATAAGTAAGGATCTGGCGGGCGGCAAAAACTACGCAGGGCATCCTATAATGGAGCTTAGCGAGTGGTTTAAGCTGCAGGCTAAGATCGTTAGATTTTTTAAAGATAAAAAGCACTAGCCGTTTTGCCTTGGCTGACTTGCCTTGATTGGTTCGGTCGATCGGCTTGATTTGATCGTTTTGATCGTTCGCTCTGATCGACTCCTCTAGACAGCTTGATTTAATCGGTTCGCGTCGTTTCAGTGAAGTTTGAGATCGCCAGGCAGTTGGTGATTGTGGAGTGGTTTGCGTTGCCGTTTGTGCTTTGATGTATTTTGTAATCGCTGTGGCGGTAAATTTTGCCCTTTTATCGGCGAAATTCTGCCCGCGCCATTCTTTGTCGTGTGCTTGCTTCGCGGGTGCGGTAGAATTTGCTCTGCTAGTTTGAGCTGCGTTTGTTAGCAGTCATTGCGGCCGAGCTTTACGAGCGCTTTTAAATCAGTGAAAATTTAATTAAAGGAAAAACGATGATAGAGATGTTTTTATGCTCCTATTTTGCGGGCGCGGCGACGCTTTTTGAGGATTTTGCCGAACAAAATATCCGCACCAAGGAGGTGCTTTTTATCCCGACCGCCGCAAACGTAGAGGAGTACCGGGACTACGTGGACGAGGCGAAAGAGGCGTTTTCTAAAATGGGCTTTACGCTTCAAATTTTAGACGTTTCCAAAGCGAGCGAGGCCGAAGCGAAGGCGAAGATCGGCGCGGCGCAGGTGCTTTACGTAAGCGGCGGCAACACCTTTTATCTTTTGCGCGAGCTTAAAAAGAAAGGTCTTGCTAGCCTCATCGCAGATCGCGTCCGAAGCGGCGAGCTCGTGTACGTGGGCGAGTCGGCTGGCGCGATGATCGCCGCACCCAGCGTGGAGTACGCAGTCATGATGGACGATGGGGGCGACTACGAAGCTGCGGCGCAAACTGGGCTAGATCTTGTTAAATTCTATCCAGTAGTACACTACGGCGAGGAGCCCTTCGTGCAAAGCACGGCTGAAATTTTAAAAGCTTACGGCGGCAAGTTAAAATTGGCGCCGATAAATAACGCCGAAGCGATCGCGGTGCACGGCGATAAATTTAAAATTTTAGGACGGTAAACTGCGGCGTAAAAGTAAAATTTAGTAATTAAACGCTTCGTAAAATTTACGCTTATATTTTCGCATAGGGCTGCGAGGTGGAATTTGAGCTTAGGTGCGGCAAGCCGCTAACGAATAAATTTAATCAAAGGATCAAAATGAAAATACTACTTATTAACGGTGGGGCGCCGTTTAACGGCAATGGCGGCAAGCTAAGCAAAACCTTGCACGAGCTAGCCAAAAATACGCTGGAAGCCCTAGGGCACGAAACGCGCGAAACTACGATACATGAGGGCTACGACCTAGAGGGCGAGGTAGAGAAATTTCTATGGATGGATGCCGTGATCTGGCAGATGCCCGCGTGGTGGATGGGCGAGCCTTGGCTAGTCAAAAAATACATGGACGAGGTGTTTATGGGCGGCATAGGCAAGATAGTGGCAAACGACGGACGGCACAGCGCAAGCCCAAACGACGGCTACGGCACGGGTGGACTGATAAAGGGCAAATCGCACATGCTAAGCGTCACTTGGAATGCGCCGCTTCAGGCGTTTGAGAAGCCGGGCGATTTTTTCGAGGGCGTGGGCGTGGACGGCGTTTATCTGCATTTTCATAAGGCAAATGAGTTTTTAGGCACGAAAAGGCTGCCTACTTTTATGTGTAACGACGTCGTTAAAAACCCGGACGTAGAGCGTTTTATGAGAGATTACGAAGCGCATCTAAAAAGGGTTTTCGGCTAGCCTTGACGGCCTCAAACGAGTTTATCTGCTCGTAGTACAGCGCCAGATGGGCTAAAACGGATTATAAAATCGCTTCTTAAGCCGGATATTACGGCGCTTGTGAAATTTTAAAATAATGCCAAGCAGTACTTGTTCGAGTGTGGCTCGCGACGCGCGAGGTTTTCGTAAATCGCGAGATTCGAGCTTTGCTCGGCTGATTGACACTGCGTGATGTGAAGGAGGTGTGAAATTTGAAGTCTTGCGGCGCGCGATTTATGCAGTCACTATATAAAATTTCATACGGCTGTCGCAGCTTTTAAGTCTGTGCGAAATAAAACTTGCGAAACGACGTGGCATTTTGCGATCGTTTTAAATTTTGCAAATGCGCTGTATTTTAGCTCGGCGCGAGATAAAATTTTACGCGGCGCACTTTTATGTGATGTATGCGTCTGGCTTGCCGTTGCTCGTTAGTGCCATGTCAGCGAGTGCCTAAGCATGGATGAGTGCGATGGCTGGCTCGTGTAACTATTAGCGTGCCGTTCAGTGCTGCTAGTGGCTTTAAGAGGCGCGATGTGTATTTACAGGGGAAGAGATGCTAAAAATCGATATGCTTGAGTTTTTTCGCTAGGGCGAGTTTGCTGACGTAAAAAGCGGCTTGAGCTGCGCGCAGATCGCCTCGATGTTTGGCCCTGCGGATGCGAGCTTTAAGAGCGCGGGGGCTGAAATTTTAAGATACGGCGCCTTTGAGTTTCACTTTTTTCGGGACGAAATTTTTATGATCTTTTCGGATCATTTCAGAAGTGAGCCTCTTGATTTCGGCGGCGCAAGGGCGCGGCAAATCGAAATCGAGCCTTGGATATTATCGGGCTGTCCTGCCCCCATCGATCTTGCGGCAGTGAAAGGCGCTTTAAATCGTGAGCGGATCGAGTATCGCGAGCGCGCAACGGATGAGGGTTTGAAGCTAGACTTAAGCAGCGGCGTCACGCTTGCGTTTGAAAGCTTGATCGGGTTGGGCGAGCCCCACGGATACGAGCTTGCCGCATTTTGGATGAAATTTTAGTGGAATTTAAAAAGAGAAATATTTCTTTCGCGCGCTTTTTAAATTTAGCTTTCAAATTTACTCTTCGTCGAATGAAAATGAATGAAAATCCAAGCTAAATTTTGGCAGAAGCGGCGCCTTGTATCGCGCACGGCGCCGGAAAAACCGAGCCGTATTAGTTGCAGAAGTGCGGATTTAAAGATCGCGATAGCTTATAGCGACGCAGCTTTGTTTTTATGCTGCTACGGCGCGCCAGGATAAAGCGCCGAAATAAAATTTAAACAAAAGAGGTTTGATGTTTTTTGATACAAAATACGATGAAAAAAGATCGCTAGCTTTAATCAGATGAATACGCTTTTAAGATGCGTGCTGCTGTTTTTTATCCTTGGCGCGGGCGCGGCGCTGTATATGTCCTACACCGCGGTGCTACCGTCTAGCCCAGAAGATTTGCAGACCATAGAGGGGCGCGTTATATATGTGCAAACAAATAAGAGCAGAGGGGCTAGTTACTATAGGTTAAATTTAGTGGATAGCGCGTTTAAACAGAGGCGTTTTTCTTTAGATGTTTTCGGTGCCGAGAATACGGATACAAGACCGCGATATACGATAAGGACGTAAAAATTTGGTACCAAAGGATCGGGGGCGATACCGACCTTGCACGGCAGATCGCCCTTAAAGACGGGCAAATGGTTTTAAAATACGATTATGCTTTTGCAGCCAGGTTTTATTACGATACCATATCCGATTCCTATAGAATCACATATTTGAAATGGGGCGGCGGTGCGCTTGCGCTTTTGATCATTCAGATCGTTTTGACTCGGATAGCGAGGAGAAAATATCGCGCCAAATGGGGCTACTACGAAAAATCTACGAATAAAATTTAAAATCGCCGCCGCCGAATAAATTTAAGCAAAATTTTGACCGGGTAAAATTTCGGATCGGCTTTTGCGCGCCGATTAAATTTACGCGTCCGCTGCGCCGCGAAATTTAAATCTTAATTTAAATAGCGAAATAGGAAAAGTGAAATCGAGGTTTAAATTTTACTTTTTAAAATTATTTTGAAAAACGGCGGGTAGAAATCAGAGTTTTATCACAGAATTTTGTTTTTGGCAACTCTTGTGGGGAGCGACAAAAAAATGCGCTTTTTGCTTTTTTACTTGCGCGGTCAAAGGTGGCGCTTTAAATTTACTTGCCTTGAGACGGCGGTTTGGCTGTCGATGTAATCTTAGTCGCAAACTCATACTTTAAAATTTAACTGTAATGAAATGGTAGTGCGGCTTAAGCGTAAATTTTATCGTTGCGCCTAAGTTTTACTTCGACGTCATGCGCGGTAAATTTATAAAATTTCACGCCGCGCCGCGTAGCAAAATCAGCTCGCAAATTTTCAAATATGGCGGCAAAATTTAGCCCAAATTTAGGGCTAAATTTCACGTGCTTTCTAATTTTTCTCGGCTAATTTTTTCTCGATAAGCTTTAAAATTTCATCCGCGCTTACGCTCTGCCGCTTTAGGTCTGCACGGGTGATGAACTCGACGCTTCCTTCCGCTAGAGCTTTGCCCACGAGCACTGCGTACGGAAAGCCCATCAGCTCGAAGTCGTTCATCTTCACGCCGAAACGCTCCGCGCGATCGTCTAGCAGTACGCGAACGCCCAGTGCGCGGCACTGCTCGTACAGTTTCTCGGCAAATTCTACCGCAGCTGCGTCTTTGTGATTTGAGATGATGATCTCAAGCTCGAAAGGCGCCAGCTCGCGCGGCCAGATGCAGCCTCGCTCGTCATGGCTGCTTTCGATCGCCACGGCTATGAGTCGGCTTGCGCCGATGCCGTAGCAGCCCATGTAAAACGCACGAGCCTTGCCGTTTGCATCCAAAAATCGCGCCCCCATCGGCTCGGAATAGCGCGTGCCGAGCTGAAAGATATGGCCCACTTCGATGCCTTTTGTGATGCTAAGCTCGCCGCCGCAGCACGGACACGCGTCGCCTTCGCCCACGGCCGCGAGATCCGCAAAGCGCGATTCGTTAAAATTTATCACGCTAGCGCCCACGTAGTGGTAATCCGGCTCGTTTGCGCCCGCGATCATCTCGCGCGCTCCTTTTAGCTCGGCGTCGATGTAAAATTTCACTCCCTCGCCGAGCCCGAAAGGTCCGCAAAAGCCCGCCGTAAAGCCAGCTCGTGCGATCTCCTCCTCGCTAGCATCGACTAGCTCCAGCGCGCCGCAGGCGTTTTGCGCCTTGGTCTCTTGCAGCTCGTCGCAGCCGCGGATAAAAAACGCTACGATCTCGCTGCGATCCTCGTATAGCGCTTTTTTGATCACCGCTTTGATTGTATAGAATTTATCCACTTTGAAAAATTCCGCCACTGCGTCGATAGTTTTCATCGCGGGGGTTTTAAATTTCATCATACCGTCGGTTTCGGGCGCGGCGGCGTTCGTGGTTTTGGGAGTACGGCGCGCAGCCTCGATATTTGCGGCATACTCGCAGCGCTTGCACACGATGATATCGTCTTCGCCGTTGTTCGCTAGTACCATAAACTCCTTGCTGCCGCTGCCGCCGATCGCGCCGCTGTCCGCATCGACCGCACGGAAATTTAACCCAAGTCGCGTAAAGATCCGCGAGTACGCCTGCCTCATCACCTCAAACTCACGCTTCATATCCGCAGCGTCTGCGTGGAAGCTATAGCCATCTTTCATTATAAATTCGCGTCCGCGCAGAAGCCCGAAGCGAGGGCGCGCCTCGTCGCGGAATTTCGTATTGATCTGATAGATATTTAGCGGCAGCTGCTTATAACTCGTAATCTTATCCGCTACCATCAAAACCGCTGCCTCCTCGTTAGTTGGGCTTAGCACGAAGTCGTTATCCTTGCGGTCTTTGAAGCGCAGCAGCTCCTTGCCGTATTTGGCGTAGCGACCGCTTTTTTTCCACGCATCCGCGGACGTCACGACGCTAAAAGATACCTCCTGCGCGCCCGCAGCGTCCATCTCCTGCCTGATGACGGCGCAGATCCGCTCCAGCACTATCTTTCCTAGCGGCAAAAAATTATAAAGCCCGCTGCCCAGCTGCTCGATAAATCCCGCGCGGATCAAAAGCGCGTGGCTAGGTAGTACCGCGTCTCTAGGGGCCTCTTTTAGGCTCGGAGCGAAAAGCTTGCTAAATTTCATTCTGTCTGTCCTTTTTCTCGTTTTCTTGATTTAAAAATTTTTCGTAGTTTTCTTGCAGTTCAAAAATTTCGACCAGCGCGTTTACCGTGCCGCCCTCATCGTCCGCTTCGCCAAGGTTTTTTAAATTTACCGTCGGAGCGTGCAGAAACGCTTTAAAAACCTGATGGATCAGTTTGCGCGCTTCTTCCGCATCGCTGTGTTTTAGATAGCCCTTTTTAAGCGCCTTGGCTAGCTCCAGCTCAGCTACTTGTTTCGCGCTTTGGCGCAAAGCCTTGATGATCGGCGTGGATGCAGCCGCCTTGAGCCATTTGAAAAACTCGTTCGTGAATTTTGCCACGATCGAGTAAGCGATCTGCGCCTGCTCCTCGCGAAGCAGCAAATTTTTCTTTACGATTTCCTCCAGATCATCGACGCTGTAAACTTCAATATCCTCGCTCTGGCTAAGCTCCACGTCGCGCGGCACGGCGATATCGAAAAAATATCGCTTAAAGCTTTTGGGCTCAAGCAAGCTATCGGTAATGATCGGCTCTTGCGAGCCCGTGGCGCTGAAAAACAAGCTCGCAGAGTTTAGATATTTTTTCAGATTATCCAACGCGTCGGTCTTGATGCGAGCCGCGCAGCTGCTCGCGCCGCCGTTTGAGTCTGCTTCCGCGCAGTTTAAAGCTGCGCCGGCGTCTAAATTTACGCCACACTTCGCGCTTGCGTTATTTAGATTAACATCCGCGCGATTTAAATCCGCACTATTTTCCGAATTTGCGCCGGACTCCGCGCTGATCAAAGAATCCGCTAGCCTTCGCGCGCCGGCTAAATTTCGATTTAGAATTGTAATATTCGCGCCGCTTGCGAGCAGGTGTTTACACGCTAGCTCGCTCATCTCCCCCGCGCCCACTACCACGGCGTTTACGCCATGCAAGGAGCCTAACTTTTCCTTTGCCATCGCCACGGCGACGCTTGAGACCGAGATCGGATTTTTTGAAATTTCGGTCTGGTTGCGGATACGCGCCGCGCATTTTAGCGCTTCGTCTATCGCTCTTGCGATCTGCGCGCCCGCGTGGGCGTTTTGTTTGGCAAATTTAAAGGCGTCTTTGAGCTGGCCTACGATCTGCGTCTCGCCCACTACGAGGCTATCAAGAGATGCTGCGACGGCGAAAAGGTGGTGTATTGCGCCGTAATCCTCGTAAATATCGGCGCGCTCGGCTAGCTCGTCGTAGCTCACGCCGCTTACGCGTGAAAGCGCTAAAAGCACGAATTTGCTAGCCGCTTTGAAGTCGTCCACCGCGGTAAAAATTTCTACGCGGTTGCAGGTGCTTAGCACCAAGCACTCCTCTATTGCGGAGTTTGAAGCCAAAAGGCGCAAAATTTCTTTCTTGCGCACGTCGTTTGAAAACGAAAGTTTCTCGCGAACCGTGATGTCCGTGTTTTTATGGGTGAAGCTCACGCTCATATACGCCATCAAAACTCCCTATCTATCATATCTCGCACGATTTGCTCCAGCTTGTCGTTTTTAAATTCCACTACTGCTTCGAGCGCCTTCTGCCCGTAGGCGCGAGCTTCGTTTATACAGCGCTCGATGATGCCGTGCTCGCTAAATTTTGCTTTTATCCATGAAATTTCACTCTCGCGTAGCTGTTTTTTAAAAAACGATTTTAGCTTTTGCCGTCCGGAATCATCTAAATTTTCGTATAAATAGATGTAGGGCAGGGTGGTTTTACCCTCTGCAAAATCGCTCAAGCTCGGCTTGCCGAGCGCTTCTGAGCTTTGCGTCACGTCTAAAATATCGTCGATGATCTGAAAGGCAAGCCCAAGGTTTTTGCCGTATTCGCCGAATTTTGCGCTCGCGCTTGAAATTTTATCATGATCTTTCGCGGCTTTCGGATTCCTGTCCTCGTTTTTTGCGCCGTTAATATCTGAAATTTCGCCGCGATTTTCCGCGCCGCCGAATTTTAAAAACGCCCCGCAGCGCGCGACTTCTTCGATCAAAGCGGAGGTTTTTAGATAGATCATCTGCAGATATTTGCTCGCATCGTCGTTAAAATCATTGCTTAAGCTCACGTCCATCAGCTCGCCCACGGCTAGTTTCGTGACAGCGCCCGAAAGCGCGGCGGCGATGCGGCTTTCAAATTTAGAAAGCTCGAAGTATGCCTTGGAATAGAGTATGTCGCCCAGCATCACGGCGTTTTTGGAGCCGTAAGTGGCGTTGATCGAGGGTTTGCCGCGGCGCACCGAGCTTTCGTCGATGACGTCGTCGTGCAGCAGGCTCGCAGCTTGAATGAGCTCGATGATCGCGCACAGACGCAGCGATTTTTCATCTTTTTGCGCGATGTTTAGCAGCAGCTTGGAGCGCAGTTTTTTGCCGGGGCTTAGCCTGTCAAACATCTCGTTAGCGGGCTCGTAGCCGCAGTCTGCGATGAAGCTTTTCATAATTAAATCAATTTGATCTAGCATTTTACTCGTCGTTGCTTAGGATATTTCCGCTTATTTGCAAAAATTTGTCGTTTAGCTCGTCTTGTAGATCCTGCTGCGCAATGAAGCTTTCGATCTCTCGCTCGCTAATGCCGCGCGCTTCGCAGAGCCGCTCACAGGCGATTAGGCGGATTAGAGCTTCTTCGATTTCGTTTTGCACCAAAGTAGGGCTTGCAGTGGATAAAATTTCAAAAAATTTCTCTCTTGGGCTGCCTTCAAAAATATCCATTTACCTTCCTTAAAATTTCGCGATTATAGCAAATGTAAAATTTAATTTAGGTTAGGGCGCGGCAAACTATCGGGGGCTTTTAAACATGAGTAATTACGCAGATTTTGCACTTGCGTGCGGTAAATTTTAAGCTTAAGCGCGGGATTTTGGGCTTTGAATCTCATAAATTTTAAAATTTTATTTATTTGCGAGATAGGCAGAGCGAGCGGAATTTAAAAATTTAATCTTGGTCGCGTGGCTGATTAAACGCGAAGCTTTGCAGAAGGTGGAATTTTAAATTTATAGATAAGCAGCTTTATTTTTTTTGCGGAAATTTTAAAATTTTGTGGCGCGGGTGAAATTTTAGATTTCTTGTGAGCGGACAGAATTTCGCTTTGCTTGAGCGGTAAAATTCTTGGATTTCGCGTAGGTGGAGAGGATTTTGGCTTTGCTTGTGCGGTAAAATCTTTATTTCTGAGCGGCGGATAAATTCTACTTATGCAAAATCTACTCGCGTGCATAACACAGATCAGGCTTTTTAAAATTTTAAAATTCCGCCGCTTTGCGAGAATTTGAAATTTCATGGACGCGGTAGAATGCTAAAATCGCGTTTGGCATTAAATTTTTAAACTATAATTTTGAGGCAAATTTTAAATTAATCTGCGAGAGTATCTCTAAATTTAGAATTCCGCCACCTTTTACAGATAGAATTTCATTTTTAGCGCAGATAAAATCGCGCACCACAAGAGCTACTTTTAAAATTTTAAATTCCACTCGCGCAGATGAAATTTCGGTTTTTGTGCTGGCGGAATTTTTCGCGCAAGGATCACTTTTAAATTTTAATTTCGCTTACGTTGCGCACGAGGATGGAATTTGCTCTGTTTTAGGAGCCTAAAACGCGATTTTGCCATGCTGCAATACTGCTTTTAATTTAGCTATGCCTAAAAACCAGGCTGCTTAAATTCCGCCGATGATTTCGCGCGCTTGCGCGATGCTTAGGGCATTGCAGCTTAGTTCGCTAGGCTCGCCAAACCCCCAGCATACCTGCAAATACTCAAGTTTTGCGCCTCTTAGATCTGCCAAGTTTGCCTGAAAACATCGCGTTGCCGCAGTTTGTGAGTCTTCCGTCGCTTCTGTTTTTGCGGAAATTTTAGCGCCTTTAAAGCTTAGTGTTGCCACCCCGTCAGCGTCCGAGTCGTTAGGGCGGAATTTTTCATCCGCGTTAAGATTTTTGCCGCAAGAGTTTAAGCCCTCGCTAGTGCTGAAATTCTCTCTACTCGTGTCACGGCTAGCATTTAAGCTCTCGCCGTCATTGCCGCCTTGAAATTCTAAATTTTGTAAGAATTCCGCGCCACGGAGTGCAGCTAGTTCATCTTTTTTGCTGTCGCCCAAAAAAATCGCGTTTTTGTGCGGCGAGCGCGATATTACGTGTAGCAGCATCGTAGGGTTGGGTTTTGATGGCATCTGCTCGTTCGCGCCTACGACCAGATCAAATAGCCTGCGCACGCCCGTTTTTTCTAAGATCGCGCTTAGGGTATAGGAAGGCGCATTGGAGGCGACTGCGAGAAAAAATCCTGCTTTTTTGCACGAGTGCAAAAGATCTTCGATACCCTCGTAAAGCACGGCAAAATCGCGGTAATTGCTTACGAATTCTTTTTCAAAAAACGCAAGCTCTTCGGCGCTCGCTTCGGTTTTGCCGTAAAATTCCAAAAAGGCGTTTTTGCTTGGATCGTTGATGGTGTGGACGATGAAATTCTTTTGCAGCGGTGCTAGATCGTAGAGCTCGCGGCGAGTGTTATTGACGCTGATTTCGATCGCGCGCGAAGAGTCAAGCAGCGTGCCATCCATATCAAAAATCACGGTTTTCATCTAATAATCCTTTAAAAAATCGATTTTGTGCTTGTCTTTTTTGTAACTCTTATTATTTTTGAGCTTTTGCAGAGTGTTTGCTTCATGCTGTAGCGCTGATCTAAACGCGGCATCGTTGATCTGTCCTGCCTCGCTAGCATCAAGGACGTTTTTAGCAAAGCTCTCAAGCGCCTTGGTGTAGGGACTATCGAGATTCGTAGCGGCCGCTTTAGATAAAATTTCATAGTTTTTAGCTATTCGCTTCGCAAAAAGCTCTGCGTCGAAATCCTCGCGCTTTAGCAGTGCTACGGCGGATTTTACGAAGCGCTCTAATGCGCGGATATATTTAACGCGCTCATCTTTTTCTTTGATTTGCATGATTTTTCCTTAATTAAAGCGCGCATTATAGCAAAATTCGAAATTTTGGCAAAATTACGCATATTGTAAAACTATATTTTAATAACATTTTTTCTATAAATCCTGTATTATAGGCATTTTAAAATCATATAAAAATACTTGACTTTATTTTAAAATTTAGCTATTATTCGCCAAATTTTTTACAAAGGACGAAAATGCAAAAAGAAACCCTCGCAACTCACTTCGGTTACGACTCCGTCGCAGGCTACGGCACGATGGCAGTTCCCATTTATCAAAGCACCGCGTTTAACTTCGGTTCTAGCAAAAAGGCCGCCGATCGCTTCGCGCTGCGTGATCTAGGGCCGATTTATGGGCGTTTGACAAATCCTACTACTGATGTTTTTGAGGCGCGACTTGCGGCGCTGGAAAACGGCAAAGCTGCAATCGCGGTCTCTAGCGGGCAGGCAGCGATATTTTTTGCGGTGGCAAATTTAGCCGCAGCGGGCGAAAATATCATCATCGCCGAGAAAATTTACGGCGGCGCGACTACGCTTTTGGCACATACGATCAAGCGTTTCGGCATCGAGGCTAGGGTTTTTGACTCCGAAACGGCAGATAATTTGGAAGGTTTAATCGATGATAAAACTAGAGCGATCTTTTTCGAGACGCTTTCAAATCCTCAAATTTCAGTTGCAAATACCGCTAAAATCGCTACAATCGCAAATAAGCACGGCGTAGTAACGATTGCGGATAACACGATCCCAAGTCCTGCGCTTTACAATCCGCTTGATGACGGCGCCGATGTCGTAATCCACAGCGCGAGTAAATATATAAGCGGACAGGGACTTAGCATCGCGGGCGCGGTCGTTTCGAGCAATGGGTTAAATTCCAAACTCAAAGGCAATCCGCGTTACGCACATTTCAACGAACCTGATGAGAGCTATCACGGCTTAGTTTATGCAGATTTAGTAGATAATTTCGACATTTACACGCTTAGGATTCGCTTGTCCCTGCTTCGCGATATTGGTGCGACGCTATCGCCGTTTAACGCGTTTCAGCTCATCCAGGGGCTTGAAACACTGCCGCTTCGCATGCAAAAACACTCGCAAAATGCATTAAAGATAGCAGAATTTTTGCAAAATCATCCGAAGGTAAAGCAGGTCAATTATCCGGGGCTTGCAAGCTCGCCGTTTAATGTCGCGATTAAAGCGAAATTTAAAAACGGCTATGCAAGCAGTCTGATGAGCTTCATCGTAGATAGCGAAGAAACAGCGCTAAAGGCGGTTAGTAAGGTTAAAATTTTCTCCGTCGTAGCAAATATCGGCGATACGAAGTCGATCATCACTCATCCTGCGAGCACGACGCATTCGCAGCTAAACGAGGAGCAGCTAAACCGCGCTGGCGTGCCTGCGAGCCTAATCCGCCTAAGCGTGGGTATAGAGGATGCGAACGATTTGATTTCTGATCTTAGTGAGGCACTGAAATAATGGCACTTTTAAGCACAAAGGGCGTTTATGGGCTGGCTGCGATTTTGCAGATCGCCAAAGCTAGCGAAGTAGCGCCGATAAGTATCAAAGAGATCGCCGAGCGTACGGGAGTTTCTAAGAATTATTTGGAGCAAATTCTAAATACCCTTAGAAACGAAAAGCTAGTGTGTAGCATCAAAGGTAAAAACGGCGGTTATCACCTAGCCAGAGATGCTAGCGAGATTACTTTCGGTGAAATTTTTACCGCTCTTGAAAAGGATCTGCGGATGACTAGCATCCAGATGAGCGATCCCGGACTGCGGGCGTTTTTTGAGAAATTTGACGTCAAGCTGGCAGAGATATTTAACGAGCCTCTAAGCAGCTACGAGGAGATGATGGCGCGAAGCGTCCAGTATTTAAATTTCAGCATTTAAAGGAAAAATATGAAAATAGCAAACGATGTTACGGAGCTCATCGGCAATACTCCGTTAGTTAGAATCAATACGTTTGGCAAAAATGCCCTCATCTTAGCCAAGGCGGAATTTTTAAACCCAAGCCACTCGGTCAAGGATCGCATCGCGTGGCAGATCGTAAAAGACGCGCTAAGCTCGGGCAAAATCGATAAAAATAGTGTTTTGATAGAGCCTACCAGCGGAAACACGGGCGTGGGGCTTGCGATGATCGCAGCAAAGCTCGGTATGAAGCTCATCCTAACGATGCCAAGCTCGATGAGTATCGAGCGCCAAAAGCTCATCGCGGCATTCGGCGCTAAAATCGAGCTGACCGATCCGAAATTTGGAATGAAAGGCGCGGTAGATAGGGCAAATGAGCTAGCGGCGAGCACTCCAAATAGCTTTATCCCGAGTCAGTTTGATAACCCGAGCAATCCAAAGGCGCATTTTCAAAGCACTGGACCTGAAATTTGGGAGCAAAGCGGCGGTAAGGTAGATATTTTAGTCGCAGGATTTGGTACCGGAGGCACGCTCAGCGGCACGGCGAAATTTTTAAAATCTAAAAATCCAAACCTCAAAGCCTACGGCGTGGAGCCTGCTAGTTCGCCGCTTCTTACGTGCGGCAGTGCGGGCGGGCATAAAATTCAGGGCATCGGCGCAAATTTTATCCCTGATAATCTTGATAGAAGCGTCATCGACGGTTTTTTGAGCGTTGAGAACGACGATGCGTTCGCCGCAGCTAGACAGCTAGCACAAAAAGAGGGCTTACTCGTGGGCATCTCAAGCGGTGCGAACGTTTATGCTGCCGCTCAGATCGCTGCCAAGCCCGAAAACAAGGGCAAAGTGATCGTTACGATCCTTTGCGATACCGGCGAGAGGTATCTTTCTACCGAGCTTTTCAAATAGGCGGCGGTTTTTGCGCGAGCGCGGCGTTAGCGCGGTAATTTTTGCGCGCTTTTTGCGGACACAGAGCTTTGCGCGATTAAATTTCACGCTGGCGCCGGAATTGGCGCGATGAGTTTTGCGCGATCGCGCGGGTTATTGCGACGATTGCGAAACTATATTTTGCATTTTCGCGTTACGTAGGCGATAGATTTACGCGATAGTTTCTGTGCGGGCGAGGCGATAGTTACGATGGTTGCGCGATGACTTTACGTAAGCATCGCGATTTTGCACTTCACCCATTTGTTGATTTATCGATTAGTGCCCGTCGCGAGATAAAATTTAGCCCCAAAATAGGGTTAAATTTTAAAATTTCGCCTCGCTCACAGACAATAATTTTCGGGCGCGCTATGTATGACGGCGCGATCGCGCAACGTAAGGCATTAAATTTTAAAATCGCTAGGCTCGCCAAATCTGCGCGATCTGTTCTTGCCGCAAAATTTTATATCACCGTCCGCATATGCGGCACAAAATTTTAAAATTCTACTGAAATTTTAAAGCTCGTTGCGCGGCGCAAATTTCAAACCCGCGCCGTATGTAAAACCCAAACCGCCTTTTAAATTTAGCCAAATTTCAAAATTTAATCATAAAAACGCTATCATCGGGGCAAAATTTTTAAGGTTGTAAAATGAGTTTGAGCCTGAAATTTCGCCCCAAAAGCCTAGAGCAGATCGTGGGGCAGGGCAAGATCGTAGCGGTTTTTAAAAAATTCGTCGCCGCAGGCAGCATCCCGCACAGTATATTTTTCGGCGCCGCAGGCAGCGGCAAAACGACGATGGCGCGCGTGATCGCAAGCGAGCTGAATTACGATTTTTACGAGCTTGACGCCACGAGCCTGAAGGTCGAGGATATCCGCAAAATTCTATCCTCGCACGCCGGCTCGCTCATCAAGCCGCTCATTTTCATCGACGAGATCCACCGCCTCAGCAAGACGCAGCAGGAGGTGCTTCTTATACCGATGGAGAACTACGCCGCGATCATCATCGGCGCGACGACGGAAAATCCGCAGTTCGTACTAAGCAGCGGCATCCGCTCGCGCTCGATGATCTTTGAGTTCGAGCCGCTTAGCTACGAAGATTTGGAGGCGCTTTTGGCGCGGGTGCAGGGCGAGATCGGCTTTGAGATGGACGAGGAGGCGCGAAAATACCTGCTAAACTCCAGCAGCGGCGATGCGAGGAGTATGCTAAATCTGCTGGAATTTGCACTTTTGGCAGACAGCGCCATTACGCTGGATACGCTTCGCACGCTGCGTGCAAATGCCGTAGCTGCGGGCGTTAGCAGCGATGATGTGCATTATGAGCTTGCCAGCGCGATGATAAAAAGCCTGCGCGGCAGCGACGCCGACGCCGCGCTGTATTACGTCGCGAGGCTGATAGATGCGGGTGAGAGCGCGGATTTTATCGCGCGCAGGATGGTGATCCTAGCTAGCGAGGACATCGGCAATGCCAATCCAAACGCCCTAAATATCGCGGTTAGTACGCTAGCTGCCGTCAGCAAGATCGGCTACCCCGAAGCTCGCATTATCTTAGGTCAATGCGCGATCTATCTGGCGCACAGCCCCAAATCAAACGCCGCGTACTTGGGCATCAACGCCGCTTTAAAGTTCGTCCGCTCCGCCGCTCCGCTACCTACGCCGCGCTATCTTATCAACTCGGACAAGCAGATAGCGGACTACAAATACCCGCACGACTTCGGCGGCTGGGTCGAGCAGGCCTATATGAGCGAGGCGGCGAAATTTTACGAAAGCAAGGGGATCGGCTTTGAAAAGACGCTGGATGAGTGGCTGGCGCGATTGCACAGGGAAAAGATCGATATCAAGGAGTGAGAAATGAACTTTAGCAGCGTCCTAAAACTAATGAAGCAGCGCTACGGTGCGGATGGCGAGTATCTGTGGGATGAATATCCGAATTTTGCGGTTTTTCGTCACGCAGGAGGGAAGCGCAAGTGGTTTGCGCTTTTGATGCGCGGGCTTGCAAAGGAAAAGCTTGATCGCGCACTTCCTGGCTCAAGCGACGTGATAAATTTAAAAGTTTCGCCCGATTTGGCGGCAATTTTGCGTGACGAAAAAGGAATTTTTGCAGCCTATCATATGAATAAAAAGCACTGGATCAGCGTCTGCCTTGATGCGGTGCCGCGCGAGCAGATCGAGGATCTAATCGAGCATAGCAGGGAGCTTACGAGGTAGAATTTGCGCCTGGGATCGGTTTAAATTTGCGTGCGAAAGAGGCTAAAATTGAACCGAGAGCGCAGATTTTAGCGGCTCGTGAGACTTAAATTTAAAAATTTTTGCAAAGAGCGCGGATGAATGAGCAAAATTTGAAATATATCGCAAATTTAAAAGTGCAGGACGTGCCGTGGAGCAGGCTCACGACCGCTTACGGTAGGGCGAGCGAGTTTGCTGAAATTTTTGAGAAACTCGCGCGGGCAATCGAAGCTTGTGATGCGGCGCACAGTTCGGGCGGCGAGCAAAATTTAAAAAGCGAGCTCAGCGCAGGGGAAAATTTAAAAAATCATCATGGCTGCGGGCAAAATTCTACGGATGTGGCAAGATGCGGCGCGGCACAAAATTTCGTAAATTTAGCGCAAAAGAGTGAGTCGAAATTTAAAAAGGCAGATAACGGGGCGGCGAAATTTAAAGCGGGCGGAGAGACGGAGCTTAAAACGGACGCGGCGAAGTGCGGTGAGGCGGAATTTAAGAGTGCGGATAGCGCGGCGATAAAATTTAAAGCGAGCCAGGCGAGTAAATTTAAAACGAGCGCAGCGGATAAGGACTTGGATGCGGGCGAGCGGGAGAAATTTGATATTAAAACCGCCCAGGGCGCGCTTAGTAAGATTTTTACGAGATAGAGCATCAAGGCTCGTTTTGGCACGCAACCCCTTTTGCGCTGCTGTTTTTGGTGCGTATCTTTATGCAGGCGCGCGCTGCGGCGGACAAAAACGCGAATAAAAATAATCAAAACGCCGCGGCGGAAGAAATCGGCGGAAATAATCAGAACGCGGCGGATAGAAATGCGGATAAAAGCTGGCAAAATGATGCGGCAGGCTTTATCGCGGCTCGGCTCGGTGGATTTTTTGCGTTTATGATTGAGATTTGCGATGATGCCGATAAGATCTCGCACGCAGCGCCGCTGTCGAACTTTTCGGATATGCTTGCGGAAAAATATCTGTGGCCGCAGAGCGATGAGAATGACGAGGAGCGCTGGGAGGAGTACTTTTACGACGATGAGCTATTTTACAGCCTCTATTTTTATTCGCGGGCGGTTTTGGACGCGACGGGAGTGGACTTTGCGCAGTTTAAGTCTAAGCCAGACCGGCGTTTTTAGGTGCATCGTTTAAGCGCTATGTTTAAGCCTCTTTCGCCGCCATGTTTAAATTTATCGCGACGCGCTTTGGCGACACTTTGTTTAAATTTAGACTTCAAAAAATTTTTAAAATTCTTTAAAAATTTACGGCATGCAGAATTTACAGATCGTCTGTTTAAATTTAAAATTCGCGCGATTTTTGATCGGCGGTGCGGTTAAGGCGCGGGTAACGCTTTTAAATTTAGATTGCCGCGAAGCTTCAAACTCGCTTGCGGCAGAGCTTTTTATGTGGTTTTAAAAAGATACCAATTCGGCGCAATTTTTTCTATCATTATAAACTCGCTAGGACTCATTTGCGGCAGGTCCGCCTCGTCTTGCACCCGCAAAAAGCCCACGGAATTATCGGTGATCCCGCCGATGAGCAGCATAAATCTTTTGCCATCCGTCTTGGTGTGAGAGAGATGCGGGCTTTTGATCTCCGCCTTTGCGCGCTCGGGCTCGCCGCCTGCGTAAAGCTCGTAAATTTTTTCAAATGCCGCTAGGTTTTGTTTCCCAAACTCCATAAGCTCTTTATCGGGCGCTAAGATTAGCTTTAAATTTATGATATCCGTATCGGTTCTTTGCTCAAATTCGCGTTTTTGCGCCTCGTTAAATTTTTCATATTCGCTTACGATAGCCTCAATAATAGCGGTTTGCGCCAAAACTCGCACGGCGTAGATTCCGTCCTCCTTAGTATAGACATAAAGGTCGAAGTGCTTCTCTTTAGAGCCCAGAAATACGTGAAAAATCTCGCTAAATTCGTCGCTACGTCCAAGCGGAGCAACCGTGATTTTGCTATAATTATCTGCCGCGTAGAATTTGCGCTTTAAATAGCTTCTCATCTCGCCTTTGAAATAAAGATTTTTATCGAAGTTTGCGTCGCTAAATAGCGAGCGGACGAGCTCTTCGTTAGAGCTCGCGTTTAGGTTTAACGCGCAGCTTGCACAAAGTATGAGCGAGGCAAAAATTTTTGAAAATCCCGCCGTTTTAAAAAATCTAAATAAGCCCAAAATTTAACCTTTGGAAATTTTATAAATTTAAAAAGTCCATAAATTCTGGAAATTTTAAAATTTTGCAAATTTTAAAACTCCGTAAATTTCGTTTTTATAGGCCCGCCATCTCCTCAGCGCGCGCAAGAAGCTGCTTTGCACCCTTTTCGATAAAAACGCGCGCAAGCTCCGCGCCTACACTTTGGTATTGCGATTTTTGCGCGACGATGCTTTGGCGGATGCTCTCGCTGCCGTCGGGTAGACCCACTATCGCGCTGATGTGGATATTTTCGCCGTCAAGGCGTGCGTTGATGCCGATCGGCACCTGGCAGCCACCCTCTAAAACCCTGACAAAATCCCGCTCTACGGTCGTTTCGATGATCGCGCGCTCATCTTTTAAAAATTCTATCGCGCGCAGGATTTGCGGCTCGTCCACCGCCTCGATGCCAAGCGCTCCTTGCCCCATCGCAGGGATCATCTGCGAGACCTCAAAGGGCGCTACGTGCTTTACCTCGGCGCGCAAATTTAATCGGTTGATGCCCGCCATAGCTAAGATGATCGCATCGAATTCCCCGTCTTTTAGCCTTCGCAGGCGGGTCTGGACGTTGCCGCGCAAGGAGATTATCTCTAAATCAGGCCGCATGCTAAGCAGCTGCATTTTGCGGCGAAGGCTTGTGGTGCCGACTTTTGCGCCGCGAGGTAGCTCGCCGAATTTAGAGTATTTTTCGCTAATCATCGCATCGCGCACATCCTCGCGCGCGCAAATCGCCGCTAGTACGAGCCCCTGAGGAAACTCCACTGGTACGTCTTTTAGGCTATGCACGGCGATATGTGCTTCGCCGCGAAGCATGCTCTCCTCAAGCTCCTTCGTAAAAAGCCCCTTGCCGCCGATCTTTGCAAGCGGCGTGTCTAAAATTTTATCGCCTTTGGTTTTCATGCTTTTTAGCTGCGCTTGGATGCCGCGGGCGCTAAGCAGCGATGCGATGTGCTCGCTCTGCCACAGCGCAAGCATACTGCCGCGAGTAGCGATGATCAAATTTTTCATTTTTTCTCTCCTATGCTTTTTCGAATCTCGATTTCGTTCTCTTCGATCACCTCAACGTCGATTACATCGTCGCTTGTGCGGCTGCGTCGCCAAAATTTTCGCTCTCTTTTTTCGGAATTTTCACTACTAGCGTTAAATTTAGGCACGTCGCTGGTAACGCAGTAAAACGACGCGGTAATTATGCAAACGCCTAAAATATCGCCGAAAATGCCAGGTGCAATGAGAAAAACGCCACCTACGACGAAGCCTACGCCGCTTAAAATTTCTTTCGGCGAAATTTTCATTAGATTAAAAAAGCCCATCCACGAGCGGTTTGCTACGACGTATCCGCCTAAAATCGCGCTTATGACGATCTCCACCGCATACGCCGCAAATCCGTTTGCGCTTACGAAATAATAGGTCGTAAATGCCTCAATTATCAGATACGGAACGATCAAAAGCCTAAACATATTTTTCCTTGAATTATCGCTTTAAGCCGCGCCTCTTTAATGGCGCTAAAATTTAATCGCGGATTTTAGCAAATTCCGTCTGAATTTTTAATGTATCGCAAGAGCCCCTCACAGCCGCGCTTGATATCTGCGTAGCAGCGCTCAAAATCACGCGTGTAGTAGGGATCGGCGATTTGTAGGCGTTGGGGATCGGTTAAATTTAAACCGCCGCTCTTTAAATTTAAGTCGGTTTGTTTTGCCGAGCCTTTGAAATTTAGCGCATCGCAGTCTGCAAAATTCCCCTCTTTAAATTCCAAAAGAAATTTTACCTTAGCCATATCCTTGCCGCGAAAAATTCGCCCCAGCGAGCGCATATTTTCATCATCCATGCAAAGAATTAGATCGTAGCGCTCGTAGTCTGCGGGCGTGACCTGCACGGCGCGATGCACTACGAGCGGCACCTTTTGCTCTTTTAGCACGCGCTGCGTTTCGTAATAGGGCGGCGAGCCGATCTCGTCGGTGTGCGTCGCCGCAGAATCCACGCTCACGCGCGCACTTAGGCCGCTTTGATTAATGAAATTTTGCATCACGGACTGCGCCATCGGCGAGCGGCAGATGTTACCGTGACAGACGAAAAGTAGCCTCACGCGCGCCTACTGTGTGATGATGTCGTAATTTTTCGGAATTGCGGGCTTGAAGATCGCATCGTTTACCGGCGCGTTTTTGCGGACGTTGCTTAGATTTATGACGACCTTATTGTCCATTTTATCGGTGTAGCTGATCTTGCTCGGCAAATCGCCCTTTAGCTCGATGAGATATTTCACGTCGTCGAAACTCGCCTCATAAACGCCGTTTTTATTTGGCTTTGCGTTCGCTAGGATCGCGGTTAAATTTGGCGTTTCTTTGATATTCGTGATGATGGCCTGCTCGAGTTCGGGCTCGATTACGACGACCTTTGTGAAACTAAAAAATATATTTTTTATCGTAGGGGTCTTATAATGCCACACGGCGTGCTCTTTCGTGGCGCTAAAATCGCCGCCGTAGCTGATTTTTGCATCATCGCTCTGCACGGTTTGCGAAAAATTTGCGCTCAGAGTGTTGAATTCTATCCCGCTTGCGAATGCAAAAATGCAGCTTGCCGCTAAAGAAATAAGAGTTTTTTTCATAAATTTGACCTTTATTTTTGGAAATTTGCGCGTATTATAGCCGTTTTTCTAGGATTTAATTAAATAGAAACTAAAAATATGTTAATATGCACGGTTAAAATTTTAAAACTAAGGTTTGAGATGTTTAAAAAGGTCATCCACGGGATTTTCGGTACTAAAAACGATAGGATCGTCAAACAATACGCCAAGCGCGCAGCACAGATCAGTGCGCTTGAAGAAAACTACGCGGCGATGGACGATGCGGCGCTTAAGGCCGAATTTGAAGCGTTAAGAGCGCAAGTTCGCGCGGGCGAAAAGAGCACGGACGACGTGCTTAACGAAGTGTTTGCTATCGTGCGAGAGGCGGGCAAAAGAGTGCTAAATATGCGCCACTTTGACGTTCAGCTGATAGGCGGTTTGGTGCTAAACGACGGCGCGATTGCCGAGATGAAAACGGGCGAAGGAAAGACCCTCGTAGCGACTTTGGCGGTAGTGCTTAATGCGATGGAGGGCAAGGGTGTGCATGTCATAACCGTAAACGACTACCTAGCTAAGCGCGATGCTGCGCAAATGGGCGAGCTATATGAATTTTTAGGGCTTAGTACCGGTGTGATCGTAGGCGGCGAATACGATGACGCCAAGCGCAAGGCCGCATACGCGTGCGACATCACCTACGGTACGAACAACGAGTTCGGTTTTGACTACCTGCGCGATAATATGAAATTTAGCGCAGATGAAAAGGTGCAGCGTGGGCATCATTTCGTAATCGTCGACGAGGTCGATAGCATCCTAATCGACGAAGCCAGGACGCCACTTATCATCTCAGGTCCTACGAATCGCACTCTAGATGGCTACATCAAGGCAAATGAAGTAGCTCGCCAAATGATCCGCGGTGAGGCGCCAGCCGATCCGAAAGGCAAGGCGACGGGTGATTTTACCGTAGATGAGAAAAATCGCGCCGTTTTGATTACAGAGGCAGGAATCTCAAAAGCCGAGAAGCTTTTTGGCGTCGATAACCTCTACAGCCTTGAAAATGCCGTGCTTAGCCACTACCTTGATCAAGCACTTAAGGCGAATTATCTATTTGAAAAGGACGTGCACTACGTCGTGCGCGACGGACAGGTCGTAATCGTGGATGAATTTACAGGGCGTCTGAGCGAGGGTCGCAGATTCAGCGAAGGCTTGCATCAGGCGCTTGAGGCCAAAGAGGGCGTACAGATCCAAGAGGAGAGCCAGACTCTTGCCGACATTACCTTTCAAAACTACTTCCGCCTTTACGAAAAGCTCGCCGGTATGACGGGTACGGCGCAGACGGAAGCGACGGAATTTTCTCAAATTTACAAGCTCGAAGTGGTCTCTATCCCCACAAACGTGCCGGTCATCAGAAAGGATCAAAACGATCTTATCTACAAGACCGAGCGCGAGAAATTTGACGCCGTCATAAATGAGATCAAGCGGCTAAATTCTAAAGGTCAGCCCGTGCTCGTGGGTACGGCGTCGATCGAAAAAAGCGAGAAGCTGCACGAGCTTTTGGTTAAAGAAAACATCGCGCACTCCGTGCTAAACGCTAAAAATCACGAGCGCGAGGCGCAGATCATCAAAGACGCAGGCGTAAAGGGTGCCGTAACGATCGCTACGAATATGGCGGGACGCGGCGTGGATATCCGCATAGATGATGAAGTGCGTGCTTTGGGTGGGCTATATATTTTAGGTACCGAGCGTCACGAAAGCCGCCGTATCGATAATCAGCTCCGCGGACGAAGCGGACGTCAAGGCGATCCGGGCGAGAGTAGGTTTTTCTTAAGCTTGGAGGATAATCTGCTTAGAATTTTTGGCAGCGACAAGATTAAAAATATCATGGATCGCTTGGGTTTGAAAGACGGCGAACATATCGAATCAGGCATGGTTTCGCGCGCCGTAGAAAATGCACAAAAAAAGGTCGAGAGCTTACACTTTGAAGCACGTAAAAATATCCTAGAATACGACGACGTCGCAAACGAGCAGCGCAAGACGATCTATAAATATCGCAACGAGCTTTTAGACCCCGACTACGATCTGAAAGATAAAATCATTCAAAACCGCAAGGAGTACATCTCTAGCGTGCTTGAGGAGCTTGAAATTTTCGACGGCGCAAATATCAAAGAGGTAGATAAATTCCCGATTGTCGCCAAAATCGCTCAAGAAACGGGCGAGGTGCTCGAAAACAGCGAGCTTGAGAAGGTCGATGATTTCAAAGAGCTGAAAGAAAAGATCATCGGCGCGCTTGCCGTTTCGTATGAAAACAAGATGGCGCCGATCGATCCGCAGCAGCGCAAAAGTATCGAAAAGATGCTTTATCTGCAGATCGTCGATCGCGACTGGCGTGAGCATCTGTATCAGATGGATATCCTAAAAGCGGGCATCGGACTTCGCGGCTACAACCACAAAGACCCGCTTACGGAGTATAAAAAGGAGAGCTACAATCTTTTTATGGAGCTTGTAATGCGCCTCAAATCCGATAGCATCCGCTTGCTGCATTCAATCCAGTTTAAATCTAGGGAGGAGATCGAAGCTGAGCAGCGTGCGATGCAGGAGCGCATGGAGAGCTCAAACGCCAAAGAACTCGCCGCCGCAAGCACGAATGAAGCGCAGCTAAAGGGCCCCGATGAGTTTGGCGACAAAAAGCCTAAGCGAAACGATCCTTGCCCTTGCGGCAGCGGCAAAAAATACAAAGACTGCCACGGCAAGGGCGGTCCTAAAAAAGGCGGCTTTGCGAGGTAAGCGCGACGATCGGTCGTAATATCGCGCAATCGGTGATTTCGATTGCGAGTATTACGCGATCGGCGCTTCTCGATCTTGCTTTGCTTCTGTGTTCAGCGGATATGTCGCGGGCGAAAGGCGTCATAAAATTTTAAAGAGGCTTAATCGCGAGGCAGCGCGCAAAGATGTGCGATGGGGCGGAATTTTAGTTTTGAAATTTTAAAATTTAAAAGCGTGCCTGATGCTTTGCTGCATATTTTCATAGCGCTCTGTTTCGGTGCGCCGTGCGGTAAAACGCAAGCCAATCAGCGCGTGATACTTAAATTTAGCGTGCGGCCAAGATGCTGCTCGCAGTTAAAATTTTAAATTTATGCGATTAAAGGCGAACTTTCAAGCAAAGTTCGTCTTTAAATTTTAAGAATTTTAAAATTCTAAAAGATTTGGAATTTCTAAAATTTTAAAATTTTGAGGCGTTTGAAATTTTAAAATTTAGAATTCTGATTTAGAATTTCAAGGTTTCGGCAAGACGATCTGTTTGGTTTGTCGTATCCGATATCGCTCGGGGTAAATTTTATTTGTGTATAAAAATAGATTGTAGCGCGATTTTAAATTTTTAAAACTCGCTGAGGTTTAAACCGGCTACCAATCAAGCAAAGTGCAAGAAGCAATAGAGTAGAATTCTATCCCGTTGGGAGTTAAAGCTCATCTTCCACTATCTTTAAATTTAACTTCAATTTTGTCCCGTTGGGATTTGAAATATTTCAAGAGTGTTTAAAATTATAGTTCATACCTAGTTAAAATTCTATTTAGTTAAAACTTAGTATTCCAAGGTGTGAAGCCTGTTTTTGAAATTTCAAAATTTCAAAATACCTAAAATTTCACATAAAATTTAACGCTAAATTTTATGTGAAATTTTACAAGGACGGCTTTTTGGTAAAGTATTTATTATTCAAATATCTCAGATTCGACCGCTCCCAGCCCTTCATTACGCTTTCGGCGCTACTTGCGTTCTTGGGCGTCGGCGTGGGGCTTACGGTGCTGATCGTCGCGATGGCGATAATGAACGGTTTCGATAAAGAATTCGAGCGCAAGCTATTTACGATGAACTACCCGATCACGATCCACAGCCACTTTCGCGGCGGCATTTCAAAAGACGACGTGGAGGGGCTGCGAGCGGACTTTCCAGATCTGATCTTTAGCCCCTACATCAGCTCTCAAGTCATCGCTAAAAGCGGCGAGAAACTCGAGGGCGGGCTGATTTTCGGCGTAAATTTAAACGATGAAAAGCGCATCAACTCCGTCGTCGCAGCAGGCGCCAAAGACGCCAATCTAACGGACTACGGCATCATGATAGGGCGCGGGATCAAGGACGAATTTATGCTGGATGATGGCAGTAAGATTACGATGATCTTTACTAAGAGCGATCCGGGTGGCTTTGCGCTGATCCCCAAGATGAAGCGTTTTGACGTGCGCGCGGATTTCAGCTCGGGGCTGATCGCCTACGACAAGGCGTATTCCTACGCAGACGCGAGCGATCTAGCCAAAATTTTGGGTTACGACGAGGGGACCTTCGACGGCGTGCATGTTTTTTCAAACGATCCGTTTAAGGATCTGGAGCGTATTAAAAAAAGCCTCCCTAGCGGCACTAACGCCGTGGGCTGGTGGCAGCAAAACGGCAATTTTTTCAGCGCCCTTGCGCTTGAAAAGCGCGCGCTTTTTATCGTGCTGATGCTGATAATCCTGGTCGCGAGCTTAAATATCGTAAGCTCGCTTCTGATGACCGTGATGAACCGCCGCCAAGAGATCGCGCTTTTACTTAGCCTGGGTGCCAGCAAAAAGGAGGTCAAAAGGACCTTTTTCGCGCTCGGAGCCACAATCGGCGGCGGCGGCATCATATTCGGACTCATTTTGGGCTTATTCGGCGTGTGGCTGCTCGGAAGCTTCGACATCGTAAATCTGCCGGCCGACGTTTACGGAAGCTCGAAGCTGCCGATGGAGCTCTCGCTAGGCGATTTAGCGATGATTTTAATCGGCGCGGTGCTTATCGTGGCACTTTCGTCATGGTACCCGGCCAAAAAAGCCACGCAGATCGACGTATTGCAAACGCTGCGCAACGAGTAGCTTTAAACGCGGCGCCTTTAAAATTCGGCGAAATTTTAAAATTCCAAAGTGGCGCGGCTTATTTGGCGTGGCATTTCGGCGCGCGGGTAGAGGCTGCGCGATCTTGCACGGCGCGCGTTGCGTAAATATCGCACTAATACGATTTGTATCGCCAGAATTTTAATTTTTTCGCGAGATTGTAAGCTGCGCGAAGTCTAAATTTTGACGAAATTTGTATCATTAGAATTCGCCAAAATTTTAAATTTAAAAAGAGGGCAAATTTTATGAAATGCTTTCTAAATTTTGTAAAATTTTGAAACCACTCAAAGATGAAATCATAAAAATTTTGAAAGGATCTATGGTGAAAAAGATCGTTTTGTTTCTGTGCGCGGCGCTGTTTCTATGCGGCTGCTCTAGGAGTGGACCGCAAGATGTCCCAGAGCCAGAGCAAAATAAGGCACCGAGCTACCATTATACAGGCTACTATTACGCATAGCGTATATTGCGCGGCGAGCGGCGATGCGAGGCGTTTAACGGCGAGAAAATGGAAACATTGTAGTTTTTGCTCATTCGTGGACAAAAGCTCTCAAGCCTGCAATACAAGCCTTAGCAGCGTTGCAGCCTGAATATAGCGGTGTCAAGGTGTCCATCCGTCTATAATGACGATAAAATTTAGGCTTATTTGAGCAGGCTTAAATTCAGGACGAAATTCTTTTTAAAATTCCTTCAAATTCCCATAAATCCCGCTGAATAAATCTAAATTTTATAAATTTTAGGGTAACATTCCCTATTTCTCAAAAAGGCTTTAAATGACTTTAATCGACGGCAAAAGCATAAGTGCGAAGGTAAAAGAGGAGATCAAATCGGTCGCTTCAAACCTTGCCGCAAAGGGCGTAGAGCCCGCGCTGGCGGTGATTTTGGTAGGCGAGGACGCGGCTAGCAAGACCTATGTCGCGAGCAAGGAAAAAGCCTGCGCCGCCTGTGGGATCCGATCCGTAGCGCACCGCTTGAGCTCCGACGTGAGCGAGGCGGCGCTTTTAGAACTGATAGAAAATTTAAACGAAGACGAAAGTATCGACGGCATCTTGGTGCAGCTGCCGCTTCCAAGGCATATCGATACGAATAAAATTTTAGAAAAAATAAGCCCGCAAAAGGACGTGGACGGATTTAGCGCGATAAACGTAGGCAGGCTTACTAGCGGGCTTTCGGATGGTTTTGTGCCTTGCACTCCGCTTGGCGTGATGCGCCTGTTTGAGGAATACGGCGTGCAGATCGCGGGTAAAAACGCCGCCGTGCTGGGTCGTAGCAATATCGTAGGAAAGCCGATGGCTAGCCTGCTTCTAAATGCCGACGCTACCGTCACTATCGCTCATAGTAAAACGAAAAACCTAAAGCAACTTTGCGCAGACGCCGATATTTTGGTCGTGGCGGTCGGCAAGGCGCATTTTGTGGGCGCCGATATGGTAAAACAAGGCGCAGTGGTGATCGACGTAGGGATCAATCGCGGCGAGGACGGCAAGCTAAGAGGCGACGTCGATTTTGACGCGGTCGCGCCAAAATGCTCGCTCATCACGCCCGTACCCGGGGGCGTGGGGCCGATGACGATTGCGATGCTTTTGAGCAATACGATAAAATCGGCGAAAAATCGCTTAAGACAAAGAGCCTAAATGAAAATACTAAGCAAAATTTATCACTTTTTATCGAGTTGGACGGGGACGGTCATCGTCGTTTTATTCGTCATTCTTTTTGTTGCGCAAGCCTTCGTGATCCCCAGCGGATCGATGCGTACTACGCTTTTGGAGGGCGATTTTCTATTCGTTAAAAAATTTAGCTACGGCATCCCGACCCCGCATATTCCATTTGTAGAGTGGCAGGTGGCTCCTGATAGCGACGGCGACGGGCATATCATCCGCGGCGAGGGTCCGAAACGCGGCGACATCGTGGTTTTTCGCTATCCGCTTAATGAAAAAATGCACTTTGTAAAGCGAAATTTTGCCGTAGGCGGCGACGAGGTGATATTTGATCTGAATAATTTCTACCTTCGTCCGCATGAAGGCGACGAGTTCATTGCTGCGAACTATGATGCTCGCAACATTGTGATTTTAGGTGGCGAAAAATATGTCAAAGAGCCGTATAAATTTAAGGGCATTCACTACGACCCTAATGCTAGAAACTCAATGCTAACAAATGTCAAAATCGCACTTGAGAAGGGTGAATTTTCTATGAAACCCATTAGTCTAAGCGAAATTCCTCATAGCCTCGAAGCTGCGGGGATAAGCTTCAATGCCTTTTACATCAAAGTGCCGCAGGATGAGTATTTTATGATAGGCGATAATCGAAATAATTCCGCCGATAGCCGCTTCTGGGGTCCGGTACCTTATCGTCTGATCGTCGGTAAGCCGTGGTTTACATATTTTAGTATTGACGCCGATCGCAAGATCCGCTGGGAGCGAATCGGGCGTTTCGTCGATACCTTGCAAAACGATGAGAGTTTAATCTACGAGCAAAAATAAGGAGCGGTAATGCAAATAAATAAAATTTTCATAGCGAGCGATCATGCGGGCTTTCATGCCAAAGAGCAAGCTAAAAAAGCGCTCGCCGCTTTAGGTTACGAAGCGGTCGATCTTGGCACGCATAGTGCCGAAGCGAGCGTGGACTATCCCGATTTTGCGGACACGTTGGCGGATAAAATTTTAGCCGAATGTGAAGCTTGCGCGCGAAGTGAAAATTTTAAAGAAAACGACGGCATAAATTCCGCTGCAGCCGCGGAAAATTCCGAAGCGGGCGGCAGTGAAAATTTCGGCGCAAGTATAAACGGCTGCGGAAATTTTAACGACGCCGTACAATGTAGCGAGAAAAATGAAAATTTTAACGCTGTTAAAAACACTAGTCGTCAAAATTTTAACGCTAGCGGAAGCATGACTACCTGCGTAAATGCAGCCGTAAGCCCTAATGCGAGCGAAGATAAAATTTTAAATTCCACAAGTTATGGCATTTATGGAATTCTTATCTGCGGTACGGGCATCGGTATCAGCATTGCTGCAAACCGCCACGCTCACATCCGCTGCGCGCTGTGTCATGACGCAACGAGCGCTAGACTAGCTAGAGAGCACAACGACGCCAACGTCCTAGCCTTCGGCGAGCGATTGATGGGCGCGCTGGTGATCGAAGATATGATTGGGGCGTTTTTTAATACCGATTTTGCGGGCGGTAGGCACATTAAGCGCGTCGCAAAGCTAGGCGTTTGCGGTAGTGCGAATTGTGTGCATGGATTTGACGAAGCGAATTCCATTCAGAATTCCGCTCAAAATTTTACGGAACAAAGCTGTGACGCTAATTTAAATGGGCAGAATTCTAAATTAAGCTTCGCAAGCGAAATCCCTTCTAGCAAAAATCCTATCCACACGGATTCCGCATTAAATTTTGCGCGGAGCTTTAACGATAAAAATTCCTTATTTACCGGCCAGAATTCCTTGATAAGCTTTGGTGGTGCACATCATATAAATTTAAATTCTACGCACGCAAAGATAATCTTTGATGGGAAAAATCCATTGGGTAAAAATTCTACTAGTGCAAATTTCGCGTTAAATTTTGCGCGCGAGAGCGTTTGTGAGAAAAATTTCGCTCAAAAAGCTAGCCGCAAAGATTTTGTCGGTTTGAACCCAGCAATTATAAATTTCAAGGCTACAAATTCCGTCTGTGTGGGCGTTAAGCCAGAAAACGTAAATTGCGCTAGTACGGGTTTAACAGATACGAATTTTGCTATTGCGAGCGTAAATTTAAAGGAAGCAAATCTTTCTAGCATAGATTTTAAAAGCTTAAATTCTGCCTATTTTAGCGCAACCTCCGCTACTATGCGCTTTGCAAATTCAAATAAAGGAGGCGAGCAATGAGCGTAGCATTAGGTGTTTTAGCGCTATTTTTTGCAGCGCTACTTATTCTATCGATCCGAAAAAATTCTAAAATTTACGCCTTACTTCGCAAGAGCGAAGAAAGAATTTCAAAGCTTAAAAGCGATAACGAAAAGCTTAAAACTGCCCTTCGCTTCGGCATCGAGGCTCTGCAAAACGAGGAGAGCGAAAACTGTAGCTTAAAAATCCAAAACGCAAGATTGAAAAGAGGTAAGCTATGAAAAGCTTAAGCAGCGAGCAAAAGAGCTATTTATTTCGCTCGATCCGCACCGTGCGCGACTTCCCAAAGCCCGGTATTTTGTTTTACGATATCACGACGCTCGTAGGCGATCGCGAGGCGTTTAATTTCCTGCTTGATCATCTAGCCGAGCGCTACGCTGATTACGGACTTGATTACATAGTAGGCATAGAAAGTCGCGGATTTATTTTTGCAGCGGCGCTTGCGGCGAGGTTGAGGGTCGCTTTTGTGCCGATTAGGAAGCCAAAGAAGCTTCCTTATATCACGATTTCACAAAAATACAGCCTTGAATACGGCTTCGATCAGGTTGAGATGCACGTGGATGCATTCTCCGGCGTACAGGATGCCAAGGTGCTGCTAATCGATGATCTAATAGCCACCGGAGGCACCGCACGGGCGGCATTAGATCTCATCGCGCAGACGCAGGCCAAGTGCGTCGAGGCGTGCTTTTTATTAAATTTGCGCGAGTTAAACGATCTAGGCGAGTTTTCGCGTCGCACAAACGTTTATTGCGTTTTAGAGGCGTGATTTTGGAAGAGCTACTTAAAAATTTACTGCAAGAATACCACCAATACGCCTATATCGTGCTTTTCGTTTGGTGCATTTTAGAAGGCGAAATCGCGCTGATTTTAGGCGGCATAATGGCGCACGAGGGTCATATAAATTTGCCGCTAGGTATCTTTGTCGCGGGCCTTGGGGCATTTTGCGGCGATCAGTTTTATTTTTATATCGGTCGCTACAACAAAAAATATATCAGTAAAAAGCTCGCGGCGCAGCGCCGAAAATTTGCGATCGCGCACCTGCTTTTGCAACGCTACGGCTGGCCGATAATTTTAATGCAGCGCTATATGTATGGCTTCCGCGTCATCATCCCAATGAGTATCGGCATCACTCGCTACAGCGCAAAGAAATTTGCGATCATCAATCTTTTTAGTGCTTGGTGCTGGTCGGGCGTAACGATGGTTTTGGCGTGGTATTTTGGCGAGGAGATCTGGAGCGGGCTGCGGCTAATCGAGCAACACTGGTATTTTGCGATACCTATCATAGGCGGAATTTTATATCTATTTTTTAGGTTATTTAAACGTATGGAAAATCACTTTATGAACTCACGAAAGGAACGAGATGAAAGTAAAACTGCTAGATCGTAAAATTAACGAGATAGAGGCGGATTTTGAAGTTATTTTAGTCGTGGATAAAAATTTAAATCACGAATTTATTAAAGACGCGGATAAGTTTGCACTTTTTAATTATAAAGGCGAGGGCAATCTGCTGTTAGCTGAGAGCGGGCGGCTGTACATTGGCGTCAAAGCGCTAGAATATGACCGCGTCCGCACAGCACTTGCGAGCGCATACAACACGCTTAAGGGCTACGCGATCAAAAATTTTAAAATCGCCTTTTATAAATGCGGCTGCGACCGCAGAAGCACGATGGCGATGGTCGAGGGCGTGCTTTTGGGCGGTTATGAGTTTAATAAATACAAAAGCGATAAAAAAAACTCCAGCTTGAATGAAATTTTAATCTCTACGCAAGAGTACGGCGGCAGTAGCCCCGACGTGCAAAAGATGAACTACGGCGTACAGCAGGGCATCGTGATGGCAAACGCCGCAAATTTTGCGCGCGACGGCGTCAATGAGATCCCTGAAATTTACACGCCCGAAAAGATGGCGAGTGAGGCTGAAATTTTAGCCTCGAACTACGACGATGTGAGCGTTAAAATTTACGACGAAGACTTTTTGCGCGAGCAGAATATGAATGCGTTTTTAGCGGTCAATCGCTCCAGCGCTCATCCGCCGCGCCTCATCCATCTGATCTATAAACCGCAGCGCTGCCTAAAGCGCGTCGTTTTCGTCGGCAAAGGGCTTACTTACGACAGCGGCGGGCTAAGCCTCAAGCCTGCTGATTATATGCTTACGATGAAAAGCGATAAAAGCGGCGCGCTTGCTGCGATGGGCATCATCAAGGGCGCCGCCGAGCTAGAGCTGCCGTTTGAGATACACGCGGTTATCGGCGCTACCGAGAATATGATCGGCGGCGATTCCTATAAGCCCGACGACGTGCTACTTAGCCGCAGCGGCGTAAGTATCGAGGTGCGAAACACCGACGCGGAGGGCAGGCTCGTGCTTGCCGACTGCCTAAGCTACGCGCAGGATCTTGCTCCCGATCTACTGATAGATATGGCGACGCTTACCGGCGCTTGCGTCGTGGGGCTCGGCGAATACACGAGCGGCATCATGGGAAACAGCGAGGAGCTAAAGCGTAAATTTAAAGATCTTAGCGGATCAAGCGGCGAGCTATTTAGCATTTTGGAATTTAACGATTATCTACGCGAGCTAATCAAAAGCAGTATCGCAGACGTTTCCAACTGCGCTTCCAGCAGGTACGGCGGTGCGATAACCGCGGGGCTGTTTTTGGATAAATTTATAAAAGAGGAGTATAAAGACAAGTGGTTACATCTTGATATTGCGGGCCCTGCGTATCTGGAAAAGGCGTGGGGCTATTACGCCGCGGGCGCGACTGGCGCGGGCGTGAGAGCAAACTTATATTTCTTGCAGGCTCTAGCCAAAGAGCTAAAGGACGTGTAGATGGGGCTGTCAGTAGGGATCGTAGGGCTTCCGAATGTCGGTAAATCCACCACATTTAACGCTCTTAGCGGTGCGCAAAACGCACAGGCGCAGAACTATCCATTTTGCACGATCGAGCCCAATAAAGCGGTCGTGCCCGTGCCCGATGCGCGGTTAGCAAAGCTGGCGGACATCGTTAAGCCCGGTCGCATCGTGCATTCGACCATTGAGTTTGTAGATATCGCGGGCCTCGTGCGCGGAGCTAGCAAGGGCGAGGGGCTGGGGAATAAATTTCTTTCAAATATCCGCGAGTGCGAGATCATCCTTCATATCGTGCGCTGCTTCGAAAGCGGCGACATAACTCACGTTGAAGGCTGCGTCGATCCTATCCGCGACATCGAGATCATCGAAACCGAGCTTATTTTAGCGGACATAGAGCAGCTTAGCCGCAAGATCGAGCGCCTCGGTAAGGAAGCCAAAGCAAATCAAAAGGGCGCTAAAGAGGCGCTAGCCGTAGCAAACGAGCTTTTGGCGCATCTAAACGACGGCAAGCCCGCTTCAAATTTCGCGCTCAAAGAGGATGAAAGCTACATCGCTTTAAATCGCGAGCTGCGCCTGCTTAGCGCCAAAGATGTAATCTACGGCGCAAATGTGGACGAAGACGGTATCGCGCAGGATAACGAATATGTCGCGCGCGTAAAGAAATACGCAAATGCCCGCGGCGCCGAAGTAATCAAGCTCTGCGCCAAGATCGAAGAGGAGCTCATAGGGCTAAGCGACGAGGAGACGCACGAGATGCTGCAAAGCCTGGGCGCGCAGCAAAGCGGGCTGGAGCTCATCATCAAGCGCTCCTTTGCGAAGCTCAGCCTCATCAGCTACTTTACCGCCGGCGAGATGGAGGTGCGCGCGTGGACGATCACGAAAGGCTGGAAGGCTCCGAAGGCCGCGAGCGTGATCCACAACGACTTTGAGCGCGGCTTCATCCGCGCCGAGGTGATCGGATTTGATGATTTTATCGCGTGCGGCGGCGAGAGTAGGGCGAAAGAAGCAGGCAAAATGCGCCTTGAGGGCAAGGACTACGTCGTGCAAGACGGCGACGTGATGCATTTTAGATTTAATGTTTAAATTCTTTTTTAGGTGCGTTGAAATTCGGTCTGCGCTAGCTTTAAAATTTTGTAAAATTTCGGCTCAAATGCGAGTTTAATAAAATTTTGATTTTGCGCGTAGTGGCTTTTGGCTGAAATTTGTATCGCTAGAACAAAACGAAACTTGTGCGCCAAAGCTTCGTTAAATTTCACGGCGAAATTTAGTCGGCTTGACTTGCGTTGAAATTTTACGCAAGCGAAGTCGCCTCGCGCAGGATTTGCGCTTAAAACTGCCCGGTAAAATACGTCTAAGAAATACTTCCAAAATCGCGCCAAAATTTATACGCGGCGAAAACTGCGCGTAAATTTAAAGGGAAAATTTTAACTAAAAATCGCAATAGCTCGTATCTGCGCGCGATAGAATTTGAGTTCCATATTTAAATTTGCGGCTTACAAATTTGATATCCGGTGATTTTTAAATTTTACGATCTTAAATTTAAACATGTTTGTTTAGTATGCGGTGCGAACCGCGCTCGTAAAGCTAACCGTATTAAATTTGCCGCCGATAGGCGCGGCGGAATTTAGCGAAAATTTCAAAATCAAGCTTGCGATTAGTCCATCTTGCCGCACGAAATTAGGAGTCGCGGAATTTTGTCGCGTAGAATTCCGCCGTGCCACAGAGCCTTGCGGGAAAGATGAGCGAGTTTTTCTAGCGCCAGGCAAACAGCGCCTAGCAAGCGGCGCGAAATTTAAACTTAATTTTGGAGGATTATGCGAAATAAGCAGCCCTGTATCGAAGGCAGGATAGAAAACTTGCACGTCCGCGTCCTTAGGCAGGAGATCGAGACGCTCGTGCTTTTTGAGATAGGCGGCGTTCGCTTTCGTATGCGTTGCAGGTCGTTCTCGTTTGAGCAGGGCGATTTAGTGCGCGTAAAATACTGCAACCAAGGATATCTAGGCAGCCTCGTCGCCTTGGAGGTCGAGCGCCGCAGAACGCCTTTGGAATATGCCCGCGATTTTGCGTTGAGCGCGCTGGATGCCGCAAAACGCACGCTATCTTTAGCTTGGGACATTTTGATTACATTCGGTCTGATCTTTTTCGCCACGACGGTATTTTACGCGATCTATTTTGCGTTCGCAAAAGATGCATTCCCAAACATGGGCGATTTTTTCTATACTTGTGCGGGGCTTGCGCTTGTTGCGATGATAATTCTGGCATACGTTTACACGATCGTCCGCGCTATTGAAAAGCGCGCACCTCGCTTGACACGGATATTTTTGACGTGCACCTACTTTGCTATATTCCTTATGCTTTTTACTGCCGTTTTTATCATCGCGCTTGCGGTATTGCTTTATATTTGCGATATTTTGGGCTTTGGGGATTATTTCTTTTCTTGTTTAGTGCTCGCATTCGTGTGTTCGTATCTGGTTTGCTCTACCTACATGCAAAAACTCTCATCGTGGCGCAAGCGTCATAAAAAGTAGTACCTCTGCCGCATAAATACACAGCGCGGAATTTCATAATTACGTCGCCTCAAATTTTACATATTAGAATTTCGCGCTGTGCTATAAATTTTATGCGCCGCGAAATTTTAAAATTCCGTTTCACGCGAATACGGCAAGAGGCGAAATTCCGCCACGCGAATAAAGCATACCGCCACGTTGTGAGCATCGATAATCTACTCGTTTATTCCGCCAAATTAATCCATGCCGCCGTAAATTTTACGTTTTAAATTTCACGCCGAATCTTTCGCGGCTAAAAAATACCTCGCAGAGCCGCTGTGCCCTCTACATGTCTGTACGGCAAGAAATAATGCACGAAATTTATGCAAGCTCCTCCAGACACGCATATTTCGGCGCTCAGTCTGTGTTTGACATGCGCAGAATCGAGATCAGGTATCTCTAATTCGCCGCTTTTGTAACCGCTATAGCCCATTTCTAGCGGCACCTCTAGCTCATCCTTTTCAAACACGATGCGCCCGCTTTGCACCTGCTCGAGTTTGATATTTTTCAGCACGATTCCAGGCGCGCTCACGTGGTCAAATTTTATACTTAGTTCATATGGGGCGCCGGTGGAATTATCGTCCGAGAAGTCGGGCTTCGGCTCGCGATCATCGCGCCATAATCGTCCGCCGATAGCGGTAGCTCTTAAGCTAGCGCTGATGCTAAAATCCTCCAGATCCAGCGAAGCGCTGCTAAAATCTAGGATGAGCGTCCATGATACGACGGTGCGGCCGAAAAATTTATCGGCAATCATATATGTGCCGAAAAGCGAGCTTATGACCACCCAAAACAGAAATATAAATTTAAAAACCTTACGTAAAACGAACTTTAACGTCCTCATCATTATCCTTTCAATTTAAAGCTTAAGCGGAATTTCGCCTGCAAATCCGCGGATTAAAATTCCGTGCAGAATTTCGCTTATGAAATTTCGCGCCTTTTCGGACTACGGCGGAATTTTAAGATAGAATTACGTGCCGAAATTTTGCTGCAAAATTATAAAACGAATTCCGTCCATGAAATTTTGCCTAGAACCACGCCTATAAAATTCTATGACGAAATTTGAAGATGAAATTTTATGGGCGGAATTCCATAGTTAAAATTTCGCGATGAAATTCCATAGCTAAAATTTCACGGCAGAGCCCAGAAATCAACTCCAGCGGCAGAATTCCACGCCTTAAAATTTTAAGAAAGTATGAAATTTTTTATCTGATCGCAGATCGCTTCTTCGGACTGCGCGGCATCGATTTTCAGGGTCTCAACGCCGCACGCCTTGCATGCCTGCGCCATAAGATCTTGCACACGCATTAGGTATCTCAGCCCGCGAGCCTCGATTATATCGCTGCTAGCGCGCGTTTTAAGCCGCCGCCCGATGAGCTGTTCGTCTGCCGAAAACAGCACGATTTTATCTGCGAATTTGCCCCCGAGCGCAAATTTATTAAGCGCGATAAGCTCGCTAAGATCCGCGTTTTCGTCGTTTGCCAGCGCATAGGCAAGCCCCGAGATGAAGCCGCGATCGCTTAGCACGAGCCTGTCCGCGCCGCTCTTTATCACGCGCTCGTAGTGCTCGGCGCGGTCTGCGAGGAACAAAAGCAGCTCGGCGCGTTTTGAAATTTCGCCGCAGGCCTCGCGCAGATTTACGCTGCCGCGCGACCACTTAAAATCCTCGCCCAAAACGAGGCTTCGCACCGCCTCGCCGAGCTTCGTGCCGCCCGGCTCCTTGGTCACGATCGCCTGCGGGAAAGTCGCCGCCAGTCGCGCTATCTGCGTGCTTTTGCCCACGCCGTCGATACCTTCGAATATTACATACATTTTTCGCCTTTAAATTTGAGCGCTATTTTACAAATTTATAGCTAAATAGCGGCTTTTTTAAATAGCGGGGCATAAAATTTTGCCTCAAAATCGGGCTTTTGCGCGAGCTTGTGCGAGTTGCTTTTGATCTTTTGGCGTAAAATTTATCGGGCGCTTTTTTTGCTCGGCTCCTGCTCTTTGCGGCACGGCTCGCGGTTAAATTTAGCGCTTGGACGGATGCGTCGCATAAACAGCGAGCGAGCAAATTTTGCGCTTACGGACATGTACCGAGTAGGGTATAGCACCAGTCGATAAAAGACGGCGCGCCGTGCGGACAGAATGGTACGTCGGGCGAGGAGGGCGGCGCTTTTGCGGAGCAGGGCGGCGTTATGCAGAGTGGGGCGCATTGGGGCGGGCGAGTGCTGCGCGCGGTAACAAAACCGCGACGATAAAATTTTAAATTTTGCCCTTATACGCGCTTACAAGCTCTGGATTTATCGCTTTGAAATTTTTCCGCAGATCGCTAAGATCATAATCACTCGCCACGAGCGCAAAATCCTCGCTCAAGTCGAGCCCGAGCTCGCCGATATCCGCCTTAAGCTGCTTCGCGCACTCTAAAATAAGCTTTTTGGCTTGCGAGGATCTGCCATTTAGCCGTGTTTCTTGATTGAAAAGATCAAAAAGATTTGCCGTCTCGTCGTCCTCGTCCAACTCAGCCTGAAACTCATAATCGGCGACGTTCCAAACGATCCAGTTATCGTCATCGCCCTGCACAAGCCACTGTGCGCGCTGTTCTTGCGAGCCGAATCCGATCTGAGGTGGCAGCGAGCCCGTGTCGTTGTAGGCTAAATTTATGCAGTAGAGCTTGCAACCGGGCGCATGCTTTTTGATCGTCTCTTTAATCGCGGGCAGTAGCCTTTGCGCAGCGAGCTCATAGAGCTTTTTGTAGCTCATTTTTTTATCCGGTTTTCTGTAGTGCACGTAGCCGTCCTCGACTATTAAGCTTAGCTCGCCTATCGCGTCAAATTCGTAGTTTATGACGCGGTCGAATTTGCCTCCGTATGGATCCGTGCCGCGCCACTGCTTTTGCGCGAGCTTGCCGCCTTCGTAAGCGAAATTTTCTATCCAGTAGCCTTCGCTCGCAAAAGCCGAGTAAATGGACTTTAGCGTGCCATCCGCATAGACAAATCTTTTTACGTTCACGCATTTTTTATCGTAATAATCAAATCGGTAGCTTAAAATTTCATCCTGCCGCCAAAAATAAAACTCTTCGTAGAAATATTTTTCGCTCACATACTGCCTCTTAAAAACGGCGCGATCTTGCGCGTCAAAGCCGTATTCGTAGGCGTTTGCGATGTTTTTGGATGCTTCTTTTAAAACCCTACCTTTTGAGAAACGGTTGAACTCAAAATAAAACGGCTCTAAATTAATATACTCGTCCGACGCCCAGCGCCTGCTTACGACCTGCGCTTCGGCCCTCTTTTTTAGGGCTTCGTAGTCATCTTTTGCGCTTTTAAAAAGCTCTCGCAATTTTTCTATCTCATCCATTTGCTTATTCATTTTTATCTCCTGTGCAGTTTCAAATTTTAAATTTTATCCTTTTACGCTAGCTCGGGATTTATCGCTATGAAATCTTTCCTCAGATCGCTAAGATCGCAATCGGTAGCCGTGATCGTAAAATCATCCGTCATGTCGAGCGCAAATTCGCCAAGATCTGCTTTGAGCTGCTTCACGCACTCCCAAATGAGCTTTTTAGCCTGCGCATATTTATCATTTAGCTGCGTTTCTTGATTGAAAAGATCGAAAATTTTCGCCGTTTCGTAGTCTACTTCGACCTCGGCTCGAAACTCGTAATCAGGAACGAGCCAAAGAAGCCAGCCGTCCTTTCGTGCAAGCCACTGCGCGCGCTGCTCTTGCGAGCCGAATCCGATGATTGGCGGCAAACTCCTATTGTCGCAAGCTAAATTTATGCAGTAGAGTTTGCAATTCGGCGCGTGCTTTTTGATCGTCTCTTTAATCGCTGGCAGTAGTCTTTGTGCGGCGAGCTCATAGAGCTTTTTATAGCTCATATTCTTATCTGGCTTTTGATAGCGCACATAGCCATTTTCGGTTATTAAGCTTAGCTCGCCCATTGCGTCAAATTCATAGTTTGTTACGTCATTCCTTCTGCCTGCGCGAGGGTGCTCTACATACTCCCGTCTTTGTGCGAGCTTGCCGCCTTCGTAAGTAAAATTTTCTATCCCATAGGCGTTGTTGTCAAAGGCCGAGTAGATGGACTTTAGCTTGCCATTTTCATAGATAAATCTTTTTATGTTGAAGCATCCTACGCATCTTTTATTGTAGCAACCGAAATGATATTTTAAAACTTCATCCCGCCCCCAAAAATAAAGGTTTTCAAAGAAATGTTTTTTGCCGTCATGTTGTCTTTCAAAAACGACGCGATCTTGCGCGTCAAAGCCGTATTCGTAGGCGTTTACGACCTTTTTTGGTTTAGCTTTTAAAATTTTGCCCTTAAAGAAGCGGTTATATTCGAAATAAAACGGCTCTAAATTTAAATACTGATTTGATGCCCAGCGCCTACTTACGACCTGCGCTTCGGCTATTTTATTTAAGGCTTTGTATTCATCTCTCACGCTTTTTAAAAACGTTCGCAGTCTTTCTATCTCATCCATTTGCTTGTTCATTTTATCTCCCATGCAGCTTGCAAATTTTAAATTTAGCCGCGCCTGCGGGCTAAATTTCAGTCGCTTGCGAGCTCATTTTTTCAAAAATTTTAAAATTTCGCTCGGCACCAGGTGCGAGACATCACCGCCGTGGCTCAAAACGGAGCGGACGATCGAGCTTGAGATGAAGGCGTTTTTGAGCGTCGGCATCAAATACACGCTCTCAAATTCCTCCCATAGCGAGGCGTTTGCATAGCCGATCTGTAGCTCGTACTCAAAGTCGCTAACCGCGCGAAGCCCGCGGATTACGAAGCGCACGCCGCAAGATTTAGCAAAATCCACGAGCAGATTATCAAAGCTTTGCACGCTCACGCCGCGAAGTCCGCGTGTCGCGGCTCGCGCCATCTCTAGTCTGGATTTTAGGCTGAAGTAGGGTTTTTTGCTCTCGTTTAGCGCGACTGCGACGATGACTTCATCAAAAAGCCCTAGCGCGCGCTTGATGACGTCCAAATGGCCGTTCGTGATAGGATCGAAAGTGCCCGGATAGATACATTTTCTTGAGTTTTGCATTATTGCCACCTTTTAAATAGCTCATTTTGCACGCCTAGCGCGTCGCACCACTTGCCGATTATGAAATTTTTTAAATTTTGCACGCCGCAGTAGCCCGCGATCACGGGCGGAGCGATGATGACGCCGAGCGCGGCTAGCTCGCTCATCTGACGCAGGCTGATCGCAGAAAGCGGCATCTCACGCACGCCAAGAACCAGCCGCTTGTGCTCTTTTAACGCGACTGCAGCGGCGCGGGTGCTTAAGCTGTCGCAAAGCCCGCCGTAGATTTTGGCCAAAGAGCCAATAGAGCAGGGCGCAAAGATTGTGGCGTCAATGCCGAACGAGCCCGAAGCGGGCGGCGCGCCCAGATCGGTATTGGGATAAAATTTTACGCTCCTAAATTCCGCGGATTTTAAAGCCTCGTCCGCGTCTATGCCGCTTTCGGCGCGCAGGACGCGGCGCGCGCCCTGAGTAAGTACGGCGTGGATTTCATGCGGTGAGTTGGCAAGAAATTTAAGCAGATCAAGCCCGATCTCGCAAAAACTCGCGCCGCTTACGCAAACTAAAATTTTCATTTCAAGGCTTTCATATCGAAATTTTGTGGTTTAAAAGCGAATGGGGCGGAAAGAATTTTAAAATTTGAAGTTAAGATGGAGCGGGAAACGAGAGTCGAACTCGCGACATCAACCATGGCAAGGTTGCGCTCTACCACTGAGCTATTCCCGCATGCAGTAAAAATAAAGCGCGATTGTAGCCTATAAATTTTCATTTGTCAATAATTTCTCGCTTAAATTTCATAAATTTTTACGATTTCTCCAGCGCGAACTTTGTCACATTCGGGATCAGCCAAGAAAAAATGCGATGCTGCAGCCAGCGGTCTGATGCGCCCAGAAGGCGATGGCATAGGCGTAAAAACTCCGCCTTCATACGCACCTACGGTTAAATTTACTCTGCCGCTTTTTAGCTTCAGATCGCTTGCGAGCTTGGCATATATCGCCGTTTCTGCGCTAAAAGCCCCACCTGCGCCGCTAAGCTTAAATAGTATCGGCAGTATGACAGCGCGCGTAAGCACGAAAGCAGCCATTGGATTGCCTGCCATTGCAAAGACGAATTCGCCGTCTTTTGCGAAGCACTTGCTGGGGCGGCCGGGCTTGATATCAATGTGATCGAAAACCTGCAAAAATCCAAGTTCGCTCATAGCGCTTTGCATAAAATCCGCCTCCCCAGCGCTTGCTCCACCGCTGGTAATTAGCACGTCAAATTTACGCGTAGCAGTATCTAGCGCCTCGCAAACCGCGCTAAAATCATCCTTTAAAATCCCTAAATACTCATTTTCAAAGCCGTACTTTTGCAGCAATGCAGCAATACCGCTAGAGTTGGCGTTATAAATTTCGCGCTCGCTTGCGCTCTGCCACGGCTCTTTTAGCTCGTTTCCACTGGAAAATAGAGCGATTTTAGGACGCGCGTAAACGCTTGCTTCGTAAATTCCTTGCGCGGCAAGAAGCATGATTTTAGCAGGGTTTAAAATTTCGCCACAGCGCAATAAAAGCTCGCCCGCACGCACCTCCTCGCCTTTTTTACGAAAGCCGTCGTGGGCATGAACGAAAGCGGGGATTTTTAGAGTACCGCCTTGCGCGTCTACATCCTCTAGCCTCGCGACGGAGTCCGCGCCCGCAGGCATTGGCGCGCCGGTCATTATCTTTTGCGCTTGCGTAGCCTTGATTTCGTAGAATTTCTCATCTCCTGCAAAAATCGTAGGCTCTACGATCTCTAGCTCTTCGTCTTTGAAGTCCGCCGCGTAGGCATAGCCGTCAAGCGCCGAATTATCGAAGCAGGGCAGGTTTTTAAGCGCAGAAATATCGCTAGAAAGGATGCGACCTAGAGCGCTGGGAAGAGGTACCTTTTCGCTCTGCCTGCTTGATGTGATTCTAGCCGTAGCCAAATCTATAGCCTCATTTATTCCTATCATTTTAAGTCCTTTTTATCATTTTTTTACATTTTAAATTCGCGCAGTTAAGACCTTGCGTAGCCTTGAATTCTATATTGTGCCAAAGCTTGCAAAGCAAAATTTTACCCAAATAAATGCGCGAAATTTTACGGGCTCAATTGCCTTATTTTAATGCTAGTGTTACTTAAAATTTCAAAACATTTCGCTCGTAAAATTCCACTTTGCTTGCTCGCACAAGATTTTATTCCGAAGTCTTCATTCCTCAAGCCTCTGTATATCAGCACCAAGCGCACCAAGCTTAGCTTCCAGCCTCTCATATCCGCGATCTAGGTGGTAAATTCTATGTATTTTGCTCTCGCCGCACGCCGCAAGGGCGCCTAAAACGAGTGCCGAGCTGGCGCGCAGATCGGTCGCCATAACGTCCGCGCCGTTTAGCTTGCCGCCGCTGATAGTCGCGATGTGTCCGTTTAAGCGGATATCTGCGCCCATTCTCGAAAGTTCGCTAACGTGCATGAAGCGGTTTTCAAAAAGCCTCTCGTCGATAGTGCTGACGCCCGAGGAGATGCATGCTAGCGCCATAAACTGCGCCTGCATATCGGTAGGAAAGCCCGGATATTCGCTCGTGATGATCTCTACGGGTTTGATTTTTGAAGCGGGCAGGATCGTGATCTCGTCGCCGCCGTTTGAAATTTCAAATTTAAAGCCCATATCTTCAAATTTTGCAAGTACGGCGCCAAGATGAGCCGTGCAAGCGTGCGTGATCTTGATACGAGAGCCCGTGATCGCGCCTGCGCACAGATAGGTGCCTGCCTCGATGCGATCGGGAATGATTGAAATTTCATCGAAGCTTAAAAGCTCGCCGCCGCTTCCTTTGATGAGGATTTCGTTCGTGCCGATGCCCTCTATGTCGATGCCTGCGCTTTTTAATGCGTTGCAAACAGCTATCACTTCGGGCTCTTTCGCCGCGTTTATGATATGCGTGGTGCCGCTTGCTAAAGCCGCCGCCATTACGATATTTTCGGTGCCGGTGACGGTAATTTTGTCAAAATTTATAGTCGCGCCCTTAAGCCCCTTTTTTGCGGTGCAAACGACGTAACCTTGCTCGATCTTAACCTCCGCGCCCATCTTTTCAAGCGCGCTAAGGTGTAGATCGATCGGTCTGGCGCCGATCGCGCAGCCCCCCGGAAGGCTTACCTCGCAGTGTCTAAACCGCGCTAAAAGCGGCCCTAGCACCAAGATCGAAGCGCGCATTTTACGTACTATGTCGTAGATCGCTTTGGTCGAGTTTACCTCGCGCGGATCGATTTTGGCGATATTGGCATCAAGAAACTCGCACTTTGCGCCTAAATTTGAAAGCAGCTGAATTAGCGTGTGGATATCGGAAACTGCAGGTAAATTTTTAATTACAACTTCGTTTTTTGAAAGGATAGATAGGGCTATGAGCGGCAATGCGGCGTTTTTTGCGCCGCTTATTTTGACGCTGCCGCTTAGTTTTTTGCCCCCGTCAATTCGTAGATAATGCATGATTTCTCCGTGTAAAATTTCGGCGATTATACAGAATTTAGCTTTAAAGTTACCATTTTGTTACCACTGAGCGCTAAAATTACGCCTAAATTTAACCGTTACATAATTTTATAAGGATTTTTTATATGAAACAACTAATTATTTGCGCTTTGGGTGCGTTTTTGCTGATCGGTTGCTCCTCAAAAGCCCCGTCTGCTGGCAGCCAGCAAGCGTATGTCTTAAACGATCATGAAGAAGGAATAACTTCGGTGCCAGGAAGCGAGTTTAACCGCTCGCTAATCGCATCGGTGGACGATTACACCGGCACTCGCGCGGGAGGGGACTGCAGCGGATTTATCACCGTGCTAAATGATAAATACGATGATCTATTTTTTAACTCAAAAGATCTGCCAAAATACTTCACAAACGGACGCAAATCCCAAGCAATATATAATTATTACAGCCGTAGAAATTTACTCAGCAATACGCCGCGAGTAGGGGATTTGGTGTTTTTTCAAAACACCTTGCGCTCTAACAAAGGCAAGGTCAATAACGAAATCAGCCATATCGGCATCGTGCGCGAGATCTATGCTGATGGTCGCGTGAAATTCGTCCACAATACTCGTGGTAGAAATCAAGCGGACTTCGTAAATTTAAATAAGAAAAACGTCCATGTAGTGGGGCAAAAGATGGAAAATAGCTATATCGTCCGCTGCGGCAAAGACCGCATAAGCTGCCTAGCATCGAACCGCTTCGCAGGATACGGACGGGTGAATAACTAGAATTTTGAAAATTCTTTCGCCGTATTTTTTGAAAAATTTCTTATAACTTTTGGAATTTATTAGATTTTATGGAATTTTGCTAGACCTTTTAAAAATTCGCGGCGGTTTGATTTAGGCTCTAGGGTTTTAAGCGAAATTTTACAGATAAAATCTCGCTTGTAGTTCTAGCTATGACTTGCTTTATAGAATTTATTAAATTCCTAAAATTCTAATCAAATTTTAAAATTTTTATGGCTTTTAAACTCCTGCAGCAAAAACTTATGAATAAAAACTCACTTTGATGCTGTTATGGCAAATCAAATTAGCATTTTTAACGCGTAATTATATATAACAAGCATTTAATAAAATATTACTCTAAAAATTTATTTTGAAATTAATTTGAACTCAAATTTTTGTTATTCTTAGTAAAATTATTCTTATAATTTTATATAAAATTCTACAAAGTAGCTTTATATAACTGAAATTTTATCGTCATTAAATTTACAGCGTGTTTGCTTTTTAATTTACGTCGGATAAACTCTATGAATTCCGTAAAACTTTGAAAAAGATTTACGATCTAAATTTTATCATGAAAATTTTACTTTAAAGCTGCTATATCTAAATTTTAACTTTAACGCAGCTATTTTGATAAGATGCTTGCAATTAAAACCATTATCAAAATTTTGATGCTAGAACTTATCTATAATTTTTCTCTAACCCATAAAAACACGCGACGCCTTTAATTTAATCAAAATTTCGCTACTATGCGTGAAAAATTTAAGGAGTTTCATGCAATCAGGCAAATTTACTCTCGCGATCATTGTAGCGAATGTCCTATTTTTCGTGATTTCATTCGCATTAGAATATTTTTTCGGCTTTAAGTCCTATCTATTTTTTGGGCTCAATCCGTATTTTTTCGAAGGGATGCCGTGGCAGTTACTAAGTTCATTTTTTATGCACGGCGGAGTGATGCATTTAGCGATGAATATGGCGGTTTTATATCAATTCGGTGGGATTTTAGAGAGAGCGTTCGGTGGGATAAAATTTACGCTACTTTACATCGTAGGCGGGCTGCTGAGTGGCGCTTTATGTCTGATTTATATCCGTTATGCCATGAGCATGGGAGAAATCGTCAATATCGTAGGCGCTAGTGGCGCTATTTGCGTGCTTTTAGGCGTGATTGCTTATTTTGATGAACGCAATACGGGCGGGATTTTTGTCGCGATTTTGATAATGAGCTTTGCGCCGATGTTAATGGGCGTAAATGTGGCATGGTATGCGCATATAGCGGGATTTGTGGTCGGTTATGGCTTTGGAATGATCCAGAAAAAATTTAGAATTTTGTAGAATTTAACGCTAAATTTTACATAAAATTTTATGAAAGGATGCAGATGAAACGGATATATTTTATAAGACATGCTGAGGCGCAAAGCGGCAACGGAAGCGATTTTGAGCGGGCATTAAGCCATGCGGGCGAACTTTGCGCAATTAAACTCAGAGAAAAGCTGCGTAGCTTGGGGCTTGCGCCTGATTTAATTATTACAAGCCCGGCTATACGCGCACTCCATACGGCGCAAATTATCGCTAATGCGCTGGATGCGACAAAAAGGGTAGCGTCATTGCGAGAGTTATATGACGTAAGCTTATGGGATTTGGCAAGGTTTGTTCGCGGCTTGGATGAGAAACGATTTTTTGGGTGCGGTGTGAATGCTGAAAAATACAATGTGTTTGGTCTGAGTAGCGAAAAACATCGCGACGCAAACGCTGAAAATTCTGCTTTTAAGAGCGCTAAAATTCCCGCTAGCATTGGCGAAAAGAATGCGATATCTTGCAACAATGTAGAAATTTCTAGCACTGATGTTATGCAAAATTTTAACGCAGCTAGCGCGGAATGCGTATTTATCGTTGGACATAATCCGACAATAGGCGCAATTTGCTCGCTTTTAGGCGAGAAGGAAGTCGATAAATTCCCTCCTTGCTCGATTTGCGTCTTAGAATTTGACGTTCATAAATTCTCAGAAATTACTGATCATAGCGGCAAAATGGTAATGCTGCAGTGCCCTTAATTACGCTTTTAACGCTTCATAATTACAATCGGGCGGCTCGTTGGCGCATAAGGCTAATTTTGCCGAGCATTGTCATATACTCGTAAAATAAGACCATATGGCAAAATAGCAAATTGCTTTGAGATAACTTTAAATTTTAAAAAATTTCCAATGATGTGGCTCGCCTTGAAATCGTGGACTAAATGAGTCAGAAAACTAAATTTTATATTTTTAGATAATCGGTCGTTAGCGCTTTTGCTTGAAATTCTAGTTGCTTTGTAAAATCTTAAGTTTAGATTTTGCGGATGGAAATTCCGTGCCAAAATTTTCTCAAAAACATAAATTTATTGAGAAGAATAAAATTTATTAAGTAAAATTTAATAGTAGCCGTGGTATCATTCCACAAAATTTTTGATAAGGGGGTTGAAAATGAGACAGTACGAAACTTACAGATGCGACAAATGCGGCACGGAGGTCGAGGTGCAAAACGTAGGCGGCGGCACGCTTAGCTGCTGCGGAGAGCCGATGAAATGCATCACCGAAGATCTGACGCAGGTAAATTTGATGAAAGCGTTTGCAGGCGAGTCCCAGGCGCGCAATAAATACGATCTTTACGGCGATTTGGCTAAAGAGGCGGGCTTTCACGCCATCGCGCGACATTTTTACGAGGCTGCCGAAAATGAAAAATGGCACGCCAGAGCCGAGCTAAAGGCGCATCATGCAGCCGCAGGCATTCCGCTTGATAAGATGGATAAAAATCTACTCGACGCCGCCGCAGGAGAGCGCTACGAGCACGAGAGTATGTATCCTAGCTTCGCTAAAATCGCGACTGAAGAGGGTAAAAAAGAGGTAGCGCGCCTTTTTAACGCTATCGGTAGGGTCGAGGAGGAGCACGAGCGCGAATACAACGAGCTTCAAAAGATCCTGCTAGAAGAGGGCTTTTTCGAGAGCTTTGACGAGGAAGTTTGGGTGTGCGAGGTCTGCGGCCACGTTCATCGCGGCAAGAAAGCTCCCGGCGCCTGTCCGCTCTGCAAGGCTCCGCGCGAGTATTTCAAAAAACAAAGGCTCGTTTAATTTTGATGTTTACGGCACGGCGTTTTTGCGATAGCTTTCGAAGCCGTCGCAAATTTAGTTTATTGTCGCGAGCTGATCGTTCAAATCTTGGCTTAAAATTTTGCGCGAGATTTCGTCTTTTTGCTCCTTTTTGCCGCGAATTCCGTGGCTAGACGAAATCTCGGGCTAAATTTATTTAGCCTAAACTCCTTTTCTTATCCCCCTAAGAAATGAAGTCCTGCTCGCAAGAGCGGGATTTCTGTCGTAAAATAAATCTAAAAATAGTTATGCCGATGGATTTTGTATCTTTAAATTTTTAATATAAATTCCTATATGATTCTTGCGCTGTTTACGAAGCAAGCTTCGCATCGGTAAATTTCGCAGCAAACTTTGGTGGCAGAATCTTTTGTGTCTTTAATTTTAAGGCGAATACGGTGCGATGAGAATTTGAAAGCAAATCAAACTATAAAATTTCGAGGGTTTAAATTTTAAATCAGAAATTCCATCCTTGCGGAATTTGCAGATAAATTTTATATCCGCTACCTCTTAATATGTCGATTATCTTTTGCTTATAAAATCCTCAGATGAAATCCCGTATCGTCAAAATTTAAATGAAATTTTATACTAAATTTATCTGGAATTTTAGGCAAAATCGCATGAGAAAATCTAAAAAGTAAATTATTCTATATTCCAAAAGAGTAAAATTTTAGATTCTTTTGCGATCAAGCTCTAAGGCTCGCGCGTTAATTTAAAATTTTACCGAGTTAATGAGTTAAATTCTAAAATGCGAAAGGCAGGATTTTTGGTCTTGTTATTCGAATATGAAAAACAAATTTTAAAATTTTTCAAAATAAAATTCCAAATTTTTTAGAAAATAAATTCCATAAAAAACGATTTCAAAGCCGCCTCAAAACGAAATCTCAAAAAATCTCGCTCAAGCAAGCCTCTCGCTACCTCAAATTTTAAAATTTCACTCCTCGAATTCCTCCGCGACCTTCGCCGCAAGGCGCAGTTTGTCGCTATCGAAGTGGGTGTAGATGCGCGAAGTATTAAGGCTCGCGTGGCCGAGGGCTTCTTGGACGAGCACGAGGTCCTTTTGCTTTTTGTAAAGCATCGTCGCGAAGGTGTGGCGCAGCATGTGAGCGCCGTTTTTTTCCTTGCGGATGCCCGCGCTCATTAAAATTTTCTCCACGATGCCGCTGACGTAGGCCTGAGTAAGCGGGGCGCCGTTTTTGGTGACGAAAAGATAGCCCTCTTTGTTTGCAAAGTTCGTCTCCAGCGCGTTTAGATGTTCCTCGATCAGGTGGCGCTTGATCATTACGATGCGGTATTTGTTACCCTTGCCGCGGATTCGGATGACGAAAAGATCGCCCTCGGGCGCGATATCTTTGCGCTTTAAATTTATCGCTTCGCCCACGCGGATGCCGGTGTAGACGATGATTTTTACGATTAGGCGGTTGCGATGGGCAAAGGAGGGGAACTCGCTTAGATTTATTGCGTCCAAAAACCGCTTCAGCTCCTCCTCGCTCATAAACTCAGGAAGCTTTGTGCCGCGGCTGCCGCTAACGCCGCCCCAGTGCTTAAGCTCGATGCCGAAGTTATGCGAGGTGCCGTCCTGCTCGTTTTGGCGGTCGATGAAGCCGAAAAAATTTATCACGGCGATGCGGTAGTTTTTTTTGCTCGCATCGCTTAGCCCACCCGTAATGGAAGCTAAAATTTCGCTCAAAAGCTCCTCGTCGATATTTTTCATGCTCTCAAGGCCGTACTGCATGATCGCTTCGTAAAATTTTTTAAGCGGATTGAAGTAAGTGTTAATGCCGGTAAGGCCTGCATTTCGTGCGTCTTTTGCGAGCCGCTCGAGTTCGCCGATACTTGCTACCTCGTGATTTAGAGCCAGGCTCGCGCGGCGAAATAGCGCGTCGTTTTTCAGCTCCTTATTCGATAGCGCGCTTAGCTTGTAGCGCACGAATTTTACGAGCCAAAACAGCAGCGATTTTTCAAAGCTATCCTTATAATCGAGTGGAAATTTCATCTACTCTCCTCGCTGTCGCCGAAGATCACAAAAGGCAGCATCAGCGTGTTTTTGATAAGATTATACGGCGTTTTTAGCACATCGGTCGCAACGCCGGTCGAGTAGGTAGGCTTTTTCATCGTGCCGCGAATCTCGATGATCGTGGAGATCGTATTGTTTTCGCCTAATATGATATGATTTAGCAGCGGGATTTTTGAGATTATCGAGCTTGCGTCTTTGAGGTATTTAAGCTCCAGATCGATATTTAGCGCACCGCTTTTCATATCCACTTCGCCGTTGCCTGCGATATCTGCGCTACTGCCGGTAAAGTTCATCGCGTTTATATAAATTTTATCGCCGCTGCGGCGAAAGTAAATTTTGCCCCTCTGCACGCTAAAGCCGCGATCGTTGAAATCGGGCGTCTTAAACGTAAGCAGCGACGGCACGGAGTTTATAAAGCTAAGCAGCCTTTGATAGATGATGTAGTCCTTCAGATAGGTGTTTTGCACGTTGATCTCGCCGCGGTAGTTGCGCGGATCGATGCCGCTTGCTTTTAGCGTAAATACCCCTCCGTCGAAGCTCTGCGAGCCTAGGAATTGATTGAGCGCCTCGCCGCTGATGTTTTGCGCAAAAATTTGAAGCAAGCTCTTTTTAAAGATCAACTTCACGTCGCCGCGTTTGAAATTCGCGTTCAGGTTCATATTTTTACCGTCCAGCACGCCGTTAAAGTGCGTAAATTTCAGCGTCTTATTAAGATCCGATAGTACGATGGAAGAGTTTTGCCCGCTGAAATTTATCGGCGAGCGCTCCTTTGTGCCGCTATTAAACTCGCTGGTTTGCACGCTCGTATTGATCGCGACGTCCACGTCTTTTAGCGAGACAAAGTTACCGCCTTTGTTGATTTTGAGAGAAATTTTACCGCTTCCGCTAGAGCCGTCCAGATCGCCCCCGCGCACCCGAAGCGTGAAAGAGTCATTTTTATAAGCTCTGCCGTCTTTGTTTAGCAGACCGAAATCAAAGATGAGATTGCTGCTGCTGATATCCAAATTTGTAAAATCGCTGGTTAAAATTTTAAGATCTCCGCCGCTAATGCCCGCGTTTTTAAGCGTCTTAGAAAAGGGCAAAATTCCGCTAATATCGGGCGAACTAATCTCGATCCGCTCGCCGAAGCTCATCTTCGCGCCTAAAAATTGCGAGCTCAGCACCGGCGCTTTGCCGCTAAAATCAAGGCTTATATTATCTCGCGCGTCGCCAAATTTTAAAATTTCTTTGCCGTTCGGGGAGAGATTAAAGCTATGGATTATGCCGTTAAATTTGGCCTTGCGCGTGGCGATGTCGATACTGCCGCTTGCAGTGGCGTTAAAAATTTCATTTTGCAGATTCGCGTCTTTGATGTCGATCTTTTTTTCTGTGATATGCACCCGCGCGGCTTTGGAGTGAAATTTTGCCTTTGAGATCATCAGATCGGCGTCTTTTAATGTCACGTTCGCATCCACCTTGGCACTTTCCTTTTCGACGTCCACGTCTATCAGCACGCGCGCATCGATCCCGCCGCCTAGCGGATATACAGGCTCGTCTATGCCGTAGCTTTGTAAAATATCCACAAGGTCCTTGCCCAAGCTCTCTTTAGTCCGCAGATCCAGATATACGACCGGCCTCTCTTCAAAGAGTCCGCCGATACGCACGCCGCTTCCCTCCAGGCTTTTGCCTTTAAATTTAGGCTCATTTAGCGTGAAGCTTAGAAAATCGTTTTTAAGCGTGATGTTGGCGTCTTTTACCGTTACGGCTTCGATTTGCGGTTGAAATTTTATCGTAAGATCCTGCGCGTAAGCCGTGGCGCTAACATTTTCGGCGACCGGGCGCGGATCTTTCAGATCAATTTTGGCGTGGAGGTTTTCGATATAGTAGTTTTGCGCGACCGCCTTGCCGTAGATCCACTCGTTCGCAAGAGGATTTAGTCCCGTAAGTGCGCCTAGCTCATTCATAAAATTTTTCAGACTCAAAGCCGAGGCGCGATTTATCTCGATATTTAGCTCCGAGCCGATATTGTGCACGTCAAGCTCGCCCGCGATCTCGTGCGAAGCGAAGGTGCCGTTAAAATCATACGTATCGGCTCTGAAATTTGCCCGCGCCGCGCCGCGCAGCGTGAGATTAAAGTCGTTTAGTTCAAGCTCGATCGGATCGAAGTTCAGCCCGTTTGCACTCGGCGTGATCTTCGAGTTTAGCCTAAAAAACCGCGTGTCGGCGTAAAAAACGTCGCTTTTGTATTTTAGCTTTAGACTTTCGCCCTTGATCTTCAAATTTTGCACGTCGATCTCTTCAAAAAATGAGTTGATAAGCGAGATTTTTTTGCTAAATTCCAAAATTTTCTCGCTTTGCGTGCGCAGATCGGTGGAATTTTGCTCTAAATTTTGTGTATTATTTTGCGTAATTTCAAGATTTTTGATACGCAGCACGAGACCTTTATTTAGCTTGAGATAAAACCCCTCAAGCTTTGCAAAGCCCACGTCCAGCTGCGAAATCGCAATACCGTGTTTTAGACCTACCGCGCAGACTATAAAAAGTATCGTTATGCCCAAAAAAAATCTAGCCAAAGTTCTAAACATCATCGCCTCATCAAAAAACTCCGCCCCAAAACCAAATCGGGCGTGCCGAAAAACTGCGCTTATAATATGAAATTTATTCAAAATTTTGGCTTATTTGCCTATAATTTCAGCTAAATTTTGAAAGGAACGCATGAAATTCTTTATAAAGCTCATCAAAGCGGCGTGCGTTTGTATCGAGCTTGCGGCTATCGTGCTTTTAGCCGTGGGTTTTGATCTACACGAGCGCGTCGGCAACGCGGCAACCGTGCAGATAGGCCAGGGCAGCTCAACGAAAATTTTATCGCAACTCTCAAAGAGCTATCCAAAATTTAGCAAATTTGACGCGAGGCTGCTTTCTTTTTACGGTGGCGCAAAAACCGGCGAGCTGGAGCTTAGCGGCGAAAATTTGCCCAAATATCAGTTTTTATATGAGCTAAGCGTCGCAAAGCCCGTGATGAACGAGATTAAGCTGATCCCGGGAGAGACGACGATCGTGTTTTTAAAACAGCTTGCGAAAGATCGCGGGCTAAGCTTTAGCGAGCTTGAGCGCGAATACAACGCCACGGCGCCGTTTTACGAGGGCTTTCTGGTGCCTGAAACCTACAAAATTAGCAAAAACGAAAGCGAAAAAAATATCATCGACCACCTTGTTTCAAGCGCGCAAAAATTCCACGAAGGATTGTCGCGCGAGCTTAGCGGCGATTACAACGCCACGGCATGGAAGCAGGTGCTGATCAAGGCCTCTGTAATCCAAAAAGAGGCCGCAAACGCAGATGAGATGCCACTCGTAGCCTCCGTCATCGACAATCGCTTAGCCAAAAATATGCGCCTTCAGATGGACGGCACGCTGAATTACGGCGAATTTTCGCACGTCAAGATCACTCCGCAGCGCATCCGCACCGACACCAGCCACTACAATACCTACCTCAACGACGGACTTCCCAAAGAGCCCGTGTGCGTGGTCTCTCGCGATGCGATACGCGCCGTTTTCGCGCCCGCAAAGAGCGAGTATCTGTATTTTATGCGAAATAAAAAGACCGGGCTTCACGATTTTGCGCGTACGCAAGCCGAGCACGAGCGCAACATAAAGGCGCAGAGGTAAAATTTAAAACTGCTTCGGCATTAAATTTAAAAAACTAGATTTCGTCTTTAAATTTTAAAATTTAAACCCCGCAGTTATAAAAATGCGGACCGATTTTGGGAGATAACAATGAAAATAGCAATATTCGGCGCCGGAAACATCGGCGCGGCAGTAGCGAACGATCTTATCGTAAGCGATTCTTTGAGCCAAAAGATAGATAGCATCGCGCTTGTGGATGCGGTAGAGCGGATTGCGCGCGGCAAGGCACTCGATCTAGCCCATACAGCGGTGGTTTATGAGCGCGACCTGCGCATAAGCGGCAGCACGGAGCCCGGCGACATAGCGGACGCGGGCATCGTCGTGATCACGGCGGGACATGCAAGAAAGGCAGGGCAGAGCAGGGAGGAGCTGTTTAGCAGCAACGCCACCATCGTCGCGCAATGCGCGCGAGATGCCGCAAAATACGCACCAAGCTCCATCATCGTCGTCGTTACCAATCCGCTTGATATGATGGTCTATGCGGCGCTGCAGGCCAGCGGGTTTGCAAAAGAGCGAGTCATCGGCATGGCGGGCGAGCTGGACGGCGCGCGGCTTAAATTTGAACTCGCGCGAGCGAGCGGCAAGGAAATTTCATCGATGAGAAGCGCGATCGTGGGCCCGCATAGCGAAGAGATGATTGCGCTTAAAAACGAGCTGGGATTTGAAATTTCGGATGAAATTTTTGGGCGCGCGGTGCAAAATACCAAATTCGCCGGCGCGCAGATCGGCGAGCTACTGGGCGCGTCGGCGTATTTGGCGCCCGCTGCCGGGATCGTAAAGATCATAAAATACATTCTTTTTGATACCTGTGGCACGCTTGCCTGCTGCGTCGCGGATAGATCGGGAGTGCCTTTGGGGCGCTTCGTAAGCGTCGGCAAAATGGGCGCAATAGAGAGAAATTTCGCCTACTCGGGTGATTTCTACGCGCAGCTTGAACGGATGCGTGAGCGGATAGCGGAACTGAAGTTTTAGTGGAAATAAAGCGAATTCGACGCAATGCGGAATTTACAGAGCTAAAATTTTAAAGCGCAGAATTCTTGCGATAGAATTTGCAGCATCAAATTTCACTTTGGTAAGAAATTTAAGCTCGCGGAATTGTGTAGCGTAAAATTTAATTCGCTGCGGAATTTTAAAATTTGCGCAATTTCGCCTGCTGTGAAATTTCGTAGATTAAAATTTTACTTTGGCTCAGAATTCTGCGTGACGTAAAATTTTTGAGAGTCACAAAATTTTAAAATTTAAACTCTGCAAAATTTAAAAACGAGAGGACTTTAATGCGATCAAAGCAGGCTTGCGCCGCAAAATTTCAAATTTTAAATCGCGAGGCGGGATTTGGTGCGGATTTTGATAAATTAAGGAGAAAATATGAGCGAAAATGAGAGCCAGCGCGCCGTCTGGACGGATGAGAGCCGCTGTAAGGCGTGCAACATCTGCGTAAGCGTCTGTCCTAGCGGCGCGATCGCTATGAGACAGGACGAGGGCGCCGTGCAGGGCATGATGATCGACGTGGTGGATGAGGGCGCCTGTATCGGCTGTAGGGAGTGCGAGTTGCACTGCCCGGATTTTGCGATTTTCGTTGCACCCAAAGGCTTTAAATTCGCTCGTCTAAGCTCGCAGGCTAGAGAGATGGCTGAAAAAATCAAAAACAATAATTTTATGAAACCCAAGGACGCATAATGAGAGAGGTAATTTCCACAGGCAACGCCTTAATTGCGCGTGCGGCGATTGATTGCGGCTGTAATTTTTTCGGCGGCTACCCGATCACGCCGAGCAGCGAGATCGCGCACGAGATGAGTCGCTTGCTACCTAAGGTCGGAGGCAAATTTATCCAGATGGAGGATGAAATTTCGGGCATTTCGGTAGCTTTGGGCGCGTCTATGAGCGGTGCGAAGGCGATGACGGCAAGCTCCGGTCCTGGAATTTCGCTAAAATCAGAGCAGATTGGGCTTGGCTTCATCGCTGAAATTCCGCTTTTAATCGTAAATGTTATGCGCGGAGGTCCTAGCACCGGGCTTCCTACGCGAGTGGCGCAGGGCGATATTTTGCAAGCTCGCAACCCCACTCACGGCGATTTTCAAAGCATCGCGCTGTGCCCGGGCTCACTAAAGGAGGCTTATACGCAAACCGTGCGCGCCTTCAATTTAGCCGAGCGGTTTATGACGCCGGTATTTTTGCTACTTGATGAGACGCTTGGGCATATGCAGGCTAAGGCGATGCTCCCTGAAATTTCGGATCTAAAAATCGAGCATAGGGCGGAATTTAAAGGTAGTCCGAAAGATTATGAGCCTTACGATGCTGCGCCCGATAAGCCTGCGGTGCTAAATCCCTTTTTTAGGGGATATCACTATCACATAACGGGGCTGCATCACGGCGCGAAGGGCTTTCCGACCGAAAACGAGCAGATCGTGGATCGCTCTATAAAAAGGCTTTTTAATAAAATTTCGGCGCATGAAGATGAGATCGTGCAATACGAGGAATTTATGCTAGATGACGCTGATGCTTGCATCATCACCTATGGCAGCGTTAGCTTAGCAGCAAAAGACGCGATTTTAAAGCTACGTGGGCAAGGCGTGCGTGTGGGACTTTTTCGCCCGATCACGCTGTGGCCAAGCCCAGCGCGCAAGCTAAGGGAGCTAGGGGAGAGATTTAATAAAATTTTGATCGCCGAGCTAAATTTAGGGCAGTATCTGCTAGAGGTGCAGCGCGCTTGTTTGAGAGATGATTTTAAGACGCTTCTTAAGGCAAACGGCAGACCGATCAGCCCTAGCGAGATTATAGAGAAAGTAAAGGAGCTTTAAATGGCGTTTGATTACGACAAATATCTAAGAACGGACAAGATGCCTACGCTTTGGTGCTGGGGCTGCGGCGACGGAGTGATCTTAAAAGCGATCATCCGCGCGATTGACCGCGTAGGCTGGAGCATGGACGATGTGTGCGTGGTAAGCGGTATCGGCTGTAGCGGCAGGATGTCGAGTTACATAGACTGCAATACCGTCCATACGACGCACGGACGCGCGATAGCTTATGCTACGGGTATCAAGCTTGCAAATCCAGGCAAACACGTAATCGTAGTCACTGGCGATGGCGATGGGCTTGCGATAGGGGGCAATCACACGATCCATGGATGTCGCCGTAATATCGATCTAAATCATATCTTAGTAAATAATTTCATCTACGGGCTTACAAACTCGCAGACGAGCCCTACGACGCCGCGCGGGTTTTGGACGGTTACGGCGCAATACGGCAATGTCGATCCTAGCTTTGATGCGGCGAAACTTGCAATCGCTGCCGGGGCAACTTTTGTCGGACGCGAGAGTGTGACAAATCCAGAAAAAATCGAGCGACTTTTGGCTAAGGGTTTTGAGCACGATGGTTATAGTTTTTTTGATATTTTTAGCAACTGCCACGTAAATTTGGGTCGTAAAAATAAAATGAGCGAGGCAGTGCAAATGCTAAAGTGGCTTGATTCGCGCACGATTTCTAAAGCAAAATTTGACGCTCTTGGCGAGGATGAGCGAGCGGGGCTATTTCCGCTTGGGGTTTTACATGAAGATAATGAGCACACCGAATACACAAAGGCGTATCAAAAAGTGATAGACGCGGCGCAAAGCGGCGAAGCGATAAATTTTGAAGGACTAAGATGAATCAATTAAGATTTGTGGGAGTGGGCGGTCAAGGCGTAATCTTAGCAGGCGAAATTCTAGCTGCGGCAAAGATCGCACACGGCGGCTATGGAATCAAGGCATCTACGTATACCTCTCAGGTACGTGGTGGGCCTACGAAAGTAGATATTATCTTAAGCGATGAAGAAATTCTATATCCTTACGCGAGCGAGGGCGAGATCGATTTTATGCTCGCAACGGCGCAGAGCAGCTACGATGCTTTCAAAAACGGCGTGAAAAAAGGCGGCGTGATCGTAATCGAGCCGAATTTAGTAGCACCGAGCGATGAGGATAGGGCAAGCTTTAAAATTTATGAAATTCCAATCATTACCATCGCAAAATACGAAGTTGGAAATGTCATCACTCAAAGTGTCGTGGCTCTAGCGATCGCAGTAGAGCTTAGCCGCTGTATGGACTCAGGGCTCGTAAAAGAGCAAATGCTCCGTTCTGTGCCTGAAAAAACCCGTGCGCTAAATGAAAAGGCATATGATCTGGGGATGAAATACGCAAGAGAGGTTTTTGAGACGGAGTAAAATTTTATGGCAGCGAAACGATAGAAGTAGGCGGTAATATTCTAGCGGCTTTATTCTTGCTTTTTTTGCGAAGTGCATCAGCTATAAGGATGAAATTTATCGCGTTGTTAAAATTTTTATTTTGGTACAAGTATACTCATCGCTTTTCTTAAAGGATTACACTTGCTATCATTTAAGCAAATTTCTAATTGCTCCTTTATTTTGCAAGAAAAATCCTTCTTGTCGCTCTCTTTTCCATAACAAACCTTGTCAAAGTAACCGATAGCCCTATGTATATTTCCGCCGTAAAATATTTCATTCCCTGCTAGCAAAAAGCAATAATACATCATATCCGCCTCGCAAGCTTTCTTTAATGCTGAAACGAAATCTTTATATCTACCCATTGTAACCAAAAGCACCGCGCCGAGCGATCCGCAGCTTTCGTAATCTCCTTCGTCGCACTTCTTGGATAAAATTTCGACTAGCTTTGTGCATGCGCTATATTTTCCATCGCCGTTATCGCACTCTAAATTTAGCTCTTTTTCCTCCCAAGTTTTGAAAAAGCTCGAATCCATGGGTCTTGCCATACTAGAGCATATTGAAAATATGAAAGCTAGAATTATAAATTTAATTTTCTGCATTTTCTCTCCTATTTAAAATTTTGATATATAAAGTGGCTTTTTAAATAACATCATCTTACGCTTTTTAACAAAATTCTTGCTTTTTTTATAGGATTGCACTCGCTGTCATTTAGACATTTTTCCAATTCCTCTTTTATCTTGCACGCTTCGTTTTTAAACAGGCTATTTGCTGCTTCACATGTCTTACCAAGATATTTAATTACCGAATTTATATCTCCGCCATAGTGTATTTCGGTCGCACTTAGCATATAGCAGTAGGTTACTACGCCGGCCTCACAGGCTTTTTTACAAGCGAAGGCAACGTCCTCATATCTATTGGAATCGAAAAGTGCTAGACCGAGCGAACCGCAGCTTTCGTAATCTCCGCCGTCGCACTTTTTGGATAAAATTTCGACTAGCCTCGTGCATGCGCTATATTTTCCGTTGCCGTTATCGCAAGAAATCGCTAAATCTTTTTCCTCTTGGGTTTGTAAATGATCTACGCTTACCTTTGCCGCAGCGGGGATCGCTGCAAATGCTATTATAAACGCAAGTGCTGAAATTTTAAGATAGAATTTTTTCATCGCCGCTCCATGTTTTTAAGCGGCGATTATATATTAAAGTATTTTAGCGGGCTCTTAAAATTTCGCAGAGTTAAAATTTCGATCGCTCGCTAAATCTAGCGGCGCTATTTTCAAAAGTCGCGCCGCTTTGGGATTTAAAACACCACTTTTAAATTTTTAAACGTTGCTCTTAAATTTTAAACGTCGCGGTGAAATTTTAAAATTCCACCGCAAGCTTTGGGCGGCTTCAAATTTAACATCCCGAGTTCGGCTGCACCCGCGTTTCGTTGCCGATGTGGATCAGTTTGGCCTTGCCGCGCCTAAATCTACACGGCGGATCGGCTTGCACCGATGAGTACTCCTTGCCTTTAAATTTATAGATGATGTTGGAGCCTTGCACCGTCTTTTGGGAGTTTTGGATCGCATCTCCGGCGACTGCGCCTACCGCTGCGCCGCCTATGAGTCCTACGGTTTCGGCTAAGCGCTTGCTGCTGCTATGTTTGCCGAGCTTATGCCCGATGATAGCGCCCGTGGTTCCGCCCGCGACGCCGCCTAAAATTTTACCCGTGTTGCCCTCGGAGCGCTCTACGTTTATTTTGGCAGGCAGGACGTCGATGATCTCGATCTGGTCGCTCTGCCTCATACGGTTTGTTTCACCTGCACTATAAACGTCGCCGCCGTATCGATCCTGCGGAGTCGCGCAGCCGCAAAGCGCCATCGCTGCGATCAAACATAATGTGAAATTTCGCATAATATCCTCCTTAAAATGGATTTACCGCTATTATACAGCGCGAGATTATACCGACGGTTATCGCGCGGCAGTATTATCAAAATGATACGATAATTCAAAATTTTACGAAATTATATAAAATCAAATATCAAATTAAAATCCCGTTGAAATCGTATCTTATAAAGCAAAATATACAAAAACCATCTGTTTTAGCTTAAAGATAAATTTAGCTATTTTTACTAAAAAATATTTAAGAATTTCAATTTTCTTAAAGAATCGATGATATATAATCTCTAAAATCAATCAAAATTCTGTTTTGGCTCCGCCATTCAACGAAATTTCAAGGAAGTACAATGAGCGAATCAAATTTCAACAGACGCGATTTTTTGAAATCGGCCTGTATCAGCGTCGGCGCGCTTAGCCTTAGCGGTTGCGGCGATGAGATAAGACGCGATGCAGACGGCGAGCCTATTAAAAATTTCGGCAACGAAAACGGGCTTCCTAGCATCGATGTACTTATCATCGGCTCGGGAGGCGCGGGTTTGCGTGCAGCCGTGGCGGTGCGCAAGAAACATCCGAACTTGGGCGTCGTGGTCGTAAACAAAGGCATGCCTTCGCGCAACGCCACCTGTATGGCGGAAGGCGGTATCAACGGCGTTATAGATTTCGAGCATGGCGATAGCCACAAGCTTCACGCTTACGATACCGTAAAGGGAAGCGACTTTTTGGGCGATCAAGATGTTATTGCTAAATTTGTCGAAAAAGCTATCGAGGCGATCCATGAGTTGGATTACGCCGGCATGCCGTTTTCGAGAAAAGACGGCGGCGATGTAGCAGCAAGATTTGCGGGCGGGGCGAAATTTGAACGCTGTAATTACGCCGCGGATAAAACAGGCCATGCGATGATGCATGCTTGTTTGGATGAGGCGATCAGCAGCGGAGTAAAATTTCTTTTAGACCACTACCTGCTAGATCTTAGCACTGACGGAGATACTTGCGAGGGCGTCGTGCTTTTAAATATCCGCACGGGCGATGTAGTGCCGATTTTAGCTAAGGCGGTCGTGCTTGCTAGCGGCGGATATACGAGACTATTTTTTAACCGCACCTCCACGCCATTTAATGCTACCGGCGACGGTATCGCAACAGCACTTCGTGCCGGGCTTGCATTTAAAGATCCTGAAATGCTTCAATTCCATCCTACGGGAGTTCGCAACGGCGGTGCGCTCATCACAGAGGCTGCACGCGGTCTTGGCGGCAAGCTTATCAACAACAAAGGCGAGCGCTTTATGAGTAGATACTCCAAAAAGATGGAGCTTGCGCCGCGCGATATAGTTTCGCGCTCGATAGAGACAGAAATTCGTGAAGGACGCGGTTTTGGTGAGGGTATGGGATCATACATACTTTTAGACGTAACTCACTTAGGCGAGGAGAAGATTATGGGCGGACTACCGCAGATCCGCCACGTGGCTATGCTTTTTGAAAATATGGATTTGGTAAAAGAGCCTGTTAAAATTCGTCCGACTGCGCATTATTCGATGGGCGGCATAGATGTGGTTAAATTTGACGATATGAGCACTAAAATTTCGG
>ERZ773100.23-NODE-23-length-110339-cov-6.836812_pt1 | contig 110339 bp, 100 predicted proteins | sample MGYA00511119_ERZ773100 | MGnify/ENA primary metagenome ERZ773100 (study PRJEB29015, sample SAMEA2738000) | human oral metagenome | biome: human oral; feature: human-associated habitat; material: dental | place: China | collected 2111 ...
AAGCCGTATGTACGCCAAAATTTATCAGCACGGACATAAACTACGACGAGAGCGAGTTTGCCTTCGGCGATTTTGCGAGCTCGCCATATAAATCCTTCATAAACATAATGATCGGCTGCGACAAAAAGTGCTCCTACTGCATCGTGCCGCAGACTAGAGGCGATGAAATTTCGATCCCCGCTCAAATCATCTTGCGCGAAGCCGAAAGATCCGCCGCTCGCGGCGCCAAAGAGATATTTTTGCTCGGCCAAAACGTCAATAATTACGGCAAGCGCTTTTCTAGCGCGCACGAAAAAATCGACTTCAGCGACCTACTCGTGCGGCTTGGCGAGATAGAGGGTATCGAGCGTATCCGCTTTACCAGCCCGCATCCGCTGCATATGGACGATAAATTTTTGGACGTTTTTTGCAATAATCCTAAAATTTGCAAATCGATGCATATGCCGCTGCAAAGCGGCTCTAGCAAGGTTTTGCGCGATATGAAGCGCGGATATACCAAGCAGTGGTATTTAGACCGCGCGCTTAAGCTGCGCCAAAGCTGCCCGGGCGTGGCGATTAGCACCGACATCATCGTGGGCTATCCGAGCGAGAGCGAGGAGGATTTTGCCGAGACGATGGAGGTGTTAGAAGCGGTGAGATTCGAGCAGGTTTTTTCGTTTAAATTTAGCCCACGACCGCTCACGCCGGCAGCAAGCTTAAAGCCGCTGGATGATGAAATTTCAAGCGAAAGGCTAAGCAGGCTACAAAGCGCTCACACTAAAATTTTAGACGAGATCGCAGGAGCGCAAAAAGATAAAATTTTCGACGTGTATTTCGAGGAGCTGCGAGAGGGCGGCACTGCGTGCGGTAGAAGCTTTTCAAATTTTTTAATCTGCGCGCAAGGCAGCGAGGAGCTGCTAGGCAAAACGCGCAGAGTACGTATCGAAAAGACCGCCAGAATGGCGCTTTATGGACAAGTTATCGCTTAAAAAGCGGCTGTTTTTCCGCGTAGCCGAATATCTCATTTTTATCCTGATTTGGTGTATTTTTTTAACGTGCAGGGTTAAATTTACCCCCACGAAGTTGCCCGAAAAGCCCTGCGTCATCGTATTTTGGCATGGAAGATTAGCGATGATGAGCTTTGCATATAGGCGCTGGTGGTTGCGGGATTTCGGCAAGAGGCGCGCCAAGGTCATCATCTCGGATCACAAAGACGGCGAGATAATCACGCGCGTGATCTCGCATTTTGGCATCGGCGCGATCCGCGGTAGTAGCTTTAAGGGCGGCGCGCGCGCACTTATGGGTGCGATCAAAGAGATAAAAAGCGGCACCGACATTATCATCACTCCCGATGGTCCGCGCGGTCCGCTTCACAGCGTCGCCGACGGTGCCGTGATCCTTGCGCAGCGGCTAAACTTAGACATTTACGCACTAAATTACGAAGTGAGCAGCTTTTGGAAATTTCGTAGCTGGGATGAGATGGTGTTGCCAAAGCCGTTTTCGCGCATAAATTATAGCCTCAGCGCGCCGCTAAGCTTAACCGGGCTTGACCTCGATGCGGGCAAAGAGGCGATCAGGCAACTGCTTTTTGCAAGCGCCGAGAAGGACGCTAAATTTTAGTTTGAAATAATAGTGTTTCGGTATAATTGCAGTTTTAGGAGAAAAAATGGCACTATTTAAAGCAAAATCATTCCTTGGCGTCGCTAAAAGTGCCGACGCATGCGAGTTTTTTTATAGAAAATTGGGCTTTGGTAAAAGAATTTTGGATGAGAAATCCGATCGCTTTCCTATAGTGCAAGAAAACGATCTGGCTACTTCGCTGGCAGGCTTTGCAGATCTGAGTGATAAAAATTTAATCTCTTGTGTGTTGATAGACGACGAAAATCAAAGGGTGCATTTTAACGAAGATTATATGATTAAAGAAAATAGCATTTATCAAAAAGTCGATGATAGCTTCATCGTGGAATTTCCTCGCGCAAGTGCACAGGCGGCGGATGAGACTTTTGGAATAGAATTTAGCTCGCACGCCAGTTTATTTAAAATTTTATACTTCTTGCTAAAAAATCAAAGCGATTTTGAAAACATGGCGATGTTCGCACTGAAATTTAATAACCGCGCATGTTTCGTCGTCGCCAACCAAGAGCGCGTGCTCTACGCCGACATAATGCGTATCGACGAGGAGATGCAGGCAGCGATGAGCGACGCGGACGAGCTATTTTACGAGCTTTTAAATTTTCAGATCGAGACCTTCTACAAATCCGAAAATAGCGAGTTTCTCACTAATGTTTTCATCTACTCAGACGGCACACTTAGCAACGAGATCGGCTACGTAATTTTTACGCGTATCTTCATCAAAACAAATCTGATAAATCTAAATTTCGCCGATTACATCAACAAAATCGCGATGCTGGAAGCCCGCTAGATCAAATTTTTCGCTCCGTACCTAGGCAGAATTTTAAAATTTTATCTTTGCAATATTGCGCTTGCTTGATACGATTTAGTTGCCTGTTTGCGCCGCATTTTATTAAATTTTATCTCGCGTTACATAATGAAATTTTGACTAGATAAAATCATCCGTATTTAAACGACTTGCTTTTAAATTTAAGCTTATTTGCCGCAAAGGGCCCATCTTGCGCCGTAAATTCTATTTTTTCACGAATCACGATTAATTTTGCGTAAAAAATTTTCTATCAAAGCCCGCCTTTGCTCCACATCGTCGTTCTCGCTAATGCCCTCTAGCTCACTTGCGTGATGAGCCTTGGGCGGGATATCTTTCAGATACGACCACACCTCGTCCTCGCTTAAAATTTTGCCGTGCAGATCAAAGCCCACGTTTAGCGCCCTGCCCGAAACTTCAGCCATATCTGCGTGCAGGTGACCGTAGAGCATCAGCGCGCCATAATGGCAGTTTGCCCACTCGATCATAGGGTAGTGAGACAGAGCCGCTCTTTTATGCGATAGGCGCACAAAGGCATAGCCCACGATCTGCTCAAACATAAAATTGCCGTCCGCCTTGCGTCCGCTTAGCAGTTCGTTTTTCATCGCAGCGATCCGTCCATCGTGGTTGCCAAGCACCAAAAAATGCCGCCCGTTTAGCCTGCCAAGTAACTCGCAAGTGTGCGCAAAATCCTTGTGAAAGGACACGTCGCCGAGATCATAGACGAGATCCTCGGGCGTAACGAGCGCATTCCAAGCGGCGATGAGATTTTCATCCATCTCGGCTACGTTCGCGCCTTTTCTAAAATTCGGGTATTTTTTCAGCACCAGCTCGTGGCCGAAGTGTAGATCGGAGGTAAAATAAACGCTCATAAAAGCTCCTCAAATAGCGCAAGATCCGCTCCCGCGGCAAATAAAAATCCACGGTTTATCGGCGGGATTTTTAAGGTGCGGCACGCTTCTTTAAATTTCTTGTCCATCGTCGCTTTGATATATGGCGTTACGAGAATAAAATTTTCGCCCGCACCCACGGCTACCTTGCCGCCTAGCACGCAGTCGGCGCCATTTTCTAGGCAGCGAGCGCATTCGTTTCGCTGCGCCGAGCTTAGCACGAGCCCTAGCCGCTTGCAGGTAAGACCCACGCCGCGAAGCTCGCTTGTGCCTCGTTTTACAAGATAAATTTTAGGTGCGGGGTTAGAAATTTCGGGAGTTAAATTTAACGCATCGACCGCCAAAAACTCAAAGCTTTTTTTCACGCCGCTAAAGTATTCGTTTAAAAACGGCTCGCTAAATTTTGCGCGAATAAAGCCGCGCTTAAACCGGTCCGTCAAATTTGTCTCGTCGGTGAAGTATTTTAGATTTCGCTCACGCAAAAACCGCTCCAGCTCGCACTTTCGCACTCCTAGAAGCGGACGAGCGATCACGTAGTCCTCGCGGGTTTCGAGCTCCTGCATGCCTAGCAGCTCGCTAAGCCCCGCGCCGCGCCCAAGCTGCATCAAAAACCACTCGAATTTATCGTCAAACTGATGCGCCAAGATCAAATTTTCATAGACCCGCTCGCGGCAAATCTCGGCGAAAAACTCGTATCTGGCCGCGCGCGCCTCGTGCTCGAAATTTGACGCGCCCAGACGCACGCTTTTTGCGTAGATTTGTTTGTTAAATTTGGCCGCCAAGTTCCGCGCTGAATCGACTTCGTCCTTGCTCTGCGAGCGGACGTTATAGTCCACGATCGCAAGGTCAAATTTCACGCCAGCCTCGTCCAGAAGGTAAAAAAGCGCCGTGCTATCGACGCCGTGCGAAAATGCAAGCAGATTTTTGCCAGCCCGCAGCAAGGCTAGAATTTTGCTTGGAATTTCGGGCGAGTTTTTCATTGTCCTTGCGAGCTTTTTAGCACTCGCGCAAGCAGTCTATCGCCCGCAAATTCCGTGATTTCGCACTCGTATAGACCGCCTGCTTTTAGATTTTGCACGTAGCTTTCGTTGATTAAAATTTCGCCGTCGATGTCCTTGTCCCATGTAAGAGGCTTGGCGCCGTAAAAAAACTCGCCCTCACTGCTGGCACCTTCGATTATTAGGGGTATCTTTTTGCCTACGAGCGTGCGCATGCTGCTATCTATCGCCTCGCGCGTGATTTTCTCGATCTTATTTAGGCGGCGGCTAATTGTCCGTGCGGGGATTTGCGACATCGCAAAGCTCGCCGTATCCTCCTCCTTGCTGTAAGCAAAAGCTGAAATTCTATCAAATTTAAACTCCTGCAAAAATGCGCAAAGCTCGTCAAATTCTACGTCTGTTTCGCCTGGGTGTCCGACGATGACGCCCGTGCGCAGAAATGAATTAGGCGCTGCACGCATTAAGCTTAAAAGCTCTTTGATCCGCGCCGCGCTCGCGCCGCGCTTCATCAGGCTTAGCATTTTGTCGTTTATATGCTGAATCGGCATGTCGAAGTAATTTGCGAAAACGGGTGAGCCCACGATCGTGCGGATGAGTCGCTCGTCGGTGCTGGTGGGGTAGAGATACAGCACGCGCGCGACCTTGACGCCCTTTATTTTTTCGATGCGTTTTATCAGCGCGACTAGGTTGGCGCCCCACTCATCAGCTATTTCATCGCTCGCGTTCTCCTCGCTAGAGCTCTTGCCGCGGGTGAGCCTGCCTTGAGCGGAAATTTTATCTGCCGCGCCGCCGCTTGAGCCATCGGAATTCTGCCCGTCGCGAAAGCTTGCAAAATTTAACTCGCCTTCGGAGCCTTTAAAATTTGATCCGCCGTTTTTGCCGCGCCTTAGATCGCGGCCGTAGCTGCTGGAATCCTGCGCGATAAAGCTGAAATCGTAAAATCCGCGCGCCACCAAGCCGCGCACCTCCGCTTCGATATCCTCGATGCTGCGGCTTTTTAGGCGGCCTTTGAAGCTCGGAATGGCGCAGAAAGAGCATTTTTGATTACAGCCCTCTGAAATTTTAACGTAAGCATGGTAGTTTGAGCCTGTTATCACGCGCGAAGAGGTAAGCGCGGGGCTTTGCAGATAGGTTTGCGGGCTGAATAAATTCTGCTTTTTTAAAATCATCTCATCGATTTTATCGTAGTCGCCAACGCCGCTAAAAATATCGACCTCGGGCAACTCGCGCATGAGCTCGTCCTTGTAGCGCTGCATCAGACAGCCCGTGACGACCAGCAGCGCGCCGCTTTTTTTCTGCTCACTAAGCTTCAAAATCGTGCGGATACTCTCCTGCTTGGCGCTTGCGATGAAGCCGCAGGTATTTACGATCATCACGTCCGCACTCGCAGGTTCATCCGTGAGCTCGTAGTTTTGCAGGCGCCCGAGCATGATCTCGGAGTCGACTAAATTCTTATTGCAGCCTAGAGAAACGAGATGGAGTTTTGCCATTTTACAGCCAGATATTATCGATCAGACGGGTTGTGCCGACCTTTGCGGCAAGCAGGATTATCGTATCGCCTTGCTTAATCTGCGAAATTTCATTAAATTTATAATCCACGAACGCTATGTAATCGACTGCCAGCGGCTCAAGCACGCTAAGCATCTTTTCGCGGATTATATTTAGGCTGATCTCGCCTTTTTTAATAAGCGAGCTGGCATTTAGCAAGGATCGTGAAAGCTTAAGCGCCATAAGCTTTCCCTCCTCGTCCAAATAGGCATTGCGCGAGCTAAGCGCGAGTCCATCGCTTTCGCGCACGATCTCACAAGGGATGATACTTATAGGCATAAAAAAGCTCTTTACCATCTTCTGTACGATGAAAAGCTGCTGGGTGTCCTTTTTACCCATATAAACGTTGCTAGGACGAGTTAGATTAAAAAGCTTATTTAGCACTTTAAGTACGCCGTCGAAGTGCCCGGGGCGCGTTTTACCTTCTAAAATTTCACTTATCGGCTTAGGCGCTATGATCGCTGGCTCCTCTGTGCTGTAAATTTCATCCGCGATCGGGATAAAAAGCGCGTTCACATCGAGGCTTTCGCAAATTTTAATATCGCCCGCTTCGTTTTTTGGGTAGCTATTTAGATCCTCGCCGGGCAAAAACTGCGCCGGATTGAGGAATGCGGAGACGATTACGATGTCGTTTTCGTTCCGTGCTCTTTTTATGAGACTCGCATGCCCCGCGTGCAAAGCTCCCATCGTAGGTACGAAGCCCACGCTGCCGCTTGCTGATGCCCTGAAGCTTTTTAGCTCCTCTACACTTCTAATGATCTGCATTGTTCTCTCTTTTCAATATAAAATATTAGGCTGGCAATTATATCAAAAAATATTAAAGGTATAAATTAAGCGCAAAAGGGCGGTCTATTTAGCGAGCGTTAATCAATAAGTACTAAAATCTACCACGAGCTTTAGCTCTAAAATAAACTTCAAAAGGAGCGAAAATGGCTACTCAAGAGACAAATTTAGATTCTTTGAAAAAAGATATCGACTCTTTAAAAGCGGATTTTAAAGAGATTATGAAGTCTATCAAAAACATAGGCGCAGAGCGTGCGGAGTCTGCTAAAGATAAAATTCTAGATCAGCTAAATAGCAATGAGATCAAAAAATATATAGATGATCTAAGGCTCAAAGGCAAAGACGGCATAGAAAGCGTAAATGACACGATAAAACAAGACCCGATAAAAAGCGTCGCTATCGCTGCGGGCGTCGGATTTTTGCTCGCCTGGCTGCTGAAAAAATAATGGCTGGCATATCTGAATTTATAGTTTCGGTAGTAGAGCTCGTAGACGCTCAAGCTAGCGATATCAGGCGCTCTTTTTTAAAGAGCGCCAATTCGGTTTTACTAAATATAATTACGGGCGTAATTTGCATTATAGGCTTGGTATTCTTTTTGCTAGGGCTGCACGCGCTTCTTGAAAAAACTATCGGAGAAATTTGGGCGTATTTCGCCTGCTCTATCGCAGCTTTTTTATGTTCCATTATCGTGTATAAGGTACTTTCGTGCAAAGCAAAATGACAAAAGAAAAGCTAAGACTAGTGGTGTCTATGCTTGAAGACAAAAAAGCCGATTGTAAAAAGTTGAAGCTAGAAGAAGCAAAGCTAAAACTGCTACTGAACGACCCTTTGCCCGATCTCTCGACGGAGCTTAAACTAATTAATCGCGGAAATATCAAGCAGGTTTTGATATCCCTAATAGACAAATGCTTCATAATGCCCGCCTTAAATAAAATTTTATAAACAACCTTAATCCAAAATATGTTATAATCACGCCAAAAGCATAAAAAAGGTCTTAAATTTTGGATAATTACGAATACACGGAACTTTTAAAAACCCTAAATACTAAAGTCGAAAATATCGCTGGCGTCGTAAAACCGGAGAATATTAAAGCGCGCCTAAAAGAGATCGAGGAGCTTGAAAACGATCAAAATCTCTGGCAGGACGTCGCAAAAGCAGGCGCCATCGGCAAGGAAAAAACTAAAATTTCAAATATCTTAAATAAATTTCTAAACGCCAAGAATGCCGTAGACGACGCAAAAGCTCTATATGAGCTGGCAAACTCGGAAAACGACGAAGAGACGATAAACTCGCTTTTTGCCGAAGCGGACGAGCTAGAGGACAAGATCATAAATTTAGAAATTTCTATGATGCTTAGCGGCGAAAACGACGATAAAAACGCTATTGTCAGCATTCATCCGGGCGCGGGCGGTACGGAGAGCAATGACTGGGCGAGTATGTTATACCGCATGTATCTGCGCTTTTGCGAGCGAGAGGGCTTTAAGATCGAGGTTTTGGACTTTCAAGAGGGCGAGGAAGCGGGTCTTAAGGACGTTAGCTTCATCGTGCGCGGCGAGAACGCCTACGGATATCTGAAAGCCGAAAACGGTATCCATCGCCTGGTGCGCGTAAGCCCATTCGATAGTGCAGGGCGCAGACATACGAGCTTTTCGAGCGTGATGGTAAGCCCCGAGCTAAATGATGATATCGAGATAAATATCGAAGAGAAGGATATTCGTGTCGATGTGTTTCGCGCAAGCGGCGCAGGCGGGCAGCATATCAATAAAACTGAAAGCGCCGTGCGTATCACGCACATCCCAACGGGTATCGTAGTAAACTGCCAAAATGATAGAAGCCAGCACAAAAACAAAGAAACGGCGATGAAGGTGCTAAAGTCGCGCCTTTACGAGCTTGAGCTGATGAAACAGCGCGAAAAGGACGAAAACGTGCCTAAAAGCGAGATAGGCTGGGGGCATCAGATCCGTTCCTACGTACTTTTCCCGTATCAGCAGGTCAAGGACAACCGCAGCGGCGAGGCGTATAGCCAGACCGACGCGATCTTAGACGGCGATATAAAAAGCATAATCGAAGGCGTTTTGATTTCACAAGCGAACAAATAAATTTTTTTCGAAAGGATGAGAATGAGTGAAGATGGAATTTTGCTAGCGCTAGGATATAGCGTAAACGACGCGACGGTCGCACAGCTGCGAGGAATTTTATCGAAGTGCGATTTTGAGGATAACGAGCTTGATCGCATTGTAGGGCTGAATGATAAGCTTAAAATTTACGGTGCGCACGTGGCGATGTCGAATTCAAACCCGTATTTTAAGATCAAAAATGACGCTACGAATGAAGAGCGTAAGACCGCTGTGGAGCAGATCATCAGCGCTTGGTCGGAAAAATTTAAGCTCAAGCTACAAAAGGTCGCGGGCAAAGAGACCTATTACGTTTTGGGTCGCCAAATTTCAAAAAATTAAGGAGCAAAATATGAAAAAAATTCTAGCTTTGATCGCCGTCGGGGTGTTTTTGGCAGGCTGCGTTAGCAACGCGCCAAAGAGCGCAGTCGATGCGCCAAAGAGCGGCAAATATTCCTTTGCCGACATTCAAGACGGTATCCGTGCGATGAACCTACAAGGCGGCGTCGTACAAAGTGATGCGTGCAAAAACGGCAATGGCGCAATGTGCTTAAATTTCGCAGATTCTATGTATTCCAAGCACGACTATGCTTCCGCCGCCAATGCCTACAACGCTGCGTGCACGCTCTCCCAAAACTTCCCTGCTTGCCAGAAGCTCGCAGCGATGTTTGAAAAAGGCGAGGGCGTGGAGCAGAATAAATTCAACGCCATTGACCTATACCGCATCTCGTGCTATTACGGCTACAAGGATGCGTGCGCAAATATGCGCCGCTTAGGCTACAACGGCTAAGTCTTTGGGATTTAAATTTTAAAATTCTATTTTAGATTTACTCGCTACGAATTAGTTGCTTTCAAATTCCATTCCGCCGTATCACGGGATGGAATTTGTTGCATTAAAAATTCTGCATCATACATTTTGATAAAATTTTGTGTCACTTATAGCTAGAGATAAATTTTATCTACATCGTTGATATTTATATTATGTCTAGTTAAGAAATATTCTTTCAATTCAAAATATATAGAATTTCTAAATATTGGTATTAAATAATATCTGGAGCAAGCAAATAAGCCGATATATCCATAATGCGGTTTACCAACTCTTAATGCGGGTAAAAGCGAAAATCTCCTATCGCCGCTCTTTCCCAAAACAAGACAAAAGATAAATTTTACTAATATATTGCCTACAAATTGAAACAAAGCAAAGCTCAAAAACCAACGAGCAACTACAAGATCAATCGTCATGAAAACCAAGCATAGCAACACTGCCGCCATAAACATATATAGCAATCCTCTTTTTCCTTTAAAATTTCCTATAAAAAAGGACCAATCCATATTATGCTGCAAATTTTCACATTGCTCGACATACGCAATTTTATCTTTTTCGTAAAATTCTATTTGGTTGTTTTTAAGCTGTATCATCGGTCTCTCTTTTTTATAATCTATAAGTTCTGGCAATATAATAAATAGCGATAAAAATAATAGAAACAAAATCATGTATATACTGTCCTTGACGCTATAATTCGCTGCGCCGCTGGCTTTCCAATCAAAATTTACAATTATGGCAAATACGCCGCCTATAAAAAGAGAGAAAACCATTAATAGCTTTTGATATAGATATTCGTAGTTTTTAAGAATTATCGGATATTTGTCGTAGTCCCTGGCTTTGGGGCTCTGCTGCAAAGGGCCGCTGTCATTTGAGGTAAAATTTTGCTGCTCTGCGCTGTTTTTACAGGCGGAATTCTGAGCCGCTTCGGTTTCTAAATTTAAAGCGTCGGTAGCGAAATTCGGAGCTTTAGAATTCATGGATTCAGAATTTGAGACTTCAGAATTCTGAGCTTTAAAATTCGAAGCTTCAGAATTCGGGGCTTCAAAATTCGAAACTTCTAAATTCTCAATTTCAAAATTCTCAGTTTCGGAATTCTCGGCATCAAGCTCCCTGTCTAGATTTTGCTTTGCATTGCTACGCCGCTCATCCAGAAGCCTTTTTAATTCCTCAAGCCTGCTTTGATCCATTTATCGCCTTTAAATTTGATGGACGCGCCATTTTATATTCTCATCACTTAAAGCTCAGTAAAAATTTTATCGCTCATTCGCTGTCCTACAATAAGGCAAAGACTCTAGAAATTTTAAGCTATACGTAAAATCTACCATAAATCCAAAAAATTCTAATCAAGCGTATAAATTCCCTTATTTTTAAATCCGCCTTATACTCAGCTTTTTAAATTTTAAAGCAACCCTCGTGTCTTATAGTAAATTTCTCTCTTAGCAAATCACCTCTTTCTTAGATCAAGTAGCTATATAGCTCGATACCCTGTTGTAAGTTACTTTCTAGCGCTTCACGGAGCTACGCTAAATACGCATCAGGAATTTTAGATGTAGAAACAACCTGTATGGTGTGATACTACTAGGTGTAAAATATATATAAGAAATCTAAAATATAATCTTTAAAGAATTTTTATTAAATTCTATATTTCAAATTTAAGAAATTTCCGCGGAATTTTGACTAAATTTCGCATTTTATAATTTTATTATGTCATGGAATTTTCGAGGTAAAATTCCAACCAATTCCGCGGAATTTTAATTTGCGTCCGTGTCAGTCAAACTAGCTAAAAAGCTTTTTCATCGCCTTAAAAAACATTGCGGTGAGCGGATTTGATTTACCTGAGACCTTTGCGATCCAGCTCTCGTAGGTTTCGCCTTTGCTCTTTAAAAAATCCACGAGCGCCTTTTGGCTAGCCTGCATACCGCCGTTTCTTTCAGCATCCAGCAATGCCCTATAAATTGGCTCTATAGTTTCGATCGCGGATCTTGGTAGAGCCTTGCGAAATGCCGTGTATTCGGTGATCTGCCCTGTTACAGGGTCTTTTTTAGAAGTAAATTCCGTAATGACCCAATAAAAGCGCCCGTCTTTGGCTAAATTTTTAACCACGGCGGTAAAATCCTTGCCTTGTTGTATCGTATCCCACATAAGCTTAAACGCTATGCGCGGCATATCTGGATGTCGTATGATGTTATGCGGCTGCCCCAAAAGCTCAAGCTCACTATAGCCGCAAATCATACAAAAATACGGATTTGCAAACGTGATAATGCCCTTCGGATCAGTTTTGGAAACGATATAGCGCTTCTCATCGAGTTTAATTTCCTGATTAATCGGAGTCGGTCTTTGCATTTTTAATCCTTTGCTTAAAAATTTATTGCAGAGTATATAAAATTTTTCTTTTCAGAAATATTAAATTTTCGTTAAATTTTTATAAATGTTAAATCTTTAAGTGAATTTTTAAAATTTAATGTATAATCTCAAATCAAAATTTCAAAAGGCGGCGCGTTGAAAAATCCCTTCCTATCGCTTAAATACTCAAATTTTAGAATTTATTGGATCGGGATGAACCTCTCGCTGATCGGTTCTTGGATGCAAAGCGTCGCACTGCCGTGGCTAGTGCTAAGCATCACCGCAGACGCTTTTAAGGTCAGCCTCGTAGCTGCGGCGAGGTTCTTGCCCGCGCTACTTTTCACGCCGTTTTCCGGTGTACTGCTCGATAAGTTTAATCGCAAAAAGATCCTTTTACTCGCTCAAATAGGCATGGCGGTGACCGCCTCAATTTTCGCGGTTATGAGCTTTTGCGAGCTATATTCTTTCGGCAAAATTTTATTTTGCGCTTTTGTAAGTGGCATCTTTACCAGCATGGACGCCCCGAGCCGTCAGTCGATGGTAAAAGACCTCATCGACTCGCCCCGCGATCTAGCCAACGCCATAGCGTTAAATTCTATGTCCTTTAACGTCGCTCGTATTGCAGGACCCGCACTTGCGGGGATCGTGATGGCGCTGTGGGGCGTGGGCTTTTGCTTTTTATTCAATGCACTTAGCTTTTTAGGCATCATTGTTTCGCTGTTTTTCATAAAAATTCCGACATCCGCTACTACGCTATCTAGCAGAAGCGGAGGCGTTTTTGCCTCGATTGGTGCTGGAATTTCGTATGTCTTGCACAAAAAAATTCTAAGCGAGCTAATGATAATAGTGCTTATCGTAGCGACGCTGGTGCCAAATTACAATGTAACGATCTCGGCGCTTGTTAAGCTTAGCCTAGACGCGGATGAGCGAAGCTTTGGATATTTGATGTCGGCTCTGGGCGTGGGAGCCTTTTGCGGCGCGCTTTTCGTAGCAGTCTTTGATAAACTCGGTATTCGCAAAATCAGATCGTGCGCGATCGCTATGGGGATAAGCTTAGCTCTTACTGGGGCTGCGAATTCCTTCGCATGGGCTGCAGTAGGGCTTGCCGTAACTGGGTTTCTTTTCGTAATCACAAACTCAAGCATTAACTCCACCGTGCAGATACACGTAAGCAACGAATTTCGCGGGCGCGTGCTTAGCTTATACGCGCTATTTTTAATAGGTAGTACGCCATTTGGAGCGCTCATATCGGGTTTTTTTACCGAGCTACTGGGCGCTCGCGTAGCCCTTGCGATCTGCGGCGCAATTAGCATTTTGCTACTGCTAGCGCTATTTTATGGCTTTAAAATACGGCGCAGGACGCATTTTATCTTTTGAGATAAAGTCTAAGCCAAAAGCTGCATTATCAAAATTAACCTTATTTTTACGATGAAGCCTTAGAATTCCTACCGAAATTTAAAGGTAAGGAGTTTTTATGAATAGACGAAATTTCTTAAAAAGCACCGCCGCAATCGGCACGCTAGCGACGTTAAATCTAAATTTAAACGCTAGCGCGGTTACAGGCGGGACGGAAAAGAAAGTCGCCAGCGTCTGTGAGATGTGCTCCTCGCGCTGTCCTATCGAGGTGACCGTCAAAGACGGCCGCGGCGCTCTCATCGAGGGCAACCACAGGTTTGCAAACAAAACCTCCGTCTGCGCTCGCGGTGGAGCGGGCATCAATCAGCTCTACGACGATCAAAGGCTCATTAAGCCGCTCATTCGCGTAGGTGAGCGCGGCGAGGGCAAATTTAAAGAGGCGAGCTGGAACGAGGCGCTTAAAATTTGCGCGCAGAAGCTTGGCGAGATTTCGCAAAAATACGGCCCGCAAAGCGTAGTTTTTACCTCCAAAACGGGCGAACACCACACTCAGATGATGAATTTCGCCTGTGCCTACGGTAGCCCGAACATCTACTCGCACTGGTCCTGTTGCCCGGTCACCTACAATATCGCCGTGCCGCACACCTTCGGCGCTAATATGCAAAGAGACTACGGCGACGCAAAATACATCGTAAATTTCGGCCACAATCTCTTTGAGGGCATCGACATCTCAAAAACCAAAAAGCTCGCAAAAGCCGCAAGTAGAGAGGACGTAAAGCTTTTGGTGCTTGATCCGCGCTTTAGCGTCGTAGCTTCCAAGGCCGACGAGTGGCTGCCGATAAAGCCGGGAACCGACGCGGCGTTTTTGATGGCGCTGATTCACGTCTGGCTGCGCGATAACAAATACGACAAAAAATTTATCGAACAATACGCCGTGGGGCTAGAGGAATTAAGGCAGTCCGTGAAAGATACGACTCCGCTTTGGCAGGAGGCCATCACGGGCATCAAAGCGGACAAGGTAGAGCGCATCGCAAATGAAATTTACGCCGCAGCTCCCGCAGTCGTAATCGACTGGGGTCACAAAACCACGACTGCCAAGGCCGAATATATCCGCACGCGCGCCATCGCGATCGCAAACGCGCTGATGGGAAACGTCGAGAAAAAGGGCGGAATTTACTTCTCTAAAGATTCCAAAACCTTCAACGCGCTTTGCAAAGAGGATCTATTCCCTACCATCTCGAACCCGGATAAAAATTTTAAAATTCCAAAGACCGCGCGTATCGACGGCTGCGGCGAAGAAGGTAGCGAAAATTTCTTCGTGCCACGCAAACACGGCGTTTTGATGCAGATTGCGCCTACGATTTTAAGCGAAAAACCATATCCTGTAAAAGGCTGGGTCAGCACGCGCTTTAACCACCTCATCAACGTTGCGGGCGTGGATAAGAGCGTAGAGGCGATCAAAAAGCTGGACTTCGTGCTCGCAATCGACGTGTATATGAGCGACTTCGCGTGCTTAGCCGACGTGATCTTGCCCGAATCCACGTATTTGGAGCGCGACGAGTCGATTCAAAACAAAGGCGGCACCGCGCCTGGATTTGTAATGCGAAACAAGGCCATTGAGCCGGTGGGCGATACGAAGTGCGGCTATGAAATTTTTAGAGAGCTTGCAAGGGTGATGAAGATCGATCAGGACTACACCTGGAACAACATCGACGAATACCGCATGCAGCAAGCCAAAGGCAACGCCGAGCTGATCGCAAATTTAATCAAAAACGGCTACGTAAGCTACAAAGTGCCGAAGTTATACTACCGAGAGCCGAAGCTCGTGGCTAAATTTATCGATAAATATCCTGCCGCGGCGGAGTTCGTGGACGAAAACGGCGAGATGAGCTCACAGATGAAATTTAAAACCCCGAGCGGCAAGATCGAGCTTTTCGCGCCGAAAGTGGAGGAGCTTTTCGCGGGATACGGCTGCTTAAACACCGAGGGTATGGACGTATTCGGCGGACACAAATACTGCCTAATGACCGGCAAGACCGCGCTTCATACCAACGGTCATACTCAAAATGTCAAAATTTTAAACGATATGATGAGCGAATCGCCGGTTTGGATCAGCCCAGCTTCTGCAAAAGCGGAGGGGCTAAAGACGGGCGATATCGTGAAGCTCAAAAACAAATTCGGCGAGCAAAAGGCTAAAATTTTCGTCACGCAAGGTATCAGAGACGATTGCCTATTTTTATACCACGGCTTTGGGCACGTAAGCCCCGGGCTAAAGCGCACGAACGGCATAGGCACCAACCAAAGCGTCCTTCTCGATCCCGCTGCGGGTCCTGTGGTAAGCACGATGGTAACCAACGTCGGCGTCGATATAGTTAAAATTTGAAAGGGGCGGTTATGAAAAAACTCATAATGATTCACGACGAAAATTTATGTATAGGCTGCCAAGCCTGTTCGGTTGCGTGCAGGAACGAAAACGGCGTACCGAGCGGCGTTTATAGGCTGCAAGTGCACGGCAAAACAAGCGGCATTTTTCCAAGCTTAAAACTCGATTATTCGCGCGCTAGCTGCGTTATGTGCGAGGATAGCCCTTGCGTGGACGTCTGCCCTACGGGAGCGAGCTTTAAAACCAAAGACGGCGTAACGCTCATAGACGAGAAACTTTGCGTCAGCTGCAAATACTGCATCCTGGCCTGTCCTTACGACGCGAGATTTGTAGATCCCGTCACGCACGCTATCGGCAAATGCACCTTTTGCTACACTAACCGCACTAGCAAAGGCTTACAGCCCGCCTGCGTAAGCGTGTGCCCAACAGATGCTTTAACTTTCGGCGACGTAAATGACGTAAATTCCGAGGTAAGCAAGCTGCTAGCCAAAACGAGCGTAGAATATCCCAAAGCGTATCTAAACACCAAGCCGCGTCTAGCGAATATCAAAAACAAAAAAGGAGGACGCTATGAATAATATGTGGGGCGATATGAGCCAATACTCTGAAATTTACTGGCCTTGGCCGATTGCGATTTATCTATTTTTGGCGGGTCTTAGCGCGGGGGCGACGATGGTGGCGCTTTTAGTTAAATGGAATCGCCACGAAAGCGAGCAAAATTCAATCTGGGATGCGATGATTAGAGCAGGTGCGATCACGGCGCCGCTTACGATCTGCGCGGGGCTTTTGCTCTTGATCTTTGATCTGGGCAAGCCGCTTACTTTCTATCTTTTGCTGATCAAATTTAACTTCGGCTCAGTGATGAGCCTCGGCGTGGCGGCGCTTTTAATCTACGTGCCGCTTAGCTTCGTATTTGCGCTGTGCGTCTTCGGCGAGGAAATTTGCAAATTTAAACTACTTGCGTTTTTGCGACCTATCGTAAATTTACTAAGCTCGTTTGCCAAAGCTTCCAAACTCTTCGAGCGAATTTTGTTTATCCTTGCTCTTTGCGTAGGCGCATACACGGGCTTTTTGCTAAGCGCGGTGATGAAAATTCCGCTTTGGAATACTCCGGTGCTGCCGATTTTATTTTTGCTGTCGGGCTTTTCCAGCGGCATCGCGGCGAGCATTTTAGTGGGACTTCTATTTTTTAAAGGCTCGTTAAACAAAGATAGCATAAAATACCTTTTGGTGCTTGATCTGCGCGCGATACTCTTTGAGATTCCGCTTTTATTCATTCTGTTTGTCGGGATGTATTTCGAGGGCGGCACGAGCGCGCTTGCGGCACAGCAGGCTTTGACGCACGAGGTTTACGGTAAAATTTTCTGGATCGGCGTTTTGGGCACGGGGCTCATCGCTCCGATCATCATCGCCTTTACGGCGCTGAAAAATCACGCCTACAAGCCTGCGTTTATAGTTTTAAATTCTTTCGTCGTGCTTTGCGGCGTCATTCTGCTTCGCTACTATATCGTATATGCGGGGCAAATTTGCACGGGAGCGTAGTCTCGCTCCCGATTTAGGGAACGAGTTTGAAAATTTTACTTTTAGAAGACGATTTTGAATACAGAAGCAGCGTAAGTGAGTATCTGCAGGAGCTCGGCTACGAGGTGGACGAATGCGAAAGCGGCGACGTAGCCTGCGATAAGATCGCCGCGAATGCATACCACTTGCTGATTTTAGACATCAAAGTGCCGGAGGTTTCGGGAGAAGAGGTGCTTAGATATGTGCGAAGCCTCGGCCTCAACACCCCCGTGATGATGATGACCTCGCTCGGCGACATCGACGATTTGAGCCAGTGCTACGAGCTAGGTTGCAATGAATATCTAAAAAAGCCTTTCCACCTAGCTGAGCTTAAATTTAGAGTAAGCGAGCTGATGCGAAAGTATTTCGGCGACGAAAAGGGTGCCGTCAAGATCGCGGATAAATTTCACTACTTCGCAAATTTAAAAATTTTAAAGCGCGCAGACGAAGAGATATCGCTAAGCGCCAAAGAGATCAAGATTATAGAATTTCTGCTCGCCAATATCAAAAGATTCGTAAGCGTCGATGAACTCATCGCCGACGTATGGGACGGCGAAGCGGGCAGCGTCGACGTGCGCGTGCATATCAGCAACCTCCGCTCCAAAACGAGCAACGACTTCATCCTCTCCAGCCGCGGACTCGGATATAAGATCAATGCTTAAAGGGTTTAAATTTACGCTTTTTAGCGCGATTTTCATCATCGGCGCCTTTATAAGCGAGAGCCTTTATATAATCTATTTAAATTCCAAAATCGAGGAGAGCGCCGACGTCGCCGAGCTGATACAAAAAAGCGGCGAAGCCCTAGCCGGCACGGATCTGAATCTAAAAGACGAGCTCATCTACGACTACGCGATCCTAAACGCAAACGGCGAAATTTTAAGATCAAACCTAAGCGTGCAGCCGCCCGATTTTGCGTTTATCACGCTGAAATTCGGCGGGCGGGTATTTTTTAAGCGCCACTTTCTGCATGAGGGCAAGCTATATTTTTTCGTCATCTCAAAAAAGATAAGCTATGCAAAGATAGAATTTATCGCGATCTCTACGATCTTTATCACGATTTTCGTAGCGCTCATCATCGCGCTGTTTAACTACAAAATCATAAAAAATTTCTACGCGCAGCAAAGCAACCTCATCAAGGCGTTTTTCAACGACGCGATGCACGAGCTAAAGACCCCTCTAGGCGTCGCGCTCATCAATACCGAGATGCTTGGACTGCGCGATAAACACACCGCGCGCATAAAATCCGCGCTTAAGCAGATGATCATTACTTACGAGGACGTGGAGTACTTCATCAAAAGCGGCAAGATGAGCCTAAAAAGCCGCCGCATCGATATGAGCGAATTTTTGAGCGCTAGGATAAATTTCATCTATCTGGTCGCAAAAAGCAAAAACATAAGCCTGCAATCGCGAATAGCGCCCGACGTGAGCGTTTTCATGGACGAAACCTCGCTGATGCGCCTCATCGACAACACGCTAAGCAACGCCATAAAATACTCGCGCCCCGGTGGCAAGATCATCATCGCGCTAGAAATGGGGGTGAGCATAGCGGTCTTTAGCGTGCAGGACTTCGGCATCGGCATAAAGGATACGAGCGCGATCTGGGCGAGATACTCGCGCGAAAATGCGGCTCTTGGCGGATTCGGCCTCGGGCTAAACATAATCGATAAAATTTGCAAGCGCTACGGAATCGCAAAAAGCGTCAGCTCAAAACCGAACGAAGGCAGCACCTTTTGCTACAAAATTCCGCTGTTTAAGCAGAAGCTTTTAGATTAAAGGCGCGTTAAATTTAGGCGTAAATTTTAAAATTTAGAAGTAGAATTCGCGCGGCTAGGGCTTTTTAAAATTTTGTTTTAGCGTGGCTTTTCAGCCGCCCTTACCTAAACTATCTGCTATATCTTCAGGATTATAACTTACATCATAATCCAAATTTCCGCAATTATCTATATCGCCTATATCTAATCTTGGATATGAATATTTTGATTGTCTAATTTCCGAATTAAACATTTTTTTATCAAGTATCATATTTCTAGCGCTACTATCATAAAAATTGTAATGAAGTATAAAATTATATCCATACGCAATCTTTTTATCTCTTAATATTATTGGATTATCTAATATAATGATACCGCTCCAACCGTTATTTGCTAAAAAGATAGGTTTGTCAAATCCAGCCACCATTCTATTCAAATCAATTTTTAAATATTTTATCGGATTTGTTTTTTTGATTTTTAATTTATCAAATAATAATATATTTCTGGCTTTTTCATCCAAATCTGATCTATATTCAACATCTTTGATTGAGCTATATAAATCTTTATAGTAATTTATTGTCTTTTCTAGCCAATTATCTAAATTTATATCGTCAGCCAATTCGTAATATCCAATTTCAATCTTGCTTTTCATTGACGAACCATATGCATAAATTCTTGCTTTATCCATCTTTTGTTCATCTATTAGTTTCTTATCTAAAAACTGAACTATAACCCTTCTATAGAACTCCTCTTTCGGCAAAATTCTATCCTCTTTTAGGCAGTATCCCTGCTTGTATTTGTTGTAATCGGAAGTAGAAACTACGGCGAAGCCTCGTGAAGTGGAATAATCGGGGATTATACGGATAAATGCGGCGCAGAGTATTATTATAAGAAGTAGCGCTCCAGCTATCGCTTTAAATTTAACGGATTTATAAAATTTCATATCGACGCTCCTTTTAAAATTTAAAATTTCAGCGTAAATTTCCGCGATCTTGCGATCAAATTTAAAACGTCCTCTCGCCGCGCCGCGCCGTCACCGCGACAAAGTAGCTAAGAGCTGCAAGCGCCTAAATTTAAATCCCGCCGCTAGCCTTCGCGGTGCAAAATTATATAGCCCAGCTTCGTGCCGTTTTCGTCTGAAAATGCCCTCACGTAAAAATAATGCCCGTCCTTTTTGATAAAACTCTGCGCCCCAAAATCAAGCGTCGCCAAAATCGACAAAACGTCGTAATCCGGCGCGCTATTTACGACGATAAAGTCCTTGATAACGCCTATTTTATCGTAGAAACAATCGGTCTCAAACCTCTTATCTACGAGGATAAAAATATCGTTTCCCATGCGGTTGATCTGCGCGATGACGTGCTCGAAATCGAGCATTATCTCAGCGCTTCCGATAAATTTGCCCTCGCTAAAAACCGGCGAAATTCCGCGCATGAAAACCCCGCACCGCCCCATCTCGACGAGCGCTTTGGGAAGCAAGCTTTGACGGATCTGCAAAAGCGAATGGCGAAACGAGCTCAGATCGTCGTTGTAAAATTCGTCGCTCCAGCTCCTAGCCAGGCTTCTGGTGTTTTGCGTATGAAAATGTATCTTCACGCCCGTGTAGAAGGGCACCGCGCTTAAAATATCTTTGTATTTTTTCGTCACGTCCATGCACTCGCCGTGTTTACCGCTTTCGAAGCAGCGCACCACGTCGCTATTCTGCGACAAAATCAGCGAGATCGCAAAGGCGTTTAGCTTCTCTTCGTCCACGATCTTTTCAAACAGGCTCGCGCTAAAATCGAATTGCTGCTTGATTTTTATCTCGTTTTCCTCGCTTTTAAAGCGCAGATAAAATGCAAAGGTGGCGCCGCAGCAAGCAAGTGCGAAAAGGCTTAGGTATTTTTTGGATCGCGCGCCTATCATCTGAATTCCATCTTTAAATTTGCCGCTAAAATTTCTGCGAATTCGCTAAATTCCGGCAGATGGAGCTTGGCCTTGCGCATCTTTTTGCCCCAGACGGACTCTGGGAAAAAGCTGTCGTTTTTAAAGCGCGCTTGGACGTGAAAATGCACGCGCGGCACGTAGTTGGCGAAGCTTGCGATGTTGATCTTATCGGGCGCGTAAAACTCCCGCAGGCTCTTTTCGCACTGAAGCACGGCGCGCCACAGATGCGCCAGCGTCGCCTCGTCGCAGTCGCTAAGCTCCTTAAATTTTGCCTTCGTAAAGACCTTCACCCACGGCACTTCGTGCTCCTCGCGCTCCACGTAAATCATCTCGTCTTCGTAAATCATCGCTTCTCCTTGAAAATGGAATTTTAATGCAAAGCCCATTAAAGCTCGGTAAATTCCTCTTACATAAATGATATACTAAGATACATTAATTAAATATATCTATAAAATCTCGATATATTCGTGATTTTTATGCTATAATTCTATTCTTTAAAAGGAATATATATGAAATCAGTTTGGGTAATGATCCTATGCGCCGCGGCGATTTTGATGATTACGATGGGCATTCGTATGTCATTAGGTCTTTTCGTACAGCCCATAATGCAAGCAAATTCCCTATCCATCGCACAAGTAAGCTTTGCGATGGCAACTACGCAGCTGGTATGGGGCTTTTCGCAACCGCTTAGTGGGATACTTGCAGACAAGCTCGGTGCCTACGTCGTGCTGTTTTGGGGCAGCGTGCTTTTGACGATTAGTTGCGCTCTTGTGCCGTTATTTAGCAGCGAAAGCTCGCTTGTATTAACGATGGGTTTTGGGCTTGCACTGGGGCTTGGCGCAGGTAGTTTTCCAATTCTAATGAGCCTAATGGCAAAGCGCCTGCCATTTTCTATCCGCTCGGTTGCTAGCGGAGTGCTAAATGCAGGCGGCTCGTTCGGGCAGTTTTTATTTGCGCCAATGATAGGGTTTTGTATCGCAACGCCTGCCTTAGGATACGGCGGCGCATTTTTTACGCTCGCAGGGCTTAGCTTGCTAATTCTGCCGCTTGCGAGGCTTTTAGCAGGCAGTAAAATTCTATTTGGCGAACAGACCAGCCTGCATGAAGAAGATAAGCGCAGCTTAGGCGAAGTTCTGCGTTTGGCACTGCGCGATAAAAGCTATATTTTGATAAATTTAAGCTTTGCTACGTGCGGTTTTCACGTAGCGTTTTTAGTGACGCATCTGCCTAGTGAAGTAGCACTAAGCGGGCATGGCGCGCAGGTAGCGTCCTTTTCGCTCGCACTGATTGGTATCGCTAACATCGTAGGCAGCTTATTCGTAGGTTGGTGTGTTTCCAAAGTGCGCTGTAAAGTCATTTTATTTTGCATATATACCCTGCGTATCGCTCTTATTGGTGCTTATGCGCTCTCGCCCAAAGATAGTCTTACGTTTTATATCTTCAGCGTGGGATTAGGATTTACCTGGCTAGCGACCGTACCGCCTACTGCAGCTGCCGTAGGTAAGCTATTAGGGACGCGATATTTAGCAAGCCTATTTGGATTTACGATGCTTTCGCATCAAATCGGTGGATTTTTTGGCGCATATATCGGGGGTCTTGCGGTACGGGCATACGGCGCGTATGATTATATGTGGTATTTGGATATGACGCTAGCAGCTATTGCAGCTCTGCTAAGCCTGCCTGTGCGTGAAGCTAAGATGAAGCACGTTAAATTTTAAAAATTTTATGGGATTTTGAAATTTACGGACGGAATTTTCGCAAAATTTTGCAAGCTAAATTACGACAGAATTTTGAAAATTTTAAAATTTATCGGATTTTATGTTTCGCACGATGAAATTTCACTTTAGCTTTAAAATTCCGTTGCAATAATGCGATAAAATGCAAAATCCGCTCATGCTTTCAAATTTAGCCGAGAGGGGCTTTTAAATTTTATAGAATTTTGAAATTTTAAAATTTCGGCTCGCACAGCATTTTAAGAGCCGGCGCGAGAGCCTCTGCAAAGCCCATAAATTTTTCAAATTCCTCCGCGCTAAGCTCTGCGTTAAACTCCGCTCCCGCAGCGCCGAAGCTCGCCTCATAAACAAAACCCGATTTTTTTAAAAAATGTTCAAATTTAGCCACCGCCGCAAACGGCACGAAAAATATGCACTTCTTACGCAGCACGAATTCCACTAGCTCTGCGGCGTCCGCAGCGGCGTCTATCGCGGCATTTGCGCTACTAGCGTATGCGCGCACGAGCCCGCCGGTACCTAGCTTGATGCCGCCGAAGTAGCGCACCACGAGCACCGCGGCGTTAATCAGGCTGACGCCGCGAAGTGCGTTTAGACACGGCGCGCCCGCAGTCGATTTGGGCTCGCCGTCGTCGCTTGAGTTTTCTACGATCTGCCCGGGCTCGTTCAGCGCGCGATATGCCCAGACGATATGCCGCGCCTTGGGGTGTTGCTGCCGCAGCCGCGCACGCAGCGCCTCAAAGCTCGCTAGCGGCGCGAGATAGGCGATGAAGCTTGATTTTTTGATCTCCTGCGCGGCGCTGATCTCTTTTTCAATCGTTTTCAAGGCTTTCCTTTGCGGAATTTTATCTTTTTTGCATTATAATAAAAGTTCAAAAAAAGATCAAAGGAGCTTCATGATCCAGACTTGTTTATTTCCCGCGGCGGGCTACGGCACGCGCTTTTTGCCCGCGACCAAATCGCTACCAAAAGAGATGCTTCCGATCCTTACCAAACCGCTCATTCACTACGGCGTGGACGAGGCGCTGGAGGCGGGCATGGACAATATGGCGTTCGTCACGGGTCGCGGCAAGCGCGCTCTGGAGGATTATTTCGACCGCAGCTACGAGCTGGAGGATCAAATTTCAGGCAGCAGTAAGGAGTATCTGCTCGACGAGATCAGAGCGCTTATGAAGCGCTGCACCTTCTCTTTTACGCGCCAAGAGCAGATGAAGGGGCTCGGCAACGCGATTTATACGGGTAAAATTTTAATCCGCGACGAGCCTTTCGGCGTGGTGCTCGCAGACGATCTGTGCGTGAACGAAAACGGCGAGGGCGTACTTGCGCAGATGGTTAAAATTTACGAAAAATACCGCTGCAGCGTCGTTGCGGTGATGGAAGTGCCGCCGCAGGACGTAAACAAATACGGCATCATCGCAGGAAAGAGCATCAGCGACGATCTAATAATGGTCTCGGATATGATTGAAAAGCCCGAGCCCGGCGAGGCTCCGTCGAGCTTAGCCATCATCGGGCGCTACATCCTAACACCTAATATTTTCGATCTCATCGAGCAGACGGCGCCCGGTAAAAACGGCGAGGTGCAGATCACCGACGCGCTTTTAAAGCAGGCTCAAAACGGCGTGGTGATCGCGTATAAATTTAAAGGCGCTCGCTTTGACTGCGGCTCGGTAAAAGGCTATGTGGAGGCGATCAAATATTTCTACGAGCGAGAATTCGGCGATGGTAAAAAATGAGCTGTTTTTCCCGCCGGCAAAAGAGGGCGCGCTAGAGGAGATAGCGGCAAAGATCCGCGCCGAATACGAAAGCGGCGAGATAGGCTACTACCGCCTGCCGCAGCAAGGCGCAGACGTAATAGCGCAGGCGCAGGAATTTTTTAGCGCACGAAGCTACGATGGGGTCGTGCTTTTGGGCATCGGCGGCTCCAGCGTGGGCGTGCGGGCACTTTATGAGATGTTGCGCCCGAGCGTAAGAAAGAATTTGCGCTTTGAAATTTTGGATAATCTCGACGGATACAGTGTAAATCGCGCGCTTGAAGGGTTAAATTTTGCTCGCACGATCTTCATAGTATCCTCCAAATCGGGCGGCACGATTGAAACGATCTCGCTTTTTAAGGTGGTTTTGCAGCGTTTCGGAATTTCAGATTTAAAGACGCTAGCAAAAAATTTCATCTTTATCACCGATGCGGGCTCGCCGCTTGATATCTTCGCGCGCGAGCACGGCGCCTGCGTGATAAATATGCCCGCTAACGTAGGCGGCCGTTTTAGCGTGTTAAGTGCGGTAGGGCTAGTGCCCGCAGTTGGGCTAGGCCTTGATGCAAGCGCGATGCTACGCGGAGCTGCCGTCGCAAAAGAGTGGTATCTGGATGAAATTTTAGCATGCGATCCCGCTAAAATCGCGGAGAATAAAATTCTACGAAAGGCCCATCACTACGCCACGCACAAAAGTGCGAAAATCAACGTCCTTTTTAGCTACGGCGATGCGCTGCGCGCATTGGGCGAGTGGTACGTGCAGCTCTGGGCGGAAAGCCTAGGTAAAAAGATCGGCTTTAGACGCGAGGGGCTTACTCCTGTGGGGCTTGTAGGCTCGCGCGATCAGCACAGCTTCCTTCAGCTCATAATGGACGGCGTAAAGGATAAGACCGTGACTTTCTTAAAGCTCACGGACAACGGCACTACGGACGCGGTACCTAGTATCAGTCTGCAAGGTCTTGAGGGCTGCGACTTCGTAAACGGCATGCGACTGGATGAGGTGCTAAATCTTCAGTGCGATGCTACGCTGCAAGCCGTGCTAAATGAGGGTATCAGCGTCGATCTAATCGAGGTTCCACGGCTTTGCGAACAGAGCGTGGGCGAGCTATTTTACTACTTCGAGCTGCTAACCAGCGCTACTGGAGCAATACTGGGCGTCAGCACTTACGATCAGCCGGGCGTCGAGGTAGGCAAGAGAATTTTAAAATCGCTAGTTTTGAAATCGCGGGATTAGAATTTGCGGCGCTAGCTAGACGGAATTTCGTCGGGCCAAATTTTTACTAAAGCCAGGTTCTACTTGCATCCCATTTTGCTTAGGCAAAATTTTAGAATTTTAAAATTACCGCCGTGAAATTCTGCGCGTAAAATTTACGCCGCGAAATTTTGATTTCGCGCTACGAGCATTTGGAATTTTGTCACAAAATTTCACGGTAGAATTCCAAAATTGTACCGCGAGGCGTAAAAATTTTGCGACTTGCGAGCGCGCAAGGAGATAAAATGAAAATCACAAGGATCGATCACTTCGTCCTAGTTACGGACGATCTGCAAAAATGCGTGGAATTTTACGAAGGGATTTTGGGCTTAGAGCACGTTTGCGAGAGCGGCAAACACAGCCTGCGTTTCGGCTCTTCAAAGATCAATATCCACACCCGCGCGGGCGAGTTTGCGCCGTTTGCGGCACGTCCTATCGCGGGCTCGGCGGATTTTTGTCTCATCTGCGAAGATCAAAGCGCGCAGCAGCTCAAAACGGAGCTTGAAAGCAAAGGGGTGCAAATAGAGCTTGGCGTCGTGCCTCGCACGGGCGCGCACGGCGCTATGCAAAGTATCTATCTGCGCGATCCTGACGGCAATCTCGTAGAGCTCGGCGTATATGAAAACAGCGATGATAGCGCGTAAATTTTGAGATAAAATTTTAAGCGGAGCGTTAAAATTTAAATTTTCTAAATTTTACCTTTTTGCTAAATACCGACAAGGTGCGCGGGACGCTATCCAAATCTATATGCGTTTTGCGCATAAAATACTCTCTTAATTCCAGATACTCTTTTTCGCCATAAATCAAAACATTTATAATTCTAAGATCGCCCGTTTCGCCGTATATCACAAGCCGGTCATAGATGCCTAAGCATCTGAAACTGCCATTTTTAAGATGCATCAATATACCCGCTCCGAATAGGCTAATTGCTATCATCGAAATTAGCGCGATCATCGCATGCATTCCGCGCATAACGTATGCGCCCAAAGGCCAAAGCGACAAAAACAGCATTTCGGGTATGCTTATCCTCTGCCGCCAGTCCCAGCGCGGATCAAAACTAATCGCAACGGCGCCGATTTGTTCAAGCTTCAAAGATTTATAAGCTTTATCTTCTTTGCGGTATTCGACCTCCGAATCGTTAAATACGAAATAGACGCCCTTTTGTTGCTTTCGCCTGATAAAAAACATTACCAAAGCGAAAGGGAGTAGTCTAAAATTTTTGGGCTCAATGGGGTTTACTACGGTAACGACCGAGATGAAGAATAAGCATCCTATAAGCGTAGCAATCGTGGAATATTTCATATAATCGTAAAAAGCATAGTCTTTTATTATTATCGGATCTTTGTCGTAGTCTCTAAACCCAATCTCTTTGTTTCTTGTATCCATAACCGCCCGCTTTAGCTAAGATAATATTTTTCTATTTTATCTATATTGATATTTTTTCGAACTAAAAACCATTCTTTTATTTCGTTTAGCCTTTCCGCATCATATACGCAAACTAAATAATTTTTTGCCGATAAAATAGAGCTTAAATAATAAGTATTTTCCTGCTCATAGTACGGATAATCCACTACGATTGCAGAAAAGAATGAAAAATTCTTAAAATTGCCTACGATTAAAAAGTGAAAAAATATTTTCAAAAAGATTGCAGAAAGTATTGAAAAAATGAAGAATAATAAAATTTGCGATGATAGAAACGATAGTGCTGCAATAGAAAAAATTATAATAATATTATAAATGAAGCGACGGACTTTATCATCGTTGCAATATCCCCAAAATGGTCTGCCTATCACATAATTTAAATGAAGATTGTTCGTCCTTCTCTCAAGCTCGCCGTTGTTATAGAAATCTATAGAATTATTCATAAAGTAGATTTTGCGATTATTATTGCTTACACAGCTGCTATAAATAAGTCTCAATACTATCGCTATAAAAATTCCAAATATAACGTTAGAGCTTATTTCCATCGTCGATATATGGTGTTTTGAAAAAATTAAATCCCATATGCTTAGAATATATCCGCCTAAAATCATAGGCGCGTATAAAAATGTAATTGTAGATATTAGTAGCCTCTCATAATTTTTTACTATTATCGGCTCTTTGTCGTAGTCCCTTGCTTTAGAATTCTGCGGTAAGGCGCCGCTATCATCTGAGATGGAATTTTGCAGCTCTGCGTTATTTTCACAAGCAGAATTCTGCTCCGCTTCGGTTTCTAATTCTGTTTCTAAATTTAAAGCGTTAGGATGGGATTTTAGGGTTTCAAATTTTGAAGCTTCGGAATTTGAAGATTTAGAATTTAAGATTTCGGAATTCGGGGATTCAAAATTCAGGAATTCAGAATTCGAAGCTTCAAAATTCGAGACTTCGGAATTTTTGGTTTCAGAATTTTGGGCTTTAAAATTTTCGCCGTTAGAATTTTGTTCCAAGCCCCGCTTAGACTCTTGATGCCGCTTTTGTAGTAGCTTTCTTAATTCCTCAAGCCTGCTTTGATCCATTCGCCGCCTTTAAATTTGATGGACGCGCCATTTTATAGCGCCGCCGCTTAAAGCTCAGTAAATTTTACCACTCGCCCGCCGTGCGCCGTTTGATCAAGATTTAGCTCTCATATCTTTGCAGCGATTTTTTATATGTTTTTGCCGCAGCGCAGCCCGTGCTCAGATATACCTCAAACTCCTCGCTGGTAAGCCTGCGCGGCTCATTTGCAAGCCTTGCCGCAGCCGCTGTACCCGTCGCACAGCTAGCGCTTGTACCGAAATTCGCTTCATTTACGATCTCGCCTCGTCGGATTCGGTTGCTAAAGCCCGCTGCATGCGCTATTTGCGGCACACGCTTTAAAGAGAAGTTTAAATTTTGCGTTTCCAGATTTAAAATTTTACCCATGCATTTGCGCGGACCCGCGATAAAATCGCCATTTTGTATGAGCGGGGCGGCGGAGCCGAGCAGGTCGCTGTCCGCCAAGCTGTGCAAGTCGCCTGCCAAGCCGGGTAAGCCGCCCGCCAAAAGCTCTGCGCCGCTTAGGACGCACAGGCTTCGCACCAAAATCCCGCCGCCGCTTTGCGGGACGCTGCGAAACGAAATGTCAAAGCCGAAATTGTGAAAAAATATCTCGCCCGCCCGCGACGTGCGCTTGTAGGTGTTGCGATCCGCGCCCGTGAAATACGCCTCGATCTCCGCGAAGGCGAATTCCGCGCCACTTACGCAAAGCACATAGTTTTGCAGCAGATCGCGCATGAAATTTTCGATCTTTGCCTGCGCTCGCTCGGCATTAAACTGCGCCTGCGGCGGCTCATCACCGAACGCAAGCGCTTGTCTGACGCCCGGCTCCGACTGCGATGGACGGACGTTAAATTTTAAGTGTGCTTGCTCCGTATCAAGACGCACTTGCTCGGTATTAAATTTTAAAATTTCATCTTGCTGCACGCCGCTAGAATATGGCTGTACGCCACAAAATTCCGCATCGCCTTGTGATTTTAAGGGCTTGTCCTTGTTCCCGTCTCTCGCGCTTCCTGCAAGCTTGGAATTTTTTAAAGCAAGCTTTGAGCCCGCCGAAATTCCAAACTCCGCCGCGTTGATTTGTGAGAAAAATTTTTCTAAATTTTCATCGCCCAGCATTTTGCTCTTCCGTAGAATTTCCTTCGCGCTTCGTAGTGTTCGCCTTGCTGCTCGTAGTGCGGGCTTCGCCGTTGTTTGCCTCGGCGCGCGTTAAATTTCCGCCGTCAATCGCGTTCGTATCGTCTCGCGCTAAATTACCGTTGCTACTTGTCGTATTTGTTTCGCCGCCTTTAAAATTTGGAGCTTCGCAACGATCTACACCTAAACGCTCGAAATAATATCTCTCTCGCTCGCTTAAGTTTTCCACTCCCCTTTCGCATACACGCTTGATATACGCCTTGCTAGGGTATCTAAGCCGATTGAGCGCCAATTCACTACCCGCGTCTGCGCGCTTTATCAGCTTAGCGATGCAGGCATCATCCTCTTCACTATTTGCGATATAATCCCATATGCCACAGTATCTATCACCGCCCAGCGCCGTAATCAAAAAATAAACCCAAAGCAGGATTATGGCGATCGATATGCTTCCTTTTATTTTTAAAGATCTCTTTTTTACCATGTTTTTCCTTGAGTAATAAATTTTAACTCATTTTTTCACAAATTTGACCAACGGCATAAAATTTACGATATCGCCTTCAAGGCTAATCTTATCGCCCAGCATTTTGCTCTTCCGTAGAATTTCCTTTGCGCTTCGTTTTGTCCGCCTTGCTGCCCACAGTGTCAGATTTGCCGTTGTTTGCCTCGGCGCGCGTTAAATTACCGCCGCTCGTTGCGTTCGTATCGCCTCGCGCTAATTACCGCCGCTGCTCGTCGTGTTTGCTTCGCCGTCTTTTGACTTGGGCGTTTTAAAGCCCCAAATCTCGCAGCGATCTCCGCCAAAGCCTTGGAAATAATATCTTTCCCGCTCGCCCAAATTTTCTACCCCCTTTTCGCATGTGCGCTTGATATATGCCTAACTCGGATACATTAGTCGATTTACCGCATGGTCATCGCCGGCATCCGCGCGCTTTATCAGCCTAGCGATGCAGGCATCATCCTCTTCGTCATGCCTATCAGAAAAGAATTCCTCCATATTGCAATACATACCGCTGCTTCTTACAACTCCATAAATAATAAAAAACCCCGCAATTAGCATAATAAAAATTTTACTTTTACTAGCTTTCAATTTCGCTTTATCGCCCGACATTTGACCCTTCCGTAGAATTTATATCGCTTTTGATCGCGCCTGTTTCATTGCGGACTGTATTCGCACCTTCGCGCGTTAAATTTCTCTCGCCGTCCGTTATGTTCATATCGCCGCTCGTCGTATTTGCTTCGCCGCCTTGCAATTTTGGAGTTTTAAAGCCCCAGGGCTCACAGCTCTGGTAGCGCTCGAAATAATATCTCTCTCGCTCGCCTACGTTTTCCACCCCCCTTTCGCATACGCGCTTGATATACGCCCTGCTTGGGTATCTTAGTCTGCTTTCCGCAAAGCCGTTTCCGTCGTCCGCTCGTTTTATCAGCTTGGCGATGCAAGCGTCATCCTCTTCGCCCTGTTTATCAGAAAAGAATTCCTCCATATTACAATACATACCGCCGCTGCTTATAACTCCATAAATAATAAAACCCCCCGCAATTAGCATAATAAAAATTTTACTTTTACTAGTTTTCAAGCTCGCCTCCTTTGCGATTAAATTTTGATTTTTTTCGCAGATTTACGATTTGCGGGCGGATCGTAAATTCGCTCACGTTGGATTTCGTGCGCAGAATTTGCAGCGTAAAATTTGCGATCTCCTCAGCGTCCACGAAGCTAGCCTCATCATCCGCGGGCTCGAAGTTTAAATCCTCGTAAAACGGCGTTTTGGTGATGTCCGGGTTGATGCAGCTTACTCTGATCTGCTTGCGCGCCTCCTCGAAAAGGCAGAGCAGAAACGCCCGCAGCCCCGCCTTACTCGCGCTATAAACCGCGCTAAAGCGGCTCGCTCGCAGCGCCTCGATCGAGCTAATGCCGATGATATGGGCGCGGTTGCGTTTTAAATTCGGCAAAAGCGCACGCGTGATGATGATGTTTGCGGCGAGATTTACGTTTAAAATTTTTAAAATTTCGCTCTCGCTAATCGCCTCAAGTGGCGCAAATTTCGCCGTACCCGCGCATAAAATCAGCGCGTCAATACCTTGCGCCGCAGCCAGCGCGCGGCACTCCTTTGCTAGCGCGTCCGTATCCTCGAAGCGCGAGCTTAGCGTTAAAATTTCATAGCCGTTTTGTCGCAAAAGCTCCGCAACCGCGCTGCCGATGCCGCCGCTTGCGCCCGTGATCAATGCTTTCATCTTTTCTCCTTTAAATTTTATGCGGCTTCGGCGCGTTAAATTTCGCGCGTCATGTAAATTTCGCTGCGCTAAATTTTCTCTGCCCATTGTATCCGCCGCTAAATTTACGCGGATTATTTAAACCGCGCCGCGACCTGCGCTGGGTAAAATTTTAAATTTAGCCCGCGGACGTTTTGCTGTGCGAGCGTTTTGTAAAATTTCATCGCCACTCGCTGTGCCCGCCCCGCACGATTTATAAAATTTAATTTTATAAAACTCGGCGCGCCGCTAGATTTTAATCGCTCGCTCGCCGCAAATTTCGCGCTGTATCCTCGGCGCCGCATGCGAGCCGGTACAAGCGCGACGTCTGCGGCAAACAGCGCGTCTAGCGCCGCCGTATCTTTGTAAAATACGCCGCCTTCATCGCCTCTTCAAAGGCGTCATTGCTTTCGTACTCGTGCCCCAAAACCTCGCGCCATAGGCTCGCATCCTCCATGCAGAGGTAGAAAAACACTCGCTCGCGCCACGGCGAAAGCGCGTCCGCGGCAAATTTGAAAAGCTCGCGTTTGATCTGCAGCGGGTAGGACAGCTTGCCGTTCGCGTCCGCAAGGGGCATCTGTAGAATTTTGCTCCGCAGCCCGCGAGAGCGCAGCTTCTTGACGACGGGTTTGATAAAGGTAAGCGTGCCGAGCGAAACCATCGCGACGCCGCTTGGATCGAAGCGGCGCAGCAGCCGCTCAAAAAGCGCGCCGTAATCACTCTGCCACCCTTCGTACCAAACCATCGGGTGGAGGTGAAAGCCCACCAAAATGCCGCGCGCCGCGAGCGCTTCGGCTGCCGCCAGCCGCGCATCCAGGCTCGCGCTTAGATGCTCTTCGTTCGCTATGATCGCGGGGGTATTTAGCGAGAAGGTGACGATGAAATTGCGCGGGATCTCGCGCTGCAGGAAAAAACGGATATTGTTAGACTTGCTTTTAAGCTCCAAAATCACGTTTTCATGCCGCGCCGCGAAGTCCGTTAGCGCGCTTAAAATGCCGAAGCGATCGCCCCACATGAGCGAGTCGGAGCTCTGCCCCGTGCCGATGTGGTAGCTGCGCGCGGGATCAAGCCGCAGCCGCGCTAAATTTGCCGCAAAATTCTCGTCAAAGCCGATTTTCCCGTGCTTGTAAAAGGAACCGATCGCGCAATAGGAACAGTCAAAGCCGCACGAATTGACTGCATCGAGCGTCAGCAGATTGCAGCAGCGCGTGTTTTCGCTCGCCACCGGGCAGCGCCCCAAAGCGATGCGGTCCGCGCGAAAGGATGAAATTTGAAATTTTTTCGGCGCGTAATCGCTTTTGAAGCTCGCGTATGAGTGCGGGCGCGACTTGAGATCCAGCCAGGCTTCGCGCACGAAATTAAAAATTTGCTCGCCGTTTGGGGCTTTCCCTGTTTTATTAAATTTGGCTTTATTAAAATTTAGCCCGCACTGCCCGTCCGCAAGCAGCTCATAAACGGGCGTCTCGTCCCACGCCTCAAAATCGCTCGCAAACTCCGCTAGCTGCTTTTTTTGCTGAAATGAAAAGTGAAATTTATCAAATAGCGCGCCCAAAAACGCGCTTGATCGCTCGCTCAGATTCACGCCAAACTGCGTGCCTAGCTCCTTTTTCGCCTCCGTCATCTTGCTCCGCTTCGTTAAAATTTTGCAAATTATACTTAAATTTCGCGCGCCGTCACTGAAAATCGTTGAAATTTCAGGTCGCGCCGCAGAATAGTCGCTCGAAATAGAAGGCGTAAGCTAGCGTAATAGCGACGTTTAGGATCACAATTCCGCCGAGTGCAAACTTTTGCGGGATTTTCTTGACGCCCGTTCGGTAGTAATACGGCAGGGCGCAGAAAAACGCGGGCAGCACGAGCAGAACGATGCCTAGCGGCATGCCCGCACCGCCCACGCCTATCTCCGCACTGCGCACGAACTGCGACATGGCGGGGAATTTAAGGGCGGCGAAAATGGCCGCCGCAAAGAGTAGCTGCACGCAGAAGCAGTAAAATAGGTAGCGCTCGCCTATTAGAGCGTCTTTTAGCCATAGCCCGATACAGGCAAATGCGAGCAAAAGGGCTAAAAAGACTAGCGAGGACAGATCGGCAAACAGATCCGCCGCGGCATACGCGCAAGCTGCGATGCATGCGCACGCCAAGAGGGCAAAATACAGATAAGAGCCTTTTATTTTCATCGTTTCTCCTAAGCGAGCCCGCGTTTATGCGAGCTTGCGCGATCTTTTTCGCTTTTAAAATTTGGCGCGAAAGGCATTAAAGGGCGCCATGGCGCTTATTTTGGCGCTAAGGCTAACGAAGCGCGTCGTAGCGCTCGTTTTGACGCGGAAACTTACGAAGGCGCCACAGCGTTCGTATGGATAAATTTTATAAACCGCCCGTGCCGCGCTTTTTATTGCGTCGCCACTCGCGCCTTTTGATGCGGGCAAAACAGCTCCTCCGCACTCGTCACATCTACCGCCGCGCAGATTTTCGCGACGTTTTGCGCGAGCTGTCGACGCAGCCGCTTGAAGCTAACATAAATTTTTGCAAAATACGCGTAGGGCGCGCCAAGCTCGCTCCCGCGGCGATCGTCGTGCGGCTTCTCCAAGCTTAGCGGCACGTGTACGGCTCGCTCCCGCGAGTTCATCCGAGATTAGCGGCGTCGCATGCGGCTCGTCTTGCTCGTCCGTTTTCAAATTCTAAAAGCAGGCTTGTCCAGCCTAGATCGTAAGCTAAATTTTACTTCACGGCATCGGCATAAAGCTAGGCTTTGCGTCCGCGTGCGGGTCGCTACCCTCGCGTGTATCGTGCTTTTGCGCCCCGCAATACCCTTAAATTCCGCGTCGTATTCGACGCGCGAGGCTAAAATTTTATCCCTCGGCCAGGTTTTTTTGCACGCACTCATAGTTAAATTTCGCCCTTTATCGCGGCGCGGATTTGCGGCAGGCGCGCCTTTACGAGCTCATAGACGAAGCTTTTGCTAAGCCGCTCGCCGCGCAGATGATCGCTTACGATCTTCATCATCGCCCACGGCACGCCCGCGCGCTCGCAAGCGCTCGCGAAAAGCGCGCTCTCCATATCGTAAAGCGTAACGTAGTGATTTGCGTGCCCGCAGGTAGCATCTTTTGCCGTGCACGGCGTATTTTGTGTTGCACGCGCTGCGGTATTCGTCGCGTCATTGCGTTTGCCCGTCGCGCTTTGTGCCGCAGCCTGAGACGCGCCTCGCATGAAATTTTTTGTATTTTCTGCGCCGTTCGCCCCTTGCGTTGGGGCTTGTGTGTTTATCTCGCCGCACGCCTCGATCGCTGCGATACTTGCCGCATCAGTTCGCTCCGCTGCATTTAAAATTTTAGGCTTGCTCACGCAGATTAAATTTGCCCGCAGCTTGCCGTCTAAACTCGCGCCGCAAAATTCCCGCTCGCAAACGTTTTGAAATTTCGGAGCCTGTGCACTGTGTTCCCCGACCTGCGAGCGATAAAATTTCGATCCGTCCTCGTCGCAAAATTCCCGCGCCTGTGTACCGTCAAAATAAAACGCCTCGCCGATTTGCACGTTTGTATCCTCGCAGCCGCAGACTCCTATGTTTAGCGCAAAGTCCACGCGCCGCGAAAGTAAAATTTCACCGAAGCGCTCTGAATTTTGCGCGGAACCAAAATCTGAAATTTCAAAATTTTCAGCCTCATTTCGCGCAGAGCCTGTCTCTGCGTCGCCGCAGAGCGCGCCCGCGCCCAAACGATGCTTAAATTTTGCGTCCGCGCCGCGCCGATCCCTGCGAAGCTTGCGCCCGAATTCCGCGTTCGCATCGGCGCGACGAACAAATTCTGCGCCCGCTTCAAATTTAGCTCCAAACCTCACGCCGCAGATGTATAGAAGCATCTGCTCGCCTGCGAACAGATCGCCGCTGCGAGTAAGTTTAAAACTCTCGATTATCGCTTGGGCTTCGCAGCGCAAAGCCGTACAGATCAGTATCATTTGCCGCCTTTGTTAAAACCGCATTTTAACAATTTGAGCTATAATATAAGATTAATTTGGCACAAAAGGGCGAAAATGAACGATCTCATCACCATCACGGGCGCGCGCGAGCACAATCTGAAAAATATAAATTTGCAAATTCCAAAGGACAAACTCGTCGTTTTTACCGGTCTCAGCGGCAGCGGCAAGAGCACGCTGGCGTTTGATACGCTATATGCCGAGGGGCAGCGCAGATACGTCGAGAGCCTAAGCAGCTACGCGAGGCAGTTTTTAGACCGCGTAGGCAAGCCTGACATCGATAAGATCGACGGTCTGACGCCCGCAATCGCGATCGATCAAAAAACGACGTCGAAAAATCCGCGCTCGACGGTGGGCACGATTACCGAAATTTACGACTATCTGAGGCTGCTTTATGCGCGCGTGGGGGTGCAGCACTGCCACAAATGCGGCAAGCCGGTCTCAAAGATGAGCTCCAGCGACATCATCGCCGAGATTATGAAGCTACCGCGCGGCGCGAAGGTGATCTTGGGAGCACCCTTGGTGCGCGAGAAAAAAGGTAGCTTCGCCGACATGTTGCAAAGCTTGCGCGAGCAGGGCTACGTACGCGCTCAGATCGACGGCGTGCTGGTGCGGTTGGATGAGGAGATCGAGCTGAGCAAGACGAAAAAGCACTCGATCAAGGTCATCATCGACCGCACGATCATCGACGAGGAAAATTCCATCCGTATCGCAAGCGACGTCGAAAAGGCGCTCAAGCTCAGCTTCGGCGAGCTTGAGGTGGAGATCGCAAACGCCGCCGAGCTGAGGCTTGCACAGAGCCTGATCCACTACAGCGAGCATATGGCGTGCTTTGATTGTAAAATTTCATTCAAGCCGCTCGAGCCGCTCGCGTTTAGTTTCAACTCCCCAAAGGGCGCGTGCGAGAGCTGCGACGGGCTAGGGATAAAATTTAGCCTCGATCTGGGCAAGATCATCAACGAAAACGCCTCGATCGAGGGCGGCGCGATCAAGGTGATGTCGGGATTTAACAAGAGCTATTATTATAAATTTCTGCTCGGGTTTTGCGAGGCAAACGGCATAAACGTCAAAATCCCGTATGCAAACTTAAGCGAGGAGCAAAAAAAGCTGATCCTCTACGGCAGCGTCAAAGAGATCGATTTTTACTGGAAAAAACATAAGCTCGTGCGAAAATTTGAGGGCGCGATCAAATACGCCTACGATCTGCTCAAAAACGAAAGCGATCTGGACGATTATATGAGCGAAAAAATTTGCCCCGACTGCGGCGGGCTGCGCCTGCGCCCCGAAAGCCTCGCCGTAAAGGTCGCAGACAAGGGCATCGGCGACGTGATAAATATGAGTATCGCAGACTGCGTGGAATTTTTCAGCGATGAAAAGCGGTTTTCAAATTTAAGCGAAAAGGACGCGCAGATCGCTGCGCCGATCCTAAAAGAGATCAACGAAAGGCTGTTTTTCTTAAAGGACGTGGGGCTTGGATACCTCACGCTTGGGCGCGATGCGCGCACCATCAGCGGCGGCGAGGCACAGCGTATCCGTATCGCAAGCCAGATCGGCTCTGGTCTTAGCGGCGTGATGTATGTGCTCGACGAGCCTAGCATCGGGCTTCACGAGCGCGATACGCAAAAGCTCATCAAGACGCTGCGAAGCTTGCAAGAAAAGGGAAATTCCGTAATCGTCGTCGAGCACGATAAAAAGACGATCGAGGCGGCGGACTTCGTCGTAGATATAGGCCCCGGAGCGGGTAATCTAGGCGGCGAGGTCGTATTTGCCGGGGATGTGGCGCATCTGCTTAAAAGCAACACGCAAACCGCGCTGTATCTGAATAACCAAAAGGAGATAAACTACCAAAAGCACCGCAAGCAGGAGCTTTGGCTAAGTATTAAAAACGTAAATATCAATAACATCCACGGCCTTTGCGCGAAATTTCCGCTGCGAAATTTAGTCGGCATCACGGGCGTTAGCGGCAGCGGCAAGAGCTCGCTGGTGCTACAAACCATCCTACCGACGGCACTTGAGGAGCTAAATCGCGCCAAAAAAGTGCACGCGGTAAAGGGCGCTAAAATTTCGGGGCTTGAGAGCCTGGATAAAGTGATCTATCTGGATCAAACCCCGATCGGACGCACCCCGCGCAGCAATCCCGCGACCTACACGGGGGTGATGGACGAGATCCGCGCGCTTTTTGCCGCGACGAAGGAAGCGCAACTGCGCGGATACAAGATCGGCCGCTTCAGCTTCAACGTCAAGGGCGGGCGCTGCGAAAAATGCGCGGGCGAGGGCGAGATCACGATCGAGATGCACTTCCTGCCCGATATCAGCGTCGTTTGCGATGTCTGCCACGGCACGAGATACAACGCGCAGACGCTTGAAATTTTATACAAAAACAAAAGCATAGCCGACGTTTTGGCGATGAGTATCGACGAGGCGCTCGAGTTTTTCAAAGCCGTGCCCAAAATTTATCAAAAGCTAAAGACGCTCGCGGACGTCGGGCTCGGCTACGTTTCGCTAGGCCAGCCCGCCACGACGCTTAGCGGCGGCGAGGCACAGCGCGTCAAGCTCGCCAAGGAGCTAAGCCGCACCGACACGGGCAACACGCTATATATCCTAGACGAGCCCACGACGGGGCTACATTTTGCAGACGTAGATCGCTTGGTGGCGGTGCTGCATCATCTGGTCGATCTTGGGAATTCCGTCTTTGTGATCGAGCACAATCTGGACGTCATCAAAAATTGCGATTACATAATCGATATGGGGCCCGAAGGCGGCGAGGGCGGCGGACAGATCGTCGCTTGCGGCACCCCAGAAAAGCTTGCGAAAGATTTCAAAAAGACTGGTAGCTACACGGGGGAATTTTTGACGCAGGAGCTAGCGGCGATGAAAAGCGCAAGCAAAAATAAGCGAGGTTAAAACGCCTTATCAGGGGCAAGAATGGATCAAAACAGGCTTGAGGAATTAAAAAGGTTACTACAAAAGCGACATCAAGAGCCGAAGCGGAGCTTGGAGCAAAATTCTAACGGCGAAAATTCTAAAACCCCAAATTCTGAAATCCAGAATTCTGAAGTCTCAAATTTTGAAGTTTCGAATTTTAAAGCTCAGAATTCCGAAGTCCCAAATTCTAAATTCTTGAATTATAAATCTTCAGATTCTGAAGTCTCAAATTCTGAATCCATGAATTCTAAAGCTCCTAATTTCGCTACCGACGCTTTAAATTTAAAAACCGAAGCGGATCAGAATTCTGCCTGCGAAAACAGCGCAGAGCCACAAAATTTTACCTCGAATGACAGCGGCTCTTTGTGGCAGAATTCCAAAGTCAGAGATTACGACAAATATCCGCTAGTCATCAAAGATCATACTTATTAGGACTATATGAAATACTCTATAGTTCCTACTATGGTAGGCTTGTTGATAGCACTTGCATTTGCCACTATCGTAAATCCTATAAACATTGAAATGTTTCGCCTCGTTCCTTTGGTCTTGGTAATATTCGTAACAAATTTTATGAATAGAGACGGCGCATACTTCGTGTTTTATAACGATAAAATTTTATATTACAATAAAAATAAGATTCGTAAAACGTTCGAGTTAAATAAGATCGGCGCTATGGTTTTGAGCTTTGACTGGAGATGGAGCTGGAAACAAAAAATCCCAATTTTTATAAAAATTTTTCTTGTTATTTGGTTTTTGCTCGGCTGCTATACGACGGGAGAGCCGATCAACGGCGTGGCGATAATTTTTACTTTTTGCTTTTCCATTTTAACCACCAAAGCCTATATGCATCTACTTAACGGCAGCCTCAGCCTTTTCGGTCTTCACGATCAGCTCGTGCTTTATAAGGAAAACGCCGAGGTCGAGATACTAAATATTTTGATGGCGGATAAAGAGGAATATCTGCAGCTGAGAGATTATTTTATGCAAACGATGCAAAAAGATATAAGCAACCTGCAACGCACGATGTCGATTTTTAATGAAAAGATAGAATTTAGAAAATTTAAATTTTAAAATTTGATTAGATTATGTATTTTAAAATTCCGTACTAGTTTGCTTTTTTTTTGAGATTAAAATCCCTCTGCTACAATGTTGTAAAGATATCCTACCGTTTCGTCGCTTAAATTTAGCGTCTTTTTGCTTCGTAAAAATTCTAAAATTTCATCCTGCGCAAAGCCCGTTCTTTGCGCGCAGCTCTCGTGCGCAGGTAAAAAGCCGCGGCATAGCGCGATATTTTCTAAAATTTCCTCATCACATAAAAAACAATACGGCTCGTCGTGCAACCGCCCTTCAAATTTTAAAATTTCGGCGTAGCTTTCTACGATTATACGGCGCGGATTTTGTTTGCCAAAGCGCATAGCAGCGCGGTTTAGCAGCTCGTAATAGAATTTATCCAGATGCTCGGCATCTTTTAGATGCGCGTGCAAAAGCCGCATGAACTGCTGCCAAAATAGCAGCTTCTCGCGGCTTCCTAGCCACGCGTATCCTAGATGCATCACGCCGCTAAGGCGAGGGAGGAAATTTTGATTTTGCGAGAGCTCGAAGTCGATTTTATAGCCCTGGATGATGTTTGAATGGCGCGCGCCGTAGAAGCGGTACGCACGCACGAGCGCACTTTCGCTTAGCACGTCTACGATGCAGTCCTCATCCCTAACCTTGGTCGTTTTTAATATAAATCCTTGCATTTTCCTATTTTAGCGAAATTCACATATAAATTTAAATAAAGAATTTTAGGTTATAATCAGAAGTTTCATTTCATAGAATTTAAAGGAAATCATATGAATTTTGGAGATCTATTTTCAAAAATACGTAGGACGCAACCTGCGCCGAGCGAAGCACCTACGCACTGGATAAAGTGCCCGGGATGCGGCGCGCTGATGTATAGCAAAGAGGTCGAGCAAAATCATAGCGTTTGCCCCAAGTGTAACTATCACCTTCGTTTTGACGCGCAGGCTCGCATCGATCTGATCTGCGACGAGGGCTCGTTCGTGGAGTTCGATAAAAATTTGCAGCCCGTCGATCCGCTAAAATTCGTCGATAAAAAATCCTACAAAAGGCGCATCTCCGAGAGTAAGGAAAAAACAGGCAGACTAAGCGCGGTGATTGCGGGCGAGGGCGCTATAAGTCGCCAAAAAATTCAGCTCGTGGTGTTTGATTTTAACTTCATGGGCGGAAGCCTGGGCTCCGTGGAGGGCGAAAAGATCGTGCGTGCCGTAAAGCGCAGCCTCGATAAAAACGAGCCGCTAATCATCGTAAGCGCAAGCGGTGGCGCGAGGATGCAGGAGAGCACCTTTTCGCTAATGCAGATGAGCAAAACCTCCGCCGCGCTTAAAATTTTATCCGAGCATAAAATTCCATTCATCTCCGTTCTTACCGATCCTACGATGGGCGGCGTGAGCGCGTCCTTTGCGTGGCTAGGAGATATCATCATCGCAGAGCCCGGCGCTCTTATCGGCTTTGCCGGACAGCGCGTCATCAAGCAAACTATCGGCGCAGATCTGCCGGAGGGCTTTCAAAGATCGGAATTTCTGCTCGAGCACGGATTAATTGATGCGATCGTGCCTAGAGCTGAGATGAGGCAGTATCTAAGCGATATAATAAATGTGCTTAGCAAAAACGCTGTGCAGATTGACGATACGAGTGATAAATCGTTACACGAAGAGGGAAGCGAAGAGTAGTGCAGATAACGGTAAATTCCATCCAAAAGGGCGCGGACGAGTTCGCAGGCGCGATAAGCGATTATAAAAAAATGGCAGCTAAATTTGCGGCGGTGCGAGATGAGACCTTTTTTAACGCTAATATCGCTCGTGCCCAAGCAGCGTCTCGCGAGCTCGCACTTATGGCGTACGATGAAGCTTATCTACCGCGCCTTAGCGGATACGTCGTAGCTCTGGATGAGCGCGGACAGGAGCTAGATAGTGTGGAATTTGCGAGTATGCTAAAGGATAAAAGTAGCGTGTCGTTTTTTATCGGCGGCGCTTATGGGCTTAGTGAAAATTTTAAGGCAAAAGCCGATAAAATAATCAGTCTTAGCAGGCTTACGTTAGCGCATAAAATCGCTAAACTTTTGCTCTTTGAGCAAATTTTTCGCGCGCTGTGCATTAACGCAAACCATCCATATCACAAATAAAGGGAAGTAATGAAGAAAAACGAGTTGAAATTTTACAAGAAAATTTTAGAAGAAAAAAGAGAGCAACTCATCGCCAATATTAATAGCTCTGTAAATGAAATTTCGGAATTGCGCGAAAATAAAGCTGCGGATGATTTTGACGTAGCGAGCATGAATACGGATTTAAGCATCGAATACTCGCTCAATGTTAATCAACAAAAGGCGTTTTTAGAGATTGAAAGCGCGCTTAAACGTATCGAAAACGGCACTTATGGGCTTTGCGAGAGCTGCGGTGAGCAGATAAGCTTAGAGCGCCTTAAGGTAAATCCGGAGGCGAGATTGTGCATTTCGTGCAAGGAACAGGCGGAAAAGCAAAATAGGAGTTAGCTATGAAAACCAAGCAATTCTTTTTATATTCGATCGTCTATATCGCAATCGTCGCGATTTTAGTTTTTACGCAGCAAAGCGAAAGCTATACGCTGGGGCTTTTCGGTTTTACGCTTACGCTTCCTGTGGCAGTGTGGATTGTGCTGCCGCTAATTTTATATATGATTTTAGCGATTTTTCATATCGTTTTTCATAGCTTTGCTTTTTACCGCACAAAAAGGGCGATCGCAAAGGATCTAAGCGCATACGATGCGATGAGTAAAGAGGTTTTGCTGGGTCTTGATACCAATAAAGACTTTAAAACCGAGTATTTTAAAGACCCAAGCGAGCTTACTAAAATTTTATCTCCGTGGTACGATAGCACCGGCATAGATGTCAAAAATGAGGATCTAAAGGAGGTCATAGGCGTTATTGAGAAGGTTAAAAACGGCGAAGTGGCGGATCTGCGAAAATATAAACTTCCTAAAGATAACGGACTATTTTTGCAAAATGAGCTCAACCGCCTCGACGCCGAGCCTGCGTATGCGTATGAAATTTTAAAAACCAAGGGAGTTTATAGCGAAAATATCACTAAAAAAGCCTATGCCGTAGCGCTTGCCAAAGGAAGCTACGATAAGATCAAAGCCTATAAAATTCCTCAAGATATAGCCGAGGTAAATATTTTAGTGAATCGCGCGGTAAATGACACGAGCTTTGAGATCAGTAGCGAGGAGCTTTTCGATCTCGTAAATAATGAAAAATTTAGCGAGCAGGATTTTATCGGCTTTGCTAAAAAGCTAAAAAATCATCTCGCTCCAGAGCAATACAAAGCCTTTTTCGAGCGGCTCAAAAACGAGAATCAAGAAGCGACCGAGGCATATCTGTACGCGCTATATGAGCTTGGCATGATCGACGAGTTTAGAGAGCAGCTAAGCCTTGCCGACGGCGACGAGTTTGAGAAGTTTAAAATTCTGCTATTTTTGCGCGACAACGGCAAAAATGTCCCTGCGTCGCTGTTATTTTAGCTCGGTAATTTTACGAGTTCGTTTTATACGGGTAAGAGAGGCTGCTTTTTACGATCTGTACGGCTATCAAACACAGCCTGCGCGATAAATTTTAAAATGCGGGTAAAACTTTAACTCGCGCAAATTCAAAATTTTAGAATTTATCGAAAGATCAATGTGCGCAAGCGGTAAAATTTAAAAGATTTGCTTGCGTAGTGTGCGCGTAAACGGATTTTGCATTTACGCGATGAAATTTAAAATTTAAACATAAAGCACAAGACTTGCTAGCTGAATAAAGTGCTGAAATTTTAAAATCCGCGCGGCGTTTTGCAAGCTGCTTGCTGGGTTTGCCGTGTAAATAAAATTTGGTGGCGATCATCCTTGCTGCCGTTTTGCCACCACTCAAATTAGCTAAGCTTAAAAATAAAATTCGCGCCCAAATGCGAATACGTAGCCTATGAAATTTAAAATTTAAAGCTCGCGGCAAAACCCGCTGCAAGCGCCGCGGTATTAAATTTAAAGGTTTAAATTCAAACGAAATCAAAATGAGAAATTTAAAATGACGAAAGATTTTTTTAAAAAGGACCCCCTATTTTTGGCGCCTTTGGCGGGCTTTTCGGATCCGCCGCTGCGGGGAGTAGTGAAAAAATTCGGCTGCGACGCTACCGTAAGCGAGATGATAAGCGCAAACGCCCTTGTTTTTGAGGGCGAAAAGACGCTAAAGATGCTCGAAAAAAACGCCGCCGAAACCCCATTTTTCGTACAGATCGCAGGCAGCGATGCGGAGATTATCAAAAAGGCGGTTTTGCTCATCAATAAATTTGACGGCATTGACGGCATCGATCTAAACTGCGGCTGCCCCGTTCCCAAGGTCGTAAAGCAGGGCGCCGGCTCGGCGCTGCTGCTTGATCTGCCCCGTCTATCGCGCTTGGTTGAGACGATCAAAAAGTATTCGAACAAAAAATTTACGAGCGCAAAGGTGCGGCTGGGCTTCGGCGTCGTGGATATCGAAAATATCGCGCGCGCCGTACAGAGCGCAGGAGCCGATTTTATCGCGATTCACGGTCGCACCAGAGCTGGCGGATACAGCGCGGCAGTGGATTACGGCGCGATCGCAAGAGCCAAATGCGCGCTGCAAATCCCCGTGATCGCAAACGGCGACATAAACTCTGCCAATGCGCCCGCAGTGCGAGATCTTAGCGGCGCGGACGCGCTGATGATCGGTCGCGCGGTAATTGGCAGGCCGTGGATCTTTCGCGAGATCAAAACGGGCGAACAGGCAAGTGACGCGCTAAAAAGGGAAGTCGTGCTCTATCATTTCGCTCAAATGCTAAGCCACTACGGCAGCCACGGCGTAGCGATATTCCGCAAGCATCTGCACGAATACTCTAAGGGGCGCGAAAACGCTGCAAGCTTTCGCGAGCAGATCAACCACGTCGCCGCTGAGAGCGAAATGACGCGGCTGATCGAGGAATTTTTCGCCTAAATTTAGAATTTTAGGAACTCTGATGATTATTTTAAAAATTATAGCCTGCGCGTTTTCGATGGGTTTTTGCTTGATGTGCATTTCAAGTTTAATGGGTTTTTTTATAGGGCAGATTTTTGACACATCTAGCGTCCGGTTTGACGATCCCTTAGAATGGCTACAGCAGAAGTGCGTATATTTCCTATTTTTGTGGATATTTTTCTGCGGGATTTGCGCAATACTTGCCGCAAAGTTAAAGGATTTTGGTAAGCTCACGGATTTTTTCGTAAATTTATTTTTGCCTACAGCAGCGGTTTGGATACTATCGCCATTTTTGGGGATGATGATTGTGGCGCTGATTGTTTCAGATTTGCATCTTGCCACGTTTTATTCCTCATTGCTTAGCGCATTAATATTTATCGTTCTTTTTATGATCGTCGTAGCCGAGGTCCTAAAGCAGATTTATCCGCCCAAGTCCTAACGCGCGAAATTTTAAAATTTAGTGCAGAGCTCTGCCGCGAAATTCTCGCCTGCCGCCTATAATCACAGCCCGCGCGTTAAAAGGCGAGGGCGTTAAAATTTAAGGTGAAATTATGGAAAATATCTACATCATCGGCGACGTGCACGGCTGCTACAGATCGCTTTTGGCTCTGATAGAGCAGCTGCCGCATAAATTTGATAGTAAAATTTGCTTCGTGGGCGATCTGATCGACCGAGGCCCTGCGAGCGCGGATGTGGTTGAATTTGTGCGCATCCGCGGATATGACGCGGTGATGGGCAATCACGAAAAGCGCTTTGTGGGCAACGCAAAAACTGCACTAAGGTGCGCAAAGACGGGCAAATTTACGAGTTCAAACGACCTTTACGCATTTTTTAGCCTGGATGAAAGCTGGCTATTTAATAACGGCGGTGAGGCGACGCTAGCGTCGTATTATCGTCACGGAGGCGTGAAGCAATGCAAGGAGCATCTGCGGTTTGTCTCGCGGCTGCCGATTTACCTGGAGTATGATTTGTGTGATGAAAGCGGTCGCGCTCTCGTCGTATCGCACTCCGCAGTGGGTCGCGCGTGGGGGATCAGACACGATGCAGAGCGTGCGAAAAGCTTCGCCGCTCATGTGCTAAGCGGGCGCGGAGATGATAGTGCGAATGATGGAATTTTTAATGTCTACGGGCACACGCCGGTGAAAAAGCCCGTCATTACGGAATTTAGCGCAAATATCGATCTGGGCTGTGTTTATAAAAAGCACTGGGGCGAGAAGGCGAGGCTTTGCGCGCTGGAATTTCCATCAAAGAGAATTTTCACGCAAGAATGCATAGATTTTTGAGTTCGCATCCAGGCTCGCACGTATTAAAATTTAAATTGCGCAGGCTGTTTGAGAGCAAAATTTTTAGAATTTAAAGGCGCGTTCTTGCAGCGTCCGTCGCGTAGCCAGGTCGCGTGAAATTTTAAATAATATCCCTTAGTTTACGCGCTTCATACATCCACGCCTCAAGCTCATCCCAGCGCTCGTCACGAATCATCTGTACGCAAATTTCAAGCTCGTTTTTAAAAGCATCGATAGCGCCCAGTAGGTTCGTGCGGTTTTGCTTGAAAATATCGACCCACATCTGCGGCGAGCTCTTGGCGATACGGCTCATGCCCGAGAAGCTGCCGCCTGCGAGATTTATGATGTTGCGGCGATTTTCCTCTTTTAAAACGCTGTTTACGAGCGAGTAGCTGATTGCATGCGGCAGGTGCGAGATGAGCGCCACGTGGTGATCGTGGCTTTTTGCGTCCATAAATACGATCTTCATCCCCGCGAATGAAAAAATTTCGACCGCTCGTTTGATATGCACTTCATCCGCGCCGTGATCGTCGCAGATGACGACTACTGCGCCGTTTAAAAGCTCTTTAAATGCCGCTTGCGGGCCGGAGTTTTCGGTACCAGCCATTGGGTGAGCTGCGATGAAATTTCGTCTGATCTGCGGCGGGCAGCTTTGCAAAATTTTAAATTTCGTACTTCCCATATCAATGATCGTCGTTTCGCTTCTGCAGTCGCTTAGTTTTTGCAACGTCTCAATAATTGCCTCCACGGGGATTGCAAGAAAGATCGCGTCGCAGCTTTGCTTCATCTGCTCTAGGCTTAAAATTTCATGCACGAGCCCAAGTCGCAGAGCTTCCTTTTCGTTTTCGCGGCTGATGTCGCAGCCATAGACGGCGCTGATGATTTTGGTGCTTTTTAGACATAGCCCCAGCGAGCCGCCGATGAGACCCAGACCGATAATTCCTATCTTCATAAAATTCCTTTTTGATATATGCAAGTTTTAATTTTAATGTGGTATTATACGCAAATTATTTTCGTTTTTAGGTAAAATTTTATGAAAAAAAGCGTTTTTTTACTCTTAGTAGGCGGGATTTCCGTGGCGTGCGCCGCACAGATCAAATCCATTAAATTTGAAGGGCTAAGGCATCTTTCTCCACAGGTCGCGCAGCAAATTTCAGGACTTAAGGTAGGCGATGAGCTTAACGGCGAAAACACCAATGCTGCGATCTCGAAGCTATTTGAGCAGGGCTATTTCAGCGACGTTTATATCAGCGAACAAGGCGGCGCGGTCACTATCAACGTAACCGAAAAACCGACCATCGCCAAGGTCGAGATCAAAAACGTAGTTACCAACGACCGCGATAAGATAAATGAGCTCATCGGCTTGCGTCCGGGTCAGGTTTACGACGAGGTGGCTGCTAAAAAAGCAGAGACCCGCATCAAGCAATACTACGAAGTCAAGGGCTTTTTTGACACCGTGGTGGAATTTTATCCAAAACCGATCAACGACGATAAATCGGTAATCTTGCTAACGATCGAGGTAAATCGCGGCGAAAATATCATCATCGATAAGGTAAATTTAGTAGGCGCGGACAAGCTAGACTATGACGATATAGAGCCATCCGTTGCCAATAAAGAACGCGAGATGCTGGGCTGGATGTGGGGCTTTAACGACGGCAAGGTAAAAACCGCCGAGCTTCCTAACGACGCAAATAGAATTCAAGAAGAATATTATAAAAAAGGCTACTTAGACGCACAGGTTTCTGCGCCGCTACTTAATGCCGATATGGATAATTACACTGCTGATTTAACTTATTATATAAAAGAGGGCGAGCAATACACCGTAAGCTCTGTAGATATCGAGTATCCTGCAGATATAATCAAGCTTGATAAAGAAAAGGTTTTGGACGATTTTAAGCTTCAAAAGGGCGATACGATGAATTCCGAGCGTTTGCGCCGCGATATGAATACGCTAGAGACTTTAGTCGCGGATCAGGGATATGCCTACGTGCGTATCGTGCCTAAGACTAAGCAGGACAAAGAAGCTCGCACGGTCGCTATCACGTATCAAGTCATCCCTGAGGATAAAGTCTATATTAGAAACGTAACGATCTCGGGTAACGATAAGACCGAGGATAAGGTCATCCGCCGCGAGATGTATCTGACCGAGGGAAATTTATATAGCAAAACCGACTACAACGATTCGTTAAATTCTTTAAAACGCACGGGGTATTTCGATGAGGTGGAGATTAAAGAAAACCGCGTTTCTAACGATCAGATCGATCTTGAAGTCGCAGTCAAAGAAGCTCCTACAGGCTCTATCACTGGCGGTATCGGATATGGCAGCGAGGATGGAATTTTACTTAGCGGCGGTATCAGTGATCGTAACGTATTCGGCACCGGTCTTCACGGCGCATTCTCGGTCGAAAAAAGCGACGATCAGTTAAGCGGACGCTTGAGCTTAACCAATCCTAGAGTATTTGATTCTGAGTATAGCTTGGGCGGATCGATCTTTGCCAACGATTACGACTGGGACGACTACGATGAGAAATCTTACGGATTTTCAATCACGGGCGGTCGCAAGATCGGGCGTAATACCGATGTAAGCCTTACGTATTATCTCGAAAAAAGCGAGATTAAGGGCTTAAACGAATATTACGCCAAAGCAGGCTATCTAGATGGCAAGAATTTAAAAAGCTCGATTATCCCGTCTATTACATATAATAGCACAGATGATTATTACTTGCCAAGAAGCGGTATGATCGCAAGTGCTAGCTTAGAATACGCGGGTCTTGGCGGCGATATGGACTACACCAAGGCGCGAGGATCGTTTAACTACTACTTTGGCTTGCGAGATTATATCGATCACGACATTATCTTTAGATACAAAGCTGCAACGGGCTATATGTGGGAAGGTAATAAAAAGATCCCGATCAATGAAAAACTATTCCTAGGCGGAATGAAAAGCATTAGAGGCTACGAAGGTCGCAGTATCCCGAAAAAAGAGATCTGCTTAAATGCAAATAATTGCCGCTATATTGAGACGGGCGGTATGCAGAGTTTTAATAACTCTTTTGAGCTAAGCTTTCCGGTGGTTGATAGGCTTAAAATGCGCTTCGTAACGTTTTTTGACTACGGAATGATTGGCGATCATGACTGGAATGAGGAGGAGCGCTACAGCACGGGCGCCGGTATCGAGTGGATGACGCCGATGGGACCTTTGCAGTTATACTTTGTCAAGCCGCTTAATAAAAAGCCGCACGACGACACAAATAGCTTCGAATTTAGTATCGGCGCTAGATTTAATTAAACGCGGCGACTTGCGAACGCTGTGGCGTGCGTAGAATTTTCTACCGCACGCCTTAAAATTTAGTAACGCGCAATTTTGACTTTTCTTGTCGCGCTAATTTGCAGCCGAATTATTGTAGGCGGGTTGAGCTAAATTTTAATTGGAATTCCGCTCGGCTTAGGATAAAATTTGAACGCATAGCTTACTTGGGACTTTTTAAAGTTTTAGTTATCAAGATAGTTTAAAATTCCATTCGTATGGCAAAATTTTAAGTATAAGTGTTCTAAAAAAAATCAATGCAAGCCATTTACATATTTTATTTAAAGAAATTCTAATATTGAAATTTTAAAAATTACGATATAGACGATAAACGCCGCTTTGTTGTGCGCGGAATTTCACTGCATAGGATCTAGCGCGCCACTGAATTTTAAAGCTCATAAATTTTTGAGATTCTAAAATTGTTAGAATTTAAAATCTGAAATTCGCCTCGTAAATCGCTAAACATTTGCGTTAAATTTTGCCTCGCTTTACCGATAATTTAAGTTAAGCTTGTAAAATCGCGCTCTAAAATCATATCAAAGGCTCTTTTATGCGTAGAAATGGCAATGGAACGAAGTTTAAAATTTTAATATTTCTTATTATAATATGCGCTTTGGTTTATGGAATCTTTAGAATTTTTACCTCGCCGAAATTTGAAAAAAATCCTCCACAAATTGCGCTGGAAAATGAAATTTATTGGAATTTAACCTCGCCTTTGAAGATTAAAATTTCAGACGATACCGGCATTAAGCTCGTTCGCGTTAATTTAAACGACGGAGCCAGCACGATACCGCTGCTAAATGAGGAGCTGAATGTTCCGCAAACTACGCTAGAGCTTGCCGTGCAATTTCCTAAAAATTTGATGCTTAATAAAGATAAAAACTACAAGCTCGAGGTTTTTGCAAACGACATTAGCTCGTGGAATTTTGCGCAAGGAAATAAGAGCGTAAAAACGGCAAATATAATAATAGATGACAAAAAGCCCCTCATAAGTATCATCAATCAATCCTATAAAATCACTAAAGGCGGTAGCGCTGTAGTCGTATTCTCAGCTAAAGACGAGCGCCTAAACGAAGTCTATGTCAAAACCAACTATGGCAAAATTTTTAAAGCAATTCCTTTTGTAAAAGAGGGCTATTATGCGTCTCTCGTAGCGTGGCCTGCAAATTTAGAGGAATTTCGCGCAGAAGCGGTCGCCACTGATCGTGCAGGCAACGAAAGCATTTCGCAGATTAAATATTTTTATCAAGACAAAAAATATAAGGTCTCTACTATCAAGCTAAATCCGGGTTTTATTAACGGCAAAGTAAGCGATCTGGCTAGCCAATATGCGCAGAATTTTAACTCTATGAGCGATCTGGAAAAATTTAAATTCGTAAATGAAACTTTGCGTAAGAAAAACGGAGATGATCTGCACGCCGCTACTAGCGCGGTGCACGAGGATAAAATAAATGGATTTGAGCTAAAGCCTTTTTATCCGCTTGCTAAAGGCGCAGCGGTAGCAAGCTTTGCCGATCATAGGATATTTTTTATGAATGACGAACAGGTAAGCGAGTCATGGCATATGGGGCTCGATCTAGCAAGCGTCGCAAACGCCGATATCAAAGAGAGCAACTATGGCAAAGTGGTTTTCGCGCAGGAAAACGGAATTTTCGGATTAAATTTAGGAATTTACTACGGCTTTGGATTATACGGCATATACGGACACTGCTCGGCGACGCAGCTAAGTGTGGGCAGCGACGTAAAGCCGGGCGATATTCTAGCACAGACGGGCTCAAGCGGCTTTGCTTTCGGAGATCATCTGCATTTTGGCATCGTAGTTCAGGGCGTGGACGTAAGACCCGAGGAGTGGATGGATCCTAAGTGGATGAAAGATAACATTACCGATGTCTTAGAATCGTCCAAAAAAGTAATAGAAAAAGGTAAGTAAATTTTAAAATTTTCGCTATAATGCGCGGGTTAATGAAAACGAGGATAGAAATGAGACAGACAACGATAGCTAAGAAAGTCCATAACGTCGGTATCGGGCTGCACAAAGGTGAGCCTATCAAACTTACGTTAGAGCCTTTAGAGGCAGGCAGTGGAATCGTATTTTATAGAAGTGATCTTGGCATTAGTTTTAAAGCCGAGCCGAAAAACGTCATAAATACGCAGATGGCGACCGTCGTAGGAAATGAGAAGGGCTATATATCAACAATAGAGCATCTAATGAGCGCCATTAATGCTTATGGTATCGATAATATCCGCATCATCGTCGATGCTAATGAAATTCCTGTAATGGACGGAAGCTCCGCGAGCTTTTGTATGCTTTTGGATGAGGCGGGAGTAAGAGAGCTTGACGCTAATAAAAAAGCTCTCATCATCAAGCGTGCCGTGGAGATTCGCGAGGGAGATAAGCTCGTACGACTAAGTCCTAGCAAGAGCCCTAAATTTGATTATACGATTAAATTTAGCCATCCGCTCATCGGCACTCAGCACTATGTTTTTGAATTTAGCAAAAAAGTCTATCTTAAAGAAATTTCGCGCGCCAGAACTTTTGGGTTTTTGAAAGATGTGCAAGCGCTTCGCTCCATGGGGTTAGCTCTAGGCGGCAGCTTAGAAAATGCCGTCGTAATCGATGAGAACAAAATTTTAAATCCCGAGGGTTTGCGTTTTGAAAACGAGTTCGTTCGCCATAAAATTTTAGACGCGATCGGCGATCTTGCGCTCGTAGGTGCTCCGATTTTGGGCGATTATACAGCGTTTGCGGGAAGCCACGATCTAAATCATAAACTAACTTTATCAGTTTTAGCCGATGCTAAAAATTTCGAGCTAGTAGATCTTACCGCCGAGGTTGTGCGCGAATATCAAAAAGTCTTTGCTTAAGGCTGCAAAATCAAAGAGGTTGAAATTCTAATTGCCGCTCTTAGCGCTCCATGCTTACTCGGCGTGTATGAAAACGGCGCTAAGATAGCGGAATTTGCAAGCGCCAAAGACGAAAAAGCCGATAACTTCCTGATCGCTAAATTTAGCGAAATTCTAAAAACTTATAAAATCAAAGAGCTCATCTACGCAAACACTCCCGGCAGTTTCATGGGCATGAAGGTAAGCTATGTCATCTTGCGCACGCTTAGCATCGCTCTTGATGTGCCTCTGCGCGCGATCAGCGGCTTTGAGCTAAGCGGCTTCGGGCCGATCAGAGCAAATAAAAACTTCAGCTACGTTTATGAGCGCGGTGAAATCAGGATGAAAAAATGCGCCCCCGCCGCGCTATCTTTGCCGCAGGATTTATCGGTTTTAAATAAAAGCGATGATATACTTCCAAATTACATCATAGAAGCGGTTTAGGAGAGAGCTTGATTATAAGAATTCCTGCGACGAGCGCAAATTTAGGTCCCGGTTTCGACGCGCTCGGCCTTAGCCTAGGGCTATTTAACGAAGTAGAGATTACCGAGCAGAAGTTTTTTTGCGTATCGCTTAGCGGCGAGGGCAGCGACAGAGCGTGGCTTAAGAAGGGCAACGCTTTTTTGAATATTTTCAATGAAATTTACAGAAAACTAGGCGGCGGGCAAGAGATAAATTTTAAATTTGCTTTTCACAACAACATCCCGTTTTCGCGGGGACTGGGCAGTAGCTCTGCCGTGATCGTAGGCGCTATCGCAAGCGCTTATAAAATTTGCGGTTTTGAGATCGATCGCGCTAAAATTTTAAACGCGGCGCTGGAATATGAAAATCACCCTGATAATATCGCACCCGCGACGCTCGGCGGCTTTGTCAGCAGCGTCGTGGACGGCAAGACGGTTCGCACGCAAAAATGCGAAATTTCGCAAGATCTGCAAGCCGTCGTCGTTATCCCCGATACGCCGATGCCTACGAATGAATCGCGGGGCAAGCTGCCTAAGAGCTTTTCGATCAAAGATTGCGTTAGCAACCTCTCGCACGCGGCGTTTCTGACCGCTTGCTTTATGCGACGCGATTACGACAGCTTGCGTTACGCCTGTATCGATAAGATGCACGAGCAGATGCGCATGGGCGTGCTCCCGCAGCTTTTTGGGGTGCGCGAGATCGCCTATGATAACGGCGCGCTTATGAGCTCGCTCTCGGGAAGCGGCTCAAGCTTTTTAAATTTAGCCTACAGATCCGACGCCGCGAAGCTTAAAGCCTGCCTCAGCGAAAATTTTAAAAACTTCCGCGTCGAAATTTTAGATATCGACAACGGCGGCTTTAATATTGACTAAGAAAAATAAAGATATAATCGCATGAGCGAACCGATTAGGATGTGCGTTATTTGTAAGGGGCGCTTCGCCAAGCGCGAACTCCACGCCTTTTTGCAAAATTTTAAAAATATAAGCTCAAACAGACAATTTTATATTTGCGACGGTTGCATAAATCAAAAAGAGAAAATTTCAAAATATCTATCTAAATTTGCGTCTAGCGCAGATTTGGGACATATCAAGGAGAGGGTTTTAAATGGGTGTTCTGATTAAAGATATCGCGGACGAGCTTGGATACGCAAGCAAAGAGATAATCGAAAAAGCGCAGGAGATGGGCTTTAAGAGGGTAAAAACCGCGTCGAATAAAGTAAGCGAGGAAGAAGCTGCTGCTATTTATGATTATATTCAGACGGGAATTTTGCCGGGGAAAAAGTCAAAGCCTGCGAAAAAAAGCTCCGAAAAAGCGCAAGAAGACGAGAATAAGCCCGCTAAAAAACAGAGCGAAACTAAAAAAACCGCTAAAAAAGAGAGTCCTAAAAAGGCGGAAAGCTTAAAAGCTTCCGGATCCAAAGAGTCCGCGCAGAGTGCCAAAGAGCCTAGCGATGAAAAAACGCGTACGCAAGAGCTCGAGGTAAAAACCGAAAAATCTCAAAATCAAAAAGAAGAAATTTCCTCCGCCCCGCAGGAGAAAGAGGAGAAGCAAAATACTGCTTCAAAGCCTGCTCTGGTGCAGATAAACAGCGGCGATAGCATAGCTAGCGAGAGCTTGCAAAAGCGCCGCGGTCTAGTAATAGTCAAAAAGAAAAAGGAAGTTCAAGCCCCGGCGGCACAAGATAGAATCGAGCCTAGGCGCGAAAAGATAAGTGCAAGTCTAGAGGCGATCTTTTCAAACGCTGAACTAAATTTGAAAAAGAAAAAGATCGAAAAGAAAAAAGCTCCCGCGGCTAAAAAAGAGGACGCCCTTAAAATCGACATCATTCCTGATCACGAGATGGCGGATATCGTCATTGAGGACGAGGACGTCGTGGTAATGCCCGATTTCACCGTCAAACCAATTCAGACCGAAAATCGCACCAAAAGTAAAAACCAACCCAATATTTATCGCGCCTCGCAGAATCAAATTTTCAGCAGTGAGGGCGGTATAAGTCGCAGCGGTCGCAAAAAGCATAAAAAAGCCCCTCGCGAGCAGGGTAGCGAAATCGTAAGCTCTGTAAATATCCCAAAAGAGATCCGCGTCTATGAGTTTGCCGATAAGATCAAAAAGCAGCCTAGCGAGATTATTGGCAAGTTATTTGCGCTCGGGATGATGACGACGAAAAACGACTTTTTAGACGAGGACGCGATAGAAATTTTAGCAAGCGAATTCGGCATCGAGGTAAATATCATCGATGAGGCGCAGGAGTTTGACTACATCAAGGCCTACGAGGACAGCGAAGGAGAAGAAAATTTAATCGCCAGAGCGCCTGTCATTACCATCATGGGGCACGTCGATCACGGCAAAACGAGCCTGCTCGATTATATCCGAAACTCTCGCGTTGCAAGCGGCGAAGCGGGCGGTATCACGCAGCACGTAGGCGCGTATATGGTCGAGAAAAACGGCAGGAAGATCACCTTCATCGACACTCCGGGCCACGAGGCCTTTACTTCGATGAGAGCGCGCGGAGCGGAGGTTACCGATATCGTAATCATCGTAGTGGCCGCAGACGACGGCGTCAAGCCTCAGACTAAGGAGGCTATAGCGCACGCTAAGGCGGCAAACGTGCCGATCATCATCGCGATAAATAAAATGGACAAGCCTAATGCTAATCCCGATCTCGTAAAAACTGGGCTTGCAGAGCTTGACATCATGCCTACCGAGTGGGGCGGCAGCTACGAGTTTGTGCCGATCTCCGCAAAGACGGGCGACGGAATTGAAAATTTATTAGAGATCGTGCTTTTGCAAGCCGATCTTTTGGAGCTCAAAGCAGATCCTAGTAAGCAGGCTAAGGCAACCATCATCGAAAGCTCCCTTCAAAAGGGGCGCGGCGCAGTTGCCACCGTCATCGTGCAAAACGGCACTCTGCACGTAGGAGACACCGTCGTAGCGGGTATCGCATATGGCAAGGTGCGCGCGCTTAGCGACGATAAGGGCAGGGCGCTAAAGCAAATTTTACCGGGCGAATGCGGCGTCATCATAGGCCTTAGCGAGGTTCCGGGTGCGGGCGAGACGTTGATCGGCGTTTCGAGCGATAAGGAAGCGCGCGAGTATGCGAGTAAAATTTACGAGCATCAGCGCCAAAAGGAGCTTAGCAAATCGACCAAGGTCACCATTGACGAGCTAAGCGCCAAGATCGCCGAAGGCTCGCTAAAAAGCCTTCCGGTGATTGTCAAGGCCGATGTCGCGGGCTCGCTGGAGGCTATCAAAGCAAGCCTTGAGAAGCTCCGCAACGACGAAGTCAAGGTCGACATCATCCACAGCGGCATCGGCGGTATCACGCAAAACGACATCGCCTTGGCAAGCGCTAGCGAAAACTGCGTGATCTTGGGCTTCAACGTCCGTCCTACGGGCGAAATCAAAGAGCTTGCCAAGGAGCGCGGCGCGCAGATTAAGACCTACAACGTCATCTACAATCTCATCGACGATATCAAGGCGCTTTTGAGCGGCCTTATGAGCCCGATCATCAGCGAGGAGGCCTTGGGTCAAGCCGAGATTCGCCAGGTCATCAACGTGCCTAAGATCGGGCAGATCGCGGGCTGCATGGTTACCGACGGGCTCATAGCTCGCGGCGCAAAGATCCGCGTCATCAGAGAGGGCGTCATCGTTTTCGAGGGCAACGTCAGTTCGCTCAAGCGCTTCAAAGACGACGCCAAGGAAGTCGCCAAAGGCTTCGAGTGCGGCGTAGGCATCGAGGGCTACGACGATATGCGCGTGGGCGATTTTATCGAAAGCTACAAGCAAAAAGAGGAGCAGGCTACGATAGACTAATGCTCGCGGAATTCCGCGTGGGCATTGGCCTCGTTTGCACGGCTTGCGGCTAAATTTTAAGCCTCGATCGCGCTTTGAAATTTTATGCTCGCAAAATTTGGGCGTGAAATTTCGCCTTTAAAATTTAGCGGCGGAGCGTACGGACAAGGCTTTAAATTTTGTCGGTTTCGCGCAAGGTGCTGCTGCATAGCGCTAGTTTTGAAATTTTAATGTTTAGATTTTTCTTGCGGTACGGCGTTGTGATCAAATTTTAAATTTACGCTGCTTGCTGGTCGCAGTTTTTCCGTGCGACTTAAATTTTAAATTTAATCGCAAAGTTGAAATTTTAAAGCGGCAAAATTTAGATTTCGCGCGGCATCGAAGCGTTTTTAAAATTTAAGATAAATTTCGAAACAGTGCAGTATGCGGCAAAACAGCGACGCGGAGGACGGCGCTGTGCAAGTGGCGCAAAATGAGGCGGCAACGGCGCACGGAACTGTGCGTCGCCAAAATGGCAGCGGATATCGTAAATAGCGACGCAGTAAGCGAGCGTAGCGCAAAGAGGGTATCGCCGCGCGCTGTATTATTGCGGTGTCAAGACGGGCAGCGTGGCAGTGGTATAGATAGCGCCGTGGTGAGCAGAATACGGCGTAGAATAGAACTGCGCCTGACGCGGAAATATTTTTGCTGTAGCGGTGCGGCTATACGACGAGCGTTAGAGAGTGCGAGCCATGAAATTCTACGCAGCCTGCGTTTTAAATTTAAGTGCGAAGCGCGCGGGCTAAAATTTAAAAGTAAAATTTCAAAGCAGGGCTTGCGCCTTTTTAAAATTTAAGAGCGAAATTTTAAAAAGTGCGGCGCCGCTCGCAGTACCTGCGCGCAGCAAACCGCTCAGAATTTAAATGGACGCTCCGGCGCATCGTAAGCCGCGTCAAATTTAAACAGATCGCGTCGCCGCAGGACGGATATTTCGCCGCGCCGAAGTGAAATAAAATTCAGTGCCGCCGTGAGATGGATGCGAGATAAGGCTCCGCGGCGGAGCAATAAAATTCCATCGCCGCGCAATCTGCGGTGATTTAAGATAGCGAGGTAAAGATGAATCCGACCGAACTCAGAAGACTGCGCACGCAAAGCGTGCTAAAGCAGCTCATCCCCGAAGCGCTCGCGAGCCTTGAGGACGAGCTTTTGCGCGGGCTGTGCGTCACCGACGTAGAGTGCAAGCGCGGGCGCTACGATGCGTTCGTATATCTGGATAAAAACGCCTTCGACGAGCGCGAGCAGGAATTCGTGCTCGAAAAGCTCGGCCGCGTGGCGAGATATTTGCAAAACTTCTGCGCCGAGGCGGAGGGCTGGTACCGCTGCCCCGCGTTTCACTTCAAATTCGACGACCGCTTGGAGTATCAAAACAAAATGGACGATCTTTTCGACAAAATAGAGGAGGAGCTGCGCAAAAATGGTTGATTTAGAGGCTTTAGCGCGCGAGTGCGGCGTGCAGCTTTACGACGTGGAGATGGTGAGCGAAAACGGAAGAACGATCTACCGCATCAGCATCACTAAAGCGGGCGGCGTGGGCCTAGACGACTGCGAGCGGTTATCGCGGCTACTTTCGCCGATTTTCGACGTGGAGCCGCCGCTTGAGGGCGAGTGGACGCTGGAGGTCGGCTCGCCCGGGCTTGAGCGCAAGCTAAGCAAGCCGCAGCATTTCGCAAACTCCGTGGGCGAGCTGGTGCGCCTAAGCCGCACGGACGGGCAGAAGCTAAGCGGCGAGGTGCTTGGCTGCGAAGGCGGCGTGCTTAGACTACGCACGGACGGCGGCGAAGTGAGCGTGCGACTTGACGAGATCAAAAAGGCGCGAACCTACGTGCAGTGGTAGCGGCGGAGATTTAAAACTCTGCGCGCGGCTTTGAAATTTTGCGAATGAGACTTTAAAATTTGCCGCGCGGGATTTGCGAGTTTGAAATTTCAGCTCCGAATTTTGAGGTTTAAATTTTAAAATAGCTTTTGAAATTTACAGCTCCCGGTTGCTCTTGATCTCTCGCGGCGATTGGCGCAAAATTTTAAAATTCCAGTGCCGCTCGCCTGTTTTGAAATTTTATGTTACGTCGTTAAAAGGTAATTTTTCAAACCAGCGAGCGATGCTTTGAAATTTTACGCTGCGCCGCTAAAAGATAAGTTTTGCGTGACGCTTGCGCGTTGCTTAGGAATTTTACGTCGCACTAAAAGGTGGCTAAATTTAAAATTTACGCGCTGTTTCGGCGCGGCAAAATTCCACGCTGAAATTCCGCCCGTAAATTTTTGATACAAAATTCCTGTGCCAAATTTCGCCTTAAAATTTTGTCTGTAGAATTTTAAGGCGAAATTCTACAGACAAATTTACGTTTTAAAACTCTGCGGGCGAAGGTTTGCGCGCCGTTCATCAGATAATTAAAATTACGCCAAGCGGCGCGGATGTTTGCGACTATGAAGCGGAGATTCCGATCGTGGCTAGCAGTACGGGCGAGGTCATGAGCCCTACGATCGTAAGGATCCACGCTAATATCGCTATTACGAGCGAGGCTTGCTTTTTGACGGCTTGATAGGTCGCGGCGATCGCGCACAAAAACGCAAGCGGAACGAAAACGATCCCTAGGAAAAAGATCCCTAAAATCGCGAAGACTATGGAGAGTATCCCAAGCACGTTTGATTGGGGTTGAACGGTCGGTTGTTCAGACATTTTGATCCTTTGAAGAAAATTCTTGTAATTCTACCCCCCCCCCCCCTGAATTTGAGCTGAAATCAAGCCGCGCCTTTTGAAATTTCATATTCGCGCCCGATTGCGGTTTTGCCCCAGCGCTTCATTAGAATTTTACTTCGCAAAATCAGCGTTTGCGCGCTATCGATACGCTCATTTGCACGATGGGCGAAAATTCTTGGCGCGCGAAAAGGACGCCGCAAAATTTACGATTTAGGATAAAATTCTAAAACCTGTGGTAAGATTTCGCAGTTTTGTTCCCGCACGGAATCTGCTCCTACACATACGGCGCGCGGCTTGCACTCTGATAAATTTGGCGCTTAAAGCGAGGCTTGTAGCGGCAAACGTATTTGGAACGTGAGTCGGCGTTAGCCGGTACGACGGCATGGGCGAGCGTAGGCGGGCAAGCGGGTTGCGTCCGAGGCGCAATCCGTTGCGGGCAGACGAGGCGAGGTTGCTGACTAGCCGCAAATCGGCTAAGCAATCGCGGCGGAGCGGGACAATTTAAATTTTGGATTTTGTATGAACGACGAATTTTACATGGATTTGGCGCTGCGGGCTGCGTGGCGCTATCAGGCTTTGACGCTACCCAACCCCGCCGTGGGCTGCGTGCTTCTAGATAAGAGCGGCAGAGTTCTTGGCATAGGCGCACACAAAAAGGTGGGCTTTTTGCATGCCGAGGCAAACGCCGTTTTCGCCGCGCTGTGCGATCTGGACGCAAATTTCGCGCAGGATTTCGCTCGCGAATACGCCCGCAAATTCGGCGTTAAATTTCAAAACCTAGAAGCCCTAAAAAGCGCGCTTTTGCAGCCGAGCTTCACTTATGATTTTATCCTAAACCGCCACGGCGGGCTTTTGGGCGGCGCTTGCGCCTATGTCACGCTTGAGCCCTGCGCACACCGCGGCAAGACCCCGTCTTGCGCCGAGCTTTTGGCGCAGCTCGGACTATCGCGCGTGGTAATCGGCACGCGCGATACGAACGCGCAGGCTGCGGGCGGCGCGGAAATTTTACGCCGCGGGAGCATAGAGGTGAAATTTGACGTTTGCCGCGCCGCAGCGACGGAGCTTGCGGAGCCATTTTATCTGGCGCGCGAGAGTGGCTTTTGCTTCATCAAAATCAACGCCACGCTAAACGGCTCGGTGCATGGGCGGATCGGCAGCGAGAAGCAGCGCGCGTTCGTACACGAGCTGCGCGACGTGTGCGACTACGTGGGCGTGGGCGGGCAGACCGTGCGCGCCGACAGGCCGACGCTGGACGTGCGTGCGGCTAAATTTGACGAAATTAGCGCTTTGGCAGGCAGAGCCGATATGCTGGCGCTAGACGCGCGTGTCGCGCCGCAAAATCTAAAGCTGCGCGCACCCGATGTTTGGATATACTCGCGCCGTGCACTTTCGGATTTTGATGCGAGTATTCCGCTTTTTGGCATCGCAGGGCGCAAGGTAGAGGTCTCGCAGTCGCTGCCTGCGGGTGCCAAAATCACGATGATAGAGGCGGGGGCGAGCTCGTTTGACGAGTTCGCGCAGTTTGCGAGCCACGCGCTTATTTTTTACAGCGCGCAGATGAGGGACGCGGGAAATTTCAAAGCAAATGCCACGCTACAGCCGCTTTTCATCTCCCATGCGGGCGATCCGCACCTGGAAGCGAACGAATTCTACGGCTGGTTTAAGATTTTAAAATAAAAATCACAAAAGCTTCGTTATTATCGGTATAAGGATTAGCAGTGCTACTATTATTATAATGACCAACTCACGCCTATCGTCGTAAAGGCGATGGAAAAATATGAAATTTTTCACGTATGCCGCAAGCAACGACGCAGAGCGAATATAAAAAACAGATATATGCCGCAAGCGGAACAAAAGCGACAAATCCCGAAGCATAAACTAGCGCTACTAATACATATGTCGCATTTGCCAGCGCAGGTATGCTATAAGTCCAAAGCTCTGGCTTTTCAAAAGGGGTGTAGATATTATTCAAATACAAAGCTAAATTTACGACAAGCAGTAGAAAAAATATATAATTCTTTTTCATAAAAGGAAAAACGGCGCAAACCAAGACTACTATCAAATTTAATGCGATAAGAAAACCTATGTAATTAATATCTATAAAGGCGCAAAGTAAGCCTAAAATCGCGATTAATATATCTCTTTTCATAACCGATTGCCGTCCTTTTTAATTCCTGCAATTATAATGCATAGATTTAAATTTTGATAAAAAGTATTCCGTGATTAAAACTTTGTCGCGCCGTGCGAGCGATTTACGCCTATTAAATTTAGCGCATACGGATAAAATTAAACGGGGCGCTTAGCTTTATTTAGATTCAAAAACGATAAAGTTTAACCATATTATTACGCCTATAAGCAATAAAATAGACGATAGTGTTTCGTTGGCATTCCAGCGCCTTTTTAGGCTAACGATTTGTAAAAATTTGCCGAGCTCGTAATCGCTTTTGCGAAATGAAAATGCCGTAGAATAGGTGCCTATGAATAATATCACGGCGGATAATATCGCTACTAATTTTTTATCCAAATCCAGACCGAATAGCATAAAACCGAATACTATGATATAAGTAACGGCGGTAAGCGCTAAAATTCCTATCGTCGCAAAGGCGATGAAAAGTATAAAATTTAGCTTGCGATCGACCTCTTTGACGTAAAAATCGCTCAAACTGCTGCTGACGTAAAAGGCGAATAGCTCAAGAATCGCCGTCGTAAAAGGCAGGCGAATATCACCCGGAAATAAAAAATATCCCTTCAAAAGGCTCATAACATCGATATTTGAAATATTTTCAATATGCCACGAAACAACGTAAAATGAAATCACAAAAATGGCCAAAAAGACGTTGCCCAAAAGGAACTTGTAAATTAGGTATTTTATGTTTTTGCGCACCTTGGCTCCCTGAAATTTCGCGAGATTATACGGCAAATTTGCTTTTAACAGGCTCAAATCGGCAGGAAAATTTGATGAGTGAAATTTAGGCAAATTTTGAGAGTAGTTTAAATTTGCGGCTAAATTTACAGCTCGATTCGCGGCACGGAATTTTAAAATTTAGAGGCGCGATATACTTTACTAAATTAAAAATGTAGCGCGCTATGTCATCTCCGTGCTATTAAAATAGAAGGCGCTTGGCTAAATTTAAAACCACTCCGTGCGTTCGATAAATTTCGCTGCATTTGCTAGCCTGCTGCTCTCGTCAAATTAAAATTCTACAAACGCGCATAGGCGCCGTTTTGAATGATGCGGCGATCTGCTGCGTAAAATTCTACTATTTTGCACGCACGGCGCCTGATTTTGAAATGGCGTCCGCGGGGAGAAATTTTAAAATTCCACTACGCGTAGGGATTTAAAATTTCATAACGAGCGCAAAATTTTAAAATTTGAAATCTCAAAATTTTAAAATTCCGAAATCTCGCGGCGCGGGCAAATTTAAAATTTAAAACTCAAGCCAAATTTTAAATTTCAAACCGAGCGGAATTCTAAATTCTAAATTGAGCGGAATTTCAAATCCAAAATTTAATGACTATGCCCCAAATGCCCGCCCGTATCGTTTGATCTTACTTCGCAGATGAGCTCGTCGGTGCATTCGTTATCGCTGCTCTCACACTGCAGCGTAGTGTGCGTGATGCCTAGATGCTCCATTTCGTGCGATATTTCGGCCATGATCTGCTCCGCTTCGCGCACGCTCAGCTCGCCGCTAACCACCACGTGAGCCGTGAGCGCGTTTGCGCCGCTTGTTATGCTCCAGACGTGCAGGTCGTGCACCGAAAGCACGCCGTCTACGCCCCTGATCTGCGCGACGAGCGCGTCTAGGCTCACGCCCTTTGGCGAGCCCTCCATTAGAATGTTTAGGCTCTCTTTTAGCATGCCCCAGCCGCTTTTTACGATGAGCGCGGCTACGAGCAGGCTAGCCGCCGCGTCCGCCCAGCCCCAGTCAAAGCACATCATCGCCAAAGCCGCTGCGATCGCACCCACCGAGCCCGCAGCGTCGCCCAGCACGTGCAGGTAGGCGCCGCGCATATTGACGTTTTCTCTCACGTCACCGCCGCGCAGCATGTATAGCGCCACGACGATGTTTACAGCAAGACCCAGCGTACTGATGGCGAGCATGCCAGCGGTGGCTACTTCTGGCGGGTTTTGCAGGCGCCGCGCCGCCTCAATGACGATAAAAACGGCGATGACGATGAGCGTGACGGCGTTTATCGTCGCGGCTAAAATTTCGATCCGCCTATAGCCGAAGGTTTTTTGCAGATTGCCCTTGCGTTCGCCGAATTTAAACGCAAACAGCGAAAGCCCGAGCGCTGCGGCGTCTGATAGCATGTGCCCGGCGTCTGAGAGCAGGGCGAGCGAGTTCGTCGCCAAGCCGCCCGCGACCTCGACCAGCATAAAAGCGGATATTATAAGGAAAGAATTTCTCAAAACGACTTTGTTTGACGCGTGCGAATGCGTGCAGTGGGCATGATTTTCGTGCATTTTGACCTCATTTTTCGGCAAATTTTAGATACATTATACCCTAAAAAAGCGCTTAAATTTTAGCCAAATCTCCTTCCGGCTCAGCGCTTGTGCGCTTGCCTATGTCTTTTAACTTACTAAACTCTTCCACTAGCCTCGGCGCGTCATCTAAGCTGATCGCAAATGTCCAAAGATAGGTGAGCACCGAGTAGATGTGGCCTGCGTTTGCCTGCTTGCTTGAGAGCAAAAATATCGCCAAACTAAAAATCGCCGCCGCACTCGTACCGATGATGAAAAAGCTCATCGCCTCTCTGTTTGATATGCGGATACGAAGTTTTGAAAGCACGTCGTAGTGGCGATTTAGCGTGTATTCGTCGCCTACGCTTATGCGTCCTGCTTCGCGCTCTAGCTGGTTGTTTAGTTTTAGATACAAGCGGTCGTTTTTGGCGATGTATTTGGGTAGCAAAACTCCAAAAATCGCGAGCAGGGCAAAAACAGCCAAACCCACGTAGAACTCGATAAATAAAAGCATGATCGCCGAGCCGAAAATCGAGACGACCGAGGTAAAAAACACGGGAAAATGCTGCTCGAAAAAATCCACGAATTCGCGAGATAAATTTGCTCTTGCGATTACGGCGCTTTCGTCTTTTGCGGCTCTTTTTTCGTTCATTATCACGCTTACGGCAAGTCCTGCATATATCCTAGTAAATACCTGCGTATCCACGCGTCGCCTAATCGAGCCAAGTCCCCAGCCCACGAACACCATGCACGAGTAGCTAAGTGCCAAAAGCGTGTCGCCCGCTACGATGGCGTTTATGGCGATGCCGGCTAGTACGGGATAGATGAGAAACAGTCCGTTTTCCGCTAAAACCAGGCTAAACGTCAAGAACAGCTTTTTAAAATTTTTCTTTGCGATGAGCGTTAGCGTCTTAAATGCGCTATTTTGCATAAAAATCCTTCGGTTAAAATCGCGCGGATTTTAGCTGATTTTAAAATTCGCGTCAAACTTTTTGAAAAATTTTGCTGTAACTCTTGACATTACAACAAAATTTTACTATACTTCGCTCATCAGTTGTAAGTTATAGCATTACAACAAAAAACTAAGGAGAAAAAGATGTCAAACTACAAGATCGTTTCAACCAAAAGCGAACCCAGAGTCGAGCTGAAAGAAGCTCTAGGCTTAAGCGGCTGCGAGCTCTCTATCAACGAACTTCCCGCAAACGCGAGCGTGCCGTTCGTACATTCGCACAAGCAAAACGAGGAGCTTTACTTGGTGCTAAAAGGCGGCGGCACGCTATTCATCGACGGCGAGGAGACGGCGGTGGGCGAGGGCGACGCTATCCGCATCGATCCCGCGGGCAAGAGATGCTTCAAGGCGGGCGCGCAGGGGATGAAATTTATCTGTATCCAAACTAAACGCGGCAGCTTGGAGCAGTACACTAACGGCGACGGCGTGATAAACGACGATGTAAAGCCAAGCTGGCTGTAAATTTCGCGAGACAAGCGCGCAGCAAAGCGCAGGTGTAAAATTTAAACTGCGTAGCGCGGCAAAACGCACCCTGCGTAGCGGGCTTATCGGCTGCGACGACGGCGATAGATGGTCGTATGAGAGAGTGTATCGGCTGCGACGGCAACTAAATTAGCTTGCAGCAGCGATAAGCGGCTATGTAAGCAAACAAAATCTAGATTTAAAGGATAGAAAATGAAAAAGGTAGCAATCATCGGAGCAAACGGAAAATCAGGTAGCGCGCTAGTTGCGGAGGCGCTAAAGCAGGGCTACGACGTAACGGGCTTCGCGCGAAACAAAGAGTATGAAAATGGTGCCATCAAGCTCGTGCACAAGGACGTTTTTGAGCTTAGCAAGGCCGATTTGGCGGGCTTTGACGTCGTCATCAGCGCGATCGCTGCATGGACGCCGCAGACCTTCCCGCTTCACGCGAAAATGACGCAGCACATCGCGGAGCTGCTAAGCGGCACGCAGACTAGACTTTTCGTCATCGGCGGTGCGGGCGTGCTATACACAGACGCTTCGCGCAAGACGCGCCTGATGGATACTCCAAGCTTTCCGGCTGAGTATATGGGCGTAGCCGAGGCGACTGCGGCGAGCTACGAGGTGCTAAAAGCGAGCAAAGATTTGATCTGGACCTACGTGATCCCTGCCGCGGAATACGACGCAAACGCCGCTCGCATGGGCTCATACGTCCTAGGAGGCGACGAGCTGATCCTAAACGGTAAAGGCAAAAGCTATATCGGCTACGCAGACCTCGCGCTCGCCGTAATAGATGAGATCGGGGCGCAAAAATTTATCGGCAAGCCGTTTACGGCAGTCGGCGAATAATGGGCGTTGCCGCGCGTAAATTTTAAACCGCGCGGCACGGCGAAAATCGGGCGTAAATTTTAACTGCGCGGCACGGCAAAATTCTAACGTAAATTTTAAATCGTTTAGCGCGGTAAAATTCGAACGCAAATTTAAAATTTAGCGAAAAAGCAAGTTCGGGCTTTAAATCAAAATTTAGCGCTAGGACAGCCTATGTTTGAATTAAAATTTAGAGCGAGCTACGGCTTGAAATTAAATTTAGCGGCGGAGCCGAACCTAAGCTAAAATTTAAAATTTAATGGCGATGGTGGCGGCGACCGCGGTGCTAATGACGGCTGCGATTGCATTGCAGAACATCGGTAGCGATTGTATTCGAATAATAGCGGCGGTAGCGATAGCAGCGATTGTATTCGCGATAACGGCAGTAGCGGTAATGAGCAGCGGTAGCGGCTGCAACGGTGGCGGCGACGAGGTTAGGATAGTCGCGCTATCGGTATAGGGTAACGCGATGCTTGCTATGTCGCGGATGAAATTTAGGCGCGATTAAAATTAATATCTAAATTTTAAAAAGATCGCTTAGCGGATGGAATTTTGTAACGATTAAATTTAATATCCGAATTTTAGAAAGATCGTTTGGCTGATAAAATTTAGACACGATTAAATTTAAGATTAGAATTTTAAGAAAATCGTATAGCGGATGAAATTTTAGCGCGATCTGAAATTTAGCGGTCGAATTTAAGGAAAATTTCGCTTAAATTCTAAAACTCAGATCCAAATCAAGGAGCGAAATGCAAGTAGGTATAAAATTTTCACTCGCGGTTCACATAATGCTTTGCGTCGCGTATTTTCGCGAGGAGAAGGTCACGGGCGATTTCGTCGCCGCAAGCTCGGGGATAAACCCCGCCATCGCGCGCAAGCTGATCTCGCAGCTGAAAAATGCAGCCTTGGTGCTCACGACCGCGGGCGTGGGCGGCATCACGCTGGCTCGCGACGCGCGGCTCATCACGCTTTTAGACATTTACGAGGCGGTGAGCGGGGAGGACGCGATGTTTCGCCTGCACAAAGGCTCGCCTAGCGCCTGCCCCGTGGGCGGCAAGATCGAGGCGGTACTCGCGCCGCGATTTGCTCGCATTCAGAATGATTTTAAAAAATCCCTATCCGACGTGAGCTTGGCGGATCTTTTGAACGATCTGGGATAGAGCTAATTAAAATTCTAAACACGCATTTATCTTCTAAATTTGCTCAGATTTCAAGGCTTGCGGGCTAAATTTATATAAAATTTTACCCGCTCGCCGCGTAAAATTTCGGTTTAATTTAAGCTAGGCTATAATGCGCTCAAAAATGGCAAAATGACGTTTTGTTAAAGGGGATGGAAATTTTGAAAAGCTTCAAACTTCGGTTTATTTATGCTATCTGCGCGGTAGTCATATGCGCGCTGTATCTGCTAGGCGAAAGATCGGGTCTTGCGGAGCGTAAACAAACTAACTTCGTAGTTACTGCCGATACCAATGTTTCCAAAGTGCCGGGTCTTAGCAAATACGTAACTCGAGAAGAAGTTGAAAGTTTTGCGTTTCGCTACTGGGATATAGATAATGAGGGAGAATATACGAATTCTCACTGGGAAGAAAACGCTACTTTAAAAAAGCTTCGCTTAATGCTCAAAGCTAAAGACACCAGAGGCGTTTTAAATTTTTTAAAAGACAATAATCTAAGCGTAAATTTACAGATGCATGCAGGTACTAGCCCGCTTATTTATAGCGCGTTTTACGACGATGAAAATACCGCTAAAGAGCTTATAAAGTTAGGAGCGGATATGAGGCATAAGGACAGATATAAACTTAGTCCGCTAGCCTATGCGATAGAAAATAACTCCACCAAAACGGCAAAACTATTACTGGATAACGGGGTTAAATTTGAAGAGGTGAAGGCGGTACAGTGGTATTTGGACTGCCCAATATATAAAACCAGCAGCCCGATTTTAGTCGACAACAGCAAAGCTTATATAAAATTGGATAAGGATGCTTGCGTTTTTAGAACTGGACTCAAAGGAGATATTGACCCCTTATATTATTTGATTACAAATGGTTTTTCAAAAATGATAGAAATAATCTTAGATCACGGATATAGGCCTCAATTGAGTGATCAGAAGTACGATTACATATATATTGTAAGTGATGCTAAAAATTCTATTTTGCCTAGATCGTATTATGTTCTTTTAAATTCAACGCCCAATTATGAGCCGATACTTGATATTTTGTTGAAATATAATGTAGTAGGACAACCTACTCAAGAGGAGTTGGATCTTGCTTACAAGCATTGTGTTACGTATTATTTGCATAACTTAGGTAGAAAATGGGATTATATATTTCATATGAGAGATTATCAAAAAGGAGAGAAAATTTTAGGCGGATACGGAACTGCACGAAATGAAAGGATAGCTAGGTTACACGAAGAGGAACGCAAGAATTCTTCATTTAACAATTCAGAACCTGAAAAAAGCATTCAAATCACGCCCGATCCAATAATACTAAATTATTATGATACTGCCGTAAAGGATTATGGCAGATTTTGCGGCGATGAGAAATTAACGAATTTGAAAGAAGAGGATATAAAGACCGAGGAGGAATTTGATAGTTTAAGAGATTAGTTTAGAGATAGGAATAAAACATTTCCTGACACAAAAGCGGCTATGAAGTATCTCAATTTTGCGGAAAAATATGACTTGGTTTCGACCAGTAAGAGTCGCGGCGAATTAATGATTAAATATAACGGCAATCAGATGCTTTTTGATGAATATGTAAAAATTCTACAAGATAAGATAGATAAATCTCAAGGAGTGAAAAAATGAGTGCTAAATTTTATAAGATAGGAATTTAAAATATAGTTTATAAAATTCTAAAATTTCGGTAGTTTGAATATAGTGAAGAAAGTAATAGCTAAATTTATCTGGAATTTAACCCATGCCAAAATTCTGTATGTTGCATGAAAAATTTTGCTTGCCATATGTCCGAAGATACAATAAGATAAATTAAGCTATAAATTTCTCACTAAAAAAGCGGTTGCGTCTTAAATTTTATCCGTCTACAAATCAAATTTACAATTTTATCTTCCTAACTTCCAGTTCGCCGCCAAAAAAGTTCGCGTAGTAAAGCAGGTCTTTTTCGACCTCAAGCCCCGCTAGGTAGCGCAGAGCGAGGTTTGCCTCAAAGCTTGCCGCAAACATCACGATCGCAGCCGTTATGCCCGCAGGCGTCGCGTTTAGGCTCGGGAAAAATTTAAAATCCGCGTTCTGTACGAAGCAGACTTGGCACTGCCAGCTGTCCACCGACGCGAACACCCACGGCACGCCTATTTGCTTAGCAAACGCATCGATCTGCGCGCGCGTGGCGAGATTATCGGTCGCATCTAAAATCAGATCAAATTTCTCGCCCGAGGCGGTCGCGCTAGCGAAAAATTCCTCCGCGCGGCTCTTATGCACCTCCACGCTCACGCCGTCGTAGCGGCTTTCCGTGCGGCTTTTAAAAATATCCGCTTTAAATTTGCCCTCGTCTGCGAGCGTGAATAAAATTTGCCTGTGGATATTGTGAAGCGCCACCGTGTCGAAATCCACGACGCTGATCCGCCCGATACCGCTTGCGCCCAGAGCGTAAGAAAGGCTGCTTCCAAGCCCGCCCGCGCCGATGATTAGGATGCGCTTATCCGCAAGCGCGCGCTGCGTCTGCTCGCTCCAAAGCTGGATCTGCCTGTGAAAGTAGTTCATAAAAGCCCCCTGCCGACTAGATTTTTTCGGAATTTCCACAGCCCGCGCGCCGCAGCGATCTCGTCTGCGTCCACTTCGCACATCAGCACGCCCTCTTCGTTTTTCAGCTCGTTTGCGATCTCGCCGCCGGGGGTTACGACGAAGCTCTCGCCGTAAAATTTAAACTCGCTCTCGCCGAATTTTGCCTCGCCGATGCGGTTGGCGCGGATGACGTAGAGCGAGTTCGTAAACGCGCGCATCTTCAAAAGCTCGCGCCAGCGTCCGCCGCTTTCGAAGGTCGAGGCGCACGGCACGAGCACGCAGCCGACGTTTTTTTGCATAAAATAGCGCCAAAATACGTCAAAATGCGCCTCATAGCCGAAGCAGACGCCGAATTTCACGCCGCCCTCGCTAAAGATCATCGGCGAAATTTTACCGATTTTGCGGCTTTTGCGGTTGGCGAAAAAGCCCTCCTCGTTCCAGTGCGGATAATCCATCAGTATATTTTGATCGTAAAATTTCACCTCCGAGGGCGAAAATTTCGCGCAGGATTTCACCCAGATAGGCTCGTTTTCGCTCGCGCAAAAGATCTCCTCTTCGCTCGCATCTTTTTGGCTCTCGGCTTTTAAATTTGAAGCGTTCGAGTTACTTGGGATCGAAGCGCTTGAATTTAAACCGTCTGCGGAATTTGCGGCTTTTAAATTTAAAGCGTGCGCGCCGCAGGAATTTAAGCCGCCTTTGGAACTCTGTTCGTTTTTGGAATTTAAAGCGCCTTTAGAATTTGAACTATCGTTGGAATTTAAATCGCTCTTGGAATTTGGCTCGCCTTTGCAACCGGGCTCACTTTTAAGGCTTAAGGAATTTTCGCCGCCGCCGCCGTTGCCGCGCGCGCTTTTTTGAGCCGCGCCGCCGAAAATGCCCGCCTGCCTCAAAATCGCGCCGCTAGCGGCTCTGATTATCGGTGCTACGATATGTAGGTCGTATTTAGCGGCCAGCCGCGCCATCAGCTCCTGCTTGTGCTCGCTCTGTTCGCAGGCGATAGAGCGGGGCATCTTTTTAAGCTCGCTAAAGAAGGAATTTAGCTCATATTCGCCCAGCAGCACGATCCGCGCTCCGTTATCTTTGGCGACCTTCATATAGTAATCGATCCGATTTTCGCTCATCGAAAGCGTCGGTAGTTGTAAAACGCATACGTTTATCATCGTCGCCTCCTAAGCCTGCTCGGGCGCGTTTATTTCGGTAACCTCGAGTTTGGCGTTTTCTAAAATTTCCTTCGCCTCTTTTAGCAGCGCCACGCCCTGCTTATACAGTTTCACGCTCTCTTCTAGGCTCAGATCCTTGTCGTTTAAGCTTTTTAAAAGCGCGTTAATCTTCTCCATTTTTTCCTCAAAACTCATCTAAAATCCTTTTTATGATGTAATCAAATTTTTCTATCTCGACCAAAAACGCGTCGTGTCCGTAGTCGCTATCGATCTGCGCGTAGCTCGTGCGATCCTTTTTGCCCAGATCGCTCATCGCATCGTAAATTTCTTTCATCAGCTCAGGCGGAAAGAGCACGTCGCCTTTGAAAGAGATGAGGTGCAGGCGCGATCTGATCTGCGCGCAGGCGTTTTTGAGATTGCCGTAGTGGCGCGTGCAATCAAATATATTCATCATCTTGGCGATGTAGAGATAACACAGCGGATCGAACCTGCGCGCGAAATTTTCGCCGTTGTATTCAAGGTAGCGATCGACCTGAAAGCGTCCGTTGATCTCGTAAAGACCGTCGGTTTCAACGTAGTTGCGCCCAAATTTTTCCTGCATCGAGCTTGGGCTTAAAAAACTTATATGCCCCGCCATGCGCCCCACCGCCATGCCGTCAAGCCCGCGCTCGGCGATCAGATTTTTATCGTAGTTGCCGTTTTTAAAGCTTGGATCGCGCAAGATGGCCTCGGTCGCGATCTTATTAAATGCGATCGCCCAAGGCTGCGTAGCGTATGTGCTTGCGAGTACGAAAATTTCATCCGCAAATTCGGGATATTCGATCGCGTAGCACAGCGCCTGCATGCCGCCCAGACTGCCGCCGATAACGGCGCGGGCGCGCGAAATACCTAGGCGCTTTAAAAGCATCATCTGCGCGCGCACGACGTCCGAGACGACCACTACAGGAAAGCGCAAGCGGTACTCGCGGCCGCTGCTTTCATCGACGTCGAGCGGGCAGGTAGAGCCAAACGGCGAAGCCAGGATATTTATGCAGATGACGAAAAATTTTGTCGTATCGACCGCTTTATGATCGCCGATGAGCCCGTCCCACCAGCCCGGCTTAACGTCGCCTTCGTAAAGTCCCGCGGCGTGCGCGGAGCCGGTTAAGGCGTGGCAGATGACGATAACGTTTGATTTGTCTCGGTTTAGCTCGCCGTAGGTTTCATAGGCGAGCTTGAAGTTGGAAAAGACGCGGCCGCTCTCCAGATAGAGCGGCTCGTCGAAATTTTGAATTTTGCTTTGAAGGATCACTGATTTACTCGGTAATTCGGCGCTTCCTGCGTGATGATGACGTCGTGGACGTGGCTTTCTTTAAGACCTGCGCTCGTGATCTCGACAAATTCCGCCTTTTGCTGAAAGGTCGCGATGTCCTTGCTGCCGCAGTATCCCATCGAGCTTCGCAAGCCGCCTAGCAGTTGAAAGATCACGTCTTTTAACATACCCGCGTAAGGCACGCGTCCCTCGACGCCCTCGGGCACGAGCTTTTCTTTTGCGGTGCCGTCTTGAAAGTAGCGATCCGAGCTTCCCTTATGCATCGCCGCTAAGGAACCCATGCCGCGGTAGGTTTTGTACTGGCGACCCTGAAACGTAATGAGCTCGCCCGGGGTTTCGTAGCAGCCTGCTAGCAGGCTTCCCATCATCACCGAGCTTGCGCCCGCGGCTAGGGCTTTGGCGATGTCGCCCGAGTATTTGATGCCGCCGTCTGCGATGATCGGAATTCCAAATTTAGCCGCCTCGATCGCGCAATCGTTGATCGCGGTAAATTGCGGCACGCCCACGCCCGCTACGATGCGGGTAGTGCAGATCGAGCCCGGACCGATGCCTACTTTAATCGCGTCGGCTCCTGCGTTTGCGATATCTTTTATGCTGGCAGGGTTTGCGACGTTTCCGACTACTACGTCGACGTCAAAATTTCGCTTCAGCTCCTTAAGCGTGTCGATAATGCCTTTGGAGTGTCCGTGCGCAGAGTCCATCACAAGCGCATCTACGCCCGCTTTGACGAGAGCTTCGGCTCTTTGCAGATGGCCTACGCCAATCGCCGCGGCGACGCGAAGACGGCCGAATTTGTCTTTATTGGCGCTTGGATATTCGATGCGCTTTTTAAGGTCTTTAATCGTAATAAGCCCCTCTAAATGGCCGTTTGCATCGATTATCGGAAGCTTTTCTACCTTATTGTTTCTAAAAATTTTCTCCGCATCATCAAGCGTGCAACCCTTTGGAGCGGTAATTAGCGGAGCTTTGGTCATCTTTTCGCCCACAAGTGCGGCGGTGTCGGTTTCAAAGCGCAGATCGCGATTAGTTAAAATTCCGATTAGCACGCCGTTGTCGTCGATAACGGGAATGCCGCTAATATGGTACTCGCTCATCAGATCGAGCGCGTCTTTGATCGTGGCGTCCGCCTTGATCGAGATAGGGTCGATAATGACGCCGCTTTCGCTCTTTTTTACGCGGCGAACCATCTTGGCTTGGGAGTCCTCGTCCATATTTTTATGGATCACGCCGATGCCGCCGAGGCGCGCCATCATTATCGCGGTGCGGTACTCGGTGACCGTATCCATCGCAGCACTCACGAGAGGGGTATTTAGTGTGATATTTTTCGTAAAACTCGTGCTGATATCGACCTCTTTGGGTAAAATTTCAGAGTATTGCGGTACCAACAAAACATCCTCGAAGGTCAGAGCCTTTTTGACGATCTTCATACTTATCCTTTCACGATTTTTTCTAAACTCAAGCCGCCGTCCAGCACCGTTTGTTCATCGTAGGCGCGCCCGATAAGCTGCGCGCTGATATTAAGAGCCTCTTTATTTTTCGCTACCGGCACGGAGATCGCGGGAAGCCCCGCTAAATTTACGCCGATCGTGTAGATGTCGCTAAGATACGCGCGAAGCGGATCGCTAAGCTCGCCGAATTTATACGCCACGCCCGGCGCGATCGGCATAAAGATCAAATCGGCGTCTTTTAAAATTTCCTCATATTCGCTTTTGATGAAAGCCCTTGCTTTCTGTGCCTTGATGTAATACGCGTCGTAGTAGCCGCTGCTTAGCACGAAGGTGCCTAGAAGCATACGGCGCTTGACCTCGTCGCCGAAGCCTTCGCCGCGGGTGTTAGCGTAGAGCTCTTTTAAATTTAGAGCCTTCGCGCGGTTTCCGTAGCGCACGCCGTCGTAGCGACTTAAATTTGCGCTAGCCTCGGCGGTCGCGATGATGTAGTAGGTCGCGATGTCGTATTTGGAGCTGCAAAGATCGCGATAAACGATCTCGTGTCCGAATGATTTTAGTTTTTCTATGGTTAAATTCAGAGCCTCTTTGACCTGCTGCGAGGCTTCGTCGATATAATTTTTTATAACGGCGATCTTAAGCTTGCGATCGGCGTTTAGCTTATCCGCGGTGCTTTCGTAAGTGCCTGCGTAGCTCGTGCTGTCCATCTCGTCGCGGCCTGCGATGATGTCGTATAAAATCGCCGCGTCCTCGACGCTGCGCGTGATCGGTCCTATCTGATCGAGGCTGCTCGAATACGCCGCAAGCCCGTAGCGACTAACCCTGCCGTAGCTCGGCTTAAAGCCTACACAGCCGCAAAATGCCGCCGGCTGGCGGATAGAGCCGCCCGTATCGCTTCCGAGTGCAGCTACGGCGATATTCGCCGCTACGGCAGCCGCGCTTCCGCCGCTACTGCCGCCTGGTACGCGCGAGTGATCGGTTGGATTGAGAGTTTTGCCGTAGAATGAGCTTTCGGTAGTACTTCCCATCGCAAACTCATCCATATTCGTCCGCCCAAATGGCGCCAAACCGCGCTCGCGTAGCTTTTTGATCACCGTCGCGTCGTATGGCGCAACATATCCTTGCAAAATTTTACTCGCCGAGGTGACGCTCCAATCTTTTACCTGAATGTTATCTTTGATCGCGATCGGCACGCCCTCGCCGCTGACGTTTAGAGCCTCGCCCGTAAGCTGCTCGACGTAGGCGCCAAGCTCCTTAGTTTTTAAAATTTTATCCTTTAGCTCCGCTCTAAGCGCCGAAATTTCATCCGCGCTCAGCTTTAGAGCCTCTTTCAAACTTATCATCTGCCATCCTTAAATTTATTCACGAAATAGATCCCCACGCCCGTCGCTACGCAGATCAGCGCGATCGTAAAAAATACGAAGCCGAGACTTATGGGGCTAGCGAGCATGCATGACCTTCGCGCAGCGCGGGCAGAGCTCATCCGGCTCTTTTGCGTTAAATTTCCAGCATCTAGGGCATTTGTGTTTAGAGGATTTTACGAGGCGGAAAATTTCGTCATTTATCTTAAACTCCGCCAGAGCCTCATCGCTTTGCAGAGTGTCCACGTCGCTTACCATGAACCAATCCGCCACGCCTAGGATGTCGTTTGATAAAATTTCGTTCGAGCTCGTCTGCAAAACCAGCTCAAGCGTCGATTTGATGATCTTGTCCTTTTTCAGCGCATCGATAAGCTCGAAAAATTTCTCTCTCGATTTGATTAGAATTTCGTCGAATTCTAGAAAATCGTCAAATTCTATCGGCTTATATGTCAGATCGAAAACGTCTTCTTTGCCCTCTTTAATGATTTGCGGCGCAAATTCCATCACTTCGTCGATCGTGTAGGTTAGCGTAGGTGCGATCAGAGGCAGCAGCGCTCGCGTGATCAGAGCGATCGCACTTTGCGCGCTTCTGCGGCGCGGTTCGTCGGGTGCGTCGCAGTAGAGTCTGTCTTTGCAGATATCAAGATAAATTCCGCTCAGATCGGCGCTTAAGAAATTTAGCAAGGCGTTGAAGCCTTTTGAAAAATCGTAGTTTCTAAACGCCGCTTCCGCGCCTGCAAAGGCGTTTGCCGCGCGCGTTAGGATCCAGCGGTCAAGCCGCGTAAAATTACTCGTCTCGATCTCATTTAAATCACTGGTGCTTGCGAGCAGAAATCTTATAGTATTTCGGATCTTGCGGTACTGCTCGCTTACCTGCTTTAGGATATTGTCGCTGATCTTCAGATCGGTCGAATAATCGCTCATCGCGACCCAAAGGCGCAAAATTTCCACACCGTGGCTCTTTGCGACCTCTTGCGGATAGACGACGTTTCCGACGGACTTGCTCATCTTTTGACCCTTCTCATCGACGGTAAATCCGTGCGTGAGGATGCTTTTGTACGGCGCGCATTCGTTGATCGCGCAGCTTAGAAGCAGTGAGCTTTGAAACCAGCCGCGGTGTTGGTCGCTGCCCTCAAGATACATATCCGCAGGGAATTTGCCCGCATCATAGGCGCCGCTTTGTAGTACCGCCTTCCACGTCGAGCCGCTATCGAACCAAACGTCTAAGATATCCATTACTTTTTCTAAATTTTCGGGCCTATAGCCGCTGTCTTGCGGTAAGAGCTCCGAAATTTCCATCTGCCACCAAGCATCCGCGCCCTTAGCCTTAAAAATTTCGTAGATATTATTTAAAATTTTTTCATCAAAAATCGGCTCTTTGGTGCTTTTGTCGCGGAAAAATGCGATCGGCACGCCCCAATCTCTCTGGCGCGAGATACACCAATCGGGGCGGTTTTCTATCATCGAGGTAAGGCGGTTGATGCCGCTTTGCGGATAAAATTTAACCTTGCCGATCTGCTCTAGCGCTACCTGACGCAGCGTCTTGCCGCTAGGCATTGGCTCGTCCATCGCGATAAACCACTGCTTCGTTGCGCGGTAGATCACCGGCTTGTGCGTGCGCCAGCAGTGTGGATAGGAGTGGACGAATTTGCCGGATTTGATAAGCGCGGGGCCTAGAAGCTCTAAAATTTTCTCGTTCGCTTTGAAAATATGCATCCCCACGAGCTCATCTACGACGTCTGCGCGGAAGAGTTTTTTGGTTTTAAGAGTTTGATCGAAACAGCCGCCCTCATCCACGGGCATGATCACCTCGATGCCGTATTTAAGCCCTACGAAATAATCGTCCTCGCCGTGTCCCGGAGCCGTATGCACGAGCCCGGTGCCGCCGTCCATCAGGACGTGCTCGCCGAGGATAAATTTTGAAGCTCTATCGTTTAGCGGATTGATCGCGTTTAGACCCTCAAGCTCGGCGGCCCCAAATTCTTTTACGATCTCGCCCTTGGTGATGCCCAGGCTTACGAGGCTTTCGACTAGAGGTTTTGCAAGGATCAAATTTTCGCTCGTCAGCGCGTAAATTTCATTCGGGTTCAAAGATATCGCGCCGTTTGCAGGCAGCGTCCAAGGCGTGGTCGTCCAGATGACCGCTTTAGCGCCTTTAGCGCCGATTTTAGCGTTTGCTTCACTGCTTAGATCGAACGCCACGAAGATCGAGTAGTCCTCTTTGTCTTTGTATTCAACCTCGGCTTCTGCGAGCGCGCTTTTTGCCGCCCAGCTCCAAAACACGGGCTTACTTCGCTCGATTAAAATTCCTTTTTTAGCGATCTGACAGAGCGCCTTGTAAATTTCAGCTTCAAATTCAAATTTTAGCGTCAGATACGGATCATCCCAGTCGCCCAAAATCCCCATATCTTTAAATTCATTGCGCTGCACGTCGATGAACTCTTTGGCGTGCTGTCTGCAAAGCTCGCGGATCTGCACTTTTGAAAGCGATTTTTTCTGCTCACCTAGTTTGATCTCTACTTGCTGCTCGATCGGCAGGCCGTGGCAGTCCCAGCCCGGTACGTAGCGGATCTCCTCGCCGAAGAAATAATGGGTTTTGGTGATGATGTCTTTTAAAATTTTATTCAGCGCATGGCCGATGTGGAGGTGTCCGTTAGCATACGGCGGGCCGTCGTGGATATTAAAGCTAACGCTTGCGCCCTTGCGTTTAGCCTTCATCTTTTCGTAAATTTTACGCTCATCGTACCATGCCTTAAATCGCGCAGGTTCGTTTTGAGGTAGCGCGCCTCGCATCGCAAAATCCGTAGTAGGAAGAAAGAGAGTATCTTTGTAGTCCATATTTGTACCTTTTCGTGTCTTAAAAAATTTGTGAAGTTTATCCAAAACGCCATTAAAAAGCTCTGAAAGAGCAGTCTGCGTTTATGCTATAATGTGCGAAAATTTAATGAGGGTCTTTATGAAAAATATCATCCTTGTAATAGGCGAGGAGATCCGCTACGACGCGGCCTTGATGAGCTATATTTCTCGCAGCTACGAACGTGTTTTTGGGCGGATGGACGATCTGAAATTCTTAAGCGAAAACGATAAGGTTTTGCCCTTCGCGCTTGAAAAGATGATCGATTCGTACGATTTTATCACGATCTTTGCGGCAAACTCCGCCTACGCGGTCGTCGGTAAAATTTTATCGACGCTCTCTTTCGATTCGCTCGAGCTGAAAAACGGAGAAACCTTGGCGCCCTCGATGGCGCGCACGGTGGCGAAAAACAGCTTCCTGCTAAACGTCAGAGGTTGCTCGGTAAACGTGATCAAGGCGCTTTGCTTGCAAAGCCTGCCGCCGATCCTCCAAGACGCGCCGAACGCGGGCGAGAGCTTCTATATTTTTGATTGCGAATACGAAAACGTAAAGCAGCGCCTAGAAAGCCTTGCGATCAGCTATAAAATTTCGCTTACGATCAGCAGACCCAGCTCTTTTTTGCTACTCGTGCGCGCCAGTGCGATGAAATTCGGAGCGCTGGATGCGTTTTTACAAAGCGTCGGCAAGTATTATGAGAGCTGCTACATCGAAGGCGGCGATTTTATGGGCTTTGTGGTGGATAGGCTGCGCGAAATAGGCGCTAAGATCACCTTTGCCGAAAGTTGTACCGCAGGGCTCATCGCCGCAAAATTCGGCGCGATCGCGGGCGTGAGCGACGTTTTCGACGGCTCGCTCGTAAGCTACGCCAATGAGATAAAAAATCTCTGGCTCAACGTGAGCGAAGATACGCTCGCTCGCTACGGCGCGGTAAGCGCGCAGACCGTGGGCGAGATGCTGGAGGGCGCGCTGCAAAGCAGCGGGGCAAGCTTTGCTCTTGCGGTAAGTGGTATCGCGGGCCCCGGCGGCGGAAGCGCGCAAAAGCCCGTAGGGACGGTCTTTATCGGCGCGAAGGAGCAGGGCGGTAAACAGATCGTCGGGGAATTTCATCTAAATGGCGATCGAAACTACATCCGCGAACAGAGTGCCGATATCGCTATCTGCTTGCTTTTGAAGCTTAGAAGCGATCTGTTTTTCGGGCGGCTTCCAAGCGCGATTGCAAGGGATGAAATTTAAAAGGAGCGGATTTTGAAAAGACGAATTTTGAAAGGGTGCGGAGGCGATTCGGCGCAGAATTTTATCCGAGCGAGCGGCGAGCTGGGCTTTAGACGGCCGCGAAATTTTGTTTTAGCCGGCGGTGCGCGAAATTTTATCTCAGCGGGTCGCGCTAGAAATTTTAATTTTATAAACGATTTTAGTTTTATAAATGCGGCGCGAAATTTTACTTTGGCGCTAGCCGCGATATGTATTTTAGGCGGCTGCGACGGCGGATCAGACGCGCAAGATCGCGAACAAAACGCACGCTCGGAGCAGAATTTTAGCGCGGGTAATCAAGGGCGAAATTTTAATAAAAGCGCGGATAGTTCGGGGCAAAATTCCGTTCAAAGCTTTACACAAAATTCTATACAAAGCTCCGCGCCGCAGGGCTTTGAGAGCAAGCAAAAATCCGATCTAAATTCCACGATAGACGAGCTTGCGAACGATGCTAAAGTTTTTGGCGAGGCCTTGCAAAATTTGCAGAAAAAAGCGCCTGAAGTCTTGAACGATTTCACCGCTCGCAACGCCGATAGGACCAAGGATCTGCTAAAGCAGGGCGAGGCGGCGGCGCGCGAGGCGGGCAAAAACCTCGATAAAATGGGCGAAAGTCTGCAAGGCATCATCAAGGATGCAAACGAAAGTATCGGTAAGGTCTTGGAGGGCTTTGGCGTGCAGCCCAGACAGGAGCTGCGCGGCGGGCGCTCGCAGGAGCGCGATGATAATTCAGATCCTGAAGAGGCGGCTGGTAGGCAAAGTTTTAGAATTTAAGCGCGGCTAAATTTCGCTTCAATTTGTTTGTTGCGGCGAATGCTTGCAGAGAAGCGATGCTAAATTTTATTAAAATTTCCCCTGCGCGGCGGCTTCGTTAAAATTTTACTCGCGCGAGCCTCCGCAATGGAATATGAATATTTGCAAAGAAGTAGTAAACCTCTGTAAAACGCGACGAGTGCCCCCAGGGCGAGCATTTCTAAAATAAAGCGCGAGTAGTGAATGAAGTTTGGAATTCAAAGCTCCGCTCTTTGAAGTTGCTGTAAAGATAAGCAGGCAGCGGCTGGTAAAGCTTTAGAATTTAAGGCTGCTTGCGATAAAACAAGAAAAATTTTACGAAGTAGGGCTATAATGCGCCCCGCAATTTCAAATTTAAAGGATAGAAATGAAAACTCTCATTATTTTGGCTCATCCAAATATCGCAAACTCGCTCGTAAACCGCCACTGGAGGGATGCTGTGCTAGCCCATCCTGATAAGTTCGAGCTTCACGATCTTTACGCGCTTTATGCGGATTTTAAAATCGATGTGGAAAAGGAGCAAAAACTGCTCGAAAGCCACGATAAAATCGTGCTTCAGTTTCCGTTTCGTTTTTCAAACTGCACGCCGCTTCTTAAGCAGTGGTTTGAGGATGTTTTTACGCGCGGCTGGGCTTACGACGGAGAGGATGGCGGCAAACTTAAGGGCAAAAAATTCGCGCTTGCGATCTCACTTGGCGCGACCGAGGCAAACTACTCTAAAAACGGCATTGTGGGCTTTAGCGTAGATGAGGTGCTAGCGCCATTTAAGGCTACGTTTAATTTCGTCGGCGCGATTGCGCTACCAAATTTCGTCTCGTACGGCTTTACTTACGATAAAAGCGAGCAAGCCGTAGAAAATAGTGCGAAAAATTATATAAAGTATTTAAATAAGCTTTAAATTCTTTGTTTTTCTAGCCGCCCGCCGCGCGTAAAGCTTTAAAATTTTACGTAAGTGGCGTGGCGGATTTTTTAAAATTTTCGCTCAAAAAGCTCAAATTTAATCCTAAAATTTTTAAATTTTACCCCAAAATTCCGCTCACGCTTCGTATGTGATCTTAAATGAAATTCCAAGCAAAATTTCGCGTCTAAATTTGAGCCCCGCTCTTAAATTTTAAAATTTTATCAGAGATTTTTTTATACAATTACGGCTGAAATTCGGCCCAAAAAAGGAGAGGGAATGTATAAGCTAAAGCATCTTCTTAGCGCGCAGGATCTGAGCCGCGAGGACATCTACGACTTCATTGATCTGGCGCGCGAGTTTAAATCGCTCAACCGCAGCGATATCAAAAAATCCGACTCGCTTCGCGGTAAGACGGTCATAAACGCGTTTTTTGAAAACTCCACCCGCACCCGCACGAGCTTTGAGATCGCAGCCAAGCGCCTGGGCGCGGACAGCGTAAATTTCACGGCTGCGGACAGCAGCACGAAAAAGGGCGAGACGCTGATCGATACCATCAGAAATATGCAGGCGATGCGCACGGATATATTCGTGCTGCGCCACAGCTGCTCGGGCGCGGCGAAATTCGTCGCGGCCAACTGCGACGCATCGATCGTAAATGCGGGCGACGGGCTGAACGAGCACCCGAGCCAGGCGCTGCTGGATCTTTTTACGATCAGCGAGCACAAGGGCAGGATCGAGAATTTAAACGTCGCGATCATCGGCGATATATTCCGCTCGCGCGTGGCCAGAAGCGACATCTGGGCGATGAAAAAACTAGGCATAAACGTGCGGCTCTTCGGCCCTCCGATGATGCTGCGCGACTGCGACGCGTTCGGTTGCCCGATATGCAAAAGCGTAGAGGAGGCGATCGAGGGCGCCGACGTCATCATTATGCTTAGAATACAGCTCGAGCGGCAAGACGGCGAGCCGAGCTTCCCGAGCGTGCGCGAATACTCGAAATTTTTCGGACTTACCGCTAAGAGGATGCAAGCAGCGAAAGAGGGCGTCATGATAATGCATCCCGGCCCGATCAATCGCGGCGTGGAGATCAACTCCGACGTAGCCGACGATCCGCGCTATAGCTGCGTTTTAGATCAGGTAGAAAACGGCGAGGCGATGCGAATGGCGATACTTCATACGATAAATTTAAACAGGAGCGCACGATGAAAATTTTGATAAAAAACGGCACGATCGTTAATTGGGGCGGCAGCGAGGAAGCGAACGTCCTGATCGAGGGCGATAAAATTTCAAAGATCACGCGCGAGTGTCCCGCCGCAGACCGCGTCATAGACGCTGCGGGCAAGCTCGTGATGCCTGGGCTCATCGATATGCACGTGCATTTTAGAGACCCGGGGCTCGAATACAAAGACGACGTCGTCAGCGGCAGTGAAACCGCGGTCGCAGGCGGCGTGACGACCTGCCTCCCGATGGCAAATACCAAGCCCGTAAACGACAACTCAAGCATTACTCGCGCGATGATCGCTAAGGCTAAACAGCGCGGGCTTATCGATCTGCTACCGATAGGCGCGATCTCGCAGGACTGCAAGGGCGCAAAGATCGTCGAGATGGGCGATATGCTGGAAGCCGGCTGCGTGGCTTTCAGCGACGACGGGCTGCCCGTGACCGACAGCTCCGTGATGCGACAGGCGCTCGAATACTCCGCGCACTTCGGCTCATTCGTGATAAATCACAGCGAGGATTGCTCGCTTTGCCACGGCGGCGTGATGAACGAGGGCAAGATAAGCGTGATCCTCGGTCTAAAGGGGATGGCGAGCGAAAAAGAGGAGATTATGATCGCACGCGATCTGCTGCTTGCCAAAAAGACGGGCGGGCACATCCACATCGCGCACGTAAGCTCGGCGTGGTCGCTAAAGCTCATAAAGCAGGCTAAGCGCGAGGGTATCCGCGTCACCTGCGAGGCTACGCCGCATCATTTTACCTTCGACGAGCGCGAACTGATGGGATACGATACGAATTTTAAAATGTCGCCGCCGCTTCGCACTCAAAGCGACGTGCAGGCGATCAGAGAGGCGCTTAAAAGCGGTTTGATCGACGTCATCGTGACCGACCACGCTCCGCACAACACCGACGATAAATTCGTCGAATTCGACCATGCGCCGTTTGGAATTTTGGGGCTTCAAACCCTCGTGCCGCTTACGCTGCGGCTCGTAGAGCAGGGCGTTATCGGCCTTGAAGACATGGTGCGCCTCTGCTCGTTTAATCCAGCTAAAATTCTAAATTTAAAGGACAAGGGCGAGATCAAAGAGGGCTTTTTGGCCGACGTCGCGATCATCGATCCGCAGATTTCCTACGTTTACGACGAGGCGCTAAATAAGTCCAAATCGCGCAACTCGCCGCTTTTCGGCAAGCAGCTTACGGGCGCTGCGGTATGCACGATCAAAAGCGGTCGCGTGGTCTATGAGTTTCCAAATGTCGTAGCGTAGGGCGCTTTCGGCGTAAAACTTGCGATCGGCGACTTGCGGATGAGCGGCATTCGTAGCTCAAATGGCGCTATTGCTTAATTTTAAATTTAGCTAGTTTGAACGCAACGGCTTGCTTTTAAAATTTTGCAGTGCGATCGGTTCATTTTAAATTTGATGGCAGCGTAGGCGCAGCAACTTGTCTTTAAAATTTCATAACGCGAGCGCGATTGAAATTTCTTTAAAGCGGTTTGTCGTTTTTGGAGTGCGCGTAAATTTGACGCACATCGCCTTGCTCATGCCGCTCGTGGATTTCGGCTTCGGAATTTTACCGACGTATGCGGCATTTGTAAATTTATAACGGCACCTTTTTCGATGCGGCAGCTGCTTTTAAAATTTCACGTTCGCGGCGGTTGGGAATTCTATCTTTGCGCAGATTTGTTTTTGCTTCACGCGCAAATTTTATCGTGATTAAATTTGTCGCTAAGGCGCAAAATTTTAAAATTTTGCCGCCGCTAGCTTTTGGCGCGGAGCATAAATAATCCGCCGCATGAACGGGAGCGATCGAAATTTAAAGGATATCTATGAACGGCGAAATATATCTCTCGTGCGCGCTGTGCGTCGCGCTAAAATCAGCTCTGAGCGGCAATCCTAAGCCGCCGCCGCAAGATCAAAAATATATAAAATATTTAAATTTTGAGTTTGTAAAGGAGCATTTCCGCACCGCAGAGGGTGTGAGCCGCGCAGCGCATGGCGGCGTAAACGACGCAAGTAAAGCTGCGGAGCAAAAAGATGCGTACGGCGCAGTGCAGAGCAGTGCGACGGAGGCAGTGAAACAAAAGCGCGCGAACAGCAAAGAAGCGGCAAATGAAAAAGCGGCGAGAAAAAAAGGCGCCGACGAAAGCACGGGCTCGCCGTTTCTACAAAAGGCGCATAAATTTTTTACCGAGCAAGTCGCGCAAAAAGGGCGCGAGGACGAGCCGATCTCCGCACGGCGGCGTTGGATAGAGCAGTGCCTAAAGCTCGGTTTGAAGGACGCGGGGCTTAGTATTTTAACTTTCGCAAAAGATAGAGCGCTTTTGGGCTTTTCGGGGATGAACGTAAACGGCATCGTTTGCCGCTTCGAGGACTTTGACGGCGTTTTTACGCCTGATTGGAAATACGATCGCGACAAAAAGGCTTGGTATGTGAAATACGTCGAGCGCCTTTGGCGCGGAATGCCGCGGAATGCGCTAAACGCGCGCGATAACAGCGCAGAATTCGAGAATGTTTTAGTGCAAATCATGGATTTTGCGAGCAAGATAGGCTGCGAAAACTTCGCGCAGACGTTTGATAATGCGCTTAAGACGCTGCGGGGCGAAGTCGCTGTGGGCGAGTATTACGCCGTTTCGTTTGCAGCGCTGCCGCAGCCGAGCTTGAGGGCGTTTGCCGCGGCGGGGATCGCCGATGTATTCGGTGCGATGGGCTCTTGGGATGATGAGCCGCCGTCTATGGCGCAAGAAATGGGGCTCGGGGGCGAATACGACCGCCTCTCGGACGAGCTCTTGGCGCAGAAAAACTTAGCGATTTTGTTTGCGATAAACGGCTGGTAGGGCTTTGGCACAAGAGCTAGAAAGCGCGCTAAGCCTCTATCGTCGCGGGCCTATCAAACGCCGTTACGCTCGGCAGTTCGCCTTTAAATTTCTCGATCTGCACCATACTTGTGTGCGCAGTGTTGCTTTGCGAGAGCTGCGAGCTCGGTACGTCCTTGGTTAGTACGTTTATGTTGCCGTGCTTGCATAGGCTGCGCTCGCCCCAGACGGCGGGATCGTACCACGCGCCCTCGCTCACGATCACGACGTTATCTTGCGCGGTATCGCTTACCAGCGCGCCGCAGAGGATCTCGCCTCGGTCGTTGTAGATCCTCACTACGTCGCCCGTTTTGATGCCGCGCGCCTTTGCTGTGGTGGGGCTAATTAGCGCAGGTTCGCGGTTCGCGATCTCGGCGTAGTTGCGGATGAGCGAGTTGTTTAGCTGCGAGTGGAGTCTAAATTTAGAGTGCGCGCCGCTGATGGCGATAGGATACTTGCTCACGTCGCCGCCCAGCCACTCAAAGGGCTCCATCCACGTCGCGTGCGGCGGGCAGTCGGGATATCCTAGCTTTTCTACCGCCTCGGAGTAGAGCTCGATCTTACCCGACGGGGTTTTTAGCGCGTTTTTCTCGGGATCGGCGCGGAAGTCCGCGTAGTTTGTGAAGTACCGCTTTTTCTCGTCCACTTGATCAAATTTAACGTAGCCCCTTTGCCAAAACTCCTCAAATTTCGGCATCGCTATGCCCATGCCTTCGGCTTGCTTGGCGGCGTTTTCGTAGATCTCGCGCACCCACTCAAGCTCCGTTTTACCCTCGCTAAAGGCCTGCTCGTACTCCTCGCCCCACTGCGCGCAGATGAGCCTCGCGATCTCAAAGTCGCTCTTACTCTCGCCTGCGGGCTTTATTAGCGGCTTAATCGCAAAAAGGTACTCGCTAGTCGAGTTTGCAAACTCTATATCCGTGCGCTCGCATTCTAGCGCTGCCGGCAGCACGATGTCGCTGAGTCTTGCCGTACTCGTCCAAAAAGGCTCGGTGGTGATGATTGCTTCTATCTTTTTCATCGCTTCGACCGCGCGGTTGGTGCCCTGGTGGCGGGTGAAGGTCGAGCCGTTGGCGTTAAACATCACGCGGATGTGCGGCATGACATATTTTTTGCCGTTGCGCTCGATTTCTTTGCCCGGCTCCATGATCGCGTCTATGAGCCTGCTGTTTGGTATCTCGTGGTATTTGGCCTTAGCTAGCTTGCCCTGCGGGGCGATGTATTTTTCGTTTATCGCGGGATTAAAGGCCTGAAGCTTTGGCGCGATGAAGCTAATGTCGGCATTTTTATGCATCTGATCGTTCATCACATAGCCGCGCCCTGTCTTGCCGATGTCGCCTAGCATCGCAGCTAGCGCGATAAGCGCCCAGTACGCCATCTCGCCGTGGTGCTGTCGCTGTATCGCGTAGCCGGTAACTATGAGCGTGTCTTTTTTAGCCAGCGTACCCGCTAGCTCTTTTAGCTCTTTTTCGCTCACGCCGCAAATTTTACTCGCCCATTTTAGATCCTTTTTCACGCCGTCTTTCGCGCCGGTGAAATACTCTTTAAATTTATCAAACCCGACCGTGTAGCGCTCTATAAATTCCTTGTCGTAAAGCCCGTTTTCGTAGAGATATTCGCAAAGTCCGATCAGCATCGCCGTATCGGTGCAAGGGCGCACGGCTAGATACTCCGCGCCGAAATACTCCGCCGTTTCGTTGCGATAAACGTCGACGCTGTAAATTTTCATCTCGTCTTTTTTAAATTTCTCTTTCATGATCTCGTAGTAGGCGTAGGAGTTGTGCATCGGTACGCCGATGGCGATCTTATTTGACACGACGGGATTCGTGCCCCAAAACACGATCGTTTTAGCCTCCTTTACCACGCCCTCCCAGCGCGTAGGATTATGCGTCGGATCGATAGAGCCGGTCACGTGAGGCAAAAACGCCGTCGCCGCGCCGTATGAGTAGCCGCCAAGCTCGCTCACGTAGCCTCCTAGCGCGTTTAGCATGCGCTTTGCGGTGCGCTGCGAGTGGCCGACCTTACCGAGGCTGCCCCACTGATAAAGCTGCCCGTAAATGGCCTCTGAGCCGTATTTATCGAAGTTTTCTTTTAAAATTTTAGCGCTTAACTTTATCGCCTCGTCCCAGCTAACGCGCACGAAGGGCTCTTTGCCGCGAAGCTGCGGCTTTGGATTTGAGGGATCGGCTAGGAAGCTTTTGCGCACGTAGGGGTATTTCACGCGCGTTTCGTTTTGGATGTGATCGCTTAGGGCGTTGTTTAGCACCGTTGGCATCGCGTCGCCCTCGAACGGCTCGGTGCCAACGACCCTGCCGCCGATGGTTTGGACGTAAAATGCGCCGAATTTATTCGCGCAAAGCCCCATCTGCTCGTCAAATATCGCTTGCGCCGCCGCATCAAACTGCTTTGCCTGCGCTGAAGCCGCAGCCAGCGCGCCTAGTTTTAGAAAGTCTCGTCTTTTCATGGTTTTTCTCCATTAAATTTAAATTTGTTTGTTGGTTTGGTTTAAATTTAGCGGGATTTATGAGGTTGAGCTTTGCATAGTTTGCCTTTAAACGTATTACGCGACCTCGCGTCTTGGCGGCTATTTTACGAAATTTAGGCTTAATTTGCCATTTATCTATGGCGTCGCGATGGAATTCTATTAGAGCTAAGCACTAGATAAATTCCGCCGCGACTATTTGGGTCAAAAGCTATACGTAAGGCTTAGATTAAAGGTGCGCGGATCGCCGTAGATCATTCGATTAGAACCGATGCCCTCAAAATAGCGCTTATCGGTTATGTTATCGACGTTTAGCTGCACATCTAGGTTTTTACTCGCTTTGTAGCCTAGCATTACGTTTGCAATCGTGTAGGCTTTCTGCTCGATCCTGCCGTATGGCGAGTCGGAATAAATCTTTGAGCGATACATCGCACCTGCGCCGATTCTAAATGTGCCGATCTCATATTTTGCAAAAAGATTTGCGCTGGTGCGGGAGGAGTCGCTGGCGTAGATATTGCCGTCAGCGTCTTTGGCTTTGTAGTGCGCTAGCCCCATGCTTAGGCTTAGCGCATCGGTGATTTTACCGTTTACATCCGCTTCAAAGCCCCTGCTGGTTACTCCGCGACCCTGCCTGTAAGCGTAGGAATTTGTGCCCGTGATATACTCGTCGGTGCGGATGCCGAGCTTATCTTGGATGATCTTAAAAACGCCCAGGCTTGCTTGCAGATCGCCGTCAAAATACTCGCCTTTGATGCCCGCTTCGTAGTCCTTGCCTTGGATGGGATCAAGATATTTATTGTTTTTGTCCTTGTAGGTTTGAGGTTTAAAAATACTCGTATAACTTGCATAAAGGGTATGATGATCGTCTAAATCATAGGTGATCCCTGCATATGGAGTAATTTCGCGGGTAAAATTTCTATTATCTGCTCCACCTGTAATTTTATATTTATAGTAACTCATCCGCGTTCCTAATAAGAGCTTTAAATCCTCGGTGATTGAGAGTTTATTCGCGGCATAAATTGCTTTTTGAATAGTTCGATCGGCATTATTTTGATCTACATACGGTAAGCGTGGATCTTCAATATGAAGGTCGTTAAAATTTATTCTAGTACGCGCGGCATAAGCAAGGCCTGCCGGAGTGTTTCGACTATTCCAGTAGCTACTTACGTTATCAGATCCTTTTTTGTAGAGATTATACATCGCACCAAATACAAATTCATGATCTTGTTCGAAAAATTCATAAGGGATATTCACATAGGCATCGATATTGTGGATATTCTCTTCGCGCTTGTTAGCATAAACGCTAAGATCGGCGACGTTTCCGATGCCGCCAGGGCCTACCCTGCCGCCATAATAGAGCAAATTTGAATCGGTATGAGCACGACGAAACGAATAACTCAAGCTTAAACTCGCCTCGTTTGAGAAATATTGTTTAAAATCGGCATAAAAATCAAGCGTAGAGATGTCGTATCGCGTCCAAGACTGAGAGAAAATTTTGTTTTTGCCGAAGTGCGTGCGCGTGCCGTCCGAGTTAAACGCGGGCATTCCGCCCCAGCGCGTGCCATGTCGGCGTAGAGTCTGATAAAATGAGCCAAAGCTCAGCCTTGAATCGTCCGTTACATCGATATCTAATACGCCATAAACGGCAGTATTGCGACGATTGTAATAGTCCATATAGGAGTGCGATCGTTCATGCATAAACGCTAGGCGTCCGCGCACCGAACCGCTTTGATTGAGCGGGCTTTGCACATCGGTTTTAAGCCCGTATTTGTCGTATGAGCCGCCGTTTAGGCTGATGTATCCTTTTGGAACGGCGGAATCCGCGTGCTTACGAATAAAATTTAAACTCGCGGCAGGATTTCCTGCGCCTGCTAATAATCCGTTCGCACCCTTTACTACCTCAACGCGCTCATATGGCAGTAAATTTAAATCGTTCGCCCCGAGGCTAAAACCTCCGAAGCTAGGCATCGAATCAAGCAGATAATAATCTATGCTAAATCCGCGCGCCGTAGGATAGAGCCTCTCATCCATACGCCCGCTCGTAATGCCCGCGATATTTCGCATCAGCACCTGATAATCGGTTATCCCCATATCTTTTAGTTTGGCTTCGGTCACCACGGTAAGAGACTGGGGCGTTTCTCTTGCCGTAAGATCGAGCCTGGTGGTACTTTTAACGAGCTTTCTAGCCTCATAATCTCTGTCGTCGCGACGGAGCTTTTGGGTATCTTGCACTTCTATGGTGCCTAAGTCCTCCGGGGTGCTCGCAGTGGCGTTATTTTCCGCATAAAGCGAAGTTAGCATATTTAATGCGACTACGAGCGAAAGAGATACTTTCTTCATAACTTTCTCCTTTTAGAATTTCTATTTTTTAGGGTTATGTAAAATCCGCAAATGCTTAAAAATAGGGGCGCAAGCCCCGCTAAAAACCATATAAGCTTCGTTATTGCGCCGTATGAGCCCGCATGGGCGCGACGAAAGCCGTCTTGAAGTTTGTCCGAAAAATCCGCATCGTTTATAAAGTCCGCTTTTAAAATCTCGCCTGCATCCGATATCGTGATACGGCTCGCGTAAGGGCTTTGAAGCGGGTTTTGCCCCGCCTCGAAGCCGTATACGGTAAAAGCGCCGCCCGGACAGAGCGGAAAGGCGATATAGGTGGAGCGAAATTCTTTAAATTTAACCGCTATCCGCGCTAAAGCCTCATCTAGCGTCGCAAGATTTTGCGCCGTTTTCATGCTTACCGCCCCGTTTGATGCTGCGACGGTGGAATTTCGCTCGGTCTTAAAATTCTGCAAGACCGCGCCGCATGGATTTGCGAGCGGCTTGTAAGTTACCGCCCTTAGCTCCCACCATGCTCCGCTTATAGCTATAGCAAACATTACGGGAGTGCTCGCGACTCCGATTAGGCGGTGAGTGCCGCGCATAAAATATATGGCCCGATCTAGCCTCAGCGAGAATAAGTTTTGCCAAAATTTTTTGTAGATAAAAAAGCCGCTAATGCCGATAAGTAGCGCGCTAAGCCCCGCGATACCCGTAAAAATTCTACCGCCGCGACCTAAAAACAGCTCCGCGTGCAGTTTATTTATCGCGCCGATAAAGCCCTCATCTCGCGGCATGGGCGCGCCTTTAATCTCGCCGCTAAAGGCATCTAAGTAAATTATGATCCGCTTTTGCAGTTTCTGAGAGGAAAGTCTGATTTTATCGGTCTTTAAAGGATCTTGCGCGATGCTCCAGCCCATGATCGCGTACTCTTTAAATTTGGATTTTATCTCGGATTGCAGGGTACTAAATTTCATTCTAACGGGGAATTTCGCTATGCTTTCTTGCGTCCTAAACACCTTGTCTTTTAGCAAAACTTCATTGATCTGCTCCGCGTAAACTAAAACCGAGCCGCTTATAGAAATGATTATAAGGGGTATGCAAAATATCAAAGATAGCCACAAATGAAATTTGCGCGAGATTTTGCGAAAGGATTTAGACAAAATTTTCCTTTTTTTGAAAATTATTTTAATTAAGGCGGTGTGATTTTAGTGAAAATTGTATTAAAGCATCTTGAAAGTCATTATAATTTTTTAGCTAAAATTTTACGGCGTAAAATTTGCTTGAATGATTTATCTATAGAAATTTTAAAAGCTATTTTAAAATTTTAAGAGCCGAGCGAATATTAAAATTTTCGCGCACAGGAGAGTTTAAATTTAAAGCAAATTTCGGATTTTAAAATTTCAATATCACGCAGGGTCGTGTTTGGGTTGCAGGCGTGGACGATCAACGACTCAAGTCGCTTGCAAATTCCGCACTCGCCAAAAAAACTCTGCGTTGCAGCGATTTAAATCTTTAATCGCGAAATTTGCAATTACGCGATTAAAAGAATTTACCGATAAGCGCGTATCCCCACAGCGCGGCGTTGAGAAATAGGCTCATCATCACCGCCGTGCTTGCGGTGTCTTTGGCGCCTTTGGCTAGCGGGTGGATTTCGCTCGTGGCAAGATCGACCGCGCGCTCGACGGCTGAGTTTATGCACTCAGTCACGAGCGTAAAGACTGCGCCGAAGATCAAAAATAGATTTAGCACCGCGCCGAAATTCCAAAAAAATAGCGACAGCAGAAGCGGCACGAACACGCAAAGCTCGAGTCTAAAGCTACGCTCGCTGCGCAGCATCTCGGCAAGACCCGCCATCGCGTAGCCCCAGTTGGCAAAAAATCGGTATTTGGGCTGATTGCGCATAATTTTCCTTTAAATTTAGTCAAAATTTCGTATAATCATACCAAAATTTTTGCGCCAAAGGCTAAATTTGAAACTGATTAGTTGGAATGTAAACGGACTGCGCGCAGTACTCGGCAAAGACGGCTTTGCATGGCTTGCGGAGCAAAACCCCGATTTTTTGGGCTTGCAAGAGATCAAGGTGAGCGAAAAGGACGCTCCGAAAGGGCTTTATGAGCTCGGATTTTCTCAGATCGATCTAAATTCCGCTGCTCGCGCAGGCTATTCAGGCGTGGCGAGCCTGGCAAAATTTAAAAGCGAGACGAGCAAGGCGCTGTTTTTCCCAGACGATGAGGGGCGCGTGCTGCAGCACCGCTTCGGCGATGTCGTGCTTTTTAATATTTACTTTCCTAACGGCCAAAAAGACGAGGCGCGGCTAGCTTACAAGATGGAATTTTACGCGAAATTTCTAGCCTATGCGCGCAGCCTCGCGGAGCAGGGGCTCGGAGTGATATTTTGCGGCGACGTGAATACCGCGCACCGCGAGATCGATCTCGCAAACCCCAAAGCAAATTCCAAAATCTCGGGCTTTTTGCCGATCGAGCGGGCGTGGCTCGATGAGGTCGAGACAGCGGGCTTTGTGGACACTTTCCGTGCCGTGCACGGCGAGCTGCGGGACGCCTACTCGTGGTGGAGCTACCGCTTTAACGCGCGCGCAAAAAACGTAGGCTGGCGGATTGATTATTTTTTCATCTCGGCTAATTTGCGCTCGCGGCTAAAGGACGCTTTCATCCTAAGTGACGTGATGGGTAGTGATCACTGCCCCGTGGGTATCGAGATCGAAATTTAGCCGGGGCAACTTTCACGCCTGCAAGCTTTGATCTTGCGCGACTGGCGGATAAGGTGCGCGTAGCTTTGCAAGCTAATGCGCGGATTTAAAGAGGTGGTGCGTAAAAACTGCGCGATAAAATTTTAAATTTAAGGAGAGAAAATGTTGAGCGATATCGAAATAGCAAATGCGGCGAAGCCGGATAAAATTTCAAACGTTGCGAAAAATTTGGGGCTTAGTGAGGATGAGATCGAGCTGTGCGGCCACTACAAAGCCAAGCTAAATATCAAGCCGCGCTCGCGCGCTTCGAAGCTTATTTTGGTCACGGCGACCAATCCGACGCCGTTTGGCGAGGGCAAGACTACGACCTCCATCGGTCTAGCCGACGCGCTAAAGCGTCTGGGCAAAAGCGTCTGCCTTGCGCTGCGCGAGCCCTCTTTAGGGCCGGTTTTTGGTATCAAAGGCGGGGCTGCTGGCGGCGGGTACTCGCAGCTGGTGCCGATGGATGATCTAAATTTGCATTTTAACGGCGATTTTCACGCCATCACCTCCGCAAACAATCTCATTTCGGCGGTCATCGATAACTCGCTGTATCAAGAAAACCCGCTAAAGATCGATAAAATTTTATGGAAGCGCTGCATGGATATGAACGACCGCGCGCTGCGCCACATCACCGTTGGGCAGGGCGGGCGCACCGACGGAGTGCAGCGTGAGGACGGCTTTAATATCACTGCGGCTAGCGAGATAATGGCGGTTCTGTGCCTCTCGAACGATCTTGCCGAGCTTAAGGAAAATATCGCAAACATCATGGTCGCCTACGATACGCAGGGAGAGCCGATATACGTGCGCGATCTGGGCTGCGCGGATGCCGTGGCGATCCTGCTAAAAGACGCGATAAAGCCAAATCTCATCCAGAGCCTAGAGCATACGCCTGCGCTCGTGCACGGCGGGCCTTTTGCCAATATCGCGCACGGCTGCAACTCCATAATGGCGAGCAAGCTCGCGCTCTCGCTTGCAGATTACGCCGTGACGGAGGCGGGCTTCGGCAGTGAGCTCGGGGCTGAGAAATTTATCGACATCAAGTGTCGCCGCGCAGGCATCGCTCCAGATGCTGCGGTGTTAGTTAGCACGATCCGCTCGCTTAAATACAACGGCGGCGCGGATAAAGAAAGTATCGCGAGCCCTGATCTTGCCGCGCTTCAAAAAGGTATCGTAAATTTAGGCGGACATATTGAAATTTTACAAAACTTCGGGCTAAATCCGGTCGTGGCGCTTAACCGCTTCAGCTTCGATAGCGACGAGGAGATCGCTTTCGTGCGCGAGTACTGCAAGCAGCGCGGCGTGCAGATGGCGATTTGCGAAAATTTCGCCAAAGGCGGCGAGGGCGCGCTTGAGCTAGCCCGTCTCGTCATAGATGAGTGCGAGCGCGCTAAGGAGCTGAAATTCGCCTACGAGCTTAGCGACGATACGGCGAGCAAGATCGAAAAGATCGCCGTTAAAATTTACGGCGCGAGCGAGGTCGTTTTCGAGCCCGAGGCGCAAAAGGCGCTACAGCACATCAAGGCTTTGGGGCTTGAGCGGCTAAACGTCTGCATCGCAAAGACGCAGTATAGCTTCAGCGACGATGCCAAGGCGCTTGGGCGCGCGCGCGGCTTTAAGCTTAGCGTTAAGGACCTTCAGATCCGTACGGGAGCGGGCTTTATCGTCGCCGTCTGCGGCAAGATAATGCTTATGCCGGGGCTGCCGAAGGTTCCTAACGCGCTAAATATGAAGATTACGGATGGGGGCGTCATAAGCGGGCTGGCGTGATCTGAAATTTTATTTTAGGCGCTCAAAACCAAAGCCGAAAATTCCGCGCTTGGGCGGTAAAATTTAGCTGCAAGCTTCGGCGGCGATAAATTTTGCTTGTAGGTTGAGACGAGTTTATCGCGCCCCGGTTTTATCACGTCATGGTTTTACTACGCTCGAGCTTTATCGCGCTAGGCTTTAGCCAGTTGAATTTTGATTAGTCGGATTAGTCGGATTTTGGTGCGCTGGGTTCGTCCCGCGGAATTTCATTAAATTTCGCGCAAGATCTACGCAGAATTCGGCGCGAAACTTGCGCGGGTTTGCATTTGAAATTTTGCTTGCGAAATTCCGCGCAAAACCGGGCGCAAGATTTTAAACCGAGCCGCTCGTGAGTTTGTGAGCTCATCGCGGCAAGATTCTAAATTTCATGTCGAGCGCACCGTGAAATTAATCCGTCGGTCGCGCAGCAGATCGCCGCACGATCTAAAATTCGCGCTTGCGCTGCGACATACGCCGCCGTGAGTTAAATTATGCGACAGGCGAGCTAAATTTTACGCTCGTACGATCAGTCATGTTGGCAGAGGTTTGCAGAGCCTAGATTAAATTTTACACACCGCCGTGCATCGCCTGCGGTGGGTGCGGATTCTTGATCTGTTCTGTTTGAAAATGCACGGCAGATATAAACCGTGCGGCAGTAGAGCTAAATTTTACGAGCCGATGCGTCGCGTCATGAAATTTCGTGCTGCTCGCTGCGAACTAAATTTGCGCGACGACTATATGCCGCTGCGCGCTCGTAAATTAAACTGCACTACACGCGCCAGTTGCCTGATTGTCGCGCGGGATTGAAATACGCGCTACTGCTTGTCTTAAAATTTAGATCGCTGCACGCCGCGCCATAGCTGTCGTAAAATTTTAAATTTCATGCTGTGCGTACGTACGAGCTAGCTGTGAAATTTAAAATTTCACGCGGCCGCGAAATTTGCTGTGCGTTATGCCGTATCGCGCATCTTCGCGAGCCAAATTATGCGCTGCTGCGGAATTAAAGTCTTGCATACCCGCTGCTACCGCTCGGGCGCCGTATGCCTGGCGACTCCGTTTTGCGATCCGTTCGCGCCGTATTTGTTGCGGCAGTTATGTAAGTCGCCGCACCGCAGTGCGAGATTTCGCGTCGAGCTCTATTTTAGAGCTTTGATTTGCAGCGAGATTTTACGGCGCGCAATGGCGCTAAATTCCATCCTGCGTGAGATTTTGGAATTTTAAAATTCCCTTTCGCGGTATAATTGTATGAAATGCAAAATTTGCAGGATTTTAATAAAGGAATTTTAAAATTTATGCGGCGCGGCTTTGTGGCGCGTCCGCAAGAAAGGAGCGATCATGGACAAGCTGGATAAAGAAGAGCTTGCAGAGGCGTTTGTCGCTAGGCTTAAAGCACTAGCGCGTAGCGGCGGCGCCGATCTGCGCGAGCTTGATCGCGAGTTTTATGGATTTAGCGTGAGGCTTGGCGTGCGTTACGACTTTGCCGGCAAGTTTAGCGTCTCGCAGATAAGTGGCGGCGAGCGCGCGCAGCTGCATTTCGCTGACGTCGCGCAGTTCGAGGCTCATGCGCGCGAGTGCCTACGCGCGGCAAGCACTGATGCGGAGCTAAGCGAGGCCTTTACGCTACGCCTGCGTGCAGACCCCCAAAAAGCCGCTACGAATGCGGATCAAATCATAAAATTCCACGATTTTAAGCCCTTTAGCGTTCAGCTGCGTTGCGAACATTGCGGCGGATCTGGCAGGAGGCGCTGCAAAGCTTGCGAAGGCGCAGGCAAGACGCCGTGCGCTAACTGCGGCGGGCGCGGGCGCTTGATCTGCCCAGATTGCAAGGGCACCGGCGGCTATAGCCGTGCGGCATTAAGCTCTACGGGCGCTCACGTGCACGATGCTTCTAAGAGCGGTGCCGCAGGCTCTGCGTCAAATTCTATGGGCTATCGCTTCATTCCCTGCGCTAGCTGCGGCGGTAGCGGCTCGCGCATTTGTCCCGCTTGCGGCGGCGCAGGCAGGCTGCGCTGCGAAAAGTGCGGCGGTGCGGGTGATTTTCGCTGCGAGCACTGCGATGGGCGCGGGTATTTCACTCGCACCGGCAAAGTATCCGTTTATGCCCGCCCGAGCGTCAGTATAGGCGCTAGCTCGCAGGTTTTCGGGCGCGAGCTGCTGGAGTTTTTATGCAGCAAGGGCGTAGGTTTTGCAGCACGCAGACTTTTATTTCGTCTAAGCTCGCTGCGATCGGTGCAGGGCGGCTGCGAAGCGGTATTTAGCGCGGAGGATGAGTTTTTGCGCTTGAGTTTTGCCGTCTGCGGTAAGGCTTACGATGCGGCGTGCTTCGGTGGCGTGACATTCATAAGGCCCAACTTTTTTGACGAAATTTTTGCGCCAGAGCTTGCGGCGGCACGTGGTGCGCCCGCTAGACTAGGGCGGGACGATGCGCAAAGCCTTTTTGCACTGTTTTGCGCGAAGCCTGCGCTGGATGCGGCGATGCGCCTAGCCAGTGCTAAGCTGCGCGGCGAGATGCTAAATCTTGATCAGTTGCGCGGCTCGGATGGACATTTTAACTCTATAAATTTTGCCCGCAGCGCGGCTGGTCGCGACGCTTTGAGCCTTGCAAAAGACGCTTTTCGCAAAGAAAATCTCGAGGGCGGCGCGAGCGTAAAATTTGCGGGCACGAAATTCGCGAGCGCTTCGGCGAATTCTATGGGCGCGGAAGATAATCGCTTGGGGTTGCGCGGAGAGCAAGGCAGGTTCGCAGGAGGAGTGAGCGGTGGCATAAAATTTGCCGGGGCGGATCTTTTGGAAGGTGGAGAGAATTCTGCCGGCGATTTTGAGGCTAGGCAGCAAGGAAGCGAAGCTCTCGCGCAGAATGGACCTAATTTTGCCGGCTCGCAAGAGGGCTTAAGCGACACTTCTGATCGCGCCGCGGAGGGTCTTTGCGAATTACGCGGCGAGCGAGATTACCGAGATTTAAGCGCCTTGGGTGCTGAAAATTCCGCAAATTCCATAGACTCCGCCGCAATAAATTCTGCAAATTCCAAAAATCTTGCCGCTGCAAAATTTAAAAATCGCGCGAATACGCAAGATCCTGCCGCGTCAAATTCTAAAATTTCGCCCTTTGCGCGATTAAAGAAGTTCTTTTTCCCGCATTCTTTGCGCGAGGATTGCGCTCAGAGTTTTGCCGCGGCGATTATGCGCGTTTGCGAGGGCTTTATTTCGCAGCAATGCGCTCGCGATTTGGGCGGAGCGATGGCTGGGGCGCTTGGCGTGCTAAGTCCACGCTATGACCGCGTAGTGTGGTACGTAGGCGGAGGTATGCTTATCGCAGCGGCTACACTGGCGTGCGAGGGCTGCTTCGAGATGATCTTTGCGGAGCATTATTTTTGGGCACTCGCGTGCGGCGTGGCAATCGCTGCTGTGGGGCTGTTAGGCGGAGGAGTGCTGTGGCTGGCAAGCGCAGTGCGGTGCGCTGTAAAAGCTCGTAAAATTCCGCGAGAGTATCGCTGTGGCAGGGGTGGCGCGGCGTTTGCTCGCTTTTGTAAAGCTCTGCTCTGCGCCGTTTTAGCTAGCGCAATCTACGGAGGCGCGGCAAATACGGGCTACGTGCCGAAAACCGGCGCAGCGGGGCTGCTGCGAGGGTGGATGCCTACATTTTTTGAGGACGAAAATTCCGCTTCCGCGAGTGATGGCGTAAATTCTGCAGACGAAAATTCTACGAGTGCAAGCTCTAACGGCTCTGAAAACCCTGCTTCAAATTCCGCTTCCGGGGCGACTAAGGATTCCGCTGCGATGCAAAAGGATAAAATTTTATATATCCAAAAAAGCATCGGAGTGAGGCAGGATGGGATTTTTGGCGCACGCACGCTAAAAAAGGCGAGAGAGGTTTTGGATCAAAACCTAAGCGGCGTCGATGAAATTTACGAGGCGCTAAAAAGCAAAGAGCGGGCGAGAACGAACCCGAACTCTAGCGATCAAACTGCGCCTTAACGGTAAATCCGCGCCTTAGGCTTAGCGCGCGATTTTAAAAAACGAAAAGGACGAAAATGAAAAATAAAATTTTAATTCTAGTATTCGCTGCGGCGCTTTCCGCAAATTTTGCGCTTGCCGAAAAATTTGAAATCACCGCAGACGATATAAGCCGGGCTACAAAATCCTGCGATAAGGGCGATATGAAGTCGTGCGGGGCCTTGGCGCAAATTTACAATTATGGCTGGGGCGTGCCGCAAGATCTGCTAAAGGCTGCGCCGTTATATGTCAAAGCTTGCAAAGGCGGCGATGTGGAGTCGTGCGTAAATTTAGGCATTTTGTATCAAAGCGGGGAGGGGATGCCACGCGATGAGGCAAAGGCGGCGGAGCTGTTCGACAAAGCCTGCGATGACGGGCACGCGATAGGCTGCAGTAACGCGGGCTCTGCGTATATCAGAGGCAGAGGCGTGCGCAAAGACGCTATGAAGGGCGTAGGTTACTATGTGCGCGGTTGCGATATGGATATCGCGGATAGCTGGGCTGCGTGCTTAAATTTAGCGCGTCTTTACGAGGGCGCAGATAATGCAAAAGCCGCGCAGTACTACAAAAAGGCCTGCGAGCTGGGCAGCAAGGATAGATTTATGAGCTCGGTAGCGGAGCATGAGCAGATATGGAAAAGCTCATGCGAAAGCTACGAGAGGCTTAAATAGCCCGCAAATCTATGCCTTGAAGCAGACCCTCGCACTCGCCGTGGTTACGGAGTAAGAACCATAGCAGATTTCGCATAAATAGTGCAAATCTAAACATCAAGTATCCTGTAGAAGCGGAAACATAACGACGCAAGCTCTTAGCGGGCTCGTATTTTAGGAGGCAAGATAATGACGCTAGCGGCTGATCCGCCACGTTACGCCGCTGATCGATCGCGGCGTGTGCGACGCCGCAAAAGCGGCACGGCGCGATCCTATATGACGCTACGCAAAGCTTAGCTCTGTATGAAACCTATAAATTTAAAAGCAGCGCCGCATACGAAAAGCTCGCTCGCATAAGCCGAATATGTTCCTCTCCGCTGCCGCGCACCACACTTACGGCGCAAAAGCTATTCCCGTAGCGGGACATAGAGCACCTAGAGGCTTTGCGCGAGTTTAATCTACGAATATTCCCCGTGCCGCTAATAAAATGCCATTGCTGGCTCGTGCTCTCGCGCCTGCTGTGGCTGTGCGGCATGAACCCTAGCGGCGCAAGCGCGAAGCAGAACGGCGGCGCGCGCTTGATCTGATGCCGTCGCTGCTGGAAGCGGACACGACGGTGATCGCGCACGGCTTCGTGCTGCGCGTAATACGCCATAGCGCGCGGTAGGCGGGCTACCGCCTGATATATCGCTTTTGCGAGGGCTGCTTTTGCGTAAAAATTTGGCAGCGCGCCGCGTAAAGATACAGCTCTGCGCGAAATTTTGAAATTTTGCGTTTTGTAAATTTAATGCGCCGTTTGACAGCTGTCGCGAGGCGGCGAAATTTTATAATGTAATAGGCGCCGCTTTTTGAATGCGGATAGCCCGCCACCGGGAAGTAAAATTTAAACCATACGGCGCGAGGTCGTTTTCGAGCCCGAGGCGCAAAAGGCGCTGCAGCACATCAAGGCTTTGGGCCTTGAGCGGCTAAACGTCTGCATCGCAAAGACGCAGTATAGCTTCAGCGACGATGCTAAGGCGCTTGGGCGCGCGCACGGCTTTAAGCTCAGCGTCAAGGACCTTCAGATCCGCACGGGAGCGGGCTTCATCGTCGCCGTCTGCGGCAAGATAATGCTGATGCCAGGGCTACCGAAGGTTCCTAACGCGCTAAATATGAAGATTACGAGCGAAGGCGTTATAAGCGGACTGGCGTGGAATTTTATTTTCGGCGCGTCCATTTTTTTACGCGCCCGCCTTGGGGTTTAAGCTTAGCATTCGCAGGTACTCAGATGAGAGAGGAGTGGAGTTGCCGATTTGCAAAATTTGGCTGAATTTGCTCGCTTGCGGGTAAATTTTAAGCGTGGGATTTTGCGGATCGGCTTTGATTTTTAAAAACAGAGGCTGATTTGACGAGAATTTGACGTTAGGTTTGCCTTTTAAAATTTGACGAATTGCCCATAATCTCTCGCCAAAGCGGATAAAATTGCTTGCCTTTTTGGCAAATCCCACTAATCGTAAATTTGAGATTTTTACGTCAAATTTATGGGAAAATCAACGTAACGTATTTTGGCGTTTTTATTGATCAAATTTGCTTAGACAAGCCAAAAATCCTGCGCGAAACAGAGCTAAATTTTAACCTTCTCCCACGGCTCAATCCCGCCTGCAACCTCCTCAAAAACGCCTGCGATTTCTATATTTTTTACACCTAAATTTCGCTCGTAAGCCTTGATATCGCGCGATTTTAGCTTCTCTTGTAAAAAGGCGAATTCATACTCGATCTGCCCGCGAGAGACGGCTATTTTGGCTAAATTTCGCTCGTCAAATTCGCCCACCTTCGCTACGTCAAATTTATACCCGCGAGCGCAGGCCTGCGTGTAAACCCCCGCCAAATACGCATTTATCGCCTCTAGCGCGTTTTCATGCGCGTAAAAGCGGTCAAGCTGCGGGTGATTTTTGTAGCCTTTAGTAAGCCCAGCCAGCACGTTTTTAGCTAGCAGCGCCTCGCGCCAAAGTGCGACTAGCCCCTTTGCGTCGAGATATTTAAAGTTTATCGTCCAAAGCCTCATTTTCGCCTTTCGTTAAATTTCGTAGTCAAATTCGGCGCGCTTTGCGCCACAGCCTGAGCGGCGATAAATTCGCGCCTTAAATTTGGCCGCGCCCTAGATTAGAGGCTAAATTTTATCTCACCGCACCTTTAAATTTGCCCGCTCATTGCAGCTTGCCTCTGCATAGCACGGGGATCTTTTCTACGACCTCACCGCCGCTAACGAGGTAGGCAAACTCGTGTAAATTTACGACGGGGCAGATGTGGTTCGGATAAATTTCGAGCCGATCGCCCACGCGCACGGCGTCTCGCAGCGCTCTGTCGTAGATGATCGCATGCTCGTCGTAAACGCCCTTTATCCACACCTTCGTGCCCTTTATGCGCCCGAGCCCGGGCGTTGCCGTAAAGCCCTCGGTGCGCCTTTGCTGAGTGAGCCCCTTGGCGCCGATATCGGTGATGATGCGATCCGCCGTAGGTTTGCTGATGACGGTCGTAAGGATGCTTGCGGCGTTCATCGAATAATCGCCGTATGCCTGCGCCTGCGAGGCATCCATAAAGATATAGGTGCCCGGGCGGATCTCGGTGACGCCTTTTAAAATTTCAAAATCATTGATGAGTGAGGGCGTCGAGCCGATGCTAACGACGCGTGCGGGTAGAGCTAGCTCGCGCGCGATATCCGCAAACTCCAGCGTGCGGCGCTGTGCGGCTAGGTGGATACACTCGCATTCGCTTTTATTAGCGGCTTTGTAGGAATGGCCGTCGTGGGAGAATACGCCGCGGAATTCTATATTTTTGCAGCTTTTTAGAAATTTTATAAACGCCGCGAAATCCTGCTTTTCCACGAAGCCCGAGCGGTTTTCGCCCACTTCGATCTCAGTAAGCACGCAGGCCTTTGTGCCGCTATGCTCAAAGGCGCGCTCTATCAGGCTCGCCTGCTCTATGCTATCTGCGCCGAAGCTTAAGTTTATCCCCGCGCGCAAAAGCGCGATGATGCGCTGAAATTTCAGCTCGCCCACGATCTCGTTTGCGATAAATATATCTTTCAGCCCGTTTGCCGCCATGATCTCGGCCTCGCCCGTTTTAGCGACCGTGATGCCTGCAGCGCCGATACTTTTTTGCAGCTTCGCGAAATAGGGCATTTTGTGCGTTTTGGTGTGCGGGCGCAGGCTCACGCCCGCGGCGTCCGCGTAGTTTTGCATCTTTTGCAGGTTGCGAAGCACGATCTCTTGCTCGATCAGCAACGCCGGCGTGTCGATGTCGGATATCTTCATAAACTTCCTCCTTGTTAAATTTACGAAATTTTAATTCAGCCGCGCTTAGTAGCTGCGCCCGTTTTGCGGCGGCGAAATTTTAAAATTTAGCGCGGCTTGCAAAGGGCAAAATTTATCTATCGCTTGCAAAAAGCGGAATTTACGCGCTTCTCGCAAAATATGGAATTTGCGCGCCGTAAATTTGTCGCTGCTTGCGAAATAGCGGTTTGCTCGCTGCAAATCGGCGCCCTTCGCGAAGCGTCTGAATTTGGCGAGTAGATTTGCGTTTCCTTACCGCACAAAGCAGTACCGGTAAAAGCAATACCGCGCGCCGCATGAAAAAGTCAAAATAAAATTTTAAAATGCGCCGAGTAAAAATCAATATGCGCGCCGTACCGCTAGGCTCACGGAGTTTTCAGCTCTGCTTCACGCCGTTTTATCCCTCGTGTGCCTGTTTTTATTGCGGCGCATATTCGCGTTAAATTTTTCGGCGAGCGACCCGGCGGACTAGCCGTTTTGCGCTGCTGTCTCTGTTTCCGCGCCGCCGCCCGTGTTTTCGCGCTGAATATTTAGCGCCACAACTCGTTTGCACCGCCGCTCGTGTTTTTAATAAAGCTAGTTTTGCGCCGCATGCTGCACATCTCCACTTATTTTAGTGCCGCCGCTCGTTTCCGCAGCGACACTTAATTTTAGCGCGCCTCGCCTCGAGATTTGTTATTTTTTGTCCTGAAGCACCTTGTCGCGCCATTTCGAGTTTGCTTTGTTGTCGGTCGCTACGTCCTTGGATATCTCGGCCGCCGCTTCGAAATTTTTACTCACGCCCTCTTTGGAATTCTCGTATTTTAGGGCGTTTTCGCTTTTGATGCCGATGCTGCGTGCTTCGCTTGCGGCGTCGATATTAGCGCCTAAAAAGATAAATTCCCAGTCGTATTTTTCTTGCTTGTCGCTAATCATCTTTTTGATCTGTGCTTTGGAGTATTCGCGGCTTGAGTTTTCCTGCCCGTCGGTGATGATGACGAAAAGCACGCGATTGTTTTTGGCATAGATATCCGGCACCCGCTCGATACGCGCTATCGTGCTGCCGACGGCGTCCAGTAGCGCGGTGTTGCCGCCGGCGTAGTACTCTTTGGACGTTAGGTTTTCGACCTTTTTAAGCGGCGTGCGGTTGTGGATGACGTTAAATTTCGTATCGAAAAGTACGGTCGTGACGCTGGCGTCGATGCCCTCTTTGCGCTCCTTTTCTATCATCGAGTTAAATCCGCCGATCGTATCGCTCTCAAGCCCGCTCATCGAGCCTGATTTATCTAAGATCAGCACCAATTCCAGGTGGTTTGCGCCGTCTTTATGATTAGGCGGCGTGGCGAGCTCTACGCTTTTGGCAAACAGCATGCCCGCAAGCGCGGCTACAAGAAGGATGATTTTTTTCATAGAGGCTCCTTTATTAAAATTTCGTTATTTTATCATCGCACTGCTTAACGGACAAAATTTCATCGCTAAAATTCCGCCGTTCGGCTTTGCTTCGTAAAATTCTAAAACAGAATTTCGCCGCGAAATTTTAAGGCGCAGAATTTTATACGGCACGGAAATTTGCACGCAAATTTTATGCGGCACGGAATTTTATGGCGCCGCAAAATCAAACGTCTGCGGATCTGCTCCGTTTTGCGCTGAGGTAGCTTCCGATCTCGCTTATTAAGACGCCTGCGAGGATGAGCGCCGCGCCTAAAATTTGCATCGCGCTTAGCCTCTCGCCGCCCACGAATACGCCCATAATGCCCGCCGTTACGGGCTCTAGCGTGAAAAACAGAGCGGTTTTTACGGGCGTCGTGTATTTTTGCATCAAAGCCTGCGCAAAAAAGCCAAAAACCGTTCCCAACAGGCAGATCACCGCCATCGCGACGAAAAAGCTTCGGTCCATCACCGGCACGATGCTGACTCTTTCAAAAAAGATCGTCGCAAAGCAACAAAGCGCGCTTAGGCAGAGGATCTGTACGTAGGCGATACCAGCTACGTCGCAGCTTTGCACGAAGCGGTTGGTCAGCACGATGTGAAACGAATACGCGCAGGCGCAGACTAGCGCCAGCGCTTCGCCCTTGCCGAGGCCTAGCTGCGTGTCGCCGATGAGATAGAGCCCAGCGATCGCAAGCGCGATGCCCGCGTAGGCGTAGGAGTAAATTTTATGTCTAAACAGCGCCGCGGCGATGAAGGGCACGAGCGCGACGTTTAGGCCGATGATGAACGCTACGGAGGAGCTTTGCGCAAATTTAAAGGCGAAGGTCTGTGACGTAAAACCCGCGAATAAAAACAGGCTAAGCACCGCGCCGTGCTTGATCTCGCGCGAAGTTATGGCTTTGAGCTTCGGGAAAAATATCGCACCTGCGATGATGCTCGCGGCGAAAAAGCGCCAAAATAGCAGCACGAAGACGTTGTTGCTCGCAAGCGCCTGCGAGGTGGGCAGATACCCGAGCCCAAAAGCGATCGCTACGAAGAGCATTCCGATGTCGGCTCTAAATTCCAAACTTTTATTCATCTGCGTCCTTTTTGAAAATTTAAAGTCGTAATTCTACGAAATTTTAGATAAAAAATAGGCTAAATTTTGGCGGAGCGATTTGGAATTTTGGTTTTTAAGATCGCGAGTTAAATTTTAAGCGCCCGGCTCGTTTTTTGGGGTTTGCGTCAGGCTCATCTTTTTTGAACTTACGGGCGCTTGCGTTGGGCTCATCTTTTTTGAGCTTGCTCGCGCGATCATTGCACCGCGTGGATAAATTTAAAATTTAATCGCCAGCGCCCTCTTTGTCATTTTTTAGAATTTCTATGTTTGCGCGCTCATTCGCGCCTTTTAAGCTTATAGTTTTTTTTGAGCGCGGATTTAAGGGGAACTCTTGCCTCTTTTGATTTCATCATCTTATAGCGCCTCTTTCTTATCTCTGCTTCGATAAATTTTATATCTTGCTGTGCGTATGGGAACGAGAGCGTGAAATTTTTTCCGCTTTGCCCGTCTTCTACTATCAAAATTGGCATCTCGCCCCTCATCCCTTTATCCGTAAGGGCGTTTTCTATATCGATCTTTGTGCTAAATTTAAACGATAAAAATCTCCACTCTTTCCTTACGGTGCGGCTGTCTATTATGACGCCCTTTTCGGATAACGGCAGTATGGCAACTAGCATCATTGCAAGACCCATCACGATCACAAGTACGGTCTCGCCACTGCCTCTTTGTATATACCCGCCTACGCATAAAGGGTCGTTTGTATCAAAGCATGCAACTTTACCTCCGCCTCTTGTTGTTTTTATCCAAGGCTCATCAAACGCTACCAGCGAACCCCAGGATAAAAATAGCACGATAAGCATAGTTTTTGCTATGGGGCTAGGAGGTATGAGCCAGGCGCCCTTTTGCACGGTTTTATAAGAGGCTTTGCTTTTAAAAACCATGCTTTTAAAAATAGCAAGCCCAAACAGTAAAAGATTTATGCCGAATATCAAATATAAAAATATCATGCCGCCGCCTTAAATTTAGATATTTTTAACGTTAAATTAAGCCTAGGCATCTTGCTCGGTCGCTTTAGCTTTTGAAATTTTAGCGAGCTTTTTGGATATAAAATTTTGTAAAAAATCTATATCTTTTCGTGCATACAAAAATCCCGCCCCGAATTTAACGCCGCTAATTTTGCCTCGTATGCTGATTATTTTTATGCCTCTTATAAACCACACGACGTAGGTCATCTATCAAAGCTCTTTCATTAAATTTAGACGCTAATTTAGCGCTTTACTCTCTATCTTCGGCACTAAAATTTTGCTCGCTTAGCTTTTGGTGAAAATTTACTATAAACATATAGGCTTCTTCTATATGATAGTCGGAGAGTTTTACTAGCTCGCCTCCTATATATTCAGGCGGTCTTATTTTTGTATATGTTCTACGTCCCGCGACCAACACGCCCCTGTCTGGTATATTTAATAGATTATGAAAGGTTACATATTTTCCGAGATTGTCTATATATTTTTGATCAGTTACATTGTTTTCGCCGTCTATTTCAAGAAGAAGCAGGCGATCATCTTTTGATAACTTAAGCCCTATTAAATATTTGTCTTCCTTATATTTAGCGATAGAGGCTAGATAAAATGAATCTTTACTTTCATAAACGGTCGATTTTTTTATAAGCTCGCCGCGGCCATTTAGCTTTATAATATCGGCGGTATTGCTTGTTTCAAATAGCATCAAAATAGAGCCGTCGTCACTCTCGATCATATCTTTTAAAAAATACCCGTTCATATCTATTTTGGTTTCAAATATAAGGTTTCCGTCCGGATTAAATTTAAGAATTCCTAGCTCTTCTACGACCAGAATAAAATTTCCGTCACTCGTTTTTAATATCTTTATAAGACCGTCTTTCGGTTCTTTAATTTTCTTTACCTCCGGTTGCTTATCCGGGGATGTTCTATCGTAAATGTAACTGTTATAAAAAGTATCTGGCAGATGCGAAACGTCGATCGGTTTCTCCCAGATTATTTTTGCGTTTTTATCCATTCTAAATATATTATTTCCATAATCGCACGCCACAAATTCATCATTATCCGTCGGAGCTATCTGTTTTAGGGCGCGAGGAAGCGTATTTGAGATTTTATATGTCGCCTTATCTACGATGTAAGCCGCCTCTTCGTTTCCTAATACGTAGTAGCTTTGCATCTGAGCCGCTATTAAATTTCCCCTTCCGATAAAGCTTTTATCGATTATTTTTCTCCAAATTTCGCGCCCGCTCTTATCAACCTTCATAAAAAGATCGGGGCTTCTGCCGCTTTCGTATTCTCCGGCCAATATATATCCGTCGTCGGTAGATACGGCCATATTGATAGATGAAAAGCCGTTTTGAGAAAAAGGCAGATCCCAAACAGGCTTTGATTTGTCTATATTTTTACTCGAATCTTCCAGCTCTTTGCTTCCTATCTCATTTTTTATGGGTTCTTCTGTTAAAGTATTTGTATCATCGTTATTTTTTATAACGCTTATAAAACCTTTAAAATCGGACACTAAAGATATAATCATGCGGCGTTCGTCTAAAGGTATCGCCGAATTTACATCATCAGCCTCCGGCATATAATAGCTTTTTAGGCAGGTAGGCTCAAATCCGCCGGAAATATCTAAGACGTCTATGCTCGGCAAAGTCGTATCGTCCGAGCCGTCTTTGCTTCTAGACAAATATATTATTTCGTCATCCCCGCCGATATCAAAAGTATAAATTCTATTACTAACGGTATAGTTATTCAGATGCTCGATATCGTCTATGTTTTTGATGCTGTAAACATTAAGAGTATGAAGTTCGTTTGCGTATAGATATTTTTTATCGGCAGAAATTTGCAAATTTATAATGACTCCGAAATTATCTCGTTTATAAACCTCTTTTATGTTTTTCGGATCGCTCACGTCAAGCACATGAAGACCCGCGAAGTCGGACATGAAAACGTATTTGTCCGAGTATACAGCTATATCGCCTTTTTCTATCGGATTAAAGGTCTCCATACCTATAAACTCGCCTAACATTTTTATATTATCCGACGAAATATCTAAAATAACCATACCGTTTTTGGCTTTTACGTAGGCTAGTTGGTTATTTTCGCTTAGTTTTATTTTGGAGAAACCTTTGGCTTGAAATTTGGTCGTGATCTTTATATTTTTAGGATCTCTAACGTCAAGGCGTAGAATACCTAAATTTGGGCTTGCAATATATAGGCTTTCTCCGTCGTTTGACTCGGCCGCTTGGATATTTTCTACGTTATATCTAGCCTCCGGGAAATAAAAAAGCCCAAGCAACTCTATGTGGTCTAAATTTGATATATCTATCACGCTTATACCGTCTCTGTCGTGTCCGAGAGTATATAGCCTCTTTTTGCTCTGAGATACCATCATATCGCGCACTTCAAACGGAATTTGAACGGAGTTATTTATGATATCTTTTTTATATATCGTTACGTCTTTTTTGCTCGTAAATTTATTGCTTTTCTTACTACTAAATTTACCGCTATTTTGTGGAATTTCAGCTTTTCCTGCGCTCGCCTCTTTTTTCGGTATCGCATGCTGATCGATAGCTGGGCTTTGTTCTGAATTTTCGGACGCTTTATCGATAGGCGGAATTTGAACGGAGTTATTTGCGATATCTTTTTCAATCGTTGCGTCGTTCTTGCCGATAAATTTATCGCTGTTTTGCGGAATTTGAAAATTTTCTTTGCTCGTCTCTTTTTTCTGCATCGCTGACTGATCGATAGTAGAGCTCTGTTTTAAATCGTCGGGCTCTTTATCGATATATTTCATGCACAAAAAAGCAAGCGGCAGAATAACCATTAAAATAGCAAAGCATATCGTAAATTGTCGTTTTCTCTTTGCGTTAGGATCTATCATCTAAACTCCTTTATAAGTCCCCGATTTTCTCTTTTAAATTTATACTAAAGCGGCGTCTTTGTTCGTTCAAGGCGGCCGCTTTTCGTTAAAATTTAGATGCTGATTATATCAAAAAATGGGTCAAAAACTACTATTTCGATATTGTAATTTCGGACTTCTTAAGTCAAAACCAATGTTTCATTTAAAATAAATACGGACTAGTCTTACGCAGATCAGGTGCGCTTAGAATTTTACCTCACCGGCGTGATCTTGCCGCGCGAAAGTCGGATTAAATTTTGGCTCCGAAATCCTACGGCGCGCGGTTTATGACGTTGCGCGAAGTGCCTGTGCGCTCCTGTAATGCCTATATTCTTGCGCTGCGGCACGTTTCCTCTAAAATTGCTGCTTAAATTTAAATAACAACCCCTCGCTTTGAAAATATTTAAAATCGCGCAATATAATTGCGAACCTCAATCAAATAAAGATTGAATTTATCTCGCAAGGATCTACAATGAGCTCGCTTTTGAAGCGCAATAAAATTTTGTTTAACGTCCATCTTATTTTATCGATCGTTTTTTCTATCCCGCTGCTTATCATTGGCGTTACGGGCGCGATTTTGTCGTATCAGCACGAGTTTGAGGCGCTAATAAACGCGGGCTCTAAAAAGGTCGAAAAAACAGGCGAAATGCAAAGCGTGGAAAAAATTCTGCAAAGCTTTAGCGAGCAAACGGGCGTTAAACAGCCCGTAAGGCTCGTCGTACCCAAAAGCGATGACGAAGCCCTCGTCATTTACGCAAACAGAAATGATGCGTATCTGGTCGATCCGTACACTGCGCAGATCATCGGCAAGGATCGCGGCACGGGCTTTGTGCTAACAGTGATGGCGTTGCATCGAAATTTGGGCCTAGCGCTAAGCGGCAATAAAACCGCAGCCGAGGTCGGCAAACAGATCGTAGCCGCTAGCGCCACGGCGATGATACTGCTCGTAATAAGCGGCGTTTGGCTGCATTTTCCAAGGCTTAGGCGTAAATTTATCGAGGCGATAAAGCCAAATTTTAAACTCAAAAAATACGCTCTTTTTTATAACCTACACACGAGCCTAGGCTCGCTAAGTGCAGTGATTTACCTGCTTATCTGCTTAACCGGGCTTAACTGGTCGTATAGCTGGTATAACGATGCCGTGATGAAGCTTTTTGTAAGCTCGCAAAATTTACCGCAAGCTAGCGCGCCTAAAGCTGCCACTTCTAAAGATCACGCCGCCGCACCTGCTAAAGAGGAGAGCAAAAAGCCCGCTACATATAAATTTAGCGACGCGCAGAGGGCTTATGAGATATTCAGATCAAGCGGTATAGAGTATAAAGAATTTACCTTAATGCTCGCAGCCGGAGATAAGATCGGCGTCAGGTATTATGAGCCGGATGCGCCCGCTACCGCTCGTCCGAGAGGCGCGAGCGTGAAGCTAAATGAGGGCAAAATCGCGCAACAGAAGCAGACGGAGGGTATCACCGTGGGTGAGTTCAAGGACGCGAACTATCAGCTTCACACGGGCTATTTTTTCGGGCTAGCGGGTAAAATTTTATGGTCGCTCGTTTCGCTTTGTATGGCGCTTTTTATCTTTAGTGGCTTTTATATGACGGTAAAAAGGGCGTTTAAGCAGGAAAAGCCTTAATGAGCTCGATTAAATTTTACCTTGTCGGACGAGAATTTAACATCGAATTTTACGGCGAGGATTTAGCTAACGAGTAAAATCTACCGCTAAAATTCTGTGTTAAATCCTACTGTGGGCTTTAAAGATTCGAATTTTATCGTCGCTAATTCGACCGCGCTGATTCAACCGTAAATTCCACTGAGCCAAATCCACGCTTCTAAGCCTGTGCCTAACTCCGTATCATCGCAAAGAAAGAAAATCTGTTTATCTAAAAATCCATCGGTGTGAAGCCTAATGGTACTTTTTGGCGTGTGTGTGCTCAAAATCCTGCGTCTATTTATACCACAATCTAAGTAGCGTCGATAAAATCTATCTTACTATTAAAGCTAAAGCAAAAAATAGTATTCCCAAATCTGCGTTCAAGTGCTAAATTTACGTCATAAAACTCGCACATAATTTAATTTTATATTCATCAAATTTTAAGCGGGGGGGGG